>Ga0070695_100000951_pt1 | contig 15723 bp, 12 predicted proteins | sample KBSK1252metaG_FD_65471 | JGI IMG/M metagenome (GOLD analysis project Ga0070695, IMG submission 65471) | Corn, switchgrass and miscanthus rhizosphere microbial communities from Kellogg Biological Station, Michigan, USA - KBS K1-25-2 metaG | ecosystem: Host-associated > Plants > Roots >...
TCACTTCCCCCTTCTTCAGGCTCTTGAGATCACTGCGATCGCTGGTGTCGCGCTGCACCCGCGCGAGCACCCGCGCGGCGCGCGGCAGTCGCAGCTCGCCGGGTGAACGCACGGGAATGCTATCGGGGCGGTCTTCCGGCTGGATTCGCCAGCCGAGGCAATCGGGGATGCCTCCGCCCCAGCCACTCACCACAACCCGGCCGCCGCCGCGTACGAAGCGCACGACCTGCTCGATTTCCGGGTCGTTCAGCGGGATCGCGGGATTGAGGACCGCCAGAATCGCCGGGCGTGCCCGCGCCGTGGTGAGATTCTCGAGGTCGGTGCGGCGTCGCTCGGTGCGGCGACCCAGCTGGGAGAGCACATCGTACAACGCCTTGCTCCCCCGGGGACCGGTCAGGAACGTCGACGAACGGAAGTCCAGCTCGGCGGTCCGGGAGTGTCGGCTCCCCGCCCAGAGGACGACGACGAGGGCGGCCCCGAACAGCAGCGCCAGCCCGATCTCAAGCCGGTACGACATGCGGTCCTCGCGCCAGCTCTAACGCCGCCGCGCCAAAGGAGCGGTACTCGCTCTCGTCGCACGGCACGGCGGCGAAGAGGTGGCGATACAGCCGCGCGACCAGCGATGCCAGCGCGGCGCGGCCCGTCGCATCGAGGTGCGCCTCCGCGACGTATTCGGCCGGCGTCTTGGAGACGTGAAAGCGCAACGCCCTGCGCCTGTCGAGTTCCAGCACCGCGGCGACGAATCGATGCGCGAGCGCCTCAGCGTAGCGACCGGTCGCGGCGAGCTCGTCGGCCAGCGCGATGTGCGCGCGGGCATCCATCACGACACCCACGCTCGGGGACGGCCCCGCGCCCGTGCGCATCGCCGGCCGCACGATGCGCCACATGACGTACCCGATGTGCACCAGGAGCGCCACGAGGGCGATGACGATGAGCGCGAAGAAAATGTTGTAACCGACGGGATGATTCTGAGCCATCTGGTCGAGCCAGTCCTTCAGGTGCTGCCACTGGCGGCCGATCCACGACAGCAGCCCCTGGCGCTGCTCCACCCATTGGTACTCGGGTCCGGCGAAGACGCGACCGAGCGCCCGCCGCAGCGAGTCCGCGGCCGGCGGCGACGGCAGCGTGGGTGCTTGCAATACCGCGAACCAGCCGGTGATCAGCGTGGCCCCAGCCGCTCACTCAGAATCTGCAGGTCGAACGCCTCGCGGCGGACGCGAAGATCGTAGTACAGCAGGGTCAACGCACACGGGAGAATCGGCGCGAGCACCACACCCAAAATGATCCAGCCCATACTGAGAAAGATCTGGGCCGCCGAGTTCGGACCGACCAACTGGCCGGCTCCGACCACCACCAGGTACGGCAGGATGCTCGTGAAGATGGAGATTACCAACCAGGCGAAGAAGACCTTCAGACGCGATTCTTTCGTCAAATCGGCGGAACGCCCGAACGCATCGAACGCGCTCGTCAGGTCCTCGAGGACGATGACCATGCTCGTCAGGCCGTAGACGCAGAGCACGTACGCGAACATCCAGCACGCGCCGATCACGGCGAGGAGAATAGCGAGGAAGCCCATACCGAGCATGCGCCCGACGGTGCCCGCCACCACGACAACCAGGGCGGCGCCGAAGTACAGCACGAAAATCAGCAACGTCTTGCAGATGGCGACGACCAGGAGCGGCATGATCCGCTCCGCGCCGAGCTGCAATGCCGCCGCGAGCGTCGGCTCATTGCCGAGATACGAATCGGAGATGATCCGGATCGTGCCGGCCTTCAGCAGCAGGCTGATCACCATCCAGATCAGCAGCGCGACGAGTCCAAGGCCAATGGTCGCGGCGAGGTGGTCCTGCACCCAGTTCGCCGCCCCGAGCGGGTTCGAGAGTGCGCGCGTGGCGAAGTACGCACCGACGATGGCGGGAGCGGCGATCAACACCAGGCTCAGCCGCATGAACAGGCCGAAATGGCGGCGGAAGATGCTGAAACTGCCGTCGAGAATCTCGCCGAGCTGCATCGGCCGGACGTTGGAGTTTCCGGGAATGGAGGTCATGGCGCTAAAATGAATAGGATGAACGCGTCCGCGCGAGACCTCGATCTCCGCCAACACCACGGCGTCGAGACGCCGGAGCATGTGGATGTCCGGTTCGAGCTGGCAGGCTTCGGGTCACGCCTCGCGGCCGGGCTGCTCGACATCTTGCTGCTGATGCTCGGGTTTTTCGTGCTCTGGATGGGTGGCGCCACGATCGTCGGCGGCCTCCTCCCCCGCGGCACACTCCAGAGCTGGGTGACGGCGCTGCTCATTCTGTTCTCGTTCTGTCTCGCGTGGGGCTACTTCACGCTCTTCGAGGCGTTGAACGGCGGTCGTACACCCGGCAAACAGGCCCTCGGCATACGAGTGGTGATGGATACCGGGCGATCGCTCACGAGCCACGCCGCCGTGGTGCGCAATCTCGTCCGTTTCATCGACTGCTTCTTCCCGCCGTTCTTTTTCATCCCCGGGATCGTCGCGATTGCCGTCCATGACAGCAACAAGCGGCTGGGCGACATGGCCGCGGGCACGATCGTCGTGCGCGACCGGCCGACCGACTGGACGCTGGGCGCGACGGCCGGGGAGGCGGCACACGAAACGGCTGCGGAGCCCGTGGAGACCGGCCCCCCGGACCTCTCGGAAGAGGAATTCCGGCTGCTGGACCGGTTCCTGGGACGGCTCAACGACCTGACGCCCGAAGTGCAGGTGCGGATGACGGCCGACCTGGTGCGGCGATTCGAGCCCCGGATCCCACGCCGGACTCCCAGCTTGCAGGGCTATCTCGTCGCCGTGTTCGCCGAAGAGCAACGCAAGCGCAGCAGCCGCTTCGCAACACGGGCGCGCGGCGGAACAGGCGCGGCAGGCCGGATCATCGTGCCGGCCGAACGGTTCGTTCTGAAAAAACGGGAGGCGTGGGAAGCGTTCCGCACGACCGCGGTGCATATGGAGCGGTCCGGTATCGGCGGGTTGGCACCGGGACAGATTCCGGCGTTCGCGGCGCAATATCGCGAGGTGGCCGCCGATCTCGCGCGCGCCCGCACGTATCAGGTCGATCCTCGGGTCATCGCGTATCTGGAACGCGTCGTCGCGGCTGGGCACAACGCGTTGTATCGCGCGCGGGGAAAGCAGCGCACTTCCGTGGCGCACTACATCCTGCGCGACTTCCCCGCGGCGGTGGTGCAATCGTGGCAGTATGTCCTGCTCGCGTTTCTCCTGTTCGCCGTGCCGGCCGCGGTGGGCTACGTGATGATTCGCGAGCGGCCGGCGCTGGCGGAGGAGCTGTTGTCTCCGGTCATGGTCGCGCGCGCGGAGACCGCGGCGGAGAATCTGGCGGAGGGTCGCGGCTACGCCGAGACCAGCAAGGAAGATCGCCCGCAGATGGCGGCGTTCATCATCTCGAACAACATCACGGTCTCGTTCGGCACATTCGTGGGCGGGCTCACGGCGGGAGTGCTGACGGCCTGGCTGCTGTTCTCGAATGGGATGATGCTGGGGCTCGTCATGGGACTATTCCAGAACTATCAGGCGCTCACCTATCTGCTGACGTTCGTCCTGGGCCACGGCGTGCTGGAGCTTACGGCCATCTTCATCTCGGCGGGCGCGGGATTCCGACTGGCGAAGGCGATGATCGCGCCGGGCGATCGCACGCGCCGCGACGCGTTGGTCGTAGAGGGACGGATCGCGGTCCGAATGATCGGTGCGGTGGTCACGCTGCTGGCGATTGCGGGGACCATCGAAGGGTTGCTCTCGACATCGCCCGCGCCGGCTGAATGGAAATACGGAGTGAGCGCGGCGACTGCGGTCTTCCTTGTGCTTTACCTGCTCAACGGGTCCACTCGATCGTCGCTCCCAGACGCGGCCCGATGATCGAGACGCTCGTGCCTTCATCGTGCAACGTCCCAAACGCGAGTTGCGCCTGGATCACGCCGGTCGCGCGATCGCTCAGTCGATATCGTAAATCCGAGCCGGCCCGAACGAGATAGCCGAGCAGCTCCATCGTTTGGCCCGGCCCGGTCAACTCGTGCCGGAACTCGATCAGCGGCGACAGTGTCGCTCTCGGACTCATGGGCCTGTCGAGCCGCCAGCCGAGCGCGAGCACGTTGCCGCGAGGGACCGGGGTGGCCGAGCTCCGCGCGCGCAGCCGGCGCATGTCCCAGCCGTAGAACGAGAGCTGCGAGTTCCCGATCGGCATGCTTACGGTTGCATAGCCGAGCACGCGGTCACCGATCGTGCTCTCCCCGGTTGAGCCGAGGTCGTTGGCGGCGGTCGTGGTGAAAACGAGCGCGCCCCGGAAGTACTTCCCTCCCCCGAACGGCCCTTCGATCCCAACGCGCCCGCGGATCTCGCCACCGGGACTCATTTCGTCGCCGCCCGAGACCGGCACGTAGCTCGCGGAATAGCGATAGCTCGCGCCAGTCCCGACGGCCCAGTTCTGCCCGACCTTGACCGCTGACGCGAAGCCGGCCGAGAGCGCGCCGCCCGAACCGAAACTCGGCGTCGTGAAGCCGAGGAGATGCGTACCCGTCGCGCCGAACAGTGGAATCGTGTTCGCATCGACAGCCGTCGAGCCCGTCGGGATCGTGCCGACGAAATTGAAGAGCAGCTTCCCCGGAATGACGCTGTACGTGGCGCGCAGGTCGGTATCGACGAGTCCCGAGTGTGTGATGCTGCTACCACCACCGGGTTCACTGACGGACGCGCGCGCAAATGCGGTGCCGAGATCGAGCACCAGCCGGCCGCCGGCCATGCGCTGCGTGATGCCGACCGGAATCGTGAGCTCGCTGATGCGATTGAACGCGAGCCCGGAACCGAAGCTGTAGGATTCGAAGGTGACGCCCGTACGGGCGCTCGTCGTCGCCTGACCCGCGAGCAGTCCTGGTAGCAACACGAGACCAGGCAGCCAGCGCGGGTGCGTCATGGCCGGCGGAAAATGATCCGCAGGATGCCGGACGCCTGAATCACGCTGGAGATGCCCTGGCTCTCAGGAGTCGGATTACCCGAGACGGTCCCAATGCCTGTCCCGATGGTTCCTCCCGTCAGATCGCCGATCGTACCCGAAACGTCGAGCGTCCCCTGCTGCAGCGTGCCTTCGGTCGCCAGGGGACCGACGACCTCCGCGGGAGGTGCAAACGCCATCACGTTACCCGGATTCGCCACGACGGCTGGTGCCGCCGCCGCGACTTGCTGCTGTGCGACTGCGGGTTGGAACGCGGGGTCAGCCCGCCGCGCCGCGCCGAATTCGCGCGTGGCTGCCCGATAGTCGCCGCGATCGAGCGCCTCAAGTCCGTTGCTGTAGGCCAGGAACGCGGCGAGGTTCTTCGGCCCCTGTCGCAGTATTCGTTGCCGCTCGGCTTCGGTGAGTTGGATGCCGAGGTCGCTCGCCAGCCCGAAGACGAGCTGCTTCTCGAGGTCGAGGAGCTGCCTGAAGCTGCCGGTGACCTGCGCGCCGGACCGTACGTTGCCGTCGCCGCGCACGACCGTCGTCGACAGGCGCACCGGCCCGTTCACGGTGATCGCCGCAACGCCCTGCACCATGCGCTCGGCCCGCAGCAGGCGACCGATGCGCGCCGCGGTACGCGGATCGGCCCGCCCGGTTTGCCCCAGCTTCATCTCATCGAGCAACGCACCGACCTGAACGCGTTCGAGCAACCGCAGACTGCGCACCAGCGCCAGGTCCGACATCAGCAGCTCGGCCAGCCCGCGCGACAGCGGCTGCAGACTGGAATCGCCCGCAATCGTCACCGGCAACACGGCGATGGTGGACGGCTCCGGCGCCAGCTTCGTCAGGGTCGATTCGCTGGCCAACGCGAGCTTGGCGGTCTGGGTTGCCTGTGTCCGCAGCGCGAGCTCGGCCAGCGCCCGTACCGCGCCAACTCGCGGCGCCCGCGGATACTTGTTTACGAAGTCGGTATAGGTCGCAAAGGCGAGATCGTAGCGGCCGGCTTTCTGCTGACAGCCGCCGATTACCATCGGGCCAAGGGCTTCAGCTGGCGCGAGTGCTGTACCGGCGTTCGCGAAGCTGACCGCACTGTCGCACTGTCCAGCAGCCATCAGGGCGGCCGCGAGCCGGAAGCGAACCTGAGCGTTATTGGGCTGCTGTCGGGCCTGAGTTTTGAGCGCGGGGATCTCAGCGGGTGTGACCGGCGCGAGCCGAGGTCCCCTGCCTGCGCAGGCGACGACCAAGCCGCTCATTCCTGCGAGCAGGTACCTGCGACCAGCCAAAGCCGGGGGCTCCTACCGAGAGAGGGGGTGGTAAGATGATTTACCGGGACCTGACCGGCAACGCTATGACACGCGTCACCGGCAGGCAGATCCGCCGCAACGCCGGTCTAATAAGGAAAGCAAGTCGCAGCGGGCGCGGCGGCCACCACGCCGTTGGGGGGCAATACCTGGGCCGATGCTGCCGGCTCACTCTAGGCTTTGGAGCATCTGACGCATCTTGCGCGCCAGGTCCTCGATCTGTTTGAGGCCGGTCAGCGTCTCCTCGTCGTACTTCTCGGGTGTGAGGAGTAGCAGCTGAGTCTCGGCGAGTATGGCCGAGAGAGGGTTGGAAAGGTCGTGCCGCAGCTTTGAGAGCGGATTCTTGGCTTCAGCCATCAATCAAAGCAGCGACCGATACAGATCCCGCAGGTGGTGATCCCGCAGGTCTCGCACCGACTGCCACAGATCCTGCTCCGATGTGGCGCAGAAAATCTCCGCGCTTGAGCGCTCGGCCTCCGTGCCCTCGGCACCGAAGAGGACGCGGCCACGCCAGACACCGTCGTCGGTGCGGCGCAGGGAGAGTCGGATTTCTATGGGTTGTCCGTCAAAGCGAATCGGAGGTAGATCGTGGACGACCGTATCGGTCGCGGCGGCTGGGGTATAGCGCGCTGGTTGTGCTGACATCTCGTTCCAGGGCTGGTTTTAAAGAACATTATAAATGGCTAGGAGTTACGCAATGGCTCCTGGTTATCAGGTCCGGAACGGTGCCGGCGCGAAGGTGAGGATGAATAGCAACAAACTCAGCCAGACGAGCCACCGTCTGGACTTTGGCAGCGGCCGATACGCATCGAGCACCGGCGGATGCCGCAGTTGACCCCGCGAAAGCGTCAGCACGATCACTCCCCAGATCAGCCACCCGAACCAGAACCAGCCGAGCAGCATGATGATCAACCAGATGGCGCGCGCGACGGGCTGATGCCAGCGCGGCGTCGCGGCGTATACGATGTGCCCGCCGTCGAGCTGCGCCATGGGCAGGAGATTCAGCATCGTGACGAACATCCCAAACCATCCGGCGAACGCGGTCGGGTGGAGCTGGATATCGCCCGCGGCGCCGGGCACCAGCCGCCGCATCAGCAGCGTGATGAGGGAATCACCAGGGAGGAGAAGGTCGTCGCCAAGACGCACGACCATCCCGTGGACGCCGTCAGGCACAAAGGGGTGACTCAGGAGGAGCCCAATCCACAGCACCGGCACGGCGACGACAAACCCCGCGATGGGCCCGGCGGCGCCGATGTCCAGGAGCTGGCGGCGGTCGTTCACGATCGTTCGCAGCCTGATGAACGCGCCGAACGTGCCGATACCAAAGGGTGGCGGAAAGCCCGGCAGGAAGAAGGGCGGCGAGACGTCGACCTGATAGCGCCGCGCCGTGAGGTAGTGTCCCAGCTCGTGCGTAAACAGGATCGCCAACAACGGCAGCGAAAACACCAAGCCATGAACCAGGCCGCGCAGGAAGCCTGGCCCGCGCCACTCTCCCGGATGCATGGAAATCGTTCCCGCGATCATCGCGCCGGTCAGCGTTGTGGTAGCGAGCACGGCGACGAAGAGCAGCAGGTGCACACCCCAGGCCTCGCGTCGCCGCGGGTTCGGCCGGGTCAGCACCAGGTGACGGCCGTCCGCTTCGTCCGACCAGTAGTAGGTCCCCGGCCATTCACGGAGGACGCTTGTGAGCGCGACCGACGGCTCGGCGTGAGCCGGATCTACAAGCGCGTCAACGACTTCGCGGTCGTGAAGAGGGGTCGTCCGCCACGCCACCAGGAACGGAGTCAGACTCACGGGCTATTGACTCACCGCTCGACGCGTTCTACTATCACTCCGTCGCACACCGCCAATTTCCCAAGTTTCCATTTTTCAACCAGGACCAATCCCCCATCCCGGGTTTCCCCCGCCGCTCACGCAAACGGAGTTGAAGCACAAGTGGATATCGCCGAATTGAAGAGAAAGTCCGTCGCGGAACTACACGCGATGGCCGAGAGCCTGAACATCACCAACTACTCTGGGCTCCGCAAGCAGGATCTCATTTTCCGCATCGAGCAGTCGCTGCTCGATTCCGAGACGGTACTGCGTGGCGAGGGCGTGCTCGAAATTCTGCCCGAAGGCTACGGTTTCCTGCGCAGCGCCGATTGGAACTACCTCTACGGCCCCGACGACATCTACGTGTCGCCCAGCCAGATCAAGCGTTTCGATCTGCGCACCGGCGACACGATCACGGGCCAGGTCCGGCCGCCGAAGGAAGGCGAGCGCTACCTCGCGTTGCTCAAGGTCGAGGTCGTCAATGGTGAGGAGCCGGAGAAGGCGAAGCATCGCGTCGCCTTCGACAACCTGCGGCCACGCTACCCCGAGCAACAGCTGAAGCTGGAGCGTAAAGACGGCGATCTGTCGATGCGCGTGATGGACATTCTGTCACCCATCGGCAAAGGCCAGCGCGGCCTGATCGTGTCGCCGCCCAAAGCCGGTAAGACCATCCTGATGCAGAAGCTCGCCAACTCCATCATCGAGAATCATCCCGAGGTCTACCTGATCGTGCTGCTCATCGACGAGCGGCCCGAAGAGGTGACCGACATGGAAGAGAACGTAAAGGGACCGCAGGTGGAGGTCGTATCGTCCACGTTCGACGAGCCGGCGGACCGCCACGTGCAGGTCGCCGACATGGTGATCGAGAAGGCCAAGCGCCTCGTCGAGCATGGCAAGGACGTGGTGATTCTGCTCGACTCGATCACGCGCCTGGGCCGCGCGCACAACGTCGTCGTGCCGCACTCGGGCAAGATTCTGTCGGGCGGTGTGGACGCCAACGCGCTGCAGAAGCCCAAGCGCTTTTTCGGCGCGGCGCGCAACATCGAAGGCGGCGGCTCGCTCACGATTCTCGCCACCGCGCTGATCGACACCGGCTCACGCATGGACGAGGTCATTTTCGAGGAATTCAAGGGCACTGGGAACTCTGAAGTCATTCTCGACCGCCGCATCGCCGAGCGCCGCACGTTCCCGGCGATCGATGTGCAGCGGTCCAGCACCCGCAAGGAGGAGTTGCTGCTCAGCAAGGACGAGCTCAACAAGGTCTACCTGCTGCGCAACTTCCTGTCGGACATGCCGCCCGTTGAGGCCATCGAGTTCCTGCTGGAGCGGCTCAAGCGTACCAAGACCAACACCGAGTTCTTCCAGACGATGTCGCAAGGGTGAAGCGAACCGGCAGGCTCATGGCTGTCGATTGGGGCGAGCGCCGCATTGGGCTCGCCCTTTCTGACGAAACGCAGGTCCTCGCACAACCGCTGACCACACTTACGCGCCGCGCCGGCAAGCGATTTCCCATGGCGCAGCTACTCCAGCACATCACGAAGCACAATGTTGTAGGCATCGTCGTCGGGCTCCCGCTGGATGAGACGGGGGCCGAGGGTGATGCCGCTCACGCCGCGCGGGCACTGGCCGATGATATCAAGAGGCGTGCTGGGGAGCTGGAGGTAAGCATGTGGGACGAGCGGATGACCACTGCGCGGGTGCTCGCCGCGATTCGGGAAATGGGTGGCACGACGCGTGGACGGAAGGAAGACGTCGACGCGATGGCTGCCGCCTTGCTCCTGCAGCACTACCTCGACGCCCAAAGGGGCTCGGCGCTGTGAACGGCCGTGCGTCGTGCGTCGTGCGTGGTGCGTGGCCGTTGCTGGTCTTCGCCATCTCGTGCAGCTCACCGGATCCGGACAAGTACCAATCGGTCGCCGACCGGGTCATGGTCATCATCCCGCGCGGCGCGACCTACTACCAGGCGCTCGACTCCCTCGAGTCGCGGGGCGTAATCAAAGCCCGAGACTGGTTCAGCCTGTACGCGCGAATCCGCGGTCTGCCGTCCAACCTGAAGAGCGGCGTCTACACCTTCGATAAGGACGAAAGCTGGAGCAGCGTGGTCAGCACGCTGAAGAGCGGTCGCGGTCTCGAGGTCCGCTTCACCGTCACCGAAGGGATGATGGGCTTCGAGCTCGCCGAGCGCGCCAACTCGTGGCTTGGGATCCGGAAGGATTCCTTCGCGGTGGCCGTGCGCGATACGTCGCTCGAGCGGGAGCTGGGCATCCGGCCATATCCGGCGGGCGTGGAAGGGTACATGTACCCGACCACCTACGTCGTGCCCATGCGCATGCGCGCGCGCGATCTCGTCAAGCTCATGGTGCACGAATTCATCGCGCGCTGGCAGCCGGAATGGGACGCCCGGCTCAGCGAGCTGCACATGACCCGGCACGAGATCGTGACGCTTGCCTCGATCATCGAAGCCGAGGTCCGGTATCGTCCCGATCGGCCGTACGTCTCGGCTGTGTATCACAACCGGCTGAAGCGCGGGATGGCGCTGCAGGCGGACCCAACGATCGTCTATGCGCATGGACGGAGAATGCGCCGGATCTGGGAGCGGCAATTGCAGATTCGCTCGCCCTACAACACTTATTTGAATCCGGGACTCCCGCCTGGCCCGATCACGCAGCCCAGCGACTCGAGCATCATCGCGGCGCTGTACCCGGCGCCGATCGGATATCTGTACTTCGTCGCGCAGCCGGACGGGAAGCACATCTTCTCGGCGTCGTACGCCGATCACCTGGCGGCGATCAAGCGGGTGAGGCAGCGGCGATAACAAGAGGCGGCGAAAAAGCCGGCGGCGACTGCCGCTGCGCTATCGGCTACGATAGGAATTACCGTAGTATCGGGGGCTACGTTTGTCGCAGCAGTCCGACTAACCGGAACGAAGGGGGCACGCTCTATCTGGGTCGACCACCATCAACACTCGGATGAGCTACTCTATTAGCGACCTTCGAGCTTCAAGTGCGGCCCCTTTAATACCCAAGCGACAGAGGGCCAAATTCCATAAACCGCGGAGATTCCAGCCCCTCTCTCGGCTTCCGCAGGTCGCTCGATTGCCGACGTGTGAGCAATTGAATAATCGCGATCAAATCGATTTAGTCCAGCGGCTGTCGTTATGTATGAGTCGTCGCGACTTCGCAATAGGATACGGATTGTATCGATAGATCGAACGAGAGTTTCCGCACCCACGATATCGCTTAGTCCACGCAGCCTGACGCTTTCCCACCATCGATTCTGTAATTCAGGCAACCGACCCGGTAATTCGGCCTCTATAAGGTTTTCGCAGCTGATAGCCAGGTTGCCGTTCTCAACGCGACAGGAACACCGCAAGGGTTTCGGACGTGACATGAGCACCTGCAACGCAGCGTGTGCGTCAATTCGTTCGGCGGATGGTGGAAACACAAAGCCATTGAGCTCAAGCGCGGTATCTTGTTGAATGCCTTGCATTACGAAGAGTGCAACACGCGCCGCTTCCGCAACTTCGGCACTCTGTGTCTTGTGTCCCAATTCTTCCGGCATCTCGCTGACCTCCGCACATGCAAGGAGGACGACGCTCTGACATGAAAGCAGAATTCCTCTAAAGATAGTCGGCAAGTAGACTGTTGTATCCATCCTATCCCCAATAAATACGTAACCAGGTCTCTCCGTAAGCGCACACGACAGTGCCCGCTGTCGCGCCGTTTCGCGTCGGGCCATTCCAGCGGACGCGTTGAGACGGAGTCGCCTTTACTTTGCCTGCATACCAAACTATCCGGTCGCCCGGCTTCACCTCTTGAGTTGCAGTCAGGCCTTGGAATAGGAGCGTCCAAGGTCGTCCAGCCGCATCAAAGCCCTCGAGCGTTACGTCAGGGATCCGTTGCAAGCATTGCCCAGACCTATTGAAAGGAGTTCCGCGGCTATCGCCAGGGTAAAAAAAGTGATCGGGATAACCCTGGAGCTCACCCGACAGCGCGCCATCCCACCACCAACCGACTGGCGTCGCCCCAGGCATTCCAAATTCAGCACGCCATGCATCTCCCGAAGTACGGCCACCCCCATTTTGGACAACACAGATCTCGACATAACCGCTATCCGTTAGCACCACCTGCTGGATCTCATTCACGTGACAGTTCGCGTCGAGGCCAAAGGGGTCTGACCGATTTGTCGGATCGTCGTTCGCGAACGCCACCAAATTGATTCCACCAGCTAACCCTTGAGGGTCCTCGCTGAGGAACCTACCGGTGTTCACTTCATACCACCGGTTGCGCATGTAGTACAGTTCGGTCTGCTCGCCCATCCATAGGGCCCCCTTGAACCGCGCGCGATCTGCTCCGGCGAGCCCAGAGTAGTCTACCCCGCCAGACTCGCGGCCCCAGGAATCAAAGCTGTAAGTTCTCGCAAGCCCAGCACTGCTGCTGTCGCTCAGCGCGATCACGTTGCCCAGCGCATCTTGGTGGGCGTAATACGCCGTATCGCCTACGATCACGGCATGCGGTCGGTCCACTCCCCGATACGAGTATTCCGCGACTTTGCTGGTCGCGCCCCCGTTGAGCTCGGCGAGGAGATTGTCGCCATCCCAGAGGAAGAAGCGCGCCGCGTTGCCGCCGAGGTCCTTGCGCACCAAGCGACCGCCGGCGTCGTAGTACAACGCTACCGTGGTCACACCAATCGTATACCCCGTCAGTCGATTCTCGGCAGACCAGGTGAACGTGACGACCTCACTGCCGCAGGTGCGCTGTGTGATGTTGCCGTCAAAATCGCTCGTGTACGTGCATCCAGCGAAGTTCTGGATCCGGTTTCCTGTCGCGTAGGTTCCGCCGTGATCCGTGCGGTTGCCGACGGCGTCGTAGGTGAACGTGCTGGACGAATCCGTTTGCCACAGCGTGCCACTGACGCAGTCGTTCCCGTTCTCGTCGATGATGGGATTGCCCGGGCAGGTATTCTGCGTCGCGTCCCGGTGCTTGTACGTCACGCCGGTCAAACGGCTCAGCGAGTCGTAGCTGAAGTCGCGCGCCAGAAGCCCGCCGCCACGCCCTTCGCGCGTGATCCGTCCCAGCGAGTCATAAGACATCGCGCGCGCAATGTCGTCGTTGTACGCGGCGGTCGTGCGAATATCCGCCGGCGCGTGAAGGGCGTACGGGGTAGTCGTCCGCTGCGGCCCGCCGGGGACGGTCATCGTTGTGCTGAGCAGGTCGTTATTATGTCCGAGTGTTGTGGTGGCACCGCTCAAGGCGATCCCGGTCAGCACCCCGTCGGCATTGTCGTAGGTGTACTTACGCGCGCGAAACGCCACGCCCGGCGGCCCTGAAGCCGCGAGGCTATCGAGACGGCCCAACACGTCGTAGCGATACCGCCGCCAGTAGGTCTGCCCCGCCAGGACCGTCTGTGCCGAATCCGCTCGGCCCAACGGGCTCAGGTAGATCGTCTCCGAGGCCGAAGGGCTCGTGGTTGTGATGACGCGGCGATCGGCCGAATACGTCCAGCTCTCGGTCGTGGTGTTGGTGCCCGATTTCCCCAGCTTGCGATTCAAGGCATCGTAGCTGTAGGTGATGGCCTGCCCGCGCCGGTTCGTCCACCGGCGGAGGTCGCCGTCTGGCCCATAGCTGTAGAGGTCCGCGCGTCCCTGTGGATCGGTTCGCTGCGTGAGCCAGCCCACGGCGTTGTATGTGAACCCGTACACCTGGAGCTTGGGATCGCGCACGTTCGTCGCGTACAGCGCATCGTACGTCGTCACCGTCGCGCTATCGTTTACGCCGTCAAGAAAACGGATCGGCCGGTTGATGATGTCGTACCTCGTGCGCTGCAGCGGGACGCCAGAGTACTTGACGGCGGTATCCCGACCGTAGGCATCCTGGTAATACAGCGTTACACGGCCGCCCGGAAGTGAATCCTTGCTGCGGTTGCCGTTTACGCCGGCATACCACGTGCGCCCCAGCAGGTGATTCTCCGGGTCGGTCGTCCGTTCGACACGGCCACGAACCTCATAGACGTACCGGGTCGTCGGATGCCCCGCGACGCGACTCGAATCGACGCGTCCATTGGCTCCGATGAAGTTGAGCTGCGTCGGGCGATGAAATCCCCGCACCGTATCAGCCTGGGCCCAGCTAGTGTAGTGCACGTACGTCGCGGAATCGGATCCGGGGCGAGAAAAAATCGGGAGACCGATGGTGTTGTTGTACGCCACCGTGTCCGAGCCCCCGCTCGGCCCCACGACTTTCACCGGCAGACCGTTCGCGTCGTATGTCACTGTCGTCACGCCACCCAGTGCATCGGTCGTCTGTTGCGCCGCTCCCCACCGGTTCACCGTGAATCGAGTCGTGTGACCTAAGGCATCAGTGACGCGGCCATAGACCGTGTCCGCTTTCGGGGGGGCGAAGGCGGTTGGGGAAGTCGCTGAATAGGGCACGCCCGCTTTTTGCCACGCCACCTGGGTCATCACGGGAGATCCGGTGGAATCCGCTCCGGTTGATCCGACAAGAGTGACCACGGGAGCAGTGATACTAGCCAGCTTTCCAGACTGGCCGTCATAGCCCAACGTCGTCGTGAAGCCGCGACGATCGGTGATCGTCGACAGGCGATTGCTCGCATCGTATCCCAACGACGTCCCAACGTTGTCCGGGTCTTGGATGAGCGTGAGGCGCCTGCTCGCATCCACCGTGACTTGGGTGACCCGACCCATCGGGTCGGTGATGTAGTCAAGCCCGTTCGACGCATCGTAGGTCAGTGTGGTCGTTAGGTTGAGCGGATCCCTAATTTGGGAAACCCGATTCGCGGCGTCGTAGACAATGGTCGCGATGTTGTTGAAACGGTCTCGTACTTGGTACATACGGCCCAGCTCGTCGAACATCACCTTGGTTGAATCCGGATACAGCCGTATCCATCCGGCGAACACTCCACCGGGGCTGTTGACGATCAGCCGTGAGAACTCGCCGGCAGGCGGTGCGGTAAAGTCCGCCCAATAGACCGCGGAACCATCACCCTCTGTCACAAGAGCGGAGCCATCGCCTGGCCAGTACAGTCTCTGCACACCCATCACGGTCCAGCCGCGCGCCACAGCTGCGTTGGTCTCATTCACAACCACCAGGCTGGTGGAAACCGCCTGGTCGAAAAGAACGGTTCCATAGAACGCCGATACGATAATGTCCATCGGATACGCGCCGGTCGCGTAGGTGCTGACTGAGAACTGCCCACCGATTCGCTTCGGCGAGGAGCCAGAATTGGCGAATCGCAGGACCTGCTCGCCATTGAGGAACATCACGTTGACCCCATTGACCCTGATCTGCAGCCGGTACTCGGTCGGCGTGCCTGGGTACCCCGGACTCGGGCTGACATTGACGTGAACGAATGCTGTCGGATCGACGCGATCCCCATTGTAGCTCAGCGTGACGTTGCGAGGGGCATCGAGCGAGAAGTAGGGCACGGTACCCTGCGCGTAGGTCGCGGCAAAGCACGCCTGGGCGCAGCGCGTGTAGTCCTGCTTCGTGAAGTTGTAGGGGCTCGCATCGACGACGGGTTGACCGCCGGCAACATTGACCGTGTAATAGCCTTGGTCGGACGCCTGCCCGGTGGCCGTCAACTGGACGCGACCAGTTCCTTCTGATCCAGCCGAGTAATTGACCGTGACG
>Ga0070695_100000952_pt1 | contig 15714 bp, 18 predicted proteins | sample KBSK1252metaG_FD_65471 | JGI IMG/M metagenome (GOLD analysis project Ga0070695, IMG submission 65471) | Corn, switchgrass and miscanthus rhizosphere microbial communities from Kellogg Biological Station, Michigan, USA - KBS K1-25-2 metaG | ecosystem: Host-associated > Plants > Roots >...
CGCTTCTTCCAGACCAGTCAATACAAGCGAAGCGCGATCCCCAACGCGCCCAAAGTCGGCTCCGGCGGCTCGCTTTCGCCGCGCGGCGACTGGCGCGCGCCCTCGGACGGCAATGCGGAGGCATGGCTGCGGAACCTGTCGCAGGTTCCGCTCAAGTAGTCAGCGGGCGATGCGGGTGTTGGCGAGGGCGAGACGCTCGGAGACGTTGCGCACGAGCGCGCGCGTGAGTTGCAATTGTGCGCCGAGGCTCATCTTATCGAGCGAAGCGGGCTCGAATTCCGCGAGCAGGCAGTCGGTGTGCGATTCCACGCTCGCATGGCGCGCTTCGCCGCCCGCGATGTATGCCATCTCGCCGAAGAACTCCCCCGCGCCGATCATGTTGAGCAGGCGCCCGGCCCGCGTCACCTTGGCTTCGCCGCGCGCCAGGAAGAAAAAGCTCGTGCCGCGCTCTTTCTCGCGCACTACCGCACGGTTCTTCGACAGGCGGCGCCATTTACCGGCGCGCGCGAGCTCCCAGATCTCGGCGTCGGAAAGCAGCGCGAGCATCGGCACACTCTTCAACACCACGTATTTCTCGCTGTCGGGAATAGCGCCCTCGGGCAGCACCGACTGGCCGATCTTGGAAAGCTCGAGGGCGAACTCGTTCCACGACGGATAGCGCTGCGACGGTGTTTTCATCAGCACCCGCAGGACCACGGGATCGAGCTCCTTCGGCAGGTCGGCGCGTGCTTCGGAGGGCGGCATGGGCGGCAGCTTGACGATCTTGTCCATCAACGCGTCCAGGTTCTCCGCCATGAAGGGCTTGCGACCAGTGAGCAGCTCGAAGAGCACCACGCCGAGCGAGTACATGTCGCTGTGGAAGGTGAGTTCCTTGCCCTGGATCTGCTCGGGTGACATGTAGTAGGGCGAGCCCATCTGCGCGGTCTGCACGACCTGGCTCTTCTTGAGGATGGCGGCGCCGAAGTCGGCGATCTTCACGTCGGTGCCCGAGCCGATCATGATGTTGGCGGGCTTGAGATCCCGATGCACGATGCCTTCGCGCGCTGCATAGTCGAGCGCGCCGCAGCACTTGAAGCCGATCTGCAGCACATCAGCAATCGGCAGCAGCTTGTCCGATGACGTGTGCGCGGAGAGATCGCCGCCGGTAACCAGCTCCATCGCGATGTGACCGGAGTCCTCGCCGACCACCGCATCGAGGATGGCGACGATGTGAGGGTGGCGCAATTTCCCGGCGAGCGAGGCCTCGTTCAAGAGTTGCGCGCGGTAGACCGTGCCGAACTCCGGATCACGGAACACCTCCGGCTCGATGGTCTTCAGCGCGACTTCCCTGCCGGTAAAGGTGTCCCGGGCGAGATAGACGGTGCCCGTCGCACCCTTGCCGAGCAGCTTCTGGATGTCGTATTTGCCGACCTGAAGGCTGAGATCGACGCTAGGCGCCGCTTTATTGTTCATATTGATTGGGCCTGGAAGCTTTACGCGACTGTACCGGAAACCGCGATACGAGGACGCGGCACCACGGCGCAGAACCAAGCACTGATGGCGCTCCAGCCGCTGCGGCCAGTTTCAGCCTGGCCGCAGCGGCGAGCGCCTCCCGTCCCCTTGGGTTATTTCAGTGCAGCGTGCGCGCGAAAGTCCGGCCGCGCAGGAAGTCGTATGCCTGCGGCTGATCTTTCACGAGGTCCGAGATCGCGAGCGTGATCTCGTCGTAGATTTCGTCGTACTGCGATTCGAGCTTGGGAAAGACACCGATTTCGGTGACGAAAAGGTCGGCGTCCGGAATGCGGGTCTGGTCGAGGTCGCGCGGCAGCATGGCGCGGTCCTGAACCGAAAAGCCGGTGAGCGTCGGGCAGCGCGCAAAGAGCGCGCGGATCTTGGCGTCGACGTCGGCTTCGAGGCGGACGAGGAGGCTGTCGGGCAGGCCAGGCTTGAACTCGAGGATTTTCATCTGTAGCGCCTTCACGCAGTGCTGTGTCACTGCGCATACTACAGAAGCCACGAGAAAACGCGACATCGGGATATTCCCGAGCGCAACTACAGGCTGCGCCCGAGCAGTGCAATTGCTACACGAATGTTAAACAGCTAGTGCAGCGTACGAGCGAACGTGCGGCCGCGCAGAAGCTCGGTCGCGTCGGGCTGTTCCTCGAGGAATTCAGCCAGAGTACGAGCGATGTCCTGGAAGATCTCGCCGTACTGCTCGGCCGAGAGGCGCGGCGTGATGCCCACGTCAGAAACGAAAAGCTCGTCGTTTTCGGTGCGCACCGCGAAGCCACAGAGTTCGGGGCAGCGCGCAAAGAGCGAGTCAACCTGCTGCTCGAGCTGCGAGCGCGGTTTCATGGCTCTACCGTAGCCCCGGGACGTTGCGCCACAGGGTCGCGCCCCAAGGCCCGACCGGCTTAGGCCCATTCCTGACGCTGCTGTCGTGGTTGCGCGACATGGCTCCACGCTAAGGCGCGCCAACCTACGGGTCACTTACGGATTGACGATTTCTCGCTTATCTTTACCAACGTTACCAACGTTTTCGCGATGGGAGCCGAGTCGCCAGATGTCCAAATTCTTGATAACGCCGCACTTCCGCCTGCACGAGTGGGTGGCGGAGGAAAAAGGCTATTTCAGCGCCGAAGGGCTCGACTACGAGTTTCGCGAAGCCTTCAAGGGGCAGGACCTCGCAAAGGCGCATGCGACGCCGAACAAAGTCGGCGCCTACCAGAACATCGAAGCCGGTCGCGAGAGCAACGTGAGTTGCGCCTGCCACTGGACAGTGAACGTCGCGGCGTCGAAGGGGCACGCCAAGATGTACGCCGACGCCTACTCGGTGTCGCCGTCGGCGGTGTTCGTGCCGCCTGAGTCGCCCATCAAGACGCCGGAGGACCTGCGCGGCGTGCCGATTTCGGTCGGGCACCAGTCGGGCAGCCATTATTCGACGATCCAGGCGCTCGAGCAGTACATGCCGCTCTCGGACATCAAGCTGTCCTTCGCCGACGGCATTCTCTTTTCGCGCATGGAGAAGGTCTACGACCGCAAGGTGCCGGCGGCCGCTGTGTTCTCGGGTCCGTACTACTTCCTCGAGCAGATGGGCTTCCGCAAGGTGATCGATACGACGTTCATGATGGCGTCGATGCTCAACAATGACCCCGATCCAGATGATGTGAAGAAGTATTTCCGCGCACTGCGCCGCGCGCAGCGGGACATCGATCTGCGGCCCGAGCTCTACACGCACTACTACAAGAAGGAGTTCCCCACGCGCTTCGTGCCGATGATGGACACGCGACGCTGGGGTCCAGGCGAGCGCATCGTTTTCGAGCCCTACACCAAGGAAGTATTCGAGGAATCGTTCCGCTGGATCCGCGAGCGCCAAATCTTCGAAGGGCAGGACATGGGCGCCGGTCGATACGAAGATGCCTGTGTGTCCTTGGCGGCCAAAGGGGTAGAGCGGCTCTCCGCGTAACGGCCAGCGCGCAATTGCATCGGCCGTCGGACGTGGCGCCGCCGCGCTCGCGTGACTCCAGGATCAGCCGAGGTTGAAGAATTCGCGCCGGCTTTTCATCGCCCGCAGCCGCGACACAAGCAGCTCAAAGTCCGCTTCGCGCTCGACGAAGTTGAGGTTCTCCGAGTTGACGATCAGCACGGGTGCGCCGTTGTAGTGATAAAAGAAGCGTGCGTAGCTCTCGACGAGGAGCGCGAGGTACTCCTCGCTCACCGGGCGCTCGTAGCCGCGCGCCCGCCGGCGCACGCGCTCGACGAGTGTTGCCGGTTGTGCCTGGAGGTAGACGACCAGATCGGGCGCGGGCGAGCGCGGCCGCAGCGCCTCGTAGATCTTCTGGTAGAGCGCGAGTTCGTCTGCGGACAGCGTGATGCGGGCGAAAAGTGGATCCTTGTCGAGCAGGAAATCGGCGATTAGCGGCCGGCCGAACATGTCGGGCTGAGCGAGCGGCTCCACCAGGCGCGCGCGCTGGAAGAGAAAGAACAGCTGCGTCGGCAGGGCGTAACGGGCCATGTCCTGATAGAAGCGCCCGAGGAACGGGTTTTCTTCCGGCTGCTCGAGCAGCAGGTCCGTGGCGAGGCGCGATGCGAGCCGGCGCGCGAGGGTGGTTTTGCCCGCGCCGATCGGCCCTTCCACCACCAGGTAGCGAAACTTATCCACGGAACACGAAATAAACGGCGCCGACGATGCAGAGCGAGGCCCACAGGTAATCGAGCTTGATCGGCTGCTTCATGTAGAACACGGCAAAGGGCACGAACACCGTGAGCGTGATCGCCTCCTGCATGATCTTGAGCTGCGGCAGCGACAGCTGCGCGTAGCCGACGCGATTCGCCGGCACCTGCAGCAGATATTCGAAAAGCGCGATCCCCCAGCTCGCGAGCGCCGCAATCCACCACGGTGCGCTGGCGAGGTTCCTCAGATGCGCATACCACGCGAAGGTCATGAAGACATTCGAGGCGACGAGCAGCAGGGCGGAAGTCGCGACTACCGAAGCCTGCATCAGTGCATCCTTTCGACTCTCTGTGCCTTGCACGCGTCAAGGCATGCGGCTGCGCTGCCGCGGCCCGGAATCACGGCCCGCGGCGCAATCTCGACGAGCGGCCGCAGCACGAACGCGCGCTCGTGCATCCGCGGGTGCGGCACCGTCAGCTGCGGCTCATCGATGCGCGCATCGCCAAAGAGCAGCAGGTCGAGGTCGAGTGTGCGCGGCGCGTTAGCGAAGCTGCGGCGCCGAGCGTGGCGCGCCTCGATCGCCTGCAGCTCGGCGAGCAGTTCGCGGGGGCCGAGCGCGGTGTCGATCTCGGCGACGGCGTTGACGAAGTCCGCCTGAGCGGCATAGCCGAGCGGTGCGCTGCGATAGAGCGACGAACGAGCGCTCAGGCGCGTGCGCGGCAGCGCTGCCAACTCGGCCACGGCGCTCTCGACTTGCGCTTGCGGCTCGTCCAGGTTCGATCCGATGCCGATGTACGCAAGCGTCACGCGGCTGTGGGGGCGGGCGCCGAGGGCTGCTTCTTGCGCCGCCGGCGCCGGCGGCGTTTGCGCGGACCGGTGTCGGGCAGCAGCATGGCCTTGCGCGTCTCCGCGTCTGCCGCATGGAACGCGCGCCACCAGCCTTCGAGCTCCGCCGCCACTTCGCCGCTTGCCGCGCGCAAGGCGAGAAAGTCGTAGGCCATGCGAAAGCGCGGCGATTCGACCAGGCGGTATGGACGGTTGCCCGAGCGCGCCTCGAAGCGCGGCTGCATGCTCCAGATCTCGCGCATCGTTGCGGTGAGCTTGCGCGTGATGGCGAGCTTCGCGCACTGCGTGTCGAGCACCTCGTCCATGGCGCTTTCGAGCGCCGGGATGCCGCGCTCGCCGCGTGCCTCGCGCGCCTTCCACGCGGCGAGTACTTCGTGCCAGAGAAGCGCCGCGAAAAGGAACGCTGGCGATACCGGCCGCTCGGCGAGCACGCGTTCGTCGGTCTGGGCGAGGGCGAGCGTCACGAAGCGCTCTCCAAGCGGCTGCTCGAGGATCACGTCGAGAAGCGGCAGCAACCCCTTGTGCAGGCCGACGTCGCGCAATTGCCGCAGGCTTGCGCTGGCGTGCCCGGAAAGCAGCAGCTTCAGCATCTCGTCGAATAGCCGGGCGGGCGGCACCCGCTCCATCAGCGGTGCGAGCCGCCGGATCGGCTCGCGCGTGGCCGCATCGAGCGTGAGGCCAAGCTTTGCCGCGAGCCGTACCGCGCGCAGCATGCGCACCGGGTCCTCGCGGTAGCGCGTCTCCGGCTCGCCGATCACGCGCAGGACGCGCTTCTTCAGGTCCGCCAGGCCGCCGTGGAAGTCGACCAGTTCTTCGGTCGCCGGGTCGTAGTAGAGCGCGTTCACGGTGAAGTCGCGCCGGCGTGCGTCTTCTGCCTGGCTGCCGAAGACGTTATCGCGCAGCACGCGCCCGTGCTCATCTTTCTCGGCGGTGTCCGGATCGGCGGCACGGAAGGTGGACACCTCAACCGTTTCGCCGCCCATCATCACGTGCACCAGGCGAAAACGCCGCCCGATGATAAGCGCCCGCCGGAAGAGCGGCTTCACCTGCTCCGGGCGGGCATCGGTAGCGATGTCGAAGTCCTTCGGCACGATGCCGAGCAGGAGGTCGCGCACCGCGCCGCCGACGACGTAAGCCTGAAAACCGGCCTCGCGTAGCACCGTGCAGACCTTGGCCGCAGCCGGACCGATCGCCTCGCGTGCGAGACCGTGTTCGCCCCGTGGCACCCGCTCCATTTGCTCGTCGCCAAGCCCGAGCACGCGCCGGATGAACCGCTTGATCATTCGCGGGCGGGCATTTTAACGGCGCAACGACATCACCGGCCATCCGCGCCGCGCCGCGACGGCGGCGAGCGCTTCGTCGGGATCGACCGCCACAGGACGCGTGACGCCCTCGAGCAGCGGCAGATCGTTGTGGGAGTCGCTGTAGAACGTGGTCTCCTCGAAATCGCGGAGATTATGGCCAAGCCCGGCGAGCCATTGGCGGAGGCGCTCGAGCTTGCCTTCGCGAAAGCACGGCGTACCTGCGACACGGCCGGTGAAGCGTCCGTCGCGTATCTCGGGCTCCGTCGCGATGAGGTGCTTCACCTCGAACGCCCGAGCGATGGGCGCCGTCACGAAGCTGTTAGTGGCTGTGATGATGGCGCAGAGCTCGCCCGCCGTTAGATGACGTCGCACCAGCGCCCGGGCTGCCGGGGTGATCATCGGCAGTATGCGAAGCCGCATGAATTCAGCGTGCCAGCGTTGCAGGTCGGCGGGTGCATGGGCCGCGAGCGGGCGCAAGGCGAAGCCCAGATATTCGTGAATATCAAGGCTGCCGGCGAGGTATTGCTCGTAATAGGCACGGTTCTGCGCTTCGTACGATTGGCGCTCGAGCACCCCGTGGTCGACCAGGAACTGGCCCCATTCATAGTCGCTGTCGCCGCTGAGCAGCGTGTTGTCGAGGTCGAAGAGCGCCAGGCGCATGGGAGCGCCCGGAGTTTAGCTGCGATGCAAAGGCTCAGAACCGGCGCTGCACGCCGATGCGGAAGTCCTGCAGGCGGAAGAGGCCTGTTGGGTCGCGGGATTGAGACTCGGCGCTAAGCGCCCAGTCGGGGGAGAGCCAGTAGCGCCCGAACAGCGACAAAGGGCGCGGTTCGAGCTCGGACTCGCGCAAATTGGCGTACGACATGCTGAAGCTGCCCCTCTCGCCGAACGCATAGGACCAGCGCATGCGCGGGGTCGGTGCGAAGCCGTACGCATCGCGCCACTGGTAGGCAGCGAAGCCGAAACGGTCGTATTCCGGTGCGAGCCAGCTGCGGGCGAAGGTCGGGTCGAGGCCCGGCTCGCCGCGCTCAGGCAGGCGCAAGCCCGACTGTGCCAGCGCCGGCATGGCGCTGACGAGTCCGGCGATGAGGCAGATGCGGCCGAGCGCGAGCATGGAATCAATCTACTCAGCGGCCGCTCGCCTGTCCACCAAGAATTTCCTGCGCGAGTGCCTCGCGAACCAGCGGCAATGTGAGCGCGCGCTGCCGCATTAGTGAATAGCGATCAAGTACTTCCATGACGGCGTCGAGACTCGCCATATCGCGCGGCAGGCGCGTGAGGAGATACCCGGCGACTTCGTCAGAAAGCAACAAACCGCGCGCCCCGGCCAAGGATTTCAGGTGGCACGCCTTGTCGCTGTCGTTCAGTGGCAGAAGTTGATAGACGAGGCCCCAGGCAAGCCGACTCTTGAGATCCGGGCGCAGCGCTAGGTTGGCCGGCGGCTGATCACCGGAAGCGAGTACTGCCGGACCGCCTTCGCGCGCCTCGTTGATCGCCACGAACAGCGCTCGCTGCTCGCTCGCGCCAAGGCGCTGCACATCGTCGGCGACGACGAGCGCGGGATTTGCACGAGCCGCCGCCGCGAGCAGGTGGCTGCGCCCGCTGCCCGTCTCGCCCCAAAGGTAAAGGATGCGCTCCCCGAGTGTGCCGGCCGCGAGCGCCCGCACGCGCGCGAGCGCTTCGGCATTGGGCCCAGCGACAAAATTGTCGAACGCGGGCTCCAGGCGAGGCGAGATCGCGAGGGGGAGCTGCTGCATCACGTAGAATTTTGGACTCTAGCATGGCGAACGGCCTTTCCTACCGCGACGCCGGCGTCGACATCGAGGCGGGCGATGCGCTGGTCGAGGCCATCAAGCCTTACGCGCGCAAGACGTTGCGCCCGGAAGTGCTTGCCGGCATCGGCGGCTTCGGCGCCTTGTGCGAGATCCCGCAGAACTATCGCCGCCCGGTGCTGGTCTCGGGCACCGACGGCGTCGGCACGAAGCTGAAGCTGGCACTGGCCCTCCAGCGCCACGACACCATCGGCATCGATCTCGTTGGCATGTGTGCGAACGACGTGGTAGTGCAGGGCGCCGAGCCGCTCTTCTTCCTCGACTACTACGTTTGCGAACGGCTGGACGTGCGCATTGCCACCGAGGTGGTGAAGGGAATCGCCGTGGGATGCGAAATGGCTGGCTGCGCGCTGGTCGGCGGCGAAACCGCGGAGCACCCGAAGGCGTTCACCCCGGGGGAGTACGACCTCGCGGGCTTCTGCGTCGGCGTGGTCGAGAAGGAGCGCATCATCGACGGGCGCACGATCCTTCCGGGTGACGTGGTGCTCGGCCTCGCCTCGAGCGGCGCCCATTCCAATGGCTATTCCCTCATCCGTCGCATCATCGGCGACGACCATCTCAGCCCTGAGCTCGCCGATTCGCTGATGGAGCCGACGCGGATCTACGTAAAAGCGCTGCTCAAGCTTGCCGCCGCAGTGCCGGTGAAGGGGCTTGCGCATATCACGGGCGGCGGTCTCGTCGGCAATGTGCCGCGCATCCTGCCCCATGGCACGCAGGCGACCATCAGGAAATCGAGCTGGCCGCGCCCGCAGATTTTCAAGTGGCTGCAGCAAGCGGGCAACGTGGCGGAGGATGAGATGTTTCGCGTCTTCAACTGCGGCATTGGCATGGTGGTGGTAGTCGCCGCAGACCACGCACAGAGCGCGGCGGCGCTGCTCAAGCGGGAGGGCGAGCTGGTCTACGAGATCGGCCGCATCGAAGCCGCGACCGGCGAGCCGCAGGCAACGATCGTCTAGCCTGCGGCGGTACTCGCAGGATCTACTTCAGGTCGTTCCAGCGCTTCATTGCCGCCTCATAGCGCTTGCGCGCCGTCTCGACTTCCTGCTCGAGAATCGCCTGACGGGCGAAGTAGTTCTGGTTAGGGCGGCTGCCGCCAGCAGCGCTGCCGGTGCGCTCGCCGGGCTGCGATTCGACGCCTTCGTCGCGGCGCTTCACGGCTTGCTGGTATTCGTTGTAGGCAGCGCGCGCCTCTTCGTACGCCTTATCGAGTTCGACGCTGCGATTCTGCGCGGCGACGCTCGTCGCGACGAGGAGGAGCAAGGCGAGCACGAGCCGTTTCATCGAGGCCTTTCCGGTAGAATTTTTTGACATGGGGCGGCCGCGTTTCGTTCACCTGAGGATGCACAGCGAGTACTCGGTGAGCGACGGCATAGTCCGGATCGAGGACGCGGTGAAGCGCGCGGCCGCCGATCACATGCCGGCGCTCGCCCTCACCGATTCCGGCAACCTCTTCGGGCTGGTGAAGTTCTACGGCGCTGCCCGCGCGGCCGGAATAAAGCCGATCATCGGCGCCGACTGCTGGATCGAGAATCCGGCCGAGCGCGACAAGCCGGCACGGCTGCTGCTCCTCTGTACCTCGCGCTCCGGTTATCGCCGGCTGTGCGAGCTGGTTTCGCGCGCGTGGCTCGAAAACCAGCACCGTGCTCGCGCGCTGATCGATCCGGCTTGGCTGCAACAGTCGACCGAGGGGCTGCTCGCCCTCTCGGGCTTCCTGGACGGCGAGCTCGCCGCGCCCCTCCTTTCGGACCATGGCGAGAGCGCCGAGCGGATCGCGCGCCGCTGGGCCGAGCTCTTCCCTGGCCGCTACTACGTCGAGATCCAGCGCGCTGGCCAGGCGAGCGGCGAGGCGCTGCTTGCGCGCTCGGTGGCGCTGGCGAGCCGCCTGCGACTGCCAGTCGTCGCCACCCACCCGGTGCAGTTCCTCGAAGCGAGCGACTTCAAGGCGCACGAGGCGCGCGTCTGCATCGCGCAAGGCTATCTTCTGGGCGACCAGCGCCGGCCGAGGCTGTTCACGCCCGAGCAGTATTTCAAGTCGCAGGAGGAAATGGCGCGGCTTTTTGCCGATGCGCCGCAGGCGCTCGAGAACGCGGTCGAGATCGCACGCCGCTGTAATCTCGATATCGAGCTTGGCAGGACGCGCTTGCCGGCCTTCCCTACGCCTGAAGGCGTAACGCTTGACCAGCACCTGCGCAATGAGGCGCGCGCGGGTCTGGCGCGCCGCGCGGCGCAGCTCGGCCTGCGTGATGACGCGGCCGAGCGCTATCGCAGCCGCCTCGAGTTCGAAATCCAGACCATCGTGCAGATGGGCTTTGCCGGCTACTTCCTGATCGTGGCCGACTTCATCAACTGGGCCAAGCAGAACGGCGTGCCGGTCGGCCCCGGCCGCGGCTCGGGCGCAGGTTCGCTCGTCGCCTATTCCCTCGGCATCACCGACCTCGATCCGCTGCGCTACGACCTCCTGTTCGAGCGCTTCTTGAATCCGGAGCGCGTGTCGATGCCGGACTTCGATATCGACTTCTGCCAGGACGGGCGCGACCGCGTGATCGATTACGTGCGACGCAAGTACGGCGCCGAAAGCGTGTCGCAGATCGCTACCTTCGGCACGATGGCGGCGCGCGCCGTGGTGCGCGACGTCGGCCGCGTGCTCGACCTTGGCTACAACTTCTGCGACCAGATCGCCAAGCTGATTCCGGTGCAGCCGGGCAAGAACGTGACGCTCGACGACGCGCGCAAGGTCGAGCCGCTGCTCGCTGAACGCGAGAAGCACGAGGACGAGGTGCGCGAGCTGCTCGAGCTCGGCGAGAAGCTCGAGGGGCTGGTGAGGAACGTCGGCATGCACGCCGGCGGCGTGCTGATCGCTCCCGGGCGCCTGATCGACTATTGCCCGCTGTACGCCGCCGAGGGCACGAATCACGTTATCTCGCAGCTCGATAAGGACGATGTCGAGGCGGTCGGCCTGGTCAAGTTCGATTTCCTGGGCCTCACCACGCTCACCATCCTCGACTGGGCCGAGCGCTCGGTACGCGAGATGGGGCAGCCGGATTTTGCGCTGGCGCGCATTGCGCTCGATGACGCGGCGACCTATCAGCTGCTGTCCGCGGGCAATACAACTGCCGTATTCCAGCTGGAGTCACGCGGCATGCGGGATCTCATCCGGCGCGCGCGCCCGGACCGCTTCGAGGACGTGATCGCCCTGGTCGCGCTGTATCGACCGGGGCCGATGGATCTGATCCCGGATTTCATTGCGCGCAAGCATGGCGAGCAGCGCGTCGACTACCTCGATCCGCGTCTTGAGCCGATCCTCGGACCGACCTACGGCATCATGGTGTACCAGGAACAGGTGATGCAGATCGCCCAGGTCATCGGCGGCTATACGCTGGGCGCTGCTGACCTTCTGCGCCGCGCCATGGGCAAGAAAAAGCCCGAGGAGATGGCCCAGCAGCGCGACGTATTCATTGCCGGCGCGGAAAAGAACCGCCTTGCGCGTGCCAAGGCGAGCCAGCTTTTCGATCTGATGGAGAAATTCGCGGGCTACGGCTTCAACAAGTCGCACGCGGCGGCGTACGCGCTCCTCGCCTATCAAACTGCATACATGAAGGCGCATCACCGCGCGGCGTTCCTCGCTGCGAACTTGTCCGCGGTGATGGACGACACCGAGAAGGTGCGGCAGTTCTACGAGGACGCCATTGCCAACGGCCTCACCATCCTGCCGCCTGACATCAATGCCTCGCAGTTCCGGTTCGTGCCGGTCGACGCCGAGCACATCCGCTACGGTTTGGGTGCGGTACGCGGCACCGGTAAAGCTGCGATTCAGGCGATCGTGCAGGCGCGCAGCGAGGCGCCCTTCACGGATCTGTTCGACTTCTGCCGGCGCGTGGACAAGCGGCATCTCAACCGGCGCGTGGTGGAAGCGCTGGTACGCGCGGGCGCTTTCGATACCGTCGACGCGGAGCGTGCGCGCCTGCTCGCTACGGTCGGTCGGGCGCTGGAGGCGGCGGAGCAGGCGGAGCGCGCCGCAGCGCAGTCGAGTCTCTTTGCGGAGGCCGAAGTGCCGCGCGGCGGGCGCGACGCCTATGTGGAGGGCGAGCCCTGGGACGCGCGGCGCAAGCTGCTCGAGGAAAAGGCGGCGCTCGGCTTTTCCATCTCGGGACACTTGTTCTCCATCTATGAGCGCGAGCTCGCTGGCTTCCCCCGCAGCCCGCTCTCGCGCCTTGCGCCGGGCGAGCGGGTGTGGATGGCGGGGGTGGTGGCGCAGGCGCGCATGCAGATGACGCGCCGCGGCCGCATGATGGTGCTGACGCTCGACGATGCCACGGCGCAGGTTGAGATCACCGTCTTCAGCGAGCTTTTCGAAAAATGCCGCGATCGCATCAGAGAAGATGCGTTGCTCGTCGTTGCCGGCAAGGTACAGCGTGACGAATTCTCTGGCGGGCTGCGCGTGAGCGCCGACGAATTGCTCGACCTCCAGGCTTTGCGCACGCGCTTTGCCGCCCGGTTGCGTATCGCGATGAACGGGCAGGCGGACGCCAAGCGTTTGCAGCAGGTGCTGGCGCCGTACCGGGCTAATGGTCCGGCGACTTGCCAGGTCGTGGTGGCTTACTGCAATGCCGCCGCGGCCTGTGAAGTCGCGCTCGGCGAGACCTGGCGCGTGCGCCCGGAGTCGGAGCTCCTGGCGGAGCTCGGCGCCTGGCTCACACCCGAAAACGTACAGCTGCTCTACGGCGCCGCTGCCTAGCTGTCGAAATGTACATCGCAAACTTCTCGCGTGAGCACGCTACGCTGGTGTCGATACCAGGCATTCACCAACCGCCCGCTGGGATCGAAGCGCCGTTTGTGTGCCATGAACTCCTCGAGCTGCGGATAGCAGGCTTGTAGCTGGGCGCGCGTCGCATCTGGAGTGCAGGCGATGTGGAAACTGCCGCCGAGCGCAATGGCGGCGTCGATCAGCTCGTGGCGCAGCTGCGACGCACGCACCGCCGCGCCGACGTCGTTTGCCGGCAGAAAGCCGGCTTTCACCTCCGCATAGTCGCGCCGCGCCCAGCGCAGAAACGTATCCTCTTCTCGTGCGGTCTGGCGCACCACCAGGCTCTGCAGCGGCACGCGCCAGTCATTGCAGCGAGCGTGGATCTCCTTCCTGAAATCGCCGAGCGTGCTCGGCGGCAGCAGGAGCTCGAGGGTGTGGCTGGCGGCCTGTGGGCGCAGCGTGATTTCCTCGGGAGCGCTCGCGCGCTCCACGGCGCGCGCCAGGCTGGCGAGCTGCAGGGTCACGCTGTAGAGGGTGCCGAAAAGCCCTTGGCCGCCCACCGTCAGGGCGAACAGCTCGGCGTCCCGCTCACGGCTCACGCGACGCAGTTCGCCTTCGGGCGTCACGAGCGCCATGCAGGCGACATGCGCGACGGCCGGAGTGCCGTCCGGTCCGGCCGCGTTTCGCGCAATGCTTTCGCCGACGGTCGGCATGGTCGTGCGCACTCGCGCTCGCGCGTCCCCGGGGCGCAGTTCGGCGGCGATCGTCTGCCAGGGCGTCGCTGCCTGCACTTCCAGAAGCCCGTGCATAGCGTCCAGCCGCAAGATTCGATCTAGGCGGGCCTCCGGCAGCGTTCTGCCGCTACGCACGGCGTCGCACAGCTCAATTGCCGATATCGGTTTCATGTGCCCTCCTCTGATGGCTCGCGCCACGCTGCGCGCGTCGCTGCCGCGGCGCAAGGCCGACGTACGAAGTATCGAAATCTGATACCGTGCGTCGCATGGCGCTCAAGACCCGCCTCGTCGAAGCGCTCAAGGTCTGTCTGCGCGCGCGCGGCATGACCTACGCCGCGCTCGCGAAGAAGCTCGGCGTTTCGGAGCCCACCGTGAAGCGCATGTTCTCGCGCGGCAGCTTCACGCTCGATCGCATCGAGCGGATCCTCGAGGCGGTCGAGCTCGACCTGCAGGAGCTCGCGCGGCTGGCGCGCGACGGCTCGCCGGCGCCGGCCGAGCTGACGAACGACCAGGAAGCTGCGCTCGCGCGCGACGAGCGGCTGTTCTCGGTGTTCTGGCTGATCCAGAACCAATGGTCGTTCGCCGAGATCCTCGCCGCCTTCGCCATTTCGCGTGCCGAGCTCACCGGCGCGTACGCGCGGCTGGAACGCCTGAAGCTGATTCGCTGGGGCCCGGGCGAGCGGGCGCGGCTCACGGTGCGGCGCGATTTTCGCTGGCGCGATGGCGGCCCGGTCAAGAAGACTTACGGTCCTCGGGTGATGAGCGAGTTTCTCGCCGCGCGCTTCAAGCAGCCGCTGGAATTTCTGCGCTTCGAGTCGCGCGTTATGTCACCGGAGTCCGCTGCCGTGCTCAAGCGCCGCCTCGAGCGCGTAGCGATGGAATTCAACGAGCTCGCGGAGGTCGATTCTTCGGTACCGAGCGGCCGGCGCATCGGCGTCGCGCTGCTCGCCGCGTGCCGGCCCTGGGAGTTCTCCGTCGTCAATGCGCTCAAGCGCCGCTAAGCGCTAGGCCAGATGTCGAAGGCGCAGTAGGAACGGTCGAACGGCGGTTCCGGAGCCGTTTCCGCAAGGCTGTCGACGCGCGCGGCGCGCGGGCCGTGCCGTGCCCAGCGCACCAGCGTTTCTACGGCATGCGCGTCACCCTGCAGCAGGGCCTCGACACTGCCATCGGCGCAGTTACGCACCCAGCCGAAGACGCCGAGGCGCTCGGCTTCTGCGCGCAACGCGTAGCGAAATCCGACACCCTGCACGCGGCCGCTCACGCGGATCTGGCGCGTCCTCATGTGGGCACCCGGAGCGCATGTTAAGCTCGACACGGTGCAAACATAAGCACCAAACATAAGCACAACGGGGGAGATTTAAATGCGCATTGGTTTGCTCGTCGTAGCGGCGCTCGCCTTGATCGGATTCCTGGTCGTGGCGGTGGTCTTGCCGCAGATGGCCGGCGCCGAGGCGAAGGACGCGGCGCAGGCGCTGATCGCGGGCGCTCAACCCGCGCAGCAGCAGGTCAGCATCGTCGCGGAGAAAGGCGGCGGCCTTGGCGGTGCCGGCAAAGGGGTGAAGATCGCTCCGAGGATCGATCCGAAACATGGCGAAATGAAGTGGATCGTCGCCGAGGATGGCGCGATCCGCGGCTGGAACGAGAAGAATGCGCTTGAAGTGGCGCTTACACCGAGCGTTCAGTCGGGCAAGGTCAGCTGGAACTGCAAAGGCTATCCGGTGAGCGCGATGCCGGTCGCCTGCGGCGGCCGCTAGCGGCCACGTCTTAGTAGCGCGCGCGCCGCCACCAAGCCGCAGACTGCGGCTCCCACGACCACCAGCCAATCGCGCCGACGCCAGCGGCCCGACGGTGGGCGCGGAATCGACTTGATTGCCTGCGTCGCTGTCTGCGGCGCCGCCACGCCGGTCAGCGACGCGAGCCGCTGCGTCGCCTCTGCGGAATCAAACGAGGCGGCGAGGCCGCGCGCCGGGGCGGGCGCCCCCTCCTCGGCGACGCGATCCGCTTCTCGCGTCCTTGCAACCGACTGCGCAAGCACGATGGTCTTGTGGCTGGAATCGACGAGCTTCGGCTGCGGGGGATTCGCGGCGGGAGCCGCTGGGGG
>Ga0070695_100000953_pt1 | contig 15707 bp, 17 predicted proteins | sample KBSK1252metaG_FD_65471 | JGI IMG/M metagenome (GOLD analysis project Ga0070695, IMG submission 65471) | Corn, switchgrass and miscanthus rhizosphere microbial communities from Kellogg Biological Station, Michigan, USA - KBS K1-25-2 metaG | ecosystem: Host-associated > Plants > Roots >...
GGATGGCGGCGCGGGACCGACCCCGCGCCGCGGCTCAGGGCTTCCGCGCCCTCACCTTGACCGACACGACCGCGTCGAACGCCTCGAGCTCGCGCGCGCCCTCGGGGAGCGCGCCGCGGCCCACCTCGTAGCGGCCCTCGCTCAGCACCTCGACGTCGGCGAAGCCCGCGGCGCGGATCATGCCCAGGTACTCCTCGCGCAGCGCCGCACCCGCGACGCAGCCCACGTAGAGGTCGACGTCGCGCTGCAGCTCGGGTGTCAGCGGCCGCGTCAGCACCAGGTCGCTGACCAGCATCCGGCCGCCGGGCTTGAGCGCCCGCAACGCCTCGCGGAACACCTGTGGTTTGTCGGGGGAGAGGTTCACGACGCAGTTCGAGATGACGAGGTCGACGCTCGCGTCGGCCACGGGCAGGTGCTCGATCTCCCCGAGGCGGAACTCGACGTTGGCGTGATCGCCCTTGGCCGCGTTCGCGCGGGCGCGCTCGATCATGGCCGGCGTCATGTCGACGCCGATCACGCGGCCCGTGGAGCCCACCTCGCGCGCGGCGAGGAAGCAGTCGATGCCGGCGCCCGAGCCCAGGTCGAGCACGGTCTCGCCCGGCTTCGCCTCGGCCAACGACAGCGGGTTGCCGCAGCCGAGTCCGAGGTTGGCACCCTCGGGGATTGCCGCGGCCTGCTCGGCGGTGTAGCCGAGCTGGTCGAGCACGGCCGGGTCGTCCTGGCAGCAGCCGCTGCCGCAGCAGCCGGGATCCTTCCCTTCGGCGATCGCCCCGTACTTCTCACGCACCGTGGTGCGGATGTCAGTGCTGGTGCTTGTTCCGCTCATGCGAACAATCCTCCCGCGTTCAGATCCCGCCGATCAGCTCCTTGACGCGCCGCACGGCCTTCTCGTTGACGCAGTAGCAGACACGCGGGCCGTCCACCTCGCCCGAGATGAGGCCCGCCTGCTTCAACACCTTCAAGTGCTGCGAGACCGTCGCCTGCGCCAGCGGCAGGCCGCTCACGATCTCACCGCACACGCACTCGCCGCTCGCCATCAGGCGGCGCAGGATCGCAACCCGCGCCGGATGGCCGAGGGCTTTCGCAAGGCGCGCCAGCTCGGCGTCGCTCGTAGTCGGCGACGTCGAGCTCCGCCCAGTCCGCGTCCCACGGGACGAGGCTCGAATGGTCCGGGTCATGTGCTCTCCAATCGTTCATCGCGAATATACGATGAAACGATGCGCGAAGGGGAGCAATCTTTCTTCAGGGGGTCGCGGGAGCCGGGGTGGGCACTCGCTGAACGCCGCGCTCCCGGCGCCCCGCGCGGCCGCTCCAAGTGATGGCGGCCGTGCGGGCTGGCCGTTGACGCTGCTCCGGGCCGGTCCCTATAATCCCGCGTCCTCAACCATACCCACTCGTCGCAGGCCGGGCCTCCGGCCGCCGGCTCGCTGCGCACCCCTTATTTGGAGATCGCCACCATGGAAGCCACCAAGACCAAGCGCGTCGATTACCGCGTCAAGAGCGGCGTCGCCTGGATCGAGCTGACCGACCCGCCGGCCAACACGTACACCTACGAGATGATGCGCGACCTCGACGAAGCAATCTTGACGGCGCGCTTCGACGAGGCGGTGCACGTGATCGTGTTGCGCGGGGCGGGCGAGAAGTTCTTCTGCGCCGGCGCCAACATCAACATGCTCAAGACGGTCAACCCCACCTTCAAGTACTTCTTCTGCCTGCACGCGAACGAGACGCTCAACCGGCTCGAGCACACGCCCAAGCTCGTGATCGCCGCCCTCAACGGTCACACCGTGGGCGGGGGGCTCGAGATCGCGATGGCCGCCGACCTCCGCATCGCGCGCAAGGGCGCGGGCAAGGTCGGGCTGCCCGAGGTGACGCTGGGGGTCCTGCCCGGCACCGGTGGCACGCAGCGCCTGGCGCGGCTCGTCAACAAGAGCACCGCGATCGAGCTGATGGTGTCCGGCGAGACGTTCGACTTCGAGCGCGGCCAGGACCTCGGCATCGTCAACCAGATCTGGGAGACGGCGACCGCCGACGAGTTCTTCGAGAAGATCCAGAAGTATGCCGAGCAGTTCTGCCCGCCCAACAAGGCCGCGAAGGCGGTGGGCCGGATCAAGCGCTCCGTGCAGACCGGCGTCGAGATTCCGTTCGAGTCGGCGCTGGCGGTCGAGCGCGAACTGCAGCAGCAGCTGTTCCAGAGCGACGATGCGAAGGAAGGACTCGCCGCCTACGTCGAGAAGCGGAAGCCCAACTTCTCCGGACGCTGACCGGAGAAGCGTTCCAGCTCCGCCGATGACCCCGCGCTCCCCCGCCCGGGCGCTCGCGCCCGTCGTGGGGCTCCTCGCCGTCCTCGCCTTTGCGGGCGGGGCGGCGGGGCAGGAGCCGGCCCCGTACGCCTCGCACCTCGCGGGCCTCCACACCGGTGCCCTGCTGTTCCCCGCCCCCGGCACGATGATCGCGGGCCTCGGCGCCGAGTACATGCCCGACGTGACCAACGATCTCGCGGGAGTCGACGGCGAGATCCTGCGCGCACCCACGGTGAACTTGAAGCTCGGGCTCTCGGAGCAGGCGATGTTCCAGATCACCTGGCCCGCCTACAACCGCCTGCGCGTGCACTCGCAGACCGACCCGCCGCTGCTCGGGCGCAGGCTGGGCCGCGTGTCGTACGACTGGGGCGACGTGACCGTGGCGACCCTGCTCCGCTTCCACACCGATCGCGGCGGCTGGCCGAGCGCCGGAATCCGCTTCGCGGCCAAGCTGCCGAACACGAACGAGAAGCTCGCGATCGGCGACAACACCACTGACGTGTTCGCCTCGGCGCTGTTCGCGAAGACCGTGGCGTCGGTGAGCGTCTACACCGAGATCGGGCTCGGCATCCTGAGCGAGCGGCTCGCGACGTTCACGCAGAACGACGTGCTCACCTACGGCGTGCTGGCCGACTGGCGCATGCGGCCACGGCTCTCGATGGTGGGCGAGGTGGCGGGGCAGCATTCGACGCACGACGGCGGCCCCGGCACCGGCAGCCGCAGCGAGCTGCGCGCCGGGCTCGAGCTGGGCCGCGGACGGTTCCGCTGGAACGCGCTCGCGGTGCGTGGCCTGACCGGCTGGGACTCGCGCGGCGTGGGCGTCTCGGTGAACGCCTCGGCCGGGTTCACCGTGTTCGCGGGGTCGGCGCGAGGACGCTAACTACTCAAGCTATGGGCGTTCATCCTGCGCCTTAGTTCCCCTCAGTGTACGAGTACCTCGTCTCCTCCCAGGCCTCGTCTCGGAAGACGGTACTCGCGACCCTACGTCGAACAAGGCGGTCTCGCACCACGACGAACACTGCCTCGTAAGCCTCCCCCGTCTCGGAGCCGCGGATGGTGAACGTGCTGTCACCCGGGGCCTTGCCGAGCACAACCTCGCGTGCTTCCGCCAGATCTGCGAAGGCAGACCGCCGTACCTGGAGGATCATCCCATCCGCCTCCACACGTAAGTCTCGAATAACACGATGGGGCCGCTCGAGGTTGGACACGCCCCACCACCAGCACTCCTTACACCTCAGCTGTGAGCTCCAGGGCGCCAGCTCGATCGCTACGACGACGTTTCTCCCACCAAGGCCGACCCCGGACGCGGTAATTCGGGAACCATCGCTGCTCGCCTGCCTCGCGGCGAGCGCCGAACACCCGAATAGTGCCACCACGATGACCATCCCCTTCCTGACTCTCACTGGCCGCCTCCCATGTACGATTGCCCGACTGGCGCACGGATGCCGAAGCCCACACCAAGACCTCACGACATCTCGTGGCGTCCGCACCTCTTTACTCTGCACTAGCAGCGTCTCCGCTATAGTCGCGAGATGATCCTGCGACGTCTGGGTGCCTGGGCCGCGTGCCTCGCCCTCGTGGCCTGGCCGGCCACGGTGGTGGCCGCCACGAAGCCCGCCCCGCCGCCGGAACGCGGCCCGTCGCTCCTCGTTCCGGCGCGGCCCGACAGCGCCCCGCCCGAGTCGGCGCCGGCGCCGCTGCTCATCCCGGGGCGGACGACCCCGCGCGACACCACGGTGCGCGATGCGAAGCAGCGCGCCCGCGACTCGTACACGATGGGCATGCAGCTCGAGCAATCGGGCGCCCCCGGCGCCGCGATCGTCTCCTACCGCAACGCGGTCAGGTTCGACCCGACGATTCCCGACGCGAACTACCGCATGGCGATGCTCTTCCTGACGCGCGACCAGGTGGGGGAGGCCGCCAAGTGTCTGGCGGCCGAGGTGGAGCACCATCCCGAGAACGACGACGCGATCCGCCAGCTCGGGCTCTGCCTTGCGCGACTCGGTGATTCGGCGCGCGCCCTGAAGCACCTCGAGCGCCTGGCGCGCCACAGGCCCGACGTCGGCGCCAACTGGTCGGCGCTCGGGTTCGCCTACCTCGGCGCCAAGCGCCCGCGTGAGGCCGAAGCCGCGCTGCGCCGCGCCCTGCGGTTGCCGCCCACGACCGTCGAGGAGTTGCGCGACCTGGGTGCCGCACTCGGCGCCATGGGCCGCGACGCCGAGGCGCGGGTCGAGTACCGGCGCGCCCTGGCACTCGTTCCCTGCGACGCGGCGTCATGGGTCAACCTGGCCAACCTCGAGCGCCGCGCCGGGCGCCGCGACAGCGCGCTCGCGCAATACCGGCGTGCCGAGTCGTGCGATTCGAGCTTCACGCTGGCGATGCAGGGGCAGATTCAGCTGCTGCACGAGCTGAAGCGCGACCCCGAAGTCGCGGACACCTACCTGCGCTGGCTCGAGCGCCATCCCGAGCTCCACGGCGCCCGGCTCGAGGCGGTGCGCCTGCTCGACGCGCTCGGGCGCGAGCATGAGGCGCTGGCGGTGGCGATCGAGGGGACGCAGCAGCCGATCGACAGCGCGCAGCCGCACATCATCCTGGGCATGGAGCTCCGCAGCCGCGGCGACATCCGCGGGGCGCTGAACGAGCTGCGCCGCGCCGAGAAGCTGTTCCGCGGCAGCCCGCGCGAGCAGGCCGGCGTACGCCAGACGATCGCCGCAATGCGTGCGTCGGCGCCGGACTCGCTGCGCGCGATGTTCGTGGCCGACAGCGTGTCGGCGGCGACGGCGCGGCCTAGTCGGTGATGCCGTCGAGCCTCGGGAGCGAGGACGTGGGCTCGGTCAGCCAGGTTGCGCGCGGGCGCGCGCCGTTGCCGAGCAGCCCTTCGAGCTTGATCAGGACGTCGCCGAGCACGAACGGCTTGCTGATGAAGCTGGTCACCGGCTGGCCGATGATCTCGGCCGCCCGCTCGCCCGGCGCGAAGCCGCTCATGATCAGCACGGCGATGTTGGGATCGAGCCTGCGCAGGCCGTGGAACGTCTCCCGGCCGTCCATGCGCGGCATGAGCACGTCGAGGATGACCGCCCGGAACATGCCGGGGTGGCGGTTGGCGAGGTCGAGCGCCTCGATGCCGTCCGCGGCGGACATCACCTTGTAGCCCTCCAGCACCAGGAAGCGCTGGAGCAGGTCGCGCACCACCAGCTCGTCGTCGACCACCAGGATCCAGGCCGCGTCGTCTCGCGGGGGCATGGCGATGCCGCCTGCATCCCCGGGAGCATGGTGAAGCTGCAGCCATCCCATGGCGCTCATGACCGATCCTCGGTGGTGGCTCCGACCCATGATGGGTCCCGGGAGTTATCGGCAACCGGGGCGCGGGGGTTGACCCGCGTCTCGCCCGCTCGGGGCGCGCTCCGCCGCGCCGTCTCCGGCTGCCCCGCGTTGCGCCTACGGGCGCCAATTGACTAGATTCCGTCCTCGCCTACTGAAAAGGATTCCATGACCGACCCCCAGCGCACCCTCTTCCTCGCCGCCCCGCGCGGTTTCTGCGCCGGGGTGGACCGCGCCATCGACATCGTCGACATGGCGCTCCAGGTGTACGGATCGCCGGTCTACGTCCGGCACGAGATCGTGCACAACCGCCACGTGGTGGACGACCTGCGCGGGCGGGGCGCGGTGTTCGTGGAGCAGCTCTCGGAGGTGCCAACCGGGGCGGTGGTCATCTTCTCCGCCCACGGGATCTCGCCGGCGGTGCGGCGCGAAGCCAAAGAGCGCGGCCTGCGGGCGCTGGACGCCACCTGTCCGCTCGTGACCAAGGTCCACCTCGAGGCGCTGCGCTACGCACAACAGGGCTACTCGATCGTGCTGATCGGCCATCGCGGGCACGTCGAGGTCGAGGGCACGATGGGGGAGGCGCCCGAGGCGATCGTGCTGGTCGAGAGCGTCGCCGACGTCGAGAAGCTGAACCTGCCCGATCCTTCGCGCGTGGCGTACATCACACAGACGACCCTGTCGGTCGACGACGTGCGCGCCATCGTCGAGGCGCTCAAGCGCCGCTACCCGGCGGTGCACGAGCCGGCGAAGGCCGACATCTGCTACGCGACGCAGAACCGGCAGGACGCGATGAAAGAGCTGGCGCGCCGCTGCCGCGTGGTGCTCGTGGTGGGGGCACCCGCCAGCAGCAACGCCAACCGGCTCGTCGAGGTGGCCGCCGGCCTCGGCGCCGCCGCGTACCTGATCGAGGCCGCCGAAGACATCCGGCCCGAGTGGCTCACCGGCGACGTGGGCATCACCGCCGGCGCCTCGACGCCCGAGGACGTGGTGCAGGCGTGCGTGCGTCGCGTGTGCGAACTGGGCGACTACCGCACCGAAGAGTTCCGCCTGCTCGAGGAGCGCGTCATGTTCCCGCTGCCGGGCGAGCTGCTCGCGGCCGCGCAGGCCCGCGGTGTGGCGGTGGGCGCGGGCAACGAGCGCGCCGCGGCGCGCGTCACCGGCGGCGAGATCCGCATTCGTCACCACTAGGCCGCGCACCCGGCCCCGACATGCTGATCCCGCACGCCCTGCTGGTCCCGACGCTGCCCACGCTGCTCGTCGACGAGCACCGCGAGCATCGTACCGAGATGCTCGTGGCCCTCGAGGCCGAAGCGGCGCGTCTCGGCGCCGCGGCGCCCGAGATCGTCGTGGCGCTGAGCGCGCGCTGGGAGTCCGAGGGTCCTTTCCTGGTCGATGCCGGCAAACACCACCGCACGATCACCGACTATGCCGGCTTCGGCGTCGAGGTGCGCTACGACTGCGCGGGCCATCCGGCGCTCGCACGCGCGCTGGTCGCGGCGGGCACCGCGGCGGGGGTGCGCGTGGCCGACGCGCGGCACGGGGTGGACAGCGGCGTCACGGTGCCGCTCCACTTCCTGTTCCCCACCTCGCGCCCGCCGGTCGTGCCGCTCTCGGTCGCGGACCGCACGCCGGCGGAATGCCGCGCCTGGGGCGCGGCGCTGCGGGGGGCACTCGCGGCGCGCCCCGAGCGCATCGCGTTCGTGGTCGGCGGAGTGCTTGCGAACAACCAGCATGCATGGTCGCTGAGGCGCGAAGTGCCGGAGGCCCGCGCGTTCGACGAGCGCGTGCTCGAAGCGCTGCGCGCGGGTGTATGGGACGCGGTCCGTGTGCCGGCCGCCGCTGTGGCCGAACGCGTTCAGCCGCAGGCAGGGCTGCGGCACCTGGAGGTGCTGCGCGGATTCGTGGGCGACGATCGCGCTGGATCGGTTCTCTGCTACGAGGCGGGCCCGGGCGTGGGGGCAGCGCTCATCGACTTCGCGATCGGCTGAGTCGCCCGGTCGGGGCGGGGCAGGCAAGGGTGGGTGCCTCGCGACGAGCGGGTCCCCGTCGCTTCGCTCTCGCCCCACTCGCCGCGAGGCACCCACCCTTGCCTGCCCCGTACGCCGGATCTGCGCCCCGCGCCGATCAGCGTGCGATGCGCACCATGCGGCGATACGTGGAGCGGCCGCCGCGGATCGCGCGCACGAAGTAGACGCCCGGCCCGACCGGGCGCCCATCGCCCGCCCGGCCATCCCAGACGAGCATCGCGTCGATCGGGGCCGACCACGCGCGCACGCGGCGCCCGGTCACGTCGAGGATCTCGACGCGATCGAAGCCCTCGGTGCCCGGGAGCGCGAACGTCACCGCTCCCGAGGATGGATTCGGCGCGACCGTCATCGCGGTGCGCACCGGAGGGTCGCCCACGCCGGTGGGTGTGTTCGGTTTCTCCATCACGCGCCAGATCGAGTCGAACGTCGAGAACCAGATGCGTCCATCGGGCCCGGTCGTGACGTCGAGGACGTGCACTTCCTGATCCGGCGGGATCTCCAGCGCGGTCCACGTCTCCATCGAGTCCATCACCGAGCCGCTCGGGGTGCTGTGAAAGACGACGCGTCGGATCGAGGCATCGACGTACGTGCCGAAGAAGAGATTGCCGTTGTAGAAGCTGGGATAGGGCGAGGTCGAGGGGCGGTACATGGTGCATCCGGTGACGCCCACGGTCGGCGTGATGTTGAGCATCGCGCTGTACGTCCCGGGGGGCTGACCGCCGCAGAAGTCGCTGTTCCCCCATCCATAGTTCTGCCCGGGGATGAGCCGGTTCAGCTCGTCGTCGCAGGCGGGACCGTTGTCGGTGAAGTAGCCGTAGCCGGTGACGGGGTCGAAGCACAGGCCGTAGGGATTGCGCACGCCGATGTCGCAGACCGGGTTGCCCGCGCCGAAGGCGCTGCCGGGGGCGGGCTTCCCCGTGAGGCCGAGCCGCAGGATCTTGCCGATGGTGTTGGTCGGATCCTGGGCCGCCGACACGAGCGTGCAGTCTCCGATCGTCACGTACAGCGTCTGGTCGGGCCCGAACGCCATGCGCCCGCCGAAGCGTCCGAGCGAGTTCGCGAACAGGCTGTCCACGAGCACCGTGTAGTTGACGCCCACACCGTTTTGATCCTTGAGGCGCGCGATCCGGTTGTAGACCGGCGACGGCCGCGTGTGGAAGACGTAGACGAACGGGCTGTCGGGGAACTGTGGATGAAACGCGAGGCCCAGGATGCCGTGCTCGCCGCCGCTCAGAATCGGCACCGTGGCCCAGACCGTCGGGCCGCCCGACGTGCCGGTCTGGAACACCATGATCCGGCCCGTGGCGAGCTCGGTGTAGAAGAGCCGGCCGTCCGGCGCGAACTTGATCGTGGTGGGGAAGTCGAGCGGCGAGTGGACGAGCTGGAGGGTGTAGCCCGGCGGCAGCGCCCACACGGGCGCAGCGAAAAACAACAGCCCGGCAAGGGCACGGGCTAGCACGGTCGGGGGGACGATGCGGTGCATGGAGTCTGGCAGCCGGGAATGATACGGGCGGCGCATGCCCGCGATCAATGAAGACTTCGCCGTACGCTCGCGGGGTCGCGATGAGCGGTGTGCTACCTTGCCGGCCCGGGGCGCGGCGGGCGCCCGCAGCGCCCATGGGGAGCCCGAGTGCGCGTCCTGCTGGTGAATGCCTTTCACTACCTGCGCGGAGGGGTCGAGCGCACCTACCTCGACGAATCGCGCTGGCTGGCCGCCGCCGGCCACGAGGTTCTCCACTTCGCGACCCGCAACCCGGCGAACGAGTTCAGTCCCACCGCACAACATTTCGCGCCGGCGGCCGAGTTTGGCGAGGGCTCACCCGCATCCCGGCAGCTCCTCCAGCTCCCCCGCGCGCTGTGGTCGGCGCCGGCGGCGCACGCGATGGCGGGGCTCCTCCGCGAGACCCGGCCCGACGTCGCGCACCTGCACGCGCCCAGCCGATACCTCACGCCCTCGATCCTGCGCCCCCTCGAGCGCGAGGGCATTCCAGTCGTGATGACCCTGCACGACTTCAAGCCCTGGTGCACCAACCGCATCCTGTTCGCGCACGGGGTTCCCTGCGAGCGCTGCCGCGGCGGCCGGCACTGGCACGCGGCCGCCACCGGCTGCGTCCAGGGCTCGCGGCTCAAGAGCCTCGTCGGCACGGTCGAGGCGTACGCGCACGAGGCGGTGGGCGCCTACCGCCCGGTGCGGCGCTGGATCGCGCCGTCGCGCTTCGTGCTCGAAAAAGCCTTGGAGCACGGCGTGGCGCCCGAGCGCCTGCGTCTGCTGCCGCACGGGGTCGAGGTCCCGCGCGCGCCGGCGCTGCTGCCGGCCTCGGCGCCCCCGGGGCGGTTCGTGCTCTTCTCGGGCCGGCTCTCGCTCGAGAAGGGCGTGCGCCTGCTGCCCGCGCTGGCGATGCGCCTGGCCCCGACGCCGATCGTGATCGCAGGCGACGGGCCGCTGCGCAGCTGGCTCGACCGCCAGTCGGTCGCGCAGCCCAACCTCCGCGTGCTCGGCCACGTCGACGACGCGACGCTCGCGGCGCTGCGCGCGAGTGCGGCGGTGGTGGTGGTGCCGTCGCTCTTCTACGAGCACTTCTGCTACGCGGTCGCCGAGGCGCTCATGGACCGGCGCCCGGTGGTGGCGGCGCGGATCGGCGCGATTCCCGAGCTGATCGAGCACCAGGTGACGGGCCTGCTCGTGCCGCCGGGTGACGTGCACGCGCTCGCGGAGGCGGTGCAGCAGGCGCTCAGCGATCCGTTCGCCGAGGCGTGGGGCGAGGCGGGCCGGGCGCGGGTGGAGAGCCTCGGCGATCCGCGCCGCCATCTCGAGGACCTGCTCGGGATCTACCGCGACGCGGGCGCTACGTCTGGCTCCCGAACGCCCAGGCGGTGACTCCGTCCTCGAGCGGCACGCCCAGCCCCGACACCACGCGGTTGATGAGGTTGAAGTAGGCCGCGATCTGCGTCGCGCGCAGGATCGCCGCGTCATCGAAGCCGTACTCGCGCACGCGCTCGACGTCCTCCTGCTTGCGCTCGGCCGGCTCGCAGGTGAGCGCCACCGCGGCGTCGAGCAGCACGCGGTCGCGCGCCGGGAGGTTGGCCGTGCGGTAGTCGAGCGCGACCGCGCGCGCCAGCGCCTCGTCGCCGAGTGCTTCGGCCAGGCGCGGGCCATGGTGCGCGACGGAGTAGCCGCAGCCGTTGGTCGCCGAGACGACGACCGCGATCGCTTCGGCCTGCGCCTTGGAGAGCGGCGCCGGATCGTCCATCAGCGCGCGATAGAGGTCGTAGGACGCTGCGAGCGATGCGGCTTCGCGACCCTGGACCTGCCAGACGTTCGAGATGCGTCCGGCGCTCGAGCGCTCGCGGATGCGCGCGTAAATCGGGCGCACCGGCGCCGATGCCTGGTCCGGCTCGACGGGCGGAATCCAGCTCATGCGTGGCCTCCGAGCGTGAAAGGGACCGGCATGCTAGGCGCAGCGCGCGCACCGGTCAACGCGGTAGACTCCCCGCCATGAACGCTCTCGCATCGGCGCGCGGCCGCGCCCATTGGATCGCGCTCGCGGCCGCGGTCGTGCTGGTCGCGGGCATCGGCGTCGCCGTCTGGCAATCGCGGCCGCCGCGCCTGCCCACCGCCCCGCCGCAAGGATCGGGCGCCGCACCCGACACCGGTGATCGCGTGATCGAGCAGGCACTGGGTCAGGTTCAGGGCGCTCAAACGCCCGTCGATTCCGTCGCCTTCAAGCAACGCTGGCTCGACGAGGTGCGCGGCGCCGACGTCGGCGGACTCGATGCCACGAAGCTCGAGCTGTTCCTCCGCTTCGCCAACTCGGAGCGATGCACCTGCGGTTGCGGTTACACGCTTGCGGGTTGCAAGGCCTCGGACATGACCTGCGAGGTGAGCGGCGCACGCCTCGAAGCGCTGCTCGATTCGGTGCGCGCGGGCCGCATCACCAGCGCGCGCGGCGTGCGCTCGCGGCCCCACCGCGGCGGTTGACAGGGGCAGGAGCGAGGGCTAGCTTTCGATTCCCTTCCCCACGTAAGCCCGTTCCGGCCGGCGCCCCGCCGTCCAACGCATAGGAGGCACCTGTGGCATTCCCCAAGCTCGAGGCCAAGAAGTTCGGCAGCATTCGCGAGCTGAACGGCATCAGCGCGCGCACCATGGAAGAGCACTACGAGCTGTACAAGGGCTACATCGGCAAGACCAACGAGATCCAGGAGAAGCTCGGCGCGGTCGATCGCGCCTCGGCCAACCAGATCTTCAGCGACCTGCGCGCGCTGCGCGTCGACCTCTCGTTCGCGATCGGCGGCGTCAAGAATCACGAGATCTACTTCGCGCACCTGGGCGGCAAGGGCGGCACGCCGTCCGGGCGCCTGATGGAGCAGATCAAGCGCGACTTCCCCTCGTACGACGCCTGGCTCGCGGACTTCAAGGCGTCGGGCCTCGCGGCGCGCGGCTGGGTGTGGCTCGCCTACGACCACGACTTCAACTGTCTGACCACCACGGTCGGCGACGCCCAGAACTCTTTCCCGGTCTGGAACGCCACGCCGATCCTGGCGATGGATGTGTACGAGCACGCCTACTGGATCGACTTCGGGCGTGCGCGGGCCAAGTACATCGAAGCGTTCTTCAACAACCTGGACTGGGGCGTGGTCGAGCAGAATCTCGACCGGGCGCTGGCCATGCAGGCGGTTCACAAGTAGGCGTCGTGCGCAGACGGGACGGGCGACCGTCCCCGCCCGCCGGGCTCCCGAGGGAGCCCGGCGGCGCTTCGTGGAGGAAGGATGGCCACCAGTTTGCAGCCGGTGATCGGGAAGCCCGCGCCGGATTTCACGCTCCCGTCGACCACCGGAGAGAACATCTCGCTGCGGCAGTTCAAGGGAAAGAAGACCGTCATCCTCTACTTCTATCCCAAGGACGAGACCCCGGGGTGCACGCGTGAGGCGTGTGATTTCCGCGACCACTCCGCGGACTTCGAGGCCACGGGCACGATCGTGCTCGGCGTGTCGACCGACAGCCTCGAGTCGCACCAGCACTTCAAGGACAAGAACCACCTGCCGTTCCCGCTGCTCGCCGACGTCGATGCGACCGTGTCCAAGCTCTACGGCGTGTACAAGCAGCGCAATCTCTACGGCAAAAAGTACATGGGGATCGAGCGCACGACGTTCGTGATCGACAAGACCGGGCGCATCGCGCAGATCTATCCCAAGGTGAAGGTCGACGGGCACATCGAGCAGCTGATGGAGTTCGTGGGCGGCGACTAGTACCGGGTCGTACCCGGTCCTCCGTGCCGCCACACGGGAGGCGCCGTGCCGTTCGTGCCCAAGGATCCGGTGCCGGTGTTCCCGCTCCCCGGAGTGGTGCTCTTCCCGGGAGCGGAGCTGCCGCTGCACATCTTCGAGCTGCGCTACCGCACCATGGTGCGCGAAGCGCTGTCCGGGGAGCGCGTCATCGCGCTCGCCCTGCTGCGCCCGGGATGGGAGCGCGACTACCAGGGCAGCCCCGAGTTCCACCCGGTGGGCTGCCTGGCCCGGATCGACGAGATCGCCTGGCTCCCCAACGACTGCTACGACCTGCGTCTGATCGGGCTCGCGCGCGCGCGGCTCGGCCGCCCGGTGCGCGAGTTTCCCTACCGCGCGGTGCGGGCACAGGTGCTGCCGCAGGAGCCGCTCTCCGAAGACGATCCGCTGGTGCAGCTCGAGCGCCGCGCCCTGATCGAGGCGGCGACACGGCTCGCCGCCACCGAGCGCGCCTCGCTCAGCTCGGCCGGCGAGGCGCCGCCGCTCCCGGTGACGCTGGGGGAGGACCTGCCGTTCGAGCCGCTCGTCAACACGCTGTGCATGGGGATCGTGGCCGAGCCGGCCGAGAAGCTGGCGCTGCTCGAAATGGACAGCCTGATCGATCGGGCCCGGCGCGTGCGCGAGATGGTGGAGGAGCGCCTGCGGTGGGCGAACCGCGGCCGGAGCGCGGGCGGCGAGATCAACTGAGACGCGCAAGGCGGCCGCAGCGCCGCGGCGCCGCATGCCTTCGCGCCGAAAAAGGTGACGGGCCGGCTCTCCAGCCGGCCCGTCGACGAAACCCGGTTGACGGCGAGCATGTCGCGCGGGGGCGCGGCCATGCCGAATCGCACACTCGAACCGAGGCCGCTGCCCGATGCGGCCGACAACCTGCGCTGTTTCACGAAGCGGGCGTCGGAGTCCCCCGATCCCACAAACCGCCCACCCGATCCGCAGCGCAGAACCACGAGCAGGCTCGCCGTTCCGCGTTGGGGGCACGCGGCGCGCCGGTGAGCCGACGGTTCCGGTCGACGCCGTTCGATGCGCGCGAAATGTCCGCACGCGCGACGGCGCCGACAGCACTGGGGGTGCGCGGAGAAACCGTGTTGCGACACCACAAGGATAAGGCCGCGCGCCCCGCATGCAATGGCAAAACGGAGAGGCGGGCGGTCCGCGGGCGTCTTGTGGCTCCAAGGGGGCGCGGACTAGACTCCGGCCCCGCACGACAGTACCGCGCGCGAGCGTCGACGAGACCCGCACGCGCCGAGCAAACCGGAGGATAGGCATGCCGAACTTGAATCGCGGCTTCGCGCTCACGTGGCTGGGCCACGGCACGTTCAAGATCGCCACGCGAGGCGCGCGCATCGTGTTGCTCGATCCCTGGGTCGAGGGCAACCCGGCATGCCCGAAGGACCAGAAGAGCTTCGACAAGATCGACGTGATCACCATCTCGCACGGCCACGGCGACCATATGGCCGACGCGGTCACGCTCGGCAAGAAGTTCAAGCCCGCGATCATCTGCAACTACGAGATCCACCAGTTCCTGAGCCGCAAGGGTGTCGCGAACACGATGCCGATGAACAAGGGCGGCACGCGCGAAGCCGCCGGCCTGCGCTTCACGATGGTGCACGCGATCCATTCGAGCGGGATCGAGGACGGCGGACAGATCGTCTACGGCGGCGAGCCCTGCGGGTTCGTGATCACGCTCGAGGACGGCACGCGCATCTACCACGCCGGGGACACCGCGGTGTGCGCCGACATGGCGCTGATCGGCGAGCTGTACGCGCCGGACATCGCCCTGCTGCCGATTGGCGATCTGTTCACCATGTCGCCGCGCGAAGCCGCGGTCGCGGCGCGCATGCTCAAACCCAAGTGGATCGTGCCCGCGCACTACGGCACCTCGCCGGCCCTCACCGGCACGCCCGAGATGCTGCGCGAGGAGCTGGCCGCGCAGAAGGTCGACGCCGAGCTGGTGGTGCTCCGCCCCGGCGAGACGCTGTCGTAGTCGCCCCGGCGCCCACGAGTTCCGCGCGCGGCCGCGTCGTCACCTTCGTTCAGGGGCCGGATGGCGCGACCCGGATGCGATTCCACCGGAACCGCCACCCGCCTCGCGTGGTATCTCCCCGCGTCACCCACGTCGGCCGCGCTCGCGGAGGTTCCAGGCATGGCAACAGTCCGGCGTCGGGTATTCCTCATGGCCGCGAGCGCGGCCGTCGTTCTCCTCGGCACGATCACCTGCGCGCCGAGCGGCTCGCACGTCGATCTCGCCCGTGCGGTCCAGCCGATGCTGGCCGTCCCCGCGAGCCCAACGGTCGCGCCGCCCACGGAGGTGCTGCGCCGATTTGCCGACAGCTATCGGGAGCGCTCCATCGGCCGCTACCGCGAGCTGTTCACCGATGACTATCTGTTCCGCAGCCCGTCGTCGGCGGGCACGCCGCACCCATGCTCGCCGCTCGCCGTCGAGTCCGAGGTTCTGTTTGCGTCGGACTTCTTCGGCGACGGTTCGGGTGGCGTACCGGGCGCCACGTTCGCCCGGGTGACCTTCGACGGCGTTCTGGTCGCGGTTCCGGACCCGGACCATCTCGGCAGCGATCCCGGCGGCCGCTGGCATCGTGCCGTCTCCACGGGGATGGTGCTCCACGCGAGGTTCACGGATCGGACTGCCGTCGACATCAAGAGTGCCGCGCGTTTCACCCTGGTGCGCGGCGACTCGGCGATTCTGCCCCAGGAGCTGTTGCTCCGTGGCTTCGGTCCCGACTCCACGCGCTGGTGGATTCGCCGCTGGGACGATCTG
>Ga0070695_100000954_pt1 | contig 15706 bp, 14 predicted proteins | sample KBSK1252metaG_FD_65471 | JGI IMG/M metagenome (GOLD analysis project Ga0070695, IMG submission 65471) | Corn, switchgrass and miscanthus rhizosphere microbial communities from Kellogg Biological Station, Michigan, USA - KBS K1-25-2 metaG | ecosystem: Host-associated > Plants > Roots >...
GATCTTTGATGCCAGGGATCGAGCTCAATTGTTCGACGGCGGTGCGAAAGGGGGCAATGGAGGCGTCCACCTCCGCGTCGATCGGTTCGCTCAGCGACACGCGGGCAAACGCGGCCGAAAGCGCCCAGAAACCATCTACTTCCTGGGCCTGACGCTGTACTGCACGCGCAACCGGAAGGGCAACTTCAAGGTTGGGATGCGCACCGAGAAATCTCGGCTGAGGCGCAGCCTTATGTCGCTACAGGAGCTGATGCGGCAAATACGGCATCATCGGATCGGAGACCAGGTCAGCGAGATCAACGCGGCCACTATGCCTATTACGGCGTTGCCGGAAACATCCGGTCGCTACAGAAGGTATATCGGGTCGTGGAGCGCTACTGGCTCCGGATGCTGCGCAGCCGCAGTTGGGCCACAGGTCGCCTCACCTGGGACACGTTCAACCAGATCAAACAACGGAAGCCGTTGCTGCGACCTAAACTGCGTCTCCCCTACCAGGAGCTGCAGACACTCGCGGTGCTGTGAATCAACTGCCGAAGAGCGTGGTGCGGGAAATCCGCACGCCACGTTCTGTGGGAACGGGGGGCGGGCGACCGCCTCCCGTGACCCGGTGTGGGGATGGCAACATCCTCACCTACTCGGACATGCCGGCCGGCTCGCGGGCAGGGCAGAAGCCCCTCAACTACCGGACACCAATCGTTGCAGCGCGGTAGACTTCTCTGTCATTCCATTACCAGACTCAGGCTCACACGATCATTGCGACGCAACATTTGGCTCGTAACGTGATTGTCTCGAGCATTTCTGTTTGGGTTCATTGAGCCGCGCAAGTGTGCTTTCGTACATAGTCAAACAGCCGTGGAAATAGGATATCGCCCGCTGGGGCAAGTTCACCGCTGCCTCGAATTTTCAATCCAAACCCTGTTCCGATATTGGCGTAGCTGTGGCAGGCTAGATTGCAAAACGACGGGGACGGAAACTGGCTACCTTCTTGCAACTGACCCTGAACGGGCTTGCGGTCGGCTGCATCTACGGCTTGGTCGCGCTCGGCTTCGTGCTGATCTACAAGTCAACGGAGCTGGTCAATTTTGCCCAGGGCGACCTGTTGATGCTGGGCGCATTCGTCGCCTACATGGCGATAGTCATGTGGGGTCTCGACTATTGGGTCGGTTTCCTGATCGCGGTAATCGTGATCGCGGTCTTCGGCGCCCTACTGGACATGACCATTCTGCGTCGCGTGATCGGCCAGCCGCAGTTTGCAGTCGTCATGCTGACTATCGGTCTCGGCGCCATGTTTCGTACTTTTGCTAGTGTTACCTGGGGTTCCGAAATCTACACGTTGCCTACGCCCTTCTCCGGTGTGTCCAATATCGCCGGCGTGACCTTGAGCCACCAGTACCTGTCGATCATCGCTGGCACGTTGATCCTGTGTGGTGTGCTCTTTGCTTTCTTCAATTACACACGCATTGGCATTGCAATGCAGGCGACATCACAGAACCAACTGGCCGCTTACTATGTGGGGATTCCAGTCAAACTGATATTCTCGCTGGTGTGGGCGATCTCAGCGGCGGTCGCGACGGCCGCTGGTATCCTGTTGGCGCCGGTAACGCTGATCGACATCAACATGGGACTGGCGGTAACGCTCAAGGCGTTCGCGGCCGCCGTGCTAGGCGGCTTCGGCTCGATTCCCGGCGCGCTGGTGGGCGGGATCACCATCGGCCTGATCGAACTTTACGCCGGCGCGACGCTGCCCGAGGGCTTCAAGGATACGGCGCCGTACATCGCGTTGTTGGTCATGCTCGCCGTGCGGCCGCAAGGGCTGTTCGGAACGCTTGGAGGTAAGAAAGTGTAGAGGCTGGCTTATGCGATTCGTGTTCAAGACCTCGTACGAGCAGGACGTCCGTCTCTTCCGCGACGGTGTTACTGCCATGTGGTACGGATTGCTGGCAGTGGTGATGCTGCTGCTGCCAAGCCTGTTGTCGAGCTACTATGTTGGCGAGATTACGTGGGTCTTTATCTACGGCATTTGCGGCGTCTCGCTTATGGTGCTGGTGGGTTACACGGGACTGCTCTCGCTGGGCCACGCCGCCTTTCTCGGCATTGGCGCGTATGCGCACGCTTACTTTCTCCAGCACGGCGTACCTTGGGTTGCATCTATCGCGCTGGCCATCCTAATAACGACGGCTTCCGGCATCGTGGTCGGGCTGCCGGCCTTACGCATGACGGGCATTTACCTAGCCATCGCCACGCTGGCCTTCGCCGTGATCATCCAGGAAGTGTTCACACGTTGGGAGGCAGTGACGAAGGGATTCGCTGGGATGGCGGTCGAGAAACCCGTAATCTTTGGTATCCACTTTAATGACGCTGCCACGTTCTATTATCTCTGTGCAGCCATCCTGGCGCTGACGCTGTGGATGACTCGCAACCTGCTGCGATCTCCTACCGGCCGCGCTTGGATTGCCATTCGCGACAGCGAGATTGCCGCCCGGTCGATGGGGGTCAATTTGGCGGTCTACAAATCGATCGCCTTCGCCTACTCGGCTGCACTGATGGGCCTGGCGGGCGCACTCTTCGCCCACAAGATTGCCTATCTTGCGCCGGATATCTTCACCATCCTACTGTCGATCCAATTGCTGCTGTTGGTCATCGTGGGGGGGCTCGGCTCGCTGCACGGAGCTGTCTTCGGTGCGATCTTCGTTGCGCTGCTTCCGCCGACCATCGCTATCCTTCGGGACTCCATTCCGGCAACGCTCTCAGACGTGGCTAGCACCACAGGGATCGGCCTTGTTGGTGCTGTCGGTAAGGCTATCGGAGACTTCCTAAAGAAGCCCGGGGTCGAAGCAGGCTTTTTCGGCCTAATCCTGGTGTTGGTCATCCTGTTGGAGCCGTTGGGCATGTATGGTCGGTGGATGAAGATCAAGCTCTTCTTCTCCACGTTTCCCATGTACAAACGCCACACCTTCACGCGGCAGAAGAGTTACATGAAGTCGGAGCGACTACGGTGACGTTCTTCCAGGCCGACAATCTAATCATCAACTTCGGCGGCATCCGCGCGGTCGATGACGTCAGCTTCGCGGTGAGCAAGGGCGAAGTATTTACAATTATTGGCCCCAATGGCGCCGGCAAGACAACCATCTTCAATCTAGTCAGCCGCATCTACGAGCCAACGGTTGGCCGCCTCGTTTTCGAAGACCGCGACATCACCAAGGTACCTCCACACCGGATCGCGGCGCTCGGCATTGCCCGGACCTTCCAGAACATCGAGCTGTTCGAGCACGCCACCCTGCTGGAAAATCTGCTGCTGGCGCGCCATGTCCACAAAAAGTCGACCTTCTTCGGTGAGCTGCTCTTCCTACCTGCGGTGCGTCAGATGGAGGTCGAGCACCGCGAGGCGGTCGAGCGGATGATCGATTTCCTGAACCTGCAGGAGTATCGTGATGCGCTGATCGTGAACCTACCTTATGGGGTTCGCAAGGTCACCGAACTTGCGCGCGCCCTGTGTACCGGTCCCAAGCTCCTGTTGCTCGACGAGCCCTCGTCGGGTCTCAACGTCGAAGAAACTGAAGATATGGCGTTCTGGATCGAGGACATCAAGAATCTGCTGGGCATCACCGTACTAATGGTCGAGCACGACATGAACCTGGTGTCGGCCGTGTCGGACAGGGTCCTGGCATTGAACTACGGCCGGCCAATCGCCACTGGCACCCCGGACGAGATTAAGAGCCATCCCGAGGTGGTCCGCGCCTATCTCGGAGGCTGAACGGTCATGTCGGAGCACATCCTAAAAGTCAGTAATGTCGAGACTTGTTACGGCCCTGTCGTGGCCATCCGTGGCGTGTCCTTCGACGTGCCGCAGGGCGGCATCATCACAATCCTCGGCGCCAACGGCGCTGGCAAGACCACCGTGCTGAAAACGATTTGCGGCGTCATGAACCCACAGAAGGGTAGCATCATATACCAAGGCCGCGAGATCCGGCGCATGGATCCGGACAAGGTCATGCGCCTGGGCATCAGCCACGTGCCAGAGGGGCGCGAGGTCTTTCCGTTCCTGAGCGTGCGCCAGAACCTGCGCATGGGCTCGTTCACGCGCCGCGACGTCGACGGGGTCGCCGAGGACCTGTCGACCGTGTTCGACTACTTCCCGGTGCTGCGAGAGAGGGCTGAACAGCGCGCAGGCTCTCTGTCCGGCGGCGAACAGCAGATGCTGGCGATTGGCCGGGCGATGATCGCCCGGCCTCGCCTGATGCTGATGGACGAGCCTTCGCTAGGTCTGTCGCCACGGCTCGTGAAGGAGATCTTCGACATCATCGTGCGCATAAACCGCGAGCGCGGCGTCACCATCGTCCTCGTGGAGCAGAATGCCAACATGGCGCTGCAGGTCGGCGACTATGGGTACGTGCTGGAAGTCGGCCGCATTGTCATGGCCGACACCTGCGCGCGCCTGATGGCCAAGGACGACATTAGGGAGTTCTATTTGGGGGTGAAGGAGCACGGCGCCCGCGGGCAACGCCGCTGGAAGAAGCGCAAGACATGGCGCTAGCCGGACAGCCGGCCAGTGACCTACAATTGCGCCAAATAAAAAGACGCGCGGCTAACGGGAGGCGGCTGCATGGATATCGACGTGCGAGCAATCTTAGAAAGCAGCGTTGAGGTCGAGGGATGCGACACCATCCCAAAGCTGTTCAATCATCAGGTGCGCGCACGCGGCATCAAGACGGCGTTTCGCGAGAAGCGCCTGGGCATCTGGCGCGCCACCTCGTGGCGCGACTACGGTGAGGCGGCCAAATGGACGGGGCTCGGCCTCGTCAGCCTTGGTTTGCAGCAGGGCGAGGTCGTCTCCATCCTCGCCGAGACGAAGCCGACGTGGCTCTACGCCGACATGGGCGTCATGGGCGCTGGCGGCGTCTCAAACGGCATCTACCCCACAGACGCTGCCAAGCAGGTCGAGTACATCCTCAACGATAGCCGTTCGCGCTTCCTGTTTGTCGAGAGTGACGAGCAGCTCGACAAGTACCTAGAGGTGCGCGAGCGGTGTCCCCACATCTGCAAGGTGATCGTCTTCGATGTCGAAGGGCTGTCGACCTTCAGCGACCCGCAGGTATTGTCATTCGACTCGCTCTTGGCAATCGGCCGCGTCTACGACGAGGCCAAGCCCGGCTTATGGGCGACACTGATCGGTAGCTCCAAGGCCGATGAGCTGGCCCTGCTCGTCTATACGTCCGGCACAACGGGGCCGCCAAAGGGCGCGATGCTGTCGCATCGTAACGTCCTTTTCCAGATCAGCAATGCCGACTCTTTCATCCCGATCCAGCACGGCGGAGAACAGCTGGCGTTCCTGCCGCTCTGCCATGTCGCGGAGCGCACCTTCACCGTTTTCCTGCCGTTGCGTTCGGGCGTCATCGTTAATTTCGCCGAAGGCATCGAGACGGTCCCCGACAACGTGCGCGAGGTCGCTCCAACGCTGTTCTTCGCCGTGCCGCGCATTTGGGAGCGCTTCTATTCCGGCATTGCCATCCGTATGAAGGAGGCGACTTGGATCGGCCGCGTTGCCTACACCTGGGCGCTGCGCATCGGCCTCAAGGTCGCCGAGCGCAGGCTCGAGGGGCGCAAGCCATCGGCCAGCCTGGTGCTCATGTACGCCATCGCCGACTTTCTCGTCCTTGACAACATTAAGCGCGCTATCGGTATGCACCGCGCCCGCTACGCCGGCACCGGCGCTGCGCCAATCGCGCCCGAGCTCATAAAGTGGTACCGCGCGCTGGGCGTCGACATGCGCGAGGTCTACGGGCAGACCGAGAATTGCGGGTTGGCCACCGGTATGCCCGACCGCATCAAGCTCGGTACCGTGGGTGTGGTTGCCCCCCGCACTGAGCTCAAGATCTCGTCGGAAGGCGAGATTCTCCTACGCGGCCCGCACGTCTTCATGGGCTACTACAATCAGCCGGGGAAAACCGCGGAGACACTTCGCGACGGTTGGCTGCATACCGGAGACGTCGGGTTCGTGGACAACGAGGGCTACCTGAAGATCACCGACCGTATGAAGGACATCATCATCACGGCCGGCGGCAAGAACATCACGCCGTCCGAGCTGGAGAACCAACTGAAGTTCTCGCCCTACGTCTCGGATGCGGTCGTGATCGGGGAGAAGCGCAAGTATCTGACGTGCGTGCTGATGATCGACTACGACAACGTGGCCAAGTATGCGCAGGATGCGAATGTGCCATTCACCGATTTCGCCTCCCTGTGCCGTGCGCGCGAGGTGCAGGACCTGATCTGGTTGGAGATCGAGAAGGTCAATCGGGGCTTCGCCAGGGTCGAAACGATCAAGAAGTTTCGATTGATCGAGCACCAGCTGACGGCAGAGGACGACGAGCTGACGCCAACAATGAAGCTGAAGCGCAAGTTCGTGAACGAGAAATACAAGACCCTGATCGACAGCATGTACCAAGACGCTGGATAGCCGAGGACGACCGACCCAGAAGACCTTTCAGCCGCCCGCAATGGGCCGCTTTCCATGGAGGAGGAAAACGATGCTGCGGAAATTGACGACGATAGTGGCGGTTGCCGCGCTCGCGGCTGTCGCAACGCAAGCGTCGGCGCAGACGCGCGGCGTGACCAAGACCGAGATCGTGCTCGGCATGCACACCGACCTGTCGGGCGTAGCGGCGACGTACGGCGTATCTTCCTCCAACGCCGTGAAGATGCGCTTCGAGGAGATCAACGCGGCCGGCGGCATCCACGGCCGTAAGATTCAGCTGATCATCGAGGACCAGGCCTACCAGGTGCCGAAAGCCGTGCAGGCGTGCGCCAAGCTGATCAACCGCGACAATGTGTTCGCCTTCGTGGCGCCGCTCGGCACGCCTATGAACAACGCCTGTTTCAAGGACCAGCTGGCGGCCGGCGTACCGAACCTGTTCCCGCTCTCGGCAGCACGCTCGATGTACGAGCCCTACGATCGCCTCAAATTCTACGGCGCGGCCTCCTACGTCGACCAAATACGTTCGGCTGTTAACTACTTCGTCAAGGAGAAGGGCAAGAAGGTACCCTGCGTCATGTACCAGGACACGGACTTCGGCAAGGAGATCCTGATCGGAGCCGAATTGCAGGCCAAGCAGCTTGGCATCAATATCGTCGAGATGGCAGCGCACAAGCCGACCGATCAGGATTTCACGGCATCCATCACCAAGCTCAAAGGCGCAGGCTGCGATCTAGTCCTGATGGGCACCATCGTGCGCGACTCGATCGTTCCCTACGTCACAGCGCGCAAGATGGGCTGGAACGATGTTGATTTCGTTGGCTCGGCAGCCGTCTACGATTTGGTAGTCGGTAATGCGCAGGGCATGGACGGCTTCTACGGTATGGGACTGACAGAAATGCCGTATGGTGACAGCGAGGTCCAGACGGTTAAGACATTTGTTGCGGCATACAAGGCCAAATACAATGCCGACCCTAACATCGGCGCTGTCTATGGTTACGTCGCTGCGGATATCACGGCCACCGGCCTAAAGAATGCCGGTCCCGATCTGACGCTCGATAGCTTTGTGAAGGGTCTAGAGTCTATTCAAAAGTACAAGGACATCTTTAACGGCCCCGAAGTCAGCTTTGGAGCGAACATTCGACAAGGTGCCAACTCTTCGTTTCTAGCGACGGTGAGAGGGGGACGCTGGACCCGAGTGACCAACCCTCTGAGCTTCTAAACCCAACCAGTTTCCATTTGGGAGTCCTGAAGTAAGCTCAGCCGATCAGCGGCTGAGCCAGGCGTGCCGCATTGGCAAGGTTGAACAGATCAATGATACGCTCCGCGCGCCGGATCGACCCGAGTGGCCGGGCTTGTCCTGGCTGCCCAATCTGTAGACGGACCTTGCTGGACGTGCTCATGCCAAGGCGCAACTCGAACGGCTGCCGCCACCAAACATCGTCATGCCTCATGAGGTTGTCGATGGCCCACGACACGGTGCCGCGCGAGGCAGGCGCGATCTTCGCACGCACACGGCCCAAGCTCGCGGTCCGCTCGCACATCGTCCACCTGTCCAGTGACCAGATACCACCAGGCGCGCACAGCAACGGTCGTCGATTATGTCCGCGGTCCGAGGGCGCGTCGACGTTCCTCGTTCGTGCACAAGTCGGCGGGCCTCGGGTGTCGAGCGGGAGTGCCGTGGCCGCTCCACATTCCTCTTGCTGCCCCAACCTGTGCCCTCTTAGTCCGTTGTCGGCGCATGCTCCGCCGCGCGATGCTTGGTGTGGGATCAAGTTATTGATCAGGCAACACCTTGCGGACTTCCTGCAACTGCAATGCTATGCTCTGTTCCTACGGAGTGCTCAGGCGGCGGACACAAAGAGGAAATAGGATCGTGGCAGACAGGATCAGGGTTGGAATCGTCGGTGCAACCGTCACGCCGGGCGGTAGCGGCTGGGGCGCCAACGCCCACGTGCCGGCCCTGCAGGCGTTGCCGAACTTTGAGCTAAAGGCGGTGTGCACCGCGCACGCGGAGACCGCAAAGGCCTCGGCGGAGAAATTCGGCGCCGACCTCGCTTTCCACGACATCAACCAGATGGCGGCGCATCCCGAGGTCGACCTCGTCACGGTCGTCGTCCGCGTGCCCTGGCACAAGGAACTGGTCTTGGCCGCCATCGGCGCGGGAAAGCCAGTCTGCTGCGAATGGCCACTTGGCGCTCATCTGGCCGAGGCGAAGGAGATGGCGGACGCCGCGAAGGCCGCCAGGCTGCCGACCCTCGTCGGCCTCCAGGCGCAAAGCGATCCGGCTGTCATGTACGCCCGCGATCTCGTCGCCAATGGCGAGATCGGCGACATCGTCTCCGTTAACATGCGGGTAATCGTCGACTCGATCCCCGAGCGTGGCGACGGCCGAATCTGGCAGGGCATTCGGAAGAACGGCGCCAACCCGATGACCATTCCGGGCGGGCATGCGATCGATGCCATGTGCCATATCCTCGGCGAGTTCGCCGAGGTCAGCGCGCGGGTCACGACGCGGATCGAGATGTGGAAGCACGCGGTGACAGGCGACGACTTCCCCGTCGACGCGCCGGACACCGTCTCGGTCGTGGGCGTGCTTCGGAACGGCGCTGAGGTCTCATGGCAGGTGGCGAGTGTGCCCCACCATGCAAGCGGCATACGGATGGAAGTCTACGGCCGCAAGGGTACGCTGGTGTTGACCTCGAAGTCGGTCAACATTGGGCCAAGCCAGCTGCAGCTTGGCATCGGCAAGCGCGAGATGAAGGCGATCGTCTCGCCAGCGAGCTATCGGCGCGCTCCGGCGGACATGCCCCAGAGCCCGGCGGTCAACGTGGCCCAGGCCTACGCCCGCTACGCCGCGGCGATGGGAGCGGGTGCGGCGCCCGCGCCCGACTTCGACCACGCCGTCGTCCGCCACGCGCTGATTGACGCGCTCGAGCGATCGCATGCAGAGGGCAGGGTCATCAAGCTGGGTTAGCCACAGGGCCGGCGGGAGCCGTCCCTATTCGTCGCGAAGCTCCGCTGCACCCTAGCCTATGCGACTAGCCGCATTCGACTTCTAACCTCGGTGCTCGTACTTCCACACCGTCAGCCTGTGCTTGCCGCCAAGATGCTCGCCACCGTTGATGTGCTGTCGAAGGGCCGCCTCACGGTCGGCGTTGGCGTCGGTTGGATGTCGGAGGAGATTGCGCTCCTTGGCGGCCCTGCATTCGCGGAGCGAGCTCAAGCATCAGAAGAGTGCATTCAGGCGTTCCGAGAATTGTGGACGGCCGAGAAGCCGGTTCAACAAGGACCGTACGCGGCTTTCGACAAGCTGCTATTCGCTCCGAAATCGGCGCAGCTACCGCATGCGCCAATTTGGGTTGGGGGAGAGGTCGAGGGTGCGCGTAGGCGCGCGGGTCGGCTCGGCAATGGGTGGTACCCCGTCGCTGCCAATCCTCGCATTCCCCTCGACACTCCGCAGCTTTATGGCGACGCGCCTGCGGAAGTGCGTGCCGAGGCGGAAAGGGCCGGTCGCGATCCTGGTCAGATTGTGGGCACAATTCTCGCCATTTACTGCCGTATCAGAACCGAGCAACAAGGTCGCGAAGACGGCCGACTCGCGAAAGTGTCCAAGCGATCGTTGACGATATCGGCCACTTTCAGGAGCGTGGGCTGCAGCATTGCGTGATCGGCGGTGATGGAAAGGATCTGCAAGGCACTCTTGAGGTTCTCGAGCAATTCGCCTCCGAAATGATGGCGAAGTGCGACTGAAAGGATTGCGGAACAGGGAGAGGCAAGTATCACAATGAGCCGATTGTTCGGGAACATGCGCCAAGTGGGAATCGTCGTCCGCGACATAGAAGCGGCGATGCGCCATTGGGTCGAGGTCTGTGGCGTCGGACCTTGGTTCTACACCGACCGGCTGCTGGTGACGGGGTTCACCTACGCCGGCCAGCACTACGACGACGTGCACATCTCGATCGCTTTGGCCAACTCAGGCGACTTGCAGCTTGAGCTGATCCAACAGCGCTGCAATACGCCGACCATGTACCAAGACTTCCTAGCCGCTGGAAATGAAGGTATGCAGCATTGGTCAAGCTGGCCTGAGAACTATGATGAGATTTATCAGCGCGCCTTAGCGACCGGCTACACGGTCGGCCACGAGGGCGACAGTCCGCGCGGGCGGTTCGTCTATTTCCACAATGAGGGTCACCCTGGAACGGTAATCGAGATGGCAGATGCGACGCCCACTCGGATGCGCATCTTCGATGCGATCCGCGTTGCGGCAGTCGGTTGGGATGGCAGCGATCCAATCCGCCGCCAGTGGCCAAGCTGAGGAGCGCGGGCGGCGCTGAGATCTCTAAGCCGGCTGGTCGCAAGCAAGTAAAGCTTCGCGTCGATCGCGTCAGCGGCGGTGCCGTGAAGTGGCAGCAGTTGTCGACCGCCGCCTATCAGCCGACCATATAGTTTACCGCAGCGTGTGAGGTGGACAGGGGTCGCCCATACTCCTCTATGCGACCGTCGGGCTTGCGAGGCTGAAACCAACCAGGACAAGGATCCGCCATGCGTGCAGCTATATTCAGGAAGGGTGAGATCGTCGTCGGCGAGATTGCGGAGCCGAAGCCAGGTCCCGGTCAGGTACTTGTAAAGACGCTGGCGTGTGGTATCTGCGGCACTGACCTGCATGCTCGCGTGCACGCCGACAAAATGATCGAAATGTCCAAGTATCTGCCATGGCGCAAGCCGATGGACCTTTCGCGTGACGTCGTCTTCGGCCACGAGTTTTGCTGCGAAGTGTTGGACTATGGTCCTGGCTGCACCGGCCGCATCAAGAAGGGCGCGCGGGTCGTTTCGATCCCGCGGCTGATCGTCGGCAACGAGGTGCAGGGCATCGGCTACTCGAACGACAATCCCGGTGCTTATGCCGAGCGTATCCTTCTGTCAGAGGAGCTGATACAGGAGGTACCCGCGCACGTGTCGACCGAGACGGCGGCGCTGACGGAGCCGCTCGCCGTCGGCATCCATGCGGTCGAGATGGCCGTATTGAAGGGTGGAGAGGTGCCGCTCGTCATCGGTTGTGGACCGATCGGCCTCACGACCATCGCCGCGCTTGCCTACAAGAGAATAGGCCCGATCATTGCCTCCGATTATTCGGCGGTGCGGCGTGCGTTGGCGCAGAAGCTCGGTGCGGACATTGTGGTCGATCCGTCGAAGACGTCGCCGTTCAAGACCTGGGAGGAACACGCCGGGTTACCGCCGGCAGAACGTGCCAAACTCGGCAAATCACTCGTCCCCAACAGCAACATGAGGCCGGCCGTGATCTTCGAGTGCGTCGGCGTTCCGAACGTGATCCAGAGCGTCATCGAGGGCGCACCTCAATCGGCGCGCGTGGTCGTCGTTGGGGTGTGCATGGAAGCGGACCGGCAAATTCCCATGTACGCGTGCTTCAAGGAGCTGTCGCTGCAGTACGTACTGGCGTGGACGACAGCCGAGTTCACCAAGGCCCTAGAGTTGATTGCGAGTGGCGCCGTGAACGTGTCGCCCATGGTGACCGGCAAGGTCGGCATCGGTGAAGTCGCTGGCGCCTTCGCCGAGTTGGCAAATCCCAACCGGCACACGAAAATCCTCGTCGAGCCATGGCGGGCGTAGGAGGTGCATTATCGCGTTTTGTCGGATTGATCACGGCGTTGCGAGTTGGCATCGCGTCAATGATTGTCTGATGACCCTCGACGGTGACACCCGCCAAGGGTGACGAATACGGCGTGTGGCCTTCATAGATTGGCAAGGATGGATCATTGGCGATTGGAAACAACTCGAATGTTGAAGCAGCACATTATCGACATGAGGGAAAGGTCGTGTTGATAACGGGCGGCAGCAGAGGGCTGGGCCGAGCTATGGCACTGGGTTTTGCCGAGGCCGGTGCTGATATCGTTGTCGCCAGTCGCCGCATTGAATCGTGCGAGGAAGTGGCCAGAGCGGTCGAGAAGCTCGGCCGCAGGGCCATGGCCCATTCCTGCCATGTCGGTCGTTGGCATGACTGTGACGTTCTCGCGGATGCGGCATACGCGTGCTTTGGTAGGGTCGACGTCCTCATCAACAATGCAGGGAAATCCCCTCTCTACGACCGACCCTTCGATATCGACGAGAAGCTCTACGACAGCGTTCTGGACCTGAACCTGAAGGGACCGTTCCGGCTGACGGCCGTCATAGGGCAGCGCATGATGGATGCCGGCGGGGGCGCCGTCATCAACATCTCCAGCATCGGCTCGATCCGAGCGCGCAAGAACATCATCACCTACGCCGCGGCGAAGGCGGGGCTCAATGCGATGACCGAAGCATTTACCGATGCCTACGGTCCAACCGTGAGGGTGAATGCCATTCTCCCGGGCCCATTCCTGACCGATATCTCCAAGGCCTGGGACATGGAAGCTTTCAGCAATCGCGCCGAGGCTGCGATTGCGATGAAGCGTGGCGGGCGGCCGGAGGAGGTTGTGGCCGCGGCCCTCTATCTTGCTTCCAATCACGCCAGCTACACCACCGGCGCTCTGCTGAGCGTCGTGGTTGTGCCTCGTAGAAGGAGAAGGCGATGTCTGGTTCGATCAAGCGCATCGACGCGCGCGCCGTCAAGGCGGCACTACACGACGGGCTCGAAATCGCTCTCCTAGATGCCCGCGAGGAGCTGACGTTCGGCGAACGTCACATTTTCATGGCCGCTTGCATGCCCTTGGGACGCATCGAGGTACTGGCAGATGACATGGTGCCGCGACGCCAGACGCGCGTCGTGTGGTGTGACGACGGCGGAGGCTTGGGCCAGCGGGCCGCCCAGCGAATGGCCGACCTTGACTATTCGGATGTGTCGGTCCTCGACGGCGGCATCGCCGCCTGGGAGAGAGCCGGCTTTCGCATCTACAGCGGCGTACACGTGCCGAGCAAGGCGTTTGCCGAGGTCGTCGAGCACGACCTCGGCACTCCCTGGATCTCGGCCGGCGAGCTCAAGGCACTGATCGACGGTAGCCGGGAAATCGCGGTCCTCGATAGCCGCTCGTTTGTCGAGTATCACTCCAACTCCATTCCGACTGCCATAAGCGTCCCTGGTGCCGAGCTGGTCTACCGCTTCAAGGACTTGGTGCCGTCGCCGAGCACGATGGTGATCGTTAACTGCGGTGGCCGTACGCGCAGCATCATCGGCGCCCAGTCGCTGATCAATGCCGGCGTTGCCAACAGGGTCGTGTCGCTGAAGGACGGCACCATGGCCTGGCATCTCGCGGGCTTTCAGGTCGCCCATGGTGCAGAGCGGAGGCCGCCCGAGGTCTCGGCAGCATCCGCTGAGGCCGCACGCCTATCAGTCGAGCGCATCGCCCGCAGTTTGAACACTCCACGCATCGATGCCGACACTCTCGCAGTATGGCGCGCCGAGAGCGACAGGCGCTCGCTCTATGTGCTCGACGTGCGCACACCCGAGGAGTACGAGGCCGATCATGTGCAGGGCGTACGGTCGGCGCCAGGCGGGCAGCTTGTGCAGGAGACAGACAACTATCTTGCCACGTGGGGCGCCCGCGTCGTGCTCGCCGACACGGACGGGGTGCGCGCCGTTATGACGGCATCCTGGCTCAAGCAGATGGGTTGGGACGATGTCTCCGTCATCAGGCTCGAGGATGTGCCGGGAAGCCGGGTGCGTGGACCGCACCGCCCTCGCGCGCTTGGTCTCGGACGGGTTGCCACGATCAGCCCCGTCGATCTGAAGCGACGGCTCGACGCAGGCGCCGTCACGCTCGTCGATCTCGAGTATTCAAAGGCCTATCGAAACGGCCACATTCCCGGCGCCTGGTTCGCAACCCGCACGCGGTTGGGCGCGGCGCTCGAGAAGCTGCGACCTGCGGAATGCATTGTGCTCACTTCCCCCGACGGCGACCTCGCCCATGTCGCGGCGGCAGAGCTCGCTCGAACGAGCGCGCTGCCCGTACAGGCGCTCGGAGGCGGGACACGTGCTTGGACCATGGCTGGATATCCTCTCGCGTCGGGCGACGATCGCATGGCCGAAATGCCTGATGATGTCTGGCTTCCCGCTCGAGAGCAGGGTGGCGATCGCGAGAGCGCCATGCGCGCCTACCTCGCCTGGGAAATCGATCTGGTGAATCAGATGGCGACGGACGACGACCACCGCTTCAAGGTGGTGAAGGTCTGAGGCACCAATTGAACAAATAGTACACGAGCAGACATCTGCTTCGGTTTGCAGTGACACTCGGAAGATTGCGCTCCTCACGTTTGCTATGCGCAGGATCAAAGATGTGATTAGGTCAGTGAGGGGCTGGAGCCGAATGCTGCAAGTATCTCCGAGGAGCACGTCATGCCACAGGGAAGACTAGCTGGGGACCATGCCCCAGAGTTCAAGCATGTTGATGACATGGAATGGGAGATGGGCCGGTTCAACAACAGGACCAAGTTTCTCTTTCATCCTCGTTTAGATCGTCCGACAGAGCCCAATGCCGGCCTTCTGCGGTACGAGCCCGGGGCGAGCTTTCCCCTCCACAGACATGATTTCGCACAAGTGTGGTACATCCTCGAGGGCGAGTTCTGCTGCGGCGGTAGGACGTATGGGCCAGGAACGTTCGTTTACATGCCCGACCCGCACTTCGAACACGAGATGACGACGGAGAGCGGAGGAACAGTTGTCTTCCTCCAGTATCCGGGTCCGACAACCGGTGCGCGTCCGACTTACGACGGGCGGATGAACCTAAACAAGCCGGAGTCCCCGGAGGAATATGATCTCACTCGTTGAGCTTGCGGTGCGCGTAGGCGGTTTGAAGGTGAATAGTCTGCCAGCAACGAATTTCGAGCATCATTTCGTTCCCACGCTCGTGAACACCGGCAAAGAGAGTTGGTCGTGTTCGATCGTGTCGTAGAGGCCGATCCCCATGCCGAGCCTCTTACCCTCTACGGCGCTTACGCTTCGGCACCGCCTGCGGCCGTATCTGCATCTATCGAAAGAAAATCAACATCTCCACCGTCCTGGCCGGACAGCGGCTCGGCATCAAGGAAGTCGACGAGGGAATTTGGCTCGTCAGCTTCATCGACTATGATTTGGGCTATATCGACTTGGAGCAGAGAACCTTGCAACCCCTCGACAACCCGTTTGGGCCCAGGTTGTCACCCATGTCTTAAGTACGTTTTGTCACCCATGTGTCCGGGTCGGACACAACTTTATAAGTGGTTGCGGGGGTAAAATTTGAACCTACGACCTTCAGGTTATGAGAC
>Ga0070695_100000955_pt1 | contig 15702 bp, 14 predicted proteins | sample KBSK1252metaG_FD_65471 | JGI IMG/M metagenome (GOLD analysis project Ga0070695, IMG submission 65471) | Corn, switchgrass and miscanthus rhizosphere microbial communities from Kellogg Biological Station, Michigan, USA - KBS K1-25-2 metaG | ecosystem: Host-associated > Plants > Roots >...
AGCCGCCGCTCTCCGGCGAGCACGATCCCGTTCTTTTCCAGATTGGCGGTCAGGCGCACGACCTCTTCGGAGCTGGCCGCCGGCACGATCGCTTTAGCGCCCGCGGCGAGCGCCGTGACGATCGTGCTGGTCGCCCGCAGCACGTCAATGACGACGACCGCTCGGCCGGTGAGATCCCCCGCATTGAGGCCGAGTGGTGTGTAGTAGACGTCGATCTTCATGTCGGGTCTTTGAGGAGGTGCGGCTCGCGCTCGAGGAATTTCGTGTCGACCTTGCCCGCTACGAAGTCCGGGTGGCGCATAACCCGGCCCAGGAACGGAATCGTCGTAGTCACGCCTTCAATGATAAAAGAATCCAGCGCCTGGCGCATACGGGCGAGCGCTTCGGTACGGGTGTTGCCGTGCACGATCACCTTGGCGAGCAGTGAATCGTAGTACGGCGGCACGGTGTACCCGGCATAGATGTGCGTGTCGACCCGCACCCCGGGCCCGCCCGGGGGATGGTATGCCGTGATGAGGCCCGGCGACGGCTGGAAGTTGCGGCTCGGATCCTCGGCATTCACGCGGCACTCGATCGCGTGGCCGCGGAGCCGGTTGCCGTTCATCACGAACGACAGCGGCGCGCCCGCGGCGACCGAGATCTGCTCCTTCACGAGATCGAAGTTGGTGCACATCTCCGTGACCGGATGCTCGACCTGAATGCGCGTGTTCATCTCCATGAAGTAGAACGACCCATCGGCATCGAGCAGGAACTCGATCGTCCCTGCCCCTACGTAGCGGATGGCCTCGGCGAGTTTCACCGCCGCGTCGCCGATGTCGTGGCGCAGCGTCTGATCCACCGCGGGCGACGGCGCTTCTTCGACCAGCTTCTGGTGCCGCCGCTGCACCGAGCAGTCGCGCTCGCACAGGTGCATCACCTTCCCGTGCATATCGCCCATGATCTGGATTTCGATGTGGCGCGGCCGCGCCAGATACTTCTCGATGTAGACCTCGTCCGAGTTGAACGCCGCGAGGGCTTCCTGCTTCGCCAGCGTGAACGACTGCGCGAACTGATCGGCATCGTTCGCCACGCGCATCCCCTTCCCGCCCCCGCCGGCCGCCGCCTTGATGATGACCGGGAATCCGATGTCCTCCGCCACCTTCTGGCCTTCCTCCATTGACGCGACCGGGCCGGGCGAACCGGGCACCGTGGGCACGCCCTGCTCTTTCGCGAGCTTCCGCGCGGCGGCCTTGTCGCCCATCTGGCGGATCTGGTCGGGCGAGGGGCCGATGAACGTGATGTTGGAGGCCGTGACCTTCTCGGCGAACTCGGCGTTTTCCGCAAGGAAGCCGTAGCCGGGATGGATGGCATCGGCACCGGTGATTTCCGCAGCCGCGATCAAGCGGGGAATGTTGAGATAGCTGTCGCGACTGGGCGGACGGCCGATGCAGACGTCGTCGTCGGCGAAGCGAACGTGGAGCGACTCCCGATCCGCTTCGGAGTACACCGCGACCGTCTCGACGCCCAGCTCCTTGCACGCGCGGATCACCCGCAGGGCAATCTCCCCGCGGTTGGCGATCAGCACTTTCTTGAACATCAGGGCGTAAGCTCGATCCCGGCCCTGTCGGCCCCGCCGAGCCGGTTCCCCGACGAATCGACACCAGAAACCTTGAGGGCGAACTCGCTTGGATTCGTCGCGTAGAAGATCGCGCTCTCGTAGCTGATCACACCCTGCTGGTACCAGTGGAACAGCGACTGGTCGAAGCTCTGCATCCCGTACTGGACGGAGCCTTGGGCGATGAGATCGGGAATGTTGAGCTGTTTGGAGAGATCGCGGATGTTGTCGGCCACCGCCGCCGTGTTGATCAAGACCTCGGCGGCCGGGACGCGGCCGCGGCCGTCTTTGCGCGGCACCAGGCGGAGCGACACGATCGCCTGGAGCGCGGTGGACAACAGGTGGCGGATTTCGTCGTGCTGGTGGGGCGGGAAGAACGAGATGACGCGGCTGACGGTCTGGGTGGCGTCGGTCGTATGCAGCGTCGAGAACACCATGTGCCCCGTGTCGGCGGCTTTGAGCGCCGTGTCCAGCGTCTCCATGTCGCGGATCTCGCCGATCAGAATCAGGTCTGGGTCCTGCCGCAGCACGTGCCGCAGCGCGGAGTTGAACGTGAGCGTGTCGTTGCCGACCTCGCGCTGCGAGATGTTCGCGTGCTGGTCGCGATGCAGGAACTCGATCGGGTCTTCGATCGTGATGATGTTCACGCGCCGGTTCGTGTTCACGTGATTGATCATTGCGGCGAGTGCGGTCGACTTCCCCGAGCCCGTGACGCCGGTGACGAGCACGAGACCGCGCGGCTTGAGGGCGATTTCTTCCAGCACGGGCGGCAGATTCAGCTCGCGGATCTGCTTGACCTCGTAGGGGATCGCCCGGAACGCGAACGCCACCGTGCCGCGTTGCTGATACACGTTCGTCCGGAAGCGTCCCACCCCGGGCACGCCGATCGCGAAGTCGGCCTCCTTGTGCTCGGCGAACTCCTTGACCTGTCGCGGCGTCATGATCTGCTCGGCCAGCGACTTCAACTCTTCCGGCTTGAGCGGCGCGGTATCGAGCGCCACCAGCTCGCCGTTCACGCGGATCGTCGCCGGCCGGCCCACCTTGAGCAGCAGGTCGGAGCCGTTGCGCTGCACCATCTGCGTGATTGCTTGTTTGAAGTTGAACGCCGGCAGATTGCTCTGTGTCGCCTCACCCATGCGGATCCACCCGGAAAAGGACCTGGCCGAACTCCACGGGCTGCGCGTTTTGCGCGGCGACTTCCCGAACCACGCCCGCGACCTCGGACTCGATTTCGTTCATGATCTTCATCGCTTCGATGATGCACACCACCTGCCCCACATTCACCCTGCTGCCGACTTTGACGTAGGGCTGCGCGGCCGGCTCGGGCGACTGGTAAAACGTCCCCACCATCGGTGACTTGATTTCGAGCAGCTGAGGCCCCGCAGCCGCCGGGGCAGCCGCGGCAGGGCTGGGCGCGCTGGGTAGTGTTGCAGGAGCTTGTGACACAACGACATGGCCCCCGCCCCCGCCCCCGATCGTATTGCCATGGCCGGCTTTCGACACCCGCACCGAGGACCATGCGCCAAACAGCCCGCGGCGGATCTCGATCGCCCCGACTTCGGGCGCATCCTTCAAGATCTGCACGATCTGGGCGATGATGTCGAGCTTCATACCGTGAAGATACCCCCCGAGAGGCCCTACACCAGTTCCACGAGATCCGTGCAGCCGTCCGTGAGGAGCACCGGACCTTCGGCCGACAAATAGACATCGTCTTCGATGCGCACACCGCCCCGCCCCGCGACGTACACGCCCGGCTCGATCGTTACCACGGCGCCTTCCGGCAGCGGGTCGGTCACCGTGCGCGCGAGCCGCGGCGCCTCGTGCACCTCGAGACCGAGGCCGTGACCCGTCGAGTGGCCGAACGCGGAGCCGAAACCTCGCGCTTCGATCAGATCGCGCGCCAGCGCGTCGGCTTCGCGGCCCGTCATGCCCGCGCGCACACCTTCGCGCGCGCGCCGCTGCGCCTCTTGCACGAGCCCGTACAGCGCGCGCTGCGATTCATCGGCGCGGGCGCCGACCACCACCGTGCGGGTGACGTCGGCGCAATACCCGTCCACGACGGCGCCAAAGTCTAGCAGCAGCCAGTCGCCCGCCGCCACGGTGCGCGTGCTCGTCTGCGCGTGCGGCAGCGCGCTGCGCGGGCCGCTCGCCACGATCGTCGGAAACGGATGCGCCTCGCTGCCGTGGCGCCGTAATGCCCCTTCGAGCACGCCGGCGATCTCGAGCTCGGTCTGACCCCCACTCGCCCGGACGGCGGCCAACGTATCCCGCAGCGCCGCCGCGGCGACCGCCGCCGCCGCGCGAATCGCGGCGACTTCGCCCGCGTCCTTCCGCATCCGCAGCCGCTCCACCGGCTCGCCGGCCGGTTTCCAGCGCCACGCCGCGCCGGGAGCGGACGAAAACCGCTCCGCGTCCTTCACGCTTATCATATGCGCTTCGAAACCGATTGAATCCCCAGGCCCCAGGCCCGAGCCCCCAGCCCCTAATTCTTTGAACAGCCGGTCCCAGACGCTCGTCCCTTCGATCTCGACTCGGGCGACCGCGCCCGACTGGGCGTGGGCCTGCTCGTCGTAGCGAAAGTCCGTCACCAGCAGCAGCGTGGCGCGCGTGGCCACGACGACGCCTGCCGAGCCGCTGAAGCCCGTCAGATAGCGGATGTTGGGACGCGACGTGACCAGCAGCGCGTCCAGGCCTTCCGCTTCGAGCAACGCGGCAAGCGCCGCCTGTCGCTCGGCCCGTCTATCGCGACTTGAGTCGTCCGACAAGGCCCTCGAGCCCCAGACGATAGCTGTCGGCCCCGAACCCCGTCACCACGCCTACGGCGAGATCCGCGAGTAATGACCGGCGCCGCTCCGGCTCGCGGCCGAAAATGTTGGAGAGATGCACTTCGACGAACGGCACGCGCACCGCGAGCAACGCGTCGCGCACCGCAAGACTCGTATGCGTAAAGGCTGCCGCGTTGATGACCGCGCCGTCCGCCTTGCCTTTGAGGCCCTGAATCGCCTCGACCAGCTCGCCCTCATGATTCGTTTGGATCCAGGTGCACTCGACGCCCAGCGCGCGCGCGTGCTCCTTCGTCATCCGCTCGATGTCGGCGAGACTCGTCCGGCCGTAGATCTCAGGCTCACGTTCGCCCAACAGATTGAGATTCGGGCCATTCAGCACGGCGATACGAGGAGGCACTAGGACTTGAGCTTCTTCAGCCACTGCTGGAACTGATCCGCCTCCGCCTCGTCTTCAGGATGGCGCTGCGAACGTCCGGATGTGCGGCTTCCGCCGGGCGTCTTGGGAGCGGCGGCCTCGGCAGCCGGCGCTTGGCCTCCCGCGCCCACCTTGCCGGCGAAGAACTCGTCAAAGGAAAAGCCGCCCGTCTTCGACCCTTCGGGAGCGGAAGCGGTCGGCGCAGCGGCTTCATCGCCCGCCGTGTCGGTGGTGGGCGTCGAGCGCCTCGAGGTCTCCTCACCAAAAACGGTGTCGAGCGAGATGTGATCGTCCGCGGGATGCGATGGCTCGCCCGGAGGCGGCCCAGCGCCGTCGAATGCGGCTTCGAGCGTGCTCTGCACTTCGGGAGCCGCCAACAGCGGCGCCGCACCGCGACCCGACCAGATCCCTTTGAGAAACGCCTGCGCGGAAACGCCGGAGCCCTTTTTCCCGCCCGACGACAACTGCTCGACTTTGCGCCGCAGCTTTGCGTCATTCGGCCGCTGCGCGAGCAGCGCCTGGTAGACGCGCAGCGCATCCTGCTGGTGGCCCTGCTTCAGGTACAACTCCGCCATCGTTTCCGTCAACACCGGCTCCGCTTGCGACAGGATGGCCGTGTCCGCCGCGCCGTCGTCGTCGGAGAGCCGCACCGCGGCGGGTAGAGGCGGCGCAGGCATCCGAGCAACCGGAGGCGGCGGTGGCGGGGGGGCGGGAGGCGGCGGTGGTTGCGGGACCGGCGGAGGAGCACGCAATTCGTCATCCGGCATGATCAACGGCAGATCGACCTGCGGCAGCGAATCGTCGAGCTCCGGAGGGCTCGAACCCTGGGCGGGCTCCGGCGCGTCCAGCTTGAACATGCCGCTGCCTTCGTACTGCGTGCGCGCCAGACCCTCGACCTCGACTTGCTCGATCTGCTGCGAATTCAGCTCGACGTCTTCCTGGACCTCCAACCCGTCTGCCTTGGCCGCCGCATGCGCATTCGGGTTGAAGCTGATGGGGTTTTCGAAGTTCTCGACTTCGGGAGCGCTCGCCGACGGCCGCGGAGATTTGCCGAGCTCCACCGCCAGCGGCTCCTCATGCTCTACGGCGAAGTCTGGTTTTGTCATTGGGGTGGTCGCCGCTTCCGGCGGGGCCGAACTCGCGGCCTTCCCCTTCGCGCGCGCCAGTGCCTCCGCGGCATCCCCGTTCATGGGATCCGCGTTCAGCAGCTGGGCGAGCCACTCGACTTCTTCCGCGAACCGGCCATTGCGCTCCGCCAGTTCGGCGAGCCCCCGGAGGGCGATGATGTTCTGCCCATCCAGGTCGAGGACTTTCTTGAACACGCCAAGCGCGCCGGTGTCGTCCTTCTTATCGACGAGGCAGCGGGCGTAGACGATGTAGGCACTGACGTAATCGGGGTGGAGTTTCAGGCCGTTTTGACAGAGATCGATGGCGTTATCTATAAGCCCTGCTTTACGATAGGCATCCGCTAGGGGCGCGAAATTCCGCCCCTTGGGGTTGTCCCGAAAACGCGCCTCGAGTTTATCGATCTCGCTGGTATAGGCCACGGCCTAAGTCTATGTGGGAATTGGACGAAGATAGTGTTTGGCCGCCGCCGCTGTCAAATGACCCGATACCTTGTGCGCTTGAGTTTGTTCGTTGTCATTTTTAGACTTATGCCCCTTCACCCCCTCGCCTAATCCGAATTCGGAGTCGCCATGCTGCGCACGATGCGGGCCAATGCCAAGTGGGTCTTCTACATCCTCGCCATCGCCTTCGTGGCGTGGCTCGCCATCGGACAAGTCATGAGCATCCTCGGCCCCAGTGGCAACGTGGTGCTGAAGGTCAACGGAAAAGAATATCAGGTCATGGAATTCCAGCAGCGCGTCCAGGTCGCGTCGGAACAGTACCGCCAGCAGAACGGCAGTGCGCCGGTTTCGCGCGAGGAAGAGCGGCAGATCCAGGACCACGTCATCAATCAGATGGTCGAGGACGCGCTCCTCGAGCAGGAGTACAACAAGCTCGGGATTCGCGTCAGCGACGAGGAGATTATCGAGACGGCCCGGACGTCGCCGCCTCCCGACGTGATGCGCGATCCGCAGTTCCAGACCGACAGTCAGTTCGATATTCGGAAATGGCAGCAGTTCATCTCGACGACCTCCGACCGGAATCTGCTCGCCCAGCTCGAGGCGATTTATCGCCAGCAGATTCCGCTGATCAAGCTGCAGCAGTACCTCACGAGCGACGTCTACGTCTCCGACGCCAAGCTCTGGCGGATCTATCGCGACCAGCACGACTCGGTGCGGATCGCCTCACTCGCGGTCTGGCCCTACACCGTTGCGGATACCAACGCCGTCAGCGACGCCGAGGTCTCGGCGTACGTCGCGAAGCACCAGGACGATTTCAAACGTCCGGCGATCGGGTACGTGCGGTTCGTCACGGTGCCGCGGGTACCGGACGCCACGGACAGCGCCGCGGCACGGACCCACGTCGCCCGCGTGCGCAGCGAGCTCGCGCGCGGCGAGAAGTTCGAGGACGTCGCCAAGCGCGAGTCGAGCGATTCCGTGAGCGGCCAGCGCGGCGGCGACCTGGGCTGGATCAACAAGAACCAATCGGGGTTCGTTCCGGAGTTCATGCAGGGGCTGCGCGGTCTGAAGCCGGGCCAGGTCTCGGCGCCGGTCGCGACGCAGTTTGGGTACCACCTCATCCGGATCGACCAGGTCAAGGGCGACTCGCTGAAGGTGCGACACATTCTGATCCCGGTGGCCGTGCAGGGTGCACACCTCGATCGCGTGGAAGCCCGCGCCGATACGCTCGAGCGAACCGCTGCCGAGCGCAGTGACCCCACGATTCTCGACAGCACGGCGCGTCGCCTGGGCTTGCAGGTGTCGCCGCAGTATCAGGTGGTCGAGGGCGAGCGGTTCGCGGTTGGACCGAACGTGGTGCCCGACGTCAGCGTCTGGGCGTTCGAAGCGCGCCCCGGCGAGACCAGTCCCGTGATCGACGCTCCAACCGGCTATTACATCTTCCGGCTCGACTCCGTGAGCGCGGCGGGCGTGCCGCCTCTCAATCAGATTCGCGCGCGCGTTACTGCCCTGGTCCGTTTGGAAAGGCAAAAGACGCTCGCGCGTCAGCGCGCCGATTCACTTGTCACGCTCCTCAAGGGAACGACCGATCTGGCGACGGCGGCGAGCGCACACGGGTTGCAGGTGGAGCGCTTCGGTCCCTTTGCACGGATCCGGCCGCCGAGCTACTTGGCGCGCGAGCCGGCCGTGGTGGGTACGGCGTTCGGTCTCAAGGTGGGCGAGCGGAGTGGTGTACTCGACGGCGAGACCGGGTACTTCATCATCCAGTCGTTGGCCCGGCAGCCAGCCGATTCGAGCGCGTGGATGGCGCAGCGCGACGTTCAGCGCACGCAGTTCCGCCAGGCGGCGATGCAGGCGCGGTTGCAACAGTATATGGAGGATGTGCGGGAGCGCGCGAAGATCGTGGATCGACGGAAAGACATCTTCAAATCCCAGCCGACGGACGTCGGCGTCGGCCTCTAGACCTACTCCACTAAGCGCTTTGGCTTAGCATCCCGCGGCTGCTCCTTCCCCTCCTCGCTGGAGGAGGAGGGCAGCTGATGGATGCTGCTTTCCGCTTCCGAGAGCGCGCGCTTGAACTCGCGCAGTCCTTTGCCCACGGCCTTCCCTGCCTCCGGTAGCCGGCTGGCCCCAAAGACGAGCAGGACGATCAACATCAGGATCAGGATTTCGCCGCCGCTCAGGTTTCCCAAGATCGTCTGCCTCTACTGATTCAGCCGCTTCGGTGCGCTGTTGGCCTCGTCCGACGATCCCTCGACGTCTTTCGGCTCGTCCTTGAGACCGCGCTTGAATTCCTTGATCCCTTTCCCGATCGACGCGCCGATCTCGGGGATGCGCTTCGCCCCGAAAAACAGCACGAGGATCAGCACCAGGATCGCGATTTCGGTAAAGCCAAGGTTGCCGAACATAGGCGCCTCTCTAGAAAAGCGAACGAGCCACGAGATACGCGATCACGACGCCGACGACGGCGAGGAGCGATACGTCGAGCCCAATAGGTCCGAGCGTAATCGACATGACCAGCAAATCCAAGTGCACCGGCCCGATGGTCGGAGTCACCGACCAGGTGAACAGCTCTTTCGCCGGACCCTGCGGCAGGAAGCGCCGCATGAACGACTGCATCAACCCGCCCAAAACAAAGCCGACGGCCAAAACCCCGAGGTAAAAGCCCGGACGACGTGGACCGTATCCCACGGCTTAGCTGCGCCGCTCCACGGCGTACGCGATGCTGACCTGCAGCGCGTCCCGCGCCGGCGAGGGCGGCAACACCTCCAGCTCCGCCTCGGCCTGCTGCGCCAGATCCAGTGCCCGCTGCCGGGCGATCTCCAGCCCACCGGCACTCTCTACTAACCGGATCACTTCAGCCACCAGGTCGTCACTCGGCTCGGCGGCTTCCATCAGGTCGGCGATGACACGCCGGCCGTCGGCCGACACTCGCACCAGCGCGGCGATCAGCGGCAACGTCACTTTGTGTTCGCGCAGGTCCAACCCCGACGGCTTTCCCGTCACCGCCTCCGGCTCAGTGTAGTCCAGCAAGTCGTCCGTGATCTGGAAGGCCATGCCGAGCAGCATACCGAAGCGGCCGAGCGCCTGGCGGTACTGCGGCGATGCCGTCAACGCACCGACCTCGCACGCGCCCGACAACAACGATGCGGTCTTGGCCCGAATCAGCTGATCGTAGGCGCCCTCGCCATAAGCAAGCTTGTCGTGCGCCTCGAGCTGCCGCATCTCGCCAACGGTCATCTCGTTCGTCACTCTAGCCAGCACGCGCAGGGCCTCGATGTCCTCGAGTCGCACGAGCTCGATGATGGCACGCGAGTACAGGTAGTCACCCATGATCACGGCGATCTGGTGCGAGAAGAGCGCGTTGATCGTGGGCAGACCGCGCCGGAGCACGGAATGGTCGACGGAATCGTCGTGCACCAGGGTGGCGAGGTGGATCAGCTCGACAACCGCAGCGAGGGTCACCGCGCGCGGATCCTTCGAACCCGCCGCCTGATGACTGAGCAGGAGCAGCGTGGGCCGGAACAGTTTCCCCTTCATGTGTAAGAGATGGTCGTTCACTTCACTGACGATCGGGAAGTCGGCCGCGATCACCCGCCGCAACTCGGCGACCACTTGCTCCAACTCTGCGGCCACCGGCCGCTGCACATCGTGCAGGCTGACGCGGGCGACTTGTTGACTCACGCTATTTCGCCTTCGCGAGCGCTTTTACGCGCTGCTCGGCGTCGAGGAACCGGATGTCGACGGCGAAGACGCGGCCGTACAGGTCGCGCGCGTCGGCTTTCTTGCCTTGCTGCTCGAGTGCCCGGCCGAGCCAGTAGAGAATGCCGAGGCGTTCCTGGTCGCCGGAGGCGGGGAGATCGAGGCCGCGGCGCAGAATCGATTCGGCGACGCCGAACGCGCCCTTCTCGAAGAAGCAGATACCCAGCATCTCCGACGTGCGCAGCTTTCCCTCCGGCGCGCGCAGCGCCTTCTGGAGCGCCGCGATCGCCTCGTCGAGCAGACCCATTTCCTTGAACGCGACGCCGAGGTCGTAGTGCGACTGGAAGTCGGCGTCGTCGATGTTCTCGTCGATGCCCTGCTTGAACCGCGTCAGCATGTCCTGGAAGTCCTGCTCCTCGTCGCCGGTCGGCTCTTCGTCGGCGATCGTCATCCGCGAGTCCTTCGCCGGCGCCAAGTCATCCTCATCGTCCGTCAGCATCGAGCCGAGATCGATGAAATCGCCGTTCGTGGTCGCCTCGTCCCGGACTTTCATCTTGGCGTCCTTCGCCTTGACCTTGCCCTCCGGCTTGGCGGGCGCGGGCGCCGACACCGACGGCGCGAACATCGAGAGCGCCGCCTTGGCGCGGTCGTTCTTCGGATCGTGCTCGGCGACGCGCGCGTAGACGGCGCGCGCCTTTTCCGGCAGATCGGAGCGCAGCAGCGCGTCGGCAAGCTCCAGATACGCGTCGATCAGCTTCGCCTTGTCGCCGGACTTGAACGCGAACTCCACCGCCTTCTGGCGATGCCGCACGCTGTTGGGATCGAGCCGGAGCACCTCGTCAACGAGGTCGCGCGCATGGGACAGGTTGCCGGCGTTCTCGTAGCCCGCCGTCGCCAGATCCAGCTCCTCGATACCGCGCTCGCGGTCTCCCTGCTCGACCAGCGCCTCGCCCAAGGCCTGATGCGCCTCGGGATCGTCAGGATTGTCGGCCACCCGCGACTCGAGCTCGTCGATCTCCGGCGCGGCGGGCGTTTCTTCGATGTTCGAGAATACCAGCGAGCCGGTCTGCTCGCCGCCGCTGTTGCTGATCTCACCGATCCCGAGGTCGATGAAGCCCGACCGCCGCCCGCCGGAGGAAATCGACGTTTCGTCTTCCGTCTGGATGAAGCTCGGATGGCGCGGGGACTTGGGTTCGTCGATCGCGAGCGGCTGATCGTCGATGTCGTGTCCCGCATCCGTCGTGCCCGTCTCGAAGTCGGGCTCGAGCTCGAGCGGCGGCACTTCCACCACCGTCTTGCGCTGTCCGGCGTCCGGTCGCTTCGGCACCACGGGTTTGACGCGCGGCGGTTCCAGTGCGGACGCCACGGGCTTCTTGAACATCGGCGTCTTGGGCGGGGTCTTGGGCGGTGGCGAAGCCTTCGGCGAACCTTTCGGCGAACCTTTCGACGGCGCTTTAGGAGACTCCGCGACGTTCCCCTCGAGCACGAGATCCGCGCCTTCGAGCTCAATCCCTTCGTCCTCTTTTATGATATCCACGTCCGGGGGGGGCGGGCGCGGGGGGGTGCGGGGCATGGGGGGTGGCGTCGCCGCCGTCGGCTCGAGCTCTGCGACCGACTCGAGGTCGAGGTCGGCCGGATTCAGTTCTTCACGGATCGAAGGCGTCTTCGGACTTGCCGCCTGAACCTGATCGAAATCCGCGACCGTCGTCTCGAGACCCTCCAGCATTCCGCCGCCCGTGCCGGCGCCCGGAGCTTCGTCGACGAGACTGGTGGTCTCGATCTCCAGCGACTCGTCGGGCTCGGGCTGCACCTCCTCGATCAGTCGCTGCGCGGCGGGAGGCGGTTGCGGTGGTGGAGGAGCGGTCGGCGGCGGGGCCGCGGCGGCTGGCGACTTCTCCCCTTTCGCACGCGCCGGCTCGTCGAGATCGAGGAACACGAGACTCGAAGTCTTGCGCTTGCCCGATTTCGACACATCCTCGCGCTCTTCCCCGCTGGGCTTGGGGGGCGGCGGCGCCACCTTCGCGGACGATGCCCGCTTTCCGGGATCGGCCCCATACATCTTGAGATGCTCGGACAACATCTCGCGCAGGCTTTCGCTCTCCGCGGAGATGTTCGTGAATTCCTTCAGCGCGGCGAACGCATGTTCGATCTTGCCGACTTTCTGCATCCGCTCGGCGTACTCGACAAAGTTCTGCTTGGCCTCCGCGATGAACCCCTTGGCCGCATACAGCTTGGCGAGCTTCAGATAGGTCGTCTGACGCGCCGGGGCGTTGCGCAGCACCTTGTTACACATCGCAATGGCGTTGTTGTGGAATCCCAGCTCGGCGTACTTGTCGACCGCCTGGTCGTAGTAGTCCGCGGCCTGGCCTGGGTCCTTCAGCTTGATGAAGAGATCGCCGATGCGGTTGTAGACGGAGAGGTCAGGGTTGGTCTCGTCTTGGTTGTTCAATACCTCGAGCCAGATCTCCACGGCCCGCTTCGGATCTTTGGCCTCGAGACCCTTCGCCCTCTCCTTGAGCTGCTCAAGCTTGGACATGGGAGCACTAAGATATCGGAGCCGTGTGGGCGGGACAAGCCGAACCTGCTGTCCAGACGGCGCTTACGACGTTGCTACCCATCCAATAGGCGACCTCGCGCCAGTCGCCCAGCGGCGCCACCACGAGGTCCGCGACGCCTCCGGGGACGATTTGCCCGCGGTCAGCGGCCATACCCACGGCCGCCGCAGCATTGATGGTCACGGCCGTCACAACTTCCGCGTGACGCAGCCCGAGTTGGGACACCCCGAACGCCATGACGAGCGGCAGACTCAACGTCGGTGACGTTCCGGGGTTGAAGTCAGTGGCTAACGCGACGGCGGCCCCCGCGTCGATCAGCCGTCGTGCGGGCGCCTGGCCGCGCTTCCCAAGAAAAATCATGGTCGCCGGGAGCAGCACCGCCACCGTCGCGCTGCCGCCGAGGGCGCGGATGCCGGTATCGGAGATGCCCGCGAGGTGATCGGCCGACAGCGCCCCGAGCTCCACCGCGAGCTCCGCGCCTCCCGATCCCTCGAGCTCGTCGGCGTGCAGCTTCACCGCCAGACCATGTCGCGCCGCAGCAGTGAGGATCTGTCGGCTCTCCGCCGGACTGAAGACGCCGGGCTCACAGAACACGTCGCAGCACCGTGCCAAACTCTCGCGTGCGACCGTGGGGATCATCTCTTCACTGACCAGCTTCACGTACTCGGCGCGTTTGCTTCGATACTCCGGTGGGACTTCGTGCGCGCCGAGAAACGTGGGGATGAGTGTGGCGGGCAGCTCGCCGGCGAGCTTCCGAATGACGCGCAACTGCTTCAGCTCGGCTTCCAGTTCCAGGCCGTACCCCGACTTCACTTCGATCGTCGTCGCACCGGCGGCCGTCAAGGCTGTCAGGCGCGCGCGTGTCAGCGTGACGAGGTCCGCCTCGGACCGGCCGCGCACATCGCGCACCGACTGCAGGATGCCACCCCCGGCCGCGGCGATCGCTTTGTAATCGACGCCGAGCGCGCGGCGCTCGTGATCGTCGAGCCGCGGCGCGCCGAACACGCCGTGCGTGTGGCAATCGACGAACCCGGGAAACACGACACCGGAGACTTCGACGACGCGGTCGGCTTGCGGGGCCGATTTGCGAGCTCCGACCCAGCCGATGCGCTCACCATCGATCAGCACCGCGGCGTCGTCCAGCACCTCGACGTCGGCCATCTCACGCCCGCGCCGCGCGCGCGCGGGGCCTCGACACGTCACGACCTGCCGCGCGCCGACGAGCAGGGTCTTCAGTCGAGATCCTCGCTCATGGGCAGGCGGACGTGGTGGCGCCGCGCCGCTGCGATCGCCTCTGGGTAGCCGGCATCCGCGTGCCGAGCCACGCCGATGCCCGGGTCGTTCGTGAGGACGCGCTCGAGTCGCCTGGCGGCCGCCGGAGTCCCATCCGCGACGATGACCTGTCCCGCGTGGAGCGAGTTGCCGATCCCCACGCCGCCGCCGTGGTGGAAGGAGACCCACGAGGCGCCTGATGCGGTGTTGAGCAGCGCGTTGAGGATCGCCCAATCCGCGATCGCATCGGACCCATCGCGCATCGCTTCGGTTTCCCGAAATGGCGAAGCGACCGAGCCGGTATCGAGGTGGTCGCGCCCGATCACGATCGGCGCCGACAGCTCGCCCCGGCGCACGAGCTCGTTCAGGGCGACACCGAACCGCGCCCGCTCTCCCTGCCCCAACCAGCAGATGCGCGCCGGCAGACCCTGAAAGGCGACGCGCTGCTGTGCCAGCGTGATCCAGCGTTTGAGATGTTGGTCCTCAGGGAACAGCTCGAGTACGAGCTGGTCGGTGCGGTGTAGGTCTTTCGTCTCACCAGAAAGCGCCACCCACCGGAACGGACCCTTCCCTTCGCAGAACAGCGGCCGGATGTATTCCGGGACGAATCCCGGAATTTCGAATGCATCGGTCACGCCGGCGTCGCGCGCTTCGGTGCGGATGTTGTTGCCGTAATCGAACGCGATGGCGCCGCGTTTCTTCAAGTGGAGCATCGCCCGGACGTGGGCGGCGATGCTGGTGCGAGCGCGCTGGAGATAGTCGTCCGGAGATTTGCGCCGCAGCTCAGCTGCCTCAGTCGGACTCAAGCCGGCGGGGATGTAGCCGTTGAGCGGATCGTGCGCCGATGTCTGGTCGGTGACGACATCCGGGGTGAAGCCGCGACGTACGAGTGCCGGAACGATTTCCGCGCAATTGCCGACGAGCCCCACCGACAGCGCTTCACCCCGCCGCTGCGCCTCCGTGCACCAGCCGAGCGCTTCGTCGAGCGAGGACGTCGATCGGTCGAGATACTTCGTCTCGAGCCGTCGCTGGACACGTGACTCGTCGGCTTCGACCGCCAGGCAGATCCCTTCATTCATCGTCGCGGCGAGCGGCTGCGCACCGCCCATCCCACCGAGGCCGCCAGTCAACACGATCCGCCCGCGCAGCGACCCCTGAAATTTGCTTCGTGCAACTGCGCCAAACGTCTCGTAGGTGCCCTGGAGAATTCCCTGCGTGCCGATGTAGATCCACGACCCCGCGGTCATCTGGCCGTACATGATCAGCCCGCGCCGCTCCAGATCGCGGAACACCTCCCACGTGGCGAAGCGCGGCACGAGGTTCGCGTTCGCGATGAGCACGCGCGGGGCATCAGGGTGCGTCGTGAACACCCCGACCGGCTTTCCGGATTGCACGAGCAGCGTCTCGTCATCCTCGAGCACGCGGAGCGTGCGGCAGATCGCCTCGAACGATTCCCAGTTGCGCGCGGCCTTGCCGGTGCCACCATAGACGACGAGATCCTGCGGCCGCTCGGCGACCTCGGGGTCGAGGTTGTTCATCAGCATTCGCAGCGCCGCTTCTTGCACCCAGCCTTTGCACGATTTCGTGGTCCCGCGCGGTGCCTTCACGTCGCAAACCTGCCTTCACGAATGCGCGTGGTGATGCGTTCGATGTCCGCCGTGAGCGGTCGATCCCCAGTGAGCTCGGCGGATTCCTGACGGACCGCCGCGTGCAACCGTGCGACCGCTGTTGCAGGTCTGAGCGGCTTCAGATACTCGAGCCCCTGCGCCCCGGCCAGCAATTCGATCGCCACGACGCGCTCGGCATTCGCGAG
>Ga0070695_100000957_pt1 | contig 15674 bp, 14 predicted proteins | sample KBSK1252metaG_FD_65471 | JGI IMG/M metagenome (GOLD analysis project Ga0070695, IMG submission 65471) | Corn, switchgrass and miscanthus rhizosphere microbial communities from Kellogg Biological Station, Michigan, USA - KBS K1-25-2 metaG | ecosystem: Host-associated > Plants > Roots >...
TCCGACGTCGTCATCGTCAACCACCACCTGCTCTGCGCCGATGCCGCCGTCCGTCAGAACGCGTACGGCGAGGTCATCCCGACCTGCCATCGCGCGATTGTCGACGAGGCGCACCAGCTCGAAGACATCGCGACGCAGTACTTCGGCTACAGCATCAGCACGTATCGCTTCGAGGAGCTCGCGCGCGACATCGAGCGATCGCTCCTGGCGATCGTGGGGGACGACAGGAAAGCCAAAGACGACATCACGAAGTCGATCGACAAGCTGCGTGATTACGCGCGCGCGTTCTTCAGCGATATCGCCTTCGCGCATCGCGGGACCCACACCGAGCGGGGGCGGGGCCCCGCGAGCAGCGAGTGGGGGCGGGGCCCCACGAGGAGCGAGTGGGGGCGGGGCCCCACGAGCATAAAAAACGAAGAGCGAGTCAGGGCCACCGTCGGTTCCCTCGCGGAGGCCGCCGAGGCCGCCGGGCACTTGTCCAACGCGCTCGACATCGTTCAATCCACGCTCGCCTTGCTCGGACCGGCGCGATCCGGGCCGGGTCCGGCCGATGCCGACGATGACGATGAGGCGCGTGAGACGCGCGACGAGACGCTCGCGACCCTGGTGCGGCGATCCGGCGAGCTGCGCGACGACCTGCGATTCCTGATGCGCTGCGGCGACTCGGAATACGTGTATTTCGTCGAGTTCCGCGGACGCGGGATCTTTCTGCGCGCGTCGCCCATCGACGTCTCGGCGATCATCCGCGAGCTGCTGCTCGAGAAGATGCAGACGACCGTGCTGACATCGGCGACGCTCGCCGTGGACGGCACGTTCGAGTACATCCGCGATCGGCTCGGCATCCGCCACGCGGCCGAAGTGCGGCTGCCGTCCGAATTCGACTTCGCGGAGCAGGCGATCCTCTATCTGCCCCCGCGCATGCCCGACCCGCGGTCCGAGCACTTCGCGTCGGCCGCGGGTCGAGAGGTGATTGAGATCCTGCGGCGGACCGAGGGGCGCGCGTTCGTCCTCTTCACCAGCTACGCGACGATGCGGGCGGTGCAGGCGATTGCGGAAATGGCGGTCGACTATCCGATTTTCGCGCAGGGCACCGCGCCGCGATCGCAGCTGCTCAAACAGTTTCGCGAGACGCCGCACGCCGTGCTCTTCGCGACGTCGAGCTTCTGGCAGGGCGTCGACGTCGCGGGAGAAGCGTTGAGCTGCGTCATCGTCGACAAGCTTCCGTTCGCGTCGCCGAGCGATCCGATTACGGCGGCGCGCATCGAATCGATCCGCGCGCGCGGCGGCGAGCCGTTCGCGGAGTACCAGGTGCCGCTTGCGATTCTCGCGCTGCAGCAGGGGCTCGGCCGCCTCATCCGTCACCGCCGCGATCGCGGCGTGATGGCCGTGCTGGATCCGCGGCTGCGGACCAAGGGCTACGGGCGCCGGTTCATCGCCTCCCTGCCCCCGGCCCCGGTGGTGCACGACCTGTCGCGTGTCGGCGCGTTTTTTTCCCGCTGATAGCCATCCGAATCGGCGATTCCGGCGTCTATTGATTCCGTGATGCTCCCGCGCCTCGCCGCGCTAGCCGTCTTGTTCAGCGCCCTCATGACGTCCGTTGGCGCGAACGGGGTGGCGCTCCGGCTGCAAGGATCGATCGAGCCGGTGCGCAGCCATTCGGTGGTCGTCCCTCGCCTGGCCGGCGGCGGACCGGGCAGCGGACCCGGCCCCGGGACGCTGGTCATCGTTCACCTCGTCAAGCCCGGCACGCGGGTCAAGCGCGGCGACCTCCTCATCGAGTTCGATCGCCAGGCGCAAATCAAGACGGCCCACGATCGCCAGGCGGAGTACCGCGACTTCGTCGAGCAGATCAACCGCAAGCGCGGCGAGCAACTCACGGCGCGCGCCCACGGCGAGGCGGAGCTGAAGATTGCCGCGAACGCGGTGAAGCTCGCGGAGCTCGAGGTCCTCAAGCAGGACGTGGTGCCGCCGATCACGGCCGAACAGAACCGCCTCACGCTCGACGAAGCGCGCGCGAAGCTCGACCAGCTCCGGCGCACCTACGAGCTGAGGCGCCGCGCGGATGCCGCCGACATCCGCGCGCTCGAGATTCAGCGCGATCGCGCGATGAATGCCTGGAAGCACGCGGAGACAAACGCCGAGAAGATGCGCGTCCTGTCGCCGATCGACGGGATGGTCGTGCTGAAGTCGACGTGGAAGAGCGGCACGATGGGCGAGGTGCAGGAAGGCGAAGAGGTGCGCTCCGGCCTCGGCGTGCTGGACGTCATCGACCCGTCGGAGATGCGCGTGCGCGTCAAGATCAATCAGGCGGATGTCGCCGCCCTTCGCGTCGGCCAGCCGGCGCGCATCACGCTCGACTCCTATCCCGCGCGTACGTTCACCGGGCGGCTCGAGCAGCTGTCGCAGATCGGCGCGGTCAGCACGATGTCGAATCGCGTCCGCAGCTTCCTGGCGATCTTCAGCATCGACGGCAGCGATCCGCACCTGATGCCGGACCTCGCCGCCGCCATCGACGTGGAATCCGGCCGGTGAAGAAAAGTCTCGCCATCATCGTCCTGGCAACGGTGGTCGGCCTGTCCGTCGCCGCGGCCGCCGCCCTGCGGCGCGACAGCGGATCGTCGGCGCTGCCGACCGCGCTCGTCACCAAAACGACGTTCATCGATTTCCTGCAGCTGCGCGGCGAGATCCGGCCGGTGCGATCGGTGGTCCTGACGGCGCCGTCGACCGGCGCGGATCTCCAGATCGTCGATCTGGCGGCCAACGGCGCGAAGGTCGGGGCCGGCGACGTGATTGTCACGTTCGATCCGACCGTCCAGCAGCGCACGCTCGAAACGAAGCAGTCGGAGCTGAAGCAAGCCGAATCGGAAATCGAGCGGGCCGCCGCCGACGAGCGCCGGCGCGTGGCCGCGGCGCAGAGCGAGCTCGACGAAGCGAAGAAGGCGCTCGCCCGCGCCCGTCTCGAGATTCAGGGCAACGAGCTGCGCGCGCGCCTCGAGGCCGAGAAGTACGTGATCGCGGTCGCCGACGCCGAGGCGCACGTCGGCGAGCTCGAATCGAAAGTGCAGGGCGAGCGGATCGCGGCCGCCGCCGACGTCGCCATCGCGCGCCAGAAGCGCGACAAGGCGCGCTTCGACGTCCAGGACACCGAGCGCATCCTCAGATCGCTGCAGGTGCGGGCGCCGATCACCGGATCGATCTCGCTCCTCCCGAATTTCCGCGCCGGCGGCCCCGGCCGCGCCGCGCCCGAGTTCCGGCGCGGAGACCGCGCATGGTTCGGCGCGCCGATCGCCGAGCTGCCCGACCTGACGTCGGTGCAGATGACCGCGCGCGTGGACGAAGCCGACCGCGGGCGCGTGCAGACCGGCAGCGGCGTCCGCGTGCGCGTGGACGCGGTGCCCGACCGCGAGCTCACCGGCACGCTGAAAGACATCTCCGTCGTCGCGAAACCCGACTTCACCACGTGGCCGCCGGTTCGCAATTTCGACGTCGTCGTGACCCTCGCTGATTCCGATCCGCGCCTGCGCTCGGGGATGAGCGCCTCGGCGCGCGTCGAGCTCGATCGGCTGGCCGATGCTCTCGTCGTCCCGACGGGCGCCGTCTTCCAGCGTGGACCGGCGACGATCGTGTACGTCGTCAATCGGGGGGCGATCGAGAGCCGGACGGTGACGGTGTTGCGCCGCGGCCGCGATCAAATCGCGATCGCCACGGGTGTGAGCGAGGGCGAGCGCCTTTCGCTGAAGGAACCGGAGCAGGAGGGCGGCGCGAGATGATCAGCGTCAGGAGCGCGGCGATCGCGCTCGTCGTGCTGGCTGTGCTTCTCGGGACCGGCATCGCCGTCGTGCGCGGTGTGTCGCAGACGGCGAAGGCGATTCCGACGGCGCACGTACAGCAGGGGCGCGTGCAGGTGACCGTCTACACGGTCGGCGAGCTGCGCGGAACCCGCGCGATGCAGCTCGCCGTCCCTCCGATGGGCGGCCAGCTGCAGATCGTCAAGCTGGCCCAGACCGGCGACGCCGTCAAAGCCAACGACGTCGTCGTCGAATTCGACGCCGCCGAGCAGGAGTTCAACCTGGAGCAGGCGCGGTTCGATCTCCAGCTCGCCGAGCAGGACATCGTCAAAGCCGACACGCAGGCGGCGGTGCAGGCGGCCGACGACGAGGTCGCGCGGCTGCACGCGCGGTACGACGTGCGCCGGGCCGAGCTCGACGTGCAGAGCAACGAGCTCGTGAGCGCGATCAAGGCGCAGCAGAACGTGCTGGTGCTCGAGGAGGCGAAGCAGCGGCTCGCGCAGGTCGAGGCCGACGTGAAGATCCATCGCGAGACGAGCCGCGCGTCGGGCGACGGCCTGCGCGAGAAGCGCAACAAGGCGCAGCTCGCCGTGCAGGTCGCCGAGCGCAACATCGACAGCCTCCGCATCCGTGCACCGTTCGACGGATTCATCACGATCCGCACCAACTTCATGGCGTTCGGCGGCATCGGATTTCCCGGTGTGATGCCCGACTATCGCGTCGGCGACGCGACGTTCGCGGGACAACCGATCGCGGACCTCATCGACGCGTCCAAAATCGAGGTGACCGCGAAGCTGCAGGAGCAGGATCGCGCCAACGTGTCGCCGGGGCAGGCCGTGGAAGTCGCGGTCGACGGACTGCCCGACGCGACACTGCGCGGCACGGTGCGCACGGTGAGCGGCGTCGCGTCGCGCGGGATCTTCGACGCCGGCACGCGCCAGTTCGACATCGCGTTCGACGTCGCGGGACATCCCGCCGTCCGCCCCGGCGTGTCCGCCGCGATCGCGATTTCAGGACAGGCGTTCGACAACGTGCTCTACATCCCGCGCACCGCCGTGTTCGATGTCGGCGGCAAGCCGACGGTGTACGTGCGCGCAGGCGGCGGATTCGACGCGCAGGAGATCCGCGTGCGCGCGTGGACCGACAGCGTGGCCGTCGTCGAGAACATCGACCGCGCAGCCGAAGTCGCGCTCGTCAACCCGAATGCGCCGTCCGGCGCACGTCCGAAGGCGCAGGCACCTGCGCCGCAGAGAGCATCTCGATGACGTCGGCTCTCTGGCTGCCCGATGTCGGCCGCAGCGTCGACAACCTTCTCCTGCACAAGCTGCGCACGCTGCTGACGATGCTCGGGATGATCTTCGGCGTCGCCGCGGTCGTCGCCATGCTGTCGATCGGCGCGGGCGCGCAGCAGCAGGTGATGGCGTTCATCGAGGACCTCGGCGTCCGAAATCTGATCATCGACGCGCGCGAGACGACCGAGTGGCAGGCGTGGCAGAAGGTGCGCCAGCAATCGGCCGGGCTCACGTTCAAGGACATCCGCGCCATGCAGGCGACGGTGCCCGGACTCGACATGGTCTCGCCGCGCAAGCGCTTCACGCCGACGCAGGTGATCCCGAAGCCCCAGGGCGAACTGCCGGTCGTGTACGGCGTGGAGCCGAACTACCGGCAAATCGCGGGACTGAAGATCACGTCGGGACGATTCTTCACGCCGGAAGAAGCCGCGCGCGCCGCCCCGGTCTGCGTGCTCGGCGACGCCGCGCGCGTGCGCCTCTTCGGCCTGAGCGATCCGCTCGAGCGCTTCGTCAAGGTCAACGCCCAGTGGTATCAGGTCATCGGCGTCGCGGGCGCGCAGGCAGTGGTCCAGGGCGACGTCGCCGGTCTGCCGGGACAGGATCGAAACAACGCGCTATACATCCCGACCGGCGCGGCGATGTTCCGCCTCGAAGACAACTACAGTCAGTTTCGCGACGAGATCGACGGCGCGTATCTGCGGCTGAAGCCCGACGCCGACATCCTCGCCGCGGCGGCGACGGTCCGTGGGATTCTCGCCGCCTCGCATCGCGGCGCCGAAGACTACACGCTGATCGTGCCGGCCGAGCTGCTCGCCGAGCAGCAGCGCACGAAGCGCATCTTCGACATCGTCATGGTGGCGCTGGCGTCGATCTCGCTGCTCGTCGGCGGCATCGGCATCATGAACATCATGCTCGCCAGCGTGCTCGAGCGGACGCGCGAAATCGGCGTGCGGCGCGCGATCGGCGCGCGCCGGACCGACATCATCCGGCAGTTCGTCATGGAGACGACGATGATTGCGGTGGCCGGCGGAATGCTCGGCCTGCTGCTCGGCGCGTCGATGTCGCGGCTCATCGCCAGCTTTGCCGGCTGGTCCACCATCATCAGCGGCGGCTCGCTGACGCTCGCGTTCTCGGTCTCAGTACTCATCGGTCTCGTCTCGGGCGTGTATCCCGCCATGAAAGCTGCCGGGCTCGACCCGGTTCAAGCGCTGCATTACGAATAGCCGCCATCTATTTGCCCGCGTTTTACGTCTATGCTTCAGGCGCTGTGAGGTTGCGCATGCGCATCGTCAGACTCGCCACGCTTGTCATCGTGCTGTCGTTCGCTTGTGGGACGCTCGCGACGCCGGTCGCGCGGGCCTTTCAGACGCGAGAAGGCGGCCCTGAAAAGGCCGCCCTGCAAATGAAGACGGAGGCTGCGGGCGGCGTGCTCGCGGCGGCGCGCGAGGCGCTCGGCGGCGAGAAGAAACTCGCCGCGGTCAAAACGCTCGTCGCCACCGGACGGACTCGTCAGATCCGCGGCGAGAACCTCGTCCCCATCGAGTTCGAAATCGCGATCGAGCTGCCGGATCGCTACATGCGCAAGGATGAGATTCCAGCGCAGGAAAGCGAGCCGACGACCGTCGGATTCAACGGCGAGGAACTGATTCAGTATCCGGTGCCGGCCGCGCCGGCAGGTCCGGCGCGAGCGGGCGGACCGCCGGCGCCCACGCCTGAACAACAGGACGCCGCGCGCAGGACGCGGCTCGCGAACGTCAGACAGGACTTCGCGCGTCTCACGCTCGGCCTGTTCGCGGCGTCGTTCAGCAGCGTGCCGCTCACGTTCAGCTACGCGGGCAAGGCCGAAGCGCCGCAAGGGAAAGCGGACGTGCTCGACGTGAAGGGGCCGGGAAATTTTTCGGCGCGCTTCTTCGTCGACGCCGACAAACACCTGCCGATCATGATCTCGTGGACGGCGCCGACCCCTCCGCAACGAGGCCGTGGCGCGCCGCCTTCGCGGGGGGATGCGCCGCCCGCTTCGGCGCCCGCGAACCCTCCCGGTCCGCCGGCGCCGCCGCCTGAGTCGCGCATCTACTTCGCCGACTACCGTGAAGCCGGCGGCATCCAGTTTCCGTTCCGCCTTCGCCGCGCCGTCGGCGCCGACACCGTCGAGGAAACGACGTTCGACGGCTTCAAGATCAACACGAAGATCGATCCGAAGAAATTCGAGGTTCGCAAATGACGATCGCAAACTCTCCACCACGAAGGACACGGAGGGCGGGAAGTTCAAGCCTCAAAACAAGATTTTCCTCCGTGTCCTCCGTGGTGGAGAGCTTGGCAGTGCTGTTCGTCCTCTGTGCGTGGCCCGCGTTCGCTCAATCGCCCCGTGACGCGCGCCTGCTCGTCACCGTCGTCGATCAGACGCGCGCGGTTCTTCCCGGCGCGACGGTGACGGTCACCGGTCTCGAGGACGCGACCAAAGCGGTCGCCCTGGCGCCGGTGAAAACATCCGATCAGGGGGTCGGCACCCTCTCGGGACTGCGGCCGGGCCGGTACTCGATCCAGGCGGAGTTTCCCGGATTCGATGCGGGCATGCTGCGCGACGTGCGGCTGCGCGCCGGCGACAACAAGCACGTCGTCGTGCTGCCGCTCGCGGGGCTGCAGGATTCGGTGACGGTCGGCCGCGACGCGCAGGAGGCCGCGGCCGATCGTCGCGGCGGCGCGTTCGGCAGCGCGCTGACGCGCGAGCAGGTCGACGCGCTGTCCGACGATCCGAACGAGATGGCGCAGCAGCTCCAGGAGATCGCCGGCGGCGGCGCCGTCATCCGCGTCGACAGCTTCGAGGGCGGCAAGCTGCCGTCGAAAGCGCAGATCAAATCGATTCACGTCACGCGCGATGCGTTCGCAGCGGAGAATCACGGCGCCGGCGGACTCTTCATCGACATCATCACGCAGCCGGGCACAGGACCGCTGCGCGGCGGCGGACGCTATCAGCTTCGCGACGGATCGTTCAGCGGCCGCAGCCCGTTCACGCCGACGAAAGGACCCGAGCGCACGCAGAACTACGGCACCAATCTCGCCGGCTCGCTCATCAAGCAGCGCGCGTCGTTCAACCTCTCGTTCAACGGATCGACGTCGTACGAAACGCCGAACCTCTATGCGGCGCTGCCGACCGGCACGCGCGCCGAGGCGCTCGCCATCCGCGTTCCGCGCGACAACTTCTTCATGTTCGGCAACTTCGATTACGCGATCACGAAGGACCAGACGCTGCGGGTCAGCTACAACCAGAACGATTCGACGCAGCGCAATCTCGGCATCGGCGCGTACGATCTGCCGGAGCACGGCCACACCAGCGAGGAGCACTTCCACACCATCCGCGTCCAGGAGGCGGGACCGCTCGGCCGGCGGTTCTTCACGAACACGCGGCTCGAGTTCCAGTGGTCGGACACCGACTCACGGTCGCTCGTGGAGGCGCCGACCGTCCGCGTGAACGACGCGTTCACGAGCGGCGGCGCGCAGGTGGCCGGCGGGCGTCATACGCGCACGTTCAATCTGGCGTCGGATCTCGATTACGTCCGCGGCATCCACTCGGTGCGCTCCGGCGTCGTGTTCAACGGCGGATCGTATCGCTCCGACGACGCATCGAACTACCTCGGCACCTACACGTTCGAGAGTCTCGAGGCGTTCGAGGCCGGCCTCCCGCGCAGCTACACGCGGCGCATCGGCGATGCGAACATCGACTACTGGAATCTGCAGGCCGCGTTCTACGTCCAGGACGACATCCGCGTGCGCAAGGGACTGACGCTCAGTCCCGGCGTGCGGTACGAGGCGCAGACGCACCTCGACGACTACGACGCCATCGGCCCGCGCTTCGGCGTCACGTGGGCGCCGTGGAAGAACGGCAAGACGACGCTGCGTTCGAGCGCGGGCGTGTTCTACGACTGGCTCGCCGCGGGCATCTACGAGCAGACGCTGCGCGTCGACGGTTTCCGGCAGCAGGAGCTGAACATCATCAACCCGTCGTATCCGGATCCGGGCAACGTCGGCGTCATCCCTCCGATCAACAGATACCTGCTCGGCGACGATCTGCAGATGGCGCGCAACACGCGCGTCAGCTTCGGCGTCGACCATGCGTTCACGTCGAAGGTCCGCGCCGGCACCACGTACGCGCACATCAACGGCACCGGGCTGCTGCGCGGTTCGAATCTGAACGCGCCGCTGAACGGTCTGCGGCCCGACCCGCTGTTCGGAAACATCGTCGAGGTCGCCGGCGACGGCCGTCTGCGGCAGAACACGCTCAACACGTTCCTGCAGGTGTTCGTCTCGCCGCCGTCGCCGGCTCCGAGCAAGCAGCTCTGGAACTGGAAGCGGACGAACTTCGGCGTCAACTACTTCATGGGCAAGTCCGAGAACGACACCGACGGCGCGTTCAGCGTGCCTGCCACCGGCAGCCTCGCCGCCGAATGGGGGCCGGCGCCAAACGACATCCGCCACCGGTTCAACGCCTTCTTCGGCACGCAGGCGCTCCGGAACTTCAACGCGAACCTGAATCTCTCGATTGCGAGCGGCTCGCCGTACACGATCAGGACCGGCATCGACGGCAACGGCGACCTCATCTTCAACGATCGGCCGGACGGCGTCGGGCGCAACACGGCGCGCGGCGGAGGCTCGTTCAATCTGTCGGGCTTCTTCGTCTACAACTTCTTTTTCGGGAAGCAGCGCGTCCAGCTGCCGCCCGGCATCATGATCCAGGGGTCGCCTGGCGGCGACTTCCGCGTCACGCAGATGCAGATCGATCCGGTGCCGCGATTCCGGCTCGGGATCGTCGTCAACGCGCAGAATCTGACCAACCACACGAACTACACCGGCTACAGCGGGACCATGACGTCGCCGTTTTTCGGCCGTCCGACGGCGGCCCAGGGGATGCGCAAGGTCGACGTCGGATTGAATTTCAACTTCTGAGCTAAACTAACCTCCTGTCATTTTAGGAGGGCTCCATGATTCGCCGAATCAACGGCCGGCTTCCGTGGCTGATGGGGTGCGTCGCGCTGCTCGCCTGCGCGATCGCGGCGCCGGCCGCCGCGCAGTCCACGGGGATGGTCAAGGGCGTTGTGAAAGACATGAAGGGTGAACCCGTCGACGGCGCCAAAGTCACGATCGAGATGGCGGAGGGCACGTCGCGCAAGTTCGAGACGAAGTCGAACAAGAAGGGCGAGTTCATTCAAATCGGCCTGCCGTCGGGCCGCTACAACGTGACGGCCGAAAAAGACAAGCAGTTGTCGAACACGGCGCCGGTCCAGGTCCGCATCAACACGACGGCCGAAGCCAACCTGATCATCGGCGCGCCGAACGCGGCGGCCGCGTCGAAGGAAGCGCTGGCGAAGAACGCCGAGCTCAAATCGACGCTCGAGGCGGGCATCGCGGCCAGCAACGCCGGCAACGACGACGAGGCGATCGCGAAGTTCATGCACGCGACGGAGCTGAAGCCCGACTGCGCCGACTGCTTCTACAACGTTGCGCTGCTCCAGTCGAAGAAGAAGGACTACGCCAAGTCGGAAGAGATGTACAAGAAGGCGATCAGCCTCAAGCCCGACTACGCCGACGCGTACAACGGGCTGGCGAACATCTACAACGCGCAGCGGAAGTTCGAGGAGGCGGCGACCGCGAGCGCGAAGGCGGCCGAGCTCGCGGGCAGCGCGCCCGGCGCGCTCTCGGGCGGCAATCCGGATGCGCTGTTCAACCAGGGCGTCATTCTCTGGAACGCCGGCAAAATCGCGGACGCGAAGAAGCAGTTCGAGGCGACGATCGCGGCCAAGCCCGATCACGCCGAAGCGCACTATCAGCTGGGCATGGCGCTCGTGAACGAGGGCAACCTGCCGGCGGCGGCGAACGAGTTCGAAACCTACTTGAAGCTCGCGCCGTCGGGTCCCAACGCGCCGACCGCGAAATCGATTCTCGCGACTTTGAAGAAGTAGTGCTCGATGTAGAGACACTGAGAGCCCGGCTGGAGGATGTTCGCGCGCGCATCGCGCGCGCGGCCAGCCGGGCAGGACGCGACCTCGCCTCCATCCGCCTCGTCGCCGTTTCCAAGACCTTCCCCGCCGACTACGTACGCGCCGCGGCGGACGCCGGACAGGTTGACTTCGGCGAAAACAAAATCCAGGAAGCGCTGCCGAAAATCGAAGAGACCGCGGATCTCCGTGTCCGCTGGCATCTCGTCGGGCATCTGCAGTCGAACAAAGCGAAGAAGGCCGGCGCGCATTTCGATGTCGTCCACTCGGTCGACAGCGCCGGCCTGCTGCGCAAGCTCGACGATGCGGCGGACGAGGCCGGCCGGCGGCTGGAGCTATTGGTCCAGGTCGATCTCGCGGGCGAGGCGACCAAGCATGGGGCGCGTGAAGAGGAGCTGCTGCCCATCTTCGAAGCGGCGGAAGCCTGCCGCGCCGCAACCCTGACGGGGCTGATGCTGCTCCCGCCCGCCGTCGAGGATCCCGAGTCGGCTCGGCCGTATTTCAAGGCATTGAGCGAGGTGCGCGCGCGGCTGCTGGCACGGGGCGTGGATGGATCGCGGCTGAACGAGCTGTCCATGGGGATGAGCCACGATTTCGAGGTGGCCATCGAGGAAGGCGCGACCCTCGTCCGCGTCGGGACGGCCATTTTCGGCAGCCGCACTTATGTTTGATCCAACCCTGTCGTCCCGGCGCGCATCGGCCGATAAGGCTGAGCGGGGAGAACGATTTCGTATGAACGTCAGCCCGCTCGACCTTCGTCAGCAGAAATTCCGCCGCGAACTGCGTGGCTTCGATAAAGTCGAGGTCACCTCATTCCTGAATGCCGTCGCCGACGACTACGAGGCGGCGCTCAGAGAGACCGACCGCCTGCGCCAGGAGCTCATGCGCGTCGAGGGTCTTCTCAACGAGCATCGCGAGCACGAGAAGAACCTCAAGACCACGCTGATGACCGCGCAGAAGGTGTCCGAGGACATCAAGGCGAACGCGCAGGAAGAAGCGCGGCGCATCATCCGCGACGCGGAAGGACGCTCCGACCTGCTGCTCCAGAAGACGCAGGCGCGCCTCGAAGACATCCAGCGCGAGATCGACGGCCTCAAGCTGAAACGCAAGGACGTCGAGACGGCGATCGAGGCGACCATCGGCACGCTGCGGAACACGCTCGAGTACGTCCGCGAGCAGGAAGCGCGCGAGCGCGACGAGAAGATCCTGTTCCACCGGCCTCGATACGCGGAGCCGGCCGAGAGCTTCGAGCCGCTCGAGGCGCGTAAGATCGTCGGGTGACGATCGACGTCCGCGTCATTCCACGAGCCCGCAGAACCGAATCGAGCGGCGAGCGCGACGGCGCGTTCGTCATCCGTCTCGCCGCTCCGCCAGTCGACGGCGCCGCCAACGACGCCCTCGTCGAGTTCCTCGCCGACACGTTGAACGTCCCGCGCCGCGCGGTCCGGATCGTCTCCGGCGAGCGAGGCCGCCGCAAGCGCGTGGAGATCGAGGGCGTGACGGCCGCCGACGTGGCGAAGCGTCTGCAGTCGTAGCGCAGGGCTTCAGCCCGCGCGAACCAGCCGCGCGTTGGCAGGCCTGAAGGCCTGCGCTACACTCGCGCGGGTGCTCGCCGACTTTCTCATCCACAACACGGCTGAAGTCCTGACCTGCGCCGGTCCCGCTCCGCGGCGCGGGCATGCGCAGGCGGACGCGCGATCGATTGCGCGCGCGGCGGTTGCGGCGTACGAGGGGCGCATCGTGTTCATCGGGTTCGAGAGCCTCCTCTCCCAGGAAGTCGAGCTGTCGCCTCGCGCGACGATCGTCGACGCGGGCGGCGGCGCCGTCGTGCCCGGGTTCGTGGATCCTCACACGCACGTGGTGTTCTCGGGCGATCGGCGCGAGGAGCTGCGGCGCCGGCTCGCCGGCGCGACCTACAAGGAGATCGCCGCCGACGGCGGCGGCATCCTCAGCACCGTCGTCGCGACCCGCGCGGCCAGCGAGGCGCAGCTCGCCGCCGCGACGCGGCGCCGCCTCGACGAGATGCTGCGGTGCGGGACCACCACGTGCGAAGCGAAGAGCGGGTACGGGCTGACGACGGAGGCCGAGCTGAAGATGCTGCGCGTCATCCGCACGCTCGCCGCCGACCACGCGATCGAAATCGCGCCGACCTTCATGGGCGCGCACGCGCTGCCCGTCGAATACCGCGACCGCCGCCGCGCGTACGTGAAGGCGGTCGTCGACGACATGATCCCCGAGGTCGCGCGCGAGCGCCTCGCCGAGTGGTGTGACGTGTTCTGCGAGATCGACGTGTTCACGCCGGAGGAATCGCGCGAAATCCTCACGGCCGCGCGCGCGGCGGGCTTGAAGCTCCGCATCCACGCCGACGAGCTCGGCGCGAGCGGCGGCGCGGAGGTCGCCGCGGAGCTCCGCGTCCGATCCGCCGATCACCTGATTTTCGTCGACGAAGACGGCGCCGCCGCGCTCGCGCGCGCGGGCGTCGTCGCGACGCTGCTGCCAGCGGCGTCGTTCTATCTCAAGCTCGGACGATTCGCGCCGGGCCGTATGCTGATCGCCTCGGGCGTGCCCGTGGCCATCGCCACCGACGTCAATCCGGGCGGCGGATTCTCGCCGTCGATGCCGTTCGCGATGACGCTCGCCTGCTTCGGCATGGGGCTGACGTTCGAGGAGTCGCTGGTCGGCGCGACGATCAACGCCGCGTACTCGCTCGATCGCCACGATCGCGTCGGCAGCCTCGAGGTCGGCAAGCAGATGGATGCCGTCATCGTCGCCGGACCCGCGATCGATCTGATTCGGGTCGGCGCCGACACGATCCGCATGGTGATCAAGAAAGGCCGCGTCGTCACCAATGCTCATTGAGAAGCCGGTTCGCGACCTGCTCGCGGCATTCGCCTCGTCCGATCCGACGCCGGGCGGCGGCTCGGCGTCCGCGCTGGCATCCGCCGTCGGCGCGTCGCTGCTGACGATGGTGGCGGGGCTGCCGAAGACGCGGTCGAACTCGGACGAGGATCGCGCCGCGCTCGCGGCCGCTGCGGCGGCGCTCGGCAGCATCCGCCAGCAGCTGACCGAGGCCATCGACGCCGATACCGCCGCCTATGACCGCGTCGTCGGCGCGTACAAGCTGCCGAAAGGCAGCGACGCAGAGAAATCCGCGCGAACGGCCGCGATTCAGGCGGCGCTGCGCGCGGCGACCGAGGTTCCGCTCGGCGTGATGCGGCTGTCGGCGCAGGCGCTCGACGCGGCCACGGCGATCGCCGCGCACGGCCATCCCGGCGCGTCGAGCGACGTCGGCGTCGCGGTGGCGCTGCTCGGCGCGGGCTTCGAGGGCGCGCGCCTGAACGTCGCGATCAACCTCAGTGGGATTCGAGACGACAGCTACACGAGCACGGTCGCGGCCGAGACGGATCGCCTTCGGAATCTCGTCAGTTCCTGCCCGGCGGCGCGAGGATGAACGTCTCGACGTCGATCGAGAACGGCCACTTGTAGGTGAAGCCCGGCGCCACGTCGATCGCCTGGATGTACGATCCCTTGACGATCGTGCGTTGGTGCAGATCCTCGTGGGTAATCGTCAACGACTGATCCGTCACCGGGATGCCGTACTGGTTCGCGAGCTCGAACACCTTGTCCTGCACCTGCGAATCGGTCATCGTGCCGCGATGCTGGGCCAGGTCCTTGACGGCGTCGGTGAACTTGTAATGGGCCAGATGCGCCTGACCCACGCGGAAGGTTGCGTTCGCAATCAGCGCCGCGGCGAGCAGCTTGAGAACGATCTTCATACCGCCGCGCCTTTCAATGAATCTGGTGCAGCATGCGGTCCCAGCGGGTGCGGGTGAAGAAATGGGCGAACACCGACGCGAGCCCCTTGAGCGTGCCGGTGGCGCTCTCGTCCTGGTAGTCCTCGCGCTCGCCCTCGTACGACCAGTAAATCACCAGCGCCTTGCCCTTGACGTTCTCGCGCGGGAGGAAGCCCCAGTAGCGGCTGTCCTGCGAGTTGTCGCGGTTGTCGCCCATGACGAAGTACTGGTTGGGCGGAACGGTCACCGGCCCGTAGCGGTCGCGCACGTCGAATGACGTCACCTCGTGAAACTCGGAACTGCCGCTCGGCGGCTGCAGGAAGTGCACGTAGGGCTCGTCGAGCATCTTGCCGTCGACGGACACCTTCTTGTCTTTCACTTCGATCGTCTCGCCGGGCAATCCGATCACGCGCTTGATGAAATCGCGCTCCGGTTCCACCGGGTATTTGAAGACGATGACGTCGCCCCGCTTGATGGTCCCGACCGGCAGCAGCGTCCGCTCGACGCTGGTTCTGGTCGGGCCCATCACGAACTTGTTGACGAGCAGGTGATCGCCGATGAGCAGGTTCTCTTCCATCGATCCGGTCGGAATCTTGAAGGCCTGCACGACGAAGGTGCGGATGAACAGCGCGAGGATGACGGCGATGACGATCGACTCGAAATACTCGCGCAGCGTCGACTTCTTGAAATCGGCGGTCATTCGGACTCCGTCCCCATCTTGAGGACGGCGAGGAACGCCTCCTGCGGGATCTCGACCTTGCCGACCCGCTTCATGCGCTTCTTGCCTTCCTTCTGTTTCTCGAGGAGCTT
>Ga0070695_100000959_pt1 | contig 15665 bp, 11 predicted proteins | sample KBSK1252metaG_FD_65471 | JGI IMG/M metagenome (GOLD analysis project Ga0070695, IMG submission 65471) | Corn, switchgrass and miscanthus rhizosphere microbial communities from Kellogg Biological Station, Michigan, USA - KBS K1-25-2 metaG | ecosystem: Host-associated > Plants > Roots >...
CGGCGTCCGCCGCGTCGAACCAGAACGATGAAGGACGAGGCACGTTCGAGGAAGCGACGATCGCGCAGTTGCAGACGGCGATGGCGAATCGCCGGACGGACGCGGTGGAGCTGACGAATTTCTATCTCGATCGCATCCAGAAGATCGACGAGCGGGGGCCGCACCTCAATTCGGTCATCGAGCTCAATCCCGACGCGCTCGCGATGGCGCAGGCCGCCGACGCGAACCGCCGGCGCGGGCGCCTCATGGGACCGTTGCACGGCATTCCGGTCCTGCTCAAGGACAACATCGACACCGGCGACAAGATGCAGACCTCCGCCGGATCGTTCGCGCTGGTCGGTCAGCCGGCGGTGCGCGATTCGACCGTCGCCGCCAAGCTCCGCGCCGGCGGCGCGGTCATCCTCGGCAAGGCGAACCTGAGCGAGTGGGCCAACTTCCGCGGGTTCGCCTCGTCGAGCGGCTGGAGCGGACGCGGCGGCCAGTGCAACAACCCGTACGCGATCGATCGGAATCCGTGCGGATCGAGCTCGGGATCGGGCGCCTCGGTGTCGGCCAATCTCTGCGCCGTCTCCCTGGCCACCGAAACCGACGGCAGCATCGTCTGTCCGGCGCACATGAACGGCGTCGTCGGGATCAAGCCGACGGTCGGCGTGACGAGCCGCGCGGGCGTGGTGCCGATCTCGCGCACGCAGGACACCATCGGACCGCACGCGCGGACGGTGGCCGACGCCGCGGCCGTGCTCACAGTCATTCAGAGCCGGACGTCCGACGGACGAGACCCGGCCACCGGCGGCGTTCCGCTCGGTCTTCGCGGCCATTCGAGGCCGTCGCTGCCGATGGACTACACGCAGTTCGTCAATCCCAACGGCTTGCGCGGCTCGCTCATCGGCGTGACACGTCAGGGCATCGATAACGTCAGCGCGAGAACGGCCGCGGTGTTCGACGAGGCGATCGCGGCGATGCGGACGGCAGGCGCGACGATCGTGGATCTCGACGATGCCGGATTCGTGTTCCCTCCGGGCGACGGCGAGTTCCTCGTCCTGCTCTTCGACTTCGTCGACGACCTGCGCGCGTACTTCAGGGCGCGCGTCGGTGTGCCGATGGCAGGCGCCACGCTCGACGATCTCATCGCGTTCAACAAAGCGAACGCGGCGGTCGAGCTGCCGTTTTTCCAGCAGGAGATCTTCGAGCTCGCGGCGGCGCTCGAACCGGGCGCCGATACGCCGCAGCCGATTTTCGGCGGCCTCACGTACAACCAGGCGCTGCAGATCGATCAGGACGCCGGCGGCAAGAACGGCATCGACGCGGCAGTCAACCAGTTCCATCTCCACGCCATCGCCACGCCCACGGGGACGCCGGCGTGGCTGACCGACCTGACCCAGGGCGACCGCTTCGAGTTCGGCACATCGTCGCTCGCGGCCATCGTCGGCTATCCGATCGTCAACGTGCCGATGGGGGCGATATTCGGTCTGCCGGTCGGGATCAGCTTCATCGGCCCGGCGTTCAGCGAGCCGGCGTTGATCAGCGTGGCCGCGGGGTTCGAGCATGCGACGCGCGCGCGCATCGTGCCGCAGCTGTTCGAAACGCTGCCTCTCGATCACGTCGACGGCGTGCCGCTCTCGCGCCGCAAACGCGGCGATCACAGCCAGCAGGGGGAGCGGCGGCGGATGCCGCACTCAATGTAGATCCTGGAATTGCAGATTGCAGATTGCAGATTGATTGCTGATTGCTGATTGCTGATTGCTGATTGCTGATTGTTGATTCCTCTTGCCGATTGACGATGACTTTGCGAGCGATCGAATCGGCAGTGCCATTCTGCAATCAATCTGCAATCTGCAATTTGCAATCTGCAATGTTCAGCGAAGGCCGAAGCAATAGAGCCAGCCGCGCGTGCGCAGATAGATGCGGCCTTCGGAAATTGCGGGCGTCGCGTAGATGTCGTCGCCGAGATCGCTGACGGCGATCGGTTCGAGGCTGCCGCCGGGCGCCAGCACGGCGATCTTGCCCGTTTCGCTCAGCATGTAGATCTTGTCGTCGGCGGCGACAGGCGACGCATAGTAGTGATCGATGGCGCCTTTCAATCGGCCTTGACCGATCTCGTTTCCGGTGTCCGGATGAAGCGCCGTGACGATTCCGCCGTCGTTCACCATGTACAGAACGTTGCGATAGAGAAGCGGCGAGGGCAGCTGCGGCACTGACTTGTGGTACTTCCAGCGCACGTTGCTGGTGGTCATGTCACCGCGGCCGCCGAGGCGGATCGCCAGCATCCCGTTCTCGCTCGCCATCGCCGCGCGGTAATAGTCCCATTCGCTCGACGTGATTTCGCCGTTCGAATCGAGATCGATCCACGAGCGCGCGTTGGGGTTGGGCAGCCTGGCGAGCGTCACCTTGCCCGACTCGTCGGCGTACTGCCGCACGATCTCGGCGAACGGTTGAATCGTCGGGTGCGAACCGGGCTGGTTCTGCGGCGTGCCGAAGCCGTTGATGTAGAGCGTGTCGCCGCTGACCACCGGCGTGGACTTGAGCTCGAACGACAATCCACCGACCCACCAGAGCTTTTCGCCGTTGTTCACGGCGTACGCGGTCAGCAGAAATGAACCCGGCACGATGATTTGCGTCGGCGCGCGCGGCGGCGTGTACAGGATGGGAGTCGAGTGCCCGCTATGCGCCTCGGGCCGCGGGGTCCTCCATCGCACGCGTCCGTCGCGCTGCCCGACCGCGAGAATGAACGAGTCCGTATTCTGATCGCACGCGAGGACGACGAGGTCGCCGGCGAGCACCGGCGACGCGCCCATCCCGTACAGATTGTTGAAGGGGCCGAGCGGCACGCGCCACCGCTCGCGGCCCTCCATGTCGTACGACAGCAGCCCGAAATCGGCGAAGAAGACGTAGACGTTCGTGCCGTCGGTCGCAGGGGTCGGGCCGGCCGGACCGTTTCGCGAATCGAGCTTTTCGACGCGCGCCCGCGGCGCGTCGCGCTCCCACAGCACGCGTCCGCTGCGGCGGTCGAGGCAGATGGTGACGAGCCGATCCCCGCGCGCGGCCGTCAGAAAAATGCGGTCGCGCGTCAGCGCCGGCGACGAGTGACCGAACGGCAGCTCGGTTTTCCAGATGACGTTCTTGTCGGGGCCGAGCTCGACCGGAAGCCGCGTGCTCGTCGATACGCCCGATCCATTCGGGCCGCGGAACCGCGACCAGGCTTCCGGATCGGGCGCGTCGGCTGCCGCGCTGCTGGTCAGCAGGAACCATAGTGCGATCGCGATTCGGGACATTTTGGAGAAAGGATACTCTGCAATTCGCGATCGCATTTCATCTTTTCCTCTCGAGTCAGCTCCGTAGCCGTCGCGGGCGCGGCGTCGCCGCAGGCACAATCTTTTCTTCCGGCGCGTGGATGACCACTCGACGATTCACGCGTCTGCCACACCTGATCTGTTCGTTGCTGACATCGCTGCTCGCGGCGACGCCGGCCCTCGCCGCCACCTTGCCAGCCGGTTTCACCGAGACGCTGGTCGCCAACGGCCTCTCGAATCCGACCGCGATGCAGTTCGCGCCGGACGGCCGCCTCTTCGTCTGCGAGCAGGGCGGCCGGCTGCGCGTCATCAAGAACGGCGCGCTGCTGACGGCGCCGTTCGTCACGCTGACGGTCAGTTCGGCGGGGGAGCGCGGCCTTCTCGGCGTCGCGTTCGACCCGAATTTCGCGACGAACCATTTCGTGTACGTCTACTACACGGCGACGACGCCGACCGTGCACAATCGCGTCAGCCGCTTCACGGCCGGCGGCGACGTGGCGGTCGCGGGCAGCGAGACCGTCATCTTCGATCTCGACGATCTCAGCTCGGCGACGAACCACAACGGCGGCGCGCTGGCGTTTGGCCCCGACGGCAAGCTGTACGCGGCGGTGGGCGAGAACGCCAACGGCGCGAACTCGCAATCGATGAACACCGTGCTCGGCAAGATGCTGCGGCTCAACGCCGACGGCACGATTCCCGCCGACAATCCGTTCTTCGGCGCCACGACCGGAAGGAATCGCGCGATCTGGGCGCTGGGTCTCCGGAATCCGTTCACGTTCGCGTTCGATCCGTCGGGCGGCGATCTGTTCATCAACGACGTCGGCCAGAGCACGTGGGAGGAAATCAACGACGGCGTGCCGGGCGCCAACTACGGATGGCCGACCACCGAGGGGCCGACGACCGACCCGCGATTCAAACCCCCGCGATATGCGTACGACCACACCACCGGCGGGTGTGCCATCACCGGCGGCGCGTTCTACTCGCCGATGACGACGCAGTTTCCCGTCGAGTACGTGCGCGATTATTTCTTCGCGGACTATTGTGCCGGCTGGATCAAGAAGCTCGATCCGTCCGCCGGAAACAGCGTGACGAACTTCGCCGCGGGCATTTCGTTTCCGGTCGATCTGAAAGTGTCGGACGCGGGCAGTCTGTACTACCTCGCGCGCGGCGCGGGCGCCGTCTTTCGAATCGATTACGGCGCGACGGCGCCCACGATCACGGCGCATCCAGCGAGTCAGACCGCGGCGCCCGGGTCGACGGTCACGTTCAGCGTGCGCGCATCCGGGCCGGCGCCGCTCCGCTATCAGTGGCAGCGCAACGGCGTCAACATCGCCGGCGCGACGGCGCAGGACTACACGATCGCGTCGGTCGCTCAGGCCGATGACGGCGCGCGGTTTCGCGCGCTGGTCAGCAACGACTTCGGCAGCGTGCTCAGCAACGAAGCGGTGCTGACGGTCACCGCGAACCGGGCGCCGACCGCCACGATTACGCAGCCGGCGAGCGGAACGCTCTACAGCGGCGGCGATGTCGTCAGCTACGCGGGAACGGCCACCGATCCCGACGACGGCACGCTGCCGGACAGCGCGTTCACCTGGCGCGTCGACTTCCATCACGACACCCACACGCATCCGTTCATCCCGGCGACGACCGGATCCGCCAGCGGGTCGTTCACCATTCCCACGCGGGGCGAGACGTCGGCGAACGTCTGGTATCGAATAACCCTGACGGTGCGCGACTCCGGCGGCCTCACGCACACGACCGAGCGCGACATCCTTCCGCGAAAAGTGCGGGTGACGCTTGCGACGAGCCCGTCCGGCCTGTCAGTGAAACTGGACGGGCAGCCGGTCGCCACGCCGATCTCGTTCGACGGCGTCGTCGGCATCGTCCGCAATATCGAGGCGACGACGCCGCAGGCATCTGGCGGCAGCACGTACGCGTTCCAGTTCTGGTCCGACGGCGGCGGTGCCGCTCACGACATCTCCACGCCGGCGGTGAACACGACGTACACGGCGACGTATCGCGCGACGGGCGGTGGCACCGGCAACGGACTGTCCGCCACCTACTTCAACAACACGGACTTCACCGGCACCACGGTGACGCGCGTCGATCCGACCATCGACTTCGTGTGGGGGACGGCCTCGCCCGATCCGGCGATCGACGCGGAAACGTTCAGCGTGCGATGGACCGGTCAGGTCGAAGCGCAATTTTCAGAGACCTACAGGTTCTACACACAGAGCGACGACGGCGTCCGGCTGTGGGTGAACGGGGTGCGCCTCGTCAACAACTGGACGAACCACGCGACGACCGAGAACAGCGGGACGATCGCGTTGACCGCGGGCCGGCGCTACGACATCCAGATGGAGTACTACGACAACACGAGGAGCGCCACCGCCAGGTTGTTGTGGAGCAGCGCGTCGACGCCGAAGGCGGTGATTCCGACCACGCGCCTTTTCCCGGCGGCGGCGGTCACGAACGCGATCCGCATCAACTTCCAGACCGCATCCGCGCCGGTGCCCCCTGGATATCTGCCCGACGGAGGTCTCGCGTACGGCAATCGCGGCAACGGACAGACCTACGGCTGGAACCAGGACAACACCGCGCAGATGCGCGACCGCAACGCCGCGAACTCTCCCGATCAGCGGTACGACACGCTCGCGTACATGCAGCGGCCGGGGAATCCGAATGCGTCGTGGGAGCTCGCGGTTCCGAACGGCACGTACTCGGTGCGAATCGTGGTCGGGGATCCGGTGTACTTCGGCAGCTCGTTCGCGGTATCGGCCGACGGCGTGCTCGTGGTGAGCGGCACGACGACCAGCGCGACGCGGTGGCTCGACGGCACCGCGACGGCAACCGTCACCGATGGACGCTTGACGATTCAAAACGCCGCGGGCGCGAGCTCGAACAAGATCTGCTTCATCGAGGTGACGCCGCAGTGATCACAGAGGAACACAAAGGCCGCAAAGTTTAATTTCTATTTTTCTTTGCGGCCTTCGCGGACTTTGGGTTCTTCGTCCGTCACACGCCCGCGGGTGCGCCCGGCGCGATGTAACCTGCCTTCGCCGCTTTCTTCATCGCGCTGATCCCTTCCTCAATCGACATCAGCGGCGTCGTCTTGAACGATTTGATCGCGCCGCCGGCGGAGGCGGCAATCGCGAACGCCGCGGCGTCGACGTTGGCGGGCATGTCGAGCACGCCGATGATGTCGTACTCGCCGAACGCGAAGAACGCGGTGGTCATGCTGCCACCGAGCTTCTGAAGCACCGGCTTCAAGACCTGCGTGCGATCCTGCGGGTTCTTGACGAGCGAGGCCCAAGCCTCCGGCGTGTACGCGACTTGAATCAGGTACTGAGCCATGTAACCTCCTTATGCGCGCGTGTTGCGAATGGCCAGCCGACGCGAGGTGGGCGAGATTGTACCGGAGATCACGAGGCGACGTAACCACGGCGTGCGCGGACTTTGTAGCGCCCGTTGCGGACTTCGACTCGAATGGAGTGCCAGCGGCCGTCCTTTTTTCCGGGCGAGACGTACCCGAGGTAGTACTGCTTGCTGAGCTCGTCGGCGATTCCGGCGGTCGCGGCGTCGAGGCTGTACGGATCGCGGACGATCTCCGTGCGCCCGCCGCTTTCGTCGGTCATGTCGCGCAGCGCGCCGCGATCGACCGGATCGCTGCAGCCCTGGCTCCACGCGTGGCTTTGCGGCGCCGGCGGAAACACGGGCGGCGGCGGCGGACTCGGCCGGCCGCCGCGGCGCGGAGGCGGGAAGGGCGACGGAATCGGAATCGGTCCGCGGCGCTGAAACTGCGGACGCCACGGCGAGGTCCGAATGTTCGTCATCGCGCACTCGATGCCGATCGCGTAGACGAGCGCTTCGCTTTCGCGAATGCGCTGTTTCACGTCGCGAAGCGTCGCGTTGCTGGACGTGTCGATGCCGTCCGAGATCACCACCAGCGCTTTTTTCGGATGCCGGCCGGTGGCGGCCAGGCGCACGCCTTCCGCGACGGCGTCGTACATCGCGGTCGTGCCGACGGCGGCAATGCGGCCGAGCGCGCGGCTGAGAAGCTGGCGATCGGTCGTCCACTCCTGCACGAGCATCGGGCGGTTGCTGAAGCGAGACAGAAAGATCTCGTCGTCGGGCGCGAGCAGATCGGAGAGAAAGCGATCGAGCGCGCGCTGCGCGGCGGCGATGCGCTCGCCAGCCATGCTGCCGCTCGTGTCGAGCGCGATGCCGAGGCTCACGGGCACGCGCTCGGCGCTGAAGTGCGACAACTCCTGCGGCTGATTGTCCTCGTACACCGCGAAGTCTTCGGGCCGCAGCCCCGGCACGAATCGACCGGCCGAATCGGAGACGATCGCGCTGATGTTGACGAGCTCGATGCCGCTCCTGAACCGGAATCCGGACTCGGGACTCTGCGGCGGCGGTGGTGGCTGGGCGCCGGTCGCGGAGACAACGCACACGGCGGCAAGCGCGACGGCGATCGCGGCATGGACTCGACGATCTAGTCGCTTGTCCATGAACGGTACGGCGGGAGGCAAGAATCCTGCCGTGCGCGGAACATTATATTTGGGTGTTCGGGTTGTTGGGGCCTGCACTCCGACGGTGACAGGTGCCCGCTTTTCGAGTCTCGCAATACGACGCTCCGTTCGATCTTGCTGACGTTCGCCCGGCCACGCGATATCCTTCGCTCGCATGAATCGGCGGGAGACCGAACGGCTGCTGGAAGCCATTCGTCAGGCGCGTGCGGCGGGTGAGCCGGCCGCGCTGGCGACCGTGGTCCGCGTCAAAGGCAGCGCCTACCGGCGCGAAGGGACGCGGATGTTCGTGCGCCGCGATCGCACGTACGAATGCGCGTTGTCCGGCGGATGTCTCGAGCCTGACGTGGCCGAAGCCGCGGCGCGCGTGATCGCCACCGGCGAGGCCGCGATCACGAGCTACGACCTCGCCGACGATTCAGTCTGGGGACTTGGCATCGGCTGCAGCGGCGCCGTCGACATTCGCATCGAGCGAATCGAAGACGACGGGGTCACACGGGAGTGGCTGAGGATTCTCGAACGAGGCGAGTCAGCCGTGCTCGTCACGCCACTCTCCGGCGCGTCGGGACGGATGATTGTTCCGGCCGCCGGCGCACTGGTCGGAGCGCTCAGCGATCCGTCCGCCGGGCATGATGCCGAGGTTCGCGCGCGCGCGCGGCTCGCGGCGCCTTATCCGCAGTCGGGTCCCGAGTCGATTGGCGGCGCCGAGATGTTTTTCGAGATCGCGACGCCGCCGCCCGAGCTGATGGTGTTCGGCGCGGGCCACGATGCCGCACCGGTCGCGCAACTTGCCTGGATGCTCGGGTTCGCCGTCACGATCGTCGACGTGCGCCAGGCGTTTCTCACCGCCGAGCGATTCCCTGGCGCCGCGCTGGTGTGCGCGCATTTCAGCGAATTCGCCGGCACGATTAATCCGGGTCGCGGAAGCTTCGTCCTGGTCATGAATCATCACGTCGAGCGCGACGAGGCGTGCCTTCGCTTCAGCCTCGACTCGGACGCCGGCTACATCGGCGTGCTCGGACCGCGGTCACGCTATGACAGGCTGCTGGCCGGTCTCCGGGATCGCGGCTACGTTCCGAATCCGTCGAGGGTTGCCGCGGTGCGAAGCCCGGTCGGCCTCGCGCTCGGCGCGGAGACGCCGCAGGAAGTGGCCGTGTCGATTCTGTCCGAAATCCTCGCCGTGCGCCGCGGCTTCGAGGGAGGGTTTCTCGACGGCTCGGTCGCCAGCCTTCATCGTCCTGGCGACACGGTCGACAGACGCATCCTGGCCGCCTCGTAATCTTCGGGCGTGTCGACGTCCTGCAGCAGCTCCGAGGGAAACTGCAGCACGATCCGGCGGTCGCTGTGCCGTTCGAGCACCGGCCGGGCGCCGTGCTGGAGCTGCGCGAGCTCCGGGAACAGCTCTTTGCCGAACATGTGCGGCGGCGCCGTCACGTCGCCGTAGCGCACGCTGACGATGGCCGGCGCGTGCCGGCGGAACGCGTCGAGCACCATGCGGTATTCGTTCGCCGTCACGAAGGGCTGATCGGCGAGCGCGAACAGCGCGGCGTCGCTCGCGCCGAGATGCTCGATCGCCGTGCGGAACGAGCTCCCCATGCCTTCCTGATACTTCTCATTGATCGCGTGGCGGATCGACAAGCCGTCGAGCGCCTCGAGCACACGTTGGTGCGCGTGCCCCACGATGACGAGCACGTCGTCTATGCCCGTATCGCAGAGTTGCCGGACGGTCCGCCGCACCATCGGCTCGCCGCCGAGCGGGAGCAGGAGTTTCTGGTCGCCCATGCGCGTCGACGCGCCCGCCGCGAGGACCACCGCGCTCACCATCGCGCCAGTGTACTCACCTTTTTCGCGGCCTTGTTGCGGCCTTTATCTATGCGGCCTTTGCGGCCTTTGCGTTCTTCCGTAGTAGAATCCACGCCCTCCGAACCATCACCTTCCAGGAGGGCCAGTGATTCCCGCAGCCTTCAGCTATCTCCGGGCTCATTCGAGCGACGAAGCCTTCGCACACCTGCAGCAGTACGGCGCCGAAGCGCGCGTGCTCGCGGGCGGACAGAGTCTGATTCCCGCCATGCGGTTTCGGCTCGCGCGTCCGGCGGTGCTCGTCGACATCAACGCCGCCAGCGACCTGAACGTCCTGCGCGTCACCGGCAACGCGCTGGCGGTCGGCGCCATCGCGCGCGACAGCGACATCGAGCGCGCGCCGTGGATTGAGGATCGCCGATGGAGCCTGATTCGCGACGTGTCGCGCGTCGTCGCCGATCCGGTGGTCCGGCAGATGGGCACGGTGGTCGGCAGCCTGTGCCACAACGATCCGGCCGGCGACTGGACGGCCGCGGCGCTCGCCGCGCGCGCCGTGGTCAGCGTCCGCGGCAGGAACGGCGCCCGCGATGTGAAGATCGACGACTTCCTCGTCGACAGCTTCACGACCGCCGTCGGCGACGGAGAGATGGCGCTCGGCGTTCATTTTCCAGCCGTCGACGATCGCACCGCGGGCGCGTATCAGAAAGTCGAGCGCAAGGTCGGCGACTTCGCCACGGCGGCCGCGGCGGTGCAGCTCTCGCTGAACGCGGACGGCACGATTCGCGAAGCGGGCGTGGCGCTCTCCGCCGCGGGACCGTGCGCGGTTCGAGTGGACGAAGCCGAGACGGCGCTGAAGCGGCAGCGGCCGAGCCCCGAGCTGATTCGGGCCGCCGGCGATGCCGCGTCACGCAAGAGCGCGCCGCAGGCCGATCTGCGCGGCAGCGTCGAGTACAAGAAGAATCTCGCCGGCGTTCTCGTGGTGCGCGCGCTGCGTCAGGCTCTCTCGCGTCTGGGGGTGCAGCTATGAAGGTCAACGTCACGGTGAACGGCAGGGCGTACGAGCGCGAGGTCGAAGCGCGCACGCTGCTGGCGTATTTCCTCCGCGAAGAGTGCGGGCTCACGGGCACGCACGTCGGCTGCGACACCTCGAGCTGCGGCTGCTGCGTCGTCGTGCTCGACTCCGACAAAGCGGTGAAATCGTGCTCGATGTTCGCGGCGCAGGCCGACGGGCACCAGGTGCTCACGGTGGAAGGGCTCGCCAACGGCGCCGCGCTGCATCCGCTTCAGCAGGCGTTCTGGGATCAGCATGGGCTGCAGTGCGGCTACTGCACGCCGGGCATGCTGCTGACCTCGGTCGTGCTGTTGAAGAACAACCCGAACCCGAGCGAGTCCGACATCCGCGAAGGGCTCGCCGGCAATCTGTGCCGGTGTACCGGCTATCAGAACATCGTGAAGGCGGTGCAGCAGGCGGCTGGCGCGCTGGGGGTGCAGGCATGAGTACCGAACAGAAACCCGCAGGCTGCCTCGGCGTCGCGATGAAGCGCAAAGAGGATCCGCGCTTCATCCGCGGTCAGGGGCGCTTCGTCGACGACATCTCGCGGCCCGGCATGCTGTATCTCTCGCTCGTGCGCAGCCCGTATCCGCACGCGGAGATCAAATCGATCGACATCGGCGAGGCGATGAAGGTGGCTGGCGTCAAGGCCGTCATCACCGGCAAGGATCTCGAGGCGGCCGGACTCGGATGGCTGCCGACGTTCCACGGCTTCGACAAGCAGATGGTGCTCGCGATCGGCAAGGTGCTGTTCCAGTACCAGGAAGTCGCCGCGGTGTTCGCCGAAACGCGCGCGGCGGCGGCCGACGGCGCCGAAGCGGTGCAGGTGGACTACGCGCCGCTGCCGGTCGTCGCCGATCCGTTCACCTCGAAGACCGACGAGACGATTCTGCGCCCGGACCGCGAGCACAAGACCAATCACATCTACCACTGGGAAGTCGGCGACAAAGGGAAGACGGCGCACGCGCTGGCGAACAGCCCGAAGCGGATCAAAGAGCGCATCTGGTTCCAGCGCTGTCACCCCGCGCCGCTCGAACCGTGCGGCTGCGTCGCCGAGTTCGATGCGATGGGACGCTTGCAGTTCTACGTGACCTCGCAGGCGCCGCACGTGTACCGCACCGCGCTGGCGATCGTGACCGGCATCCCCGAGGACAAGATCCACGTCGTGTCGCCCGACATCGGCGGCGGCTTCGGCAACAAGGTGCCGGTCTATCCGGGATACGTCTGCGCGATCGTCGGCGCGCTGAAGATCGGCCGGCCGGTGAAATGGATCGAGACGCGCACCGAGAACCTCACGAGCACCGGCTTCGCCCGCGACTACCACATGGACGTGGAAATCGGGGCGACCGAGGATGGACGTCTCATCGCGCTGCACGTCGCGACGACCGCCGATCACGGCGCGTTCGACGCCGCGGCCGATCCCACCAAGTACCCCGCCGGCATGTTCGGCATCGTCACCGGCAGCTACGATTTTCCGGCGGCCAGCGCCGAGGTCGACGCGTACTTCACGAACAAGGCGCCGGGCGGCATCGCGTACCGCTGCTCGTTCCGCGTCACCGAGGCGAGCTACGCGATCGAGCGCGCGATGGACATCCTGGCCGACGAGCTCGCGATCGATCCGGCGGAGCTGCGCCGCAGGAACTTCGTGAAGAAGGAACAGTTCCCCTATCCGTCGCCGCTCGGGTTCACGTACGACAGCGGCGATTACCACAAGACGCTCGACCTGGCCGTCCAGAAGATCGGCTATCGCGCGTTGCTGAAGGAGCAGGCGGAGAAGCGCGCGCGAGGCGAGCTGATGGGCATCGGCTTCTCGACGTTCACCGAAGTCGTGGGCGCCGGACCGTCGAAGCACTTCGACATCCTCGGCATCAAGATGTTCGACAGCGCCGAGATCCGGATTCATCCGACCGGCGCCGGCATCGTCCGCACCGGCACGAAATCGCAGGGGCAAGGGCACGAGACGACGTGGGCGCAGATCGTCGGCGAAGAGCTCGGCCTCGATCCGCAGAACATCATGGTCGAGGAGGGCGACACCGACACCGCGCCGTACGGCCTCGGCACCTACGCGAGCCGGAGCACGCCGGTCGCCGGCGGCGCGATTGCGATGGCGGCACGCCGCGTGCGCGAGAAGGCGCGCAAGGTCGCCGCGCACATGCTCGAGGCGAGCGAATTCGACGTCGAGTGGAAGGACTACAAGTTCCAGGTGCGGGGCGCGCCGGCCAGGAGCGTCACGATGAAGGAAGTGGCGTTCGCGGCCTACACGAACATGTCGCAGCACGAGCCGGGACTCGAAGCGACGTACTACTACGACCCGCCGAACATGACGTTCCCGAGCGGCACGTACGTCGCTGTCGTCGACATCGATCGCGAGACGGGCGAGGTGAAAGTCCGACGCTTCCTCGCGATCGACGATTGCGGCACCATCATCAACCCGCTCATCGTCGAAGGACAGATTCACGGCGGACTGACCGAGGGCTTCGCCATCGCGTTCATGCAGGAGATTCAGTACGACAAGGACGGCAACAACCTGAACACGAACTTCACCGACTATCTGCTGCCGACGTCGCTCGAAACGCCGGCGTGGGAAACCGACAAGACGACGACGCCGAGCCCGCACCATCCGATTGGCGCGAAAGGCGTCGGCGAGAGCCCGAACGTCGGCAGCCCCGCGGCGTTCGTCAACGCGGTGATCGATGCGCTGTCGCCGCTCGGCATCCGCCACATCGACATGCCGATCACGCGCGACAAGGTCTGGCGCGCGATTCATCAGGCGGAAGTGATGACGACGTAGCCGTGAATCTGCAGTACAGCGGCGAGGAACGGATTTCGGCGAGCCCGGACGCCGTGTGGGCGTTCGTGACCGATCCCGAGAAGATCGCGCGGTCGATGCCCGAGGTGATCGACGTCACCGTGCACGATCCGACGCACGTCGACGCGGTGGTACAGGTGGCGGTGGGGCCGGTGCGCGGCAAGTTCAAGTTGAAAGTCGAGCTCCAGCCCGACGCCGTGCGGCGGCGGATCGATCTGAAAGTGTCCGGAGGCGGCTTCGGCAGCGCGGTCGACATGACAGCGGGCGCCGACGTCTTCGATGTCGGCGGCGGCACGACGGTTCTGAAATGGAGCGGTCAAGCGGTGGCACGCGGTCCCGTCGCGGCGGTCGGCGGCCGTGTGCTCGATGCGCAGGCGCAGAAGTTGATCGCGCAGGCATTCGGTAACGTGAGGCAGCGGTTGTCCGCCGTCACGTAACGGAGGCTGACGGAGGAACGGTTTCAACTCTGGAGAAACGGAGAAACGGAGGAACGGAGGAAACAGGGCAAACGGAGGCGGTTCGGCGGGTCGGCCTGCGCAGCAGGCCGACGTGAGGGACGATCGGATCGGGATGCGAACAACCCACGTGAAACGCTGCGGGTTGTTCGCATCCCGATCCGATCGTCCCTCGCGCGTCGCTTCGCGACGCCCGCCGCACCGCCGCACCTCCGTTTCTCTGTTCCTCCGTTCCTCCCAAGCTGAAACCGTTCCTCCGTCGATCTCCGTGACGATGACGCGCATTGGTGCCCATGGATCTTCTCGAACGAATCGCGGGGTTGCGGCGCGAAGGAAAGACGTTCGCGGTTGCGACGGTCGTCGCGCGGCGCGCGCCGGTGTCGGCGCATCTCGGCGATCGCGCGATCGTGTTTCCTGACGGCCGCATGGAAGGATTCATCGGCGGCGCCTGCTCGCGCGAGATCGTCCGGCAGCAGGCGCTCGACGTGTTGCGGTCGCGCTGCGGCCGCCTCGTGTCGATCCGGCCCGATGCCGCCGAGTCGATCGCGCCGGGGGGAACGGGCCCCCGGCTAGAGCAATCGACCGCCGAGCACGTCGTGCTTCCCATGAGCTGCGCGTCCGAGGGCGCGATCGACGTGTACGTTGAGCCCTTCGTCGAGGCGCGCCGGCTCGTGGTCGTGGGCGCGACGCCGGTGGCCGAAGCGCTGGCGCGGCTCGCGAGGAGCATGGAGTACGACGTGTGCCGCGTGGTGGACGCTCGCGAGCAGCGCGACGTTGCGCAGGCGGCTGACGCGATTGGCGTGACGGTCGCTGACCTCGAGGGGCTCGGCACCATCCTCGGGGACAGTCGCCCGGACCAGGCCGTCGTCGTCGCCTCGCAGGGCCACTACGACGAGCAGGCGCTTGCATCCATCCTGAAGGGCAACGTCTCGTACGTCGGACTCGTGGCGTCGCGCAAACGCGGCGCGACCGTGCGCGCGACGCTCGAGGCAAACGGCGTCGCGGGTGCCGCGGCGATCAGAATTCCCGCGGGTCTCGATCTCGGCGCGCGGACGCCCGCGGAAGTCGCGCTCTCGATCCTCGCTGAAATCGTTCAGGTCTGCCCGAGCGGCGCACCCGCGCAGGCGAGCGCTGCGGGTGCCGGATCGTCCGACCCCTCCATCACGGCCGTGATGCCGCCTCCAGCCGCCGTCGATCCGGTATGCGGGATGCGCGTCGACGTCGCGACCGCGAGGCACTCAGCGGAAGTCGCCGGCGTCCTCTATTACTTCTGCTGCGCGACCTGCCGCGCGAAGTTCCTTCACGATCCCGAGGCGTACCACGCGCACACTTGACGCCGGAGCGCCCGTGCGCGCGTGAGACCCGGCGCCCGGCCGTCAATGTGAAACCGCAGCAGCAATCTGAAATCAATCTGCAATCTGCAAAATCACAGTCACGGCCGAACGGCAGTCCGATTTCCACCTGGAACGCGAGGTCGCCCGATAGCGACGTCATTGTCGCCGGCGGACCGGTGATGTCCGGCGCCTCTATCAAGCCAGAGCGAGAAACCCGCCGGGGTACTAGATGGCGTGGAGGGACGCCTGCCGGACAGAAGACGCCGGTGGCGGGGCAAGACTCTCACGGCATTCGCATGGAATTCGGGATTGGGGATTGGCGACTCGGTCGTCGCGCATAGAATTGGCGCGGAGCTTCTATGCGAATTGCAGTTTTGTGCCTGGTCGTCCTGCTGAT
>Ga0070695_100000964_pt1 | contig 15620 bp, 11 predicted proteins | sample KBSK1252metaG_FD_65471 | JGI IMG/M metagenome (GOLD analysis project Ga0070695, IMG submission 65471) | Corn, switchgrass and miscanthus rhizosphere microbial communities from Kellogg Biological Station, Michigan, USA - KBS K1-25-2 metaG | ecosystem: Host-associated > Plants > Roots >...
GGACTTCCGCTACCAGCACTTCTCCGCGCCCCTGCCCCGGGAGAGCAACTGCTTCATCTGCAACGAGAGCGATCTCCTGGGGCTGAACCACCTGCCCGAGGGCGGCAACTGGACGGTCGCTCCCTACGCCACCGCCGCGGAGACGGCGGAGCCGGAGGGGGACCTGGGGACGCCGCTCGATGCCGAGCCGGCGCGCCTGAACGGGGGCCTGGATGCCAAGTGGACGCCCAACGCCGACACCGCCCTCGACGCCACGATCAACCCCGACTTCTCCCAGATCGAGTCGGACGTGGCGCAGATCGGCACCAACGAGCGCTTCGCCCTCTTCTTCCCCGAGAAGCGCCCGTTCTTCCTGGAGTCGGTGGACCTCTATGCCACCCCGATGCAGGCGGTGTACACGCGCTCCATCGCCGATCCCAAGTGGGGAGGGCGCGGCACCGGCCGCTTCGGCAACACGCAGTACACGGCGCTCGTCACCGAGGACCAGGGGGGAGGGAGCGTCATCATCCCCGGGCCGGACAACTCGAGCCTGGCTCCGCTCGAGCAGGGCTCGACGGACGGCATCCTGCGCGTCCGTCACGACCTGGGGAAGTCGTTCGTCAGCCTGCTCGCCACGGCGCGCGAGCTCACGGGCGAGGGGCACAACCGCGTGATCGGCCCCGACTTCCAGTGGGCGGTGGGGGGGCACAAGCTCACCGGGCAGTACCTCTACAGCCGGTCCCAGACGCCCAACGATCCCCTGGCCACGCCGGAGTGGGACGGCCGCCGCCTCTCCGGCCACGCCGGGGACGTCTGGTACACCTACAACACCGAGCACTACGACGCGTACGTCGAGTACAAGGACATCGCCGACGGGTTCCGCGCCGACCTCGGCTTCCTCCCCCAGGTGGGGATCCGCGAGGGCTTCACGGAGACCGGCTGGACCTTCCGGCCCACCGGGTTCTTCTCCCGCGTGCGTCCGTTCGTGGTGGCCGACCGCACCGAGGACCGCGACGGCGCCCTCGTCTTCCGCATGGCCTCCCCCGGCGTGGGGACGGACTTCAAGTGGAACGGGTTCGCCCGGGTGCGCTGGTCCTGGGACCGCATCCGCGCCCAGGACGGGCAGGATCATCCGAGGCGCCAGCTCGTCTTCTCCACGAACATCAGCCCCTCCCTGGTCCTCTCCCGGATCCAGCTCGACGGTGCCGCCGGGGAGGAGATCGACTTCGCCACCGGCCGCACCGGCCACGGCCTGCGCGCCAACCTCTTCGTCAGCGTCCGGCCCGGCAACCACCTGGAGCTGCAGGGGGTCTACAACCGGCAGTACCTGGACGTGCCGCTCACCCCCGAGGCGCCCGAGAGCCGCCTGTTCACGGCCACCGTGGCCCGCCTCCGGGCCACCTACACGTTCAACCGCCGCGCCTTCCTCCGCCTGATCGCCCAGGACGTGGACAACGAGCACGTGGAGGACGGCAACTTCCACGTCCTCCAGAGCTCGGCCCTGTTCTCCTACAAGCTCAACTGGCAGTCGGTGCTGTTCGTGGGCTACGGCGACGACCGGATCGAGGACCCCTTCCAGAACCTCCAGCCCGCCCGGCGCAGCCTGTTCCTCAAGCTCTCCTACGCCTTCCAGGGCTGACCTGGGCGCGGCGCAGGCGGAGGCCACCCGCGTCCTCGGCCGCTACCTGCGCGACGTGCTGTCCGCTTCCACCTGGCGGGAGACGTCATCGACCGCGTGCCCAAGCTCGGGTCCCTCGCTGCCTACGCCAAGCAGACCCTGCGCGACCGGCTGATCGACCAGGCCGTACGGCCAGGCAGAGGAAGAGGCGGGGGAGGGGACGGGACCGCCGCGGGCAAACCCCAGAACCACGATGCGCTGAGAAGGCGCCGGCGATGTGCGATGCGACTGCCGCGCATGAGATCGCGACGGTCCGGTTCTCGATTGCGAGGGGCCGGCCGATGGGAGTACATCGTTTCCATCGGAGGCAAGATCATGCGTCGGCATTCCCTCGCGATCCTGGCCGTCCTCACCTGTTTTTCCCTGCTCGCCTGTTACGAGGGTGTGATGGCTCCGGACGGACCAGCGATCTTCGCGCGTGAGATCCCGTCCACGGAGCTGCCGGTCGACCTCAACGCGTCCCGGACGTACGCCTACCCGGGGCAAGGAGCGCCGGTGGAGCCCGAGCGCGTCCTTCGGTGGCTGTGGGAGCAAGGCTCGCATCCGCGCAGAGCCTGGAACCCCCTTCCATCCGACGCCGTCTGCCCTGCCCGGGCGCTCACCTCGTATTTCACCGTCGAACTGGACGCCACCGACGCGAGACTTCTCGATGAGGGCTTCATCCAGGGAACCGACGGGCTCTGGTGCACCACCCGCTACATGAGCTACCAAGTGCTCGAGTAGGTCGGCGCGCGGGCTGGTACCATGACGGCGCCATGAGCGAGATCACCGCAGAGCAGCTGAAGGACGGCCTGGGGTCCGCGACACCGCCCCTGGTCCTCGACATCCGTCCCCCTGCCGAGTACGAGGCCTGGCACATCGAGGGAGCCATCAACCTTCCGGTGTACGACAGCCTCAAGGCGGGGAACGTCGAGGAGGCCGTGCACGCGTTCGAGGGGCTTCCCACGGACCGCCCGCTCGTCGCCGTCTGCCGCGCCGTCTTCATCTCCCAGAAAGCCGCCCACCTCCTGGAGCGGATGCACAAGAAGGTCACCAGCCTGCAGGGCGGGATGCGGGGCTGGGGTGCCGTGTGGACGGAGGCGCGCATCCCACTCACCTCCGCTCCTACGGCGACCCTGCTGCAGGTGCGCCGCAACGGGAAGGGCTGCCTCTCCTACGTGCTGATCGACGGCGACCAGGCGGCGGTCGTGGACCCCAGCGTCTCCACCGACGCCTATCTGGAGCTCGTCGCCCGGCACGGCGCGCGCGTGACGATGGTGCTGGAGACGCACGTGCACGCCGACCACCTCTCCCGGGCCCGGGACCTGGCGCTGCACACCATGGCGGAGCTGATCTATCCGCAGAACGATCGCCTCACGTTCCTCTACCGTGCGGTGCGCGACGGGGATCGGCTGCGGGTGGGCGCGGTGGAGCTGGAGGTCATGGCCACGCCCGGCCACACCGGGGAGAGCGTCTGCTACCGGATCGGCGACGACGTGCTCCTCACGGGCGACACGCTGTTCACCTCCGCGGTAGGCCGGCCCGATCTGGAGAAGGGGAGCGCGGGCGCCGAAGCCGGCGCGCACATGCTCTGGGCCAGTCTGCACGGGAAGCTCCAGGGTCTGCCGGGAGGTCTGCGCGTGCTTCCCGCGCATCACGCCGCCGCGATCGGCTTCGACGGCACCCCGGTGGCGGCCACGCTGGCAGACCTGCGCACGGGCCTGGACCTGCTCCAGGTCCCGGAGGACGCGTTCGTCGCCCGAATCCTTGGTCTCCTCCAGGCCAAGCCGCCGAACTTCGAGATGGTGGTCGCCGTGAACGAGGGCAAGGCCGGCCTGGAAGGGATCGATCCGCTGGACGTGGAAGCCGGTCCCAACCGCTGCGCCGTCGGGTAGCAGCGGGCTGCGTTAACCCTCCGGCCGGCGCGGCGTACTACTCCCGATGGTGACGGCGATCCTCGGCCTCTGGCTCGCGAGCGACCTCGCCTACGGCTCCCACGCCAGGCAGCGGCTCGACCTCTCCATTCCCGACGGGAAGGGGTTTCCCACGGTGGTGTTCGTCCACGGGGGTAGCCTGACCAGCGGGGACAAGACGGACGAGGACTACGGGAAGGTGTGCCGCGCCTTCCCCGCCGCCGGGATCGCCTGCGCGAGCGTCAACTACCGGCTGGCCTCGGACGCCGGATGGCCGGCCCAGGCGGAGGACGTGGCCGCCGCGGTGGCTTGGATACGCGCGCACATCGAAGAGCGAGGCGGCGATCGGGAGCGACTCTTCCTCGTCGGCCACAGCTCGGGTGCCCTGCTGGTGGCGCTGGTGGGGAGCGATACCCGGTACCTCCAGCGACAGGGACTGGACACGAAGGCCGTCGCCGGAGTCGTCTCCATGGGCTCGATCCTGTGGGACGAGCAGGCGGAGGAGGCGCTGAAGACGCATCCCCACGCCGAGGTGGAGGCCGCCTTCGCGCGCAGTCCCGACCATCGCATGTTCGCGAGCCTCGACGCCTACCTCGACCACTGGCCGATCCGGCACGTGCGCGCCGGGCTCCCTCCATTCCTCTTCCTCGTCGCCGAGGAGGAGCAGGAGCATCCGCCGGTGCTGCGCACGAACCGGACCTTCGCCGAGCGCGCGCGCGCCTCCGGGAACCGGGCGGAGGTGAGGGTGCTCCCGCACCGCACGCACATGAGCGCGATCCGGAGCATGAGCCAGATGGGGGATACTGCGTTCGCCCTCGTGCGAGACTTTGTGTCGAAGAACGAGCCATGAAGCTGCTGCCCACGGTCCTGACGATCCTTGCCGTCTCGCCCCTGCTGGGGTCGAAGCCAGACCCCTGCAGGGTGCCGGATGCGGCCTGTCTCGTACGGCTCTCCATGGACCCGAGCGGACCGAACCTTCAAGTCGGGGATCCAACCTATCTCACGCTCGCTCGCAGGGGGATGGCCATCGTCCCCGCGCTCATCGATCTTGTGGACGACCCGACCTATACCGACCAGCGCGTGCCACTGTTCGGTGGGAACTGGGCCGTCGGGGATATCGCGCATTCCTTGCTGAGCGACATCGCTCCGGACATCCCCTGGCTCGAGCTTGTGACGGGGCGAAGCGATCCAGAGAACGACCATGCGTACCGTTCTTGCGGTTACTGTGCGTACTGGAACTACGTCAGAGAATCTCCGGCGCATCGGGTTGAACTCCGAAAGAGCGTATCTGCGTGGTTTGCAAGGAACAGAGAGCGACTCCACTGGAAATCTGATCCACAACGGCTCACCGGTGGCGCGTTCGTGCTGGACCCGGTGACCTCCTCGGCGGAGCCTGTGCGGCCCGTGCTCGTCGTGCGCATGGGGAGACGGGACGATGTCGTCGAGCCCGACCGACTCTTCCGTGTCCTTCTTGGGGAAAAGGTCTTGGTAAGAGACCTCGAGCTCGGAGACTCGCTGGAGGATGCCGTGGTCGAGTTGTCCTGGGGGGACGCTCCATCGGCTGCCTGGGTGGTACAGATGCAGTTCGAGACCAGTCTGAGCATTGGCGATGAAGGGCCTCACCTGGACCTGCTGGAGTGGAAGCACTTCACTTCCGAGTGGCGAGATCTCGATCGTCTCGCGTCCACGCGGTTCCACGTTGCGGCATTGACGGAGGAGGCGCGCGCGCGATTTCCGGCCTACAAGCCAGCAGAGCTCGCAGTCGCCGTGCGGGCCGCGGGCGGCGAGGAGTGGCTGGAGAGGATGGAACAGGGTGCCCAAGGCCACGTCGACATCGGCGTCATGCGCCTGCGCGTGACGGATCCCGCAGCGCCGGATCGCCCTTTCATCGTCGAGTTCCTCATTCCGATGGGATGCTGACCAGGATGCCCAACGACATCGTCCAGATCGGCGGCTTCGGGACGCGCTATCTCGTGGAGGGCACCGAGACCGGAGGCGCGTACGCGCTCCTCGAGCACACGCTGGAGCCTGGCACCATGGGCGCGCCTCCCCACCGACACGCACGGGAGGATGTGCTGTCCTACGTACTCGAGGGCACCCTCACAGTGTGGGAAGACGGCGCCACCCGGACGTTCCGTCCAGGGGAGACGACGGTCAAGCCGCGGGGCCGGTGGCACACGTTCTGGAACGCTGGAAAGGACCGCGTGCGTTTCCTGGAGGTGATCTCGCCCCCCGCGTTCGCCCCCTACTTCCGCGAGATGGCGGCGATCCTCGTCGAGCCGGGGCCCCCGAACTGGGCGGCGCTGGGCGAGCTGGCCGCCCGGTACGGCCTGGAGATGGACTTCGCGATCGAAGAGGCCCTGGCGGCGGAGCACGGCGTTCAGCTCGGCTGAGAACCCATGATCGTGGCCCGCGGTGGCGGAGCAGCAGTCGCTCTCACGATGCTCGCCGTCCTGTTCCGTGGTGCGACTAGCATGGACGTCGCGTAGTACGGTACCGGAGCTGGTCATGGCGTCTGCTCCTCCGCAGGTTGGCCTCGCGTTTCTCGCTTTGATGGCGTCGCAAGCGTCTTCCGGAGTTGAGCAAGATGCCCGGCCTCCGACGTTAGAGGAGCTACTGGCCGATCTGGTCTCGCCGCAATGGCCACGTGTAGAGTTGGCCGAATTGCACTTGGCATCTCGCGACAGAGCAGGGATTCCAGGACTGCTCGCGCTCATGGGCGACGATACCCGCGTGCCACTGACAGATACTGGCGACCTCATCTACCCGGGAGCAAAGCACTTCTACGGCCACGGTTTCATCGTGGACTACGACCTGGATGTGCTCGCAGTTCGCGCTGGTTGGGTCTTGGAGGAGCTGACATTTCAAGATTTCGGTTTCAGCGCCGGTCAGATTCGGGAGGATGTGCTTCTTCGGGATACGGCCGTGCACGGATTCGAAACCCGACCACTGAACAAAGTCGTTCCTGTCCGTTCCCCGGAGAAGGACCGCATCCAGGCGGCGATCACCGCCGCTCGCAATTGGTGGGATGCGAACGGGGCTCGGTGGTCTCGCATGAGTGCGCTCGAGGAGGCTCTGCGGAGTGCGAATGCGCAGCGGCAGATCCGGGCGCTCGGATATCTGCGCTACGGCGATACCATTTGCGAAGGACTTGATTTGGACTCCTATGCCGCCCGTTTGCAGCCCGTTGTGCGCGGGCTCTCGAAGACAGCACCGCCCGACGTGAGCGAGCAGGCAAAGCTCCTGCTCCGGGATGGCTTCACGATGCGTCCCTAGCCGTTCGGGGTTCCGAGAACCTTTTCCCGCGGCATCCGTTACACCTTCCGAACGCTAGGGTTCCGGGGCAGGCTCGGCCTTTCCTCAATCGCGCGGAAAGGAAATAGGAAATACCTGTCCCCTTCGGAGGCGCGAGACATGCTCGAGCTGCAGGATCTGGTGAAGGTGTACCCGGGGCCGGTGGCCGCGCTGCAGGGGGTGCGGCTGACGATCGGGGAGGGGATGTTCGGGCTCCTGGGCCCCAACGGGGCCGGGAAGACGACGCTGATGCGGGTGGTGGCCGGCCTGCTCGAGCCCACCTCCGGCCGCGTGGTCCTGGACGGCGAGGACGTCACCGAGCGGCCGCAGCGGATCTGGGCGCGCCTGGGCTACCTGCCCCAGGAGTTCGGCTTCTACCCGCACCTCACGGGCCAGGCCATGCTGGCGCACCTGCTGGCCCTGAAGGGTGTGGAGGCGCCGGGCGGGATGAAGAACCTCGTGAACGAGCTGCTGGAGCGGGTGAACCTGAGCTTCGCCGCCAAGCGCAAGGTGAAGACCTACTCGGGCGGCATGCGCCAGCGCCTGGGCCTGGCCCAGGCCATCGCCGGGAACCCGCGCCTCATCATCGTGGACGAGCCCACCGCCGGCCTCGACCCCGAGGAGCGGTTCCGCTTCTACCGCCTGCTCGCCGAGCTGGCCAGCGACCGCATCGTCATCCTCTCCACGCACATCGTGGAGGACGTCTCCGTGCTGTGCTCGAAGTTCGCCGTCATCCGCCAGGGGCGCGTGATGGCGCTCACCACCCCCGCCCAGGCGCGCTCGCTGATCTCGGGGCGCATCTACCAGGGGACCGCCGCCACCCCCGCCGATCTCGCGGCCATCGCCCACAGCCGGCATGTCACCCAGTCCATCCTCGTGGAAGGCCGGCACCAGCTCCGCCTCTTCGAGCCCGAAGGCGATGCCCCCGCCGGGTTCCTCCCCGTGGAGCCGAGCCTGGAGGACGCCTACTTCGTGCTGACGCGCGACGACGTCGGCCGCGAGCTGCCGGCATGAGCCTGAAGCGCCTCGGCATCGTCTTCCGGAGTGAGCTGGCCTTCCAGTTCAGGCGCCCCCTGACCTGGATCCTGGTGCTCGTCCTGGCCTTCCTGATCTGGGGCCTGTCCTCGGGCGGCGTCCGCATCCAGAGCGGCGACGCCTCGGTGGGAGGCTCCAAGGCCTGGATCACTTCCGAGTTCGCCATCGCCATGACCGTGTCCATCACCGTCTTCCTCTTCTACACGTTCTTCGTCGCGGTGGCGGCGGGGATGGCGGTCATCCAGGACGACGAGAGGAAGGTGGGGGAGCTGCTCCAGGCCACTCCTTTGACGCCGCACGAGTACGTCTGGGGGAAGCTGCTGGGCATCGTGGCCACCTACATCGGCGTCCTCGTCCTGCAGCAGCTCTTCTCCGTCTTCTTCTACCACCTGATGCCGAACGCCAAGGCGGACGAGATCCGGGGGCCGTTCTCCCTCGCCGCCTACGTCGTCCCCGCCCTCGCCTTCGGCGTGCCCATCATCGTCTTCACGGCGCTCACGTCCTTCGCCATCGGCCTCCGCCGGCGGCGCCCCATCCTGGTCTTCGTGCTGCCGGTGGCCATGCTGCTGGTGTGCATCTTCTTCCTCTGGAACTGGTCCCCCACCTGGCTGGCCCCCGCCTGGAACAAGCTCCTCATGGCCGTGGATCCGGCGGGGTTCCGCTGGCTGAACGAGACGCACCTGAAGCTCGACCGGGGCGTGGACTTCTACAACAAGGCCGCCATCCCCTTCGACCTCGTGTTCTGGATCAACCGGGCGGCGTTGCTCGTCCTCGCCGTCCTCAGCTTCGTGCTGGCGGAGCGGCACTTCGCGCGCACGGTGCGCGGCCAGCAGCCGGCGGCGGCGAAGCGGCGCCTGCTGGCGGCGGCCGCCGCGGGTGTGACCGCAGCCCCTGCCCAGGCGGAGACGGTGCTGCGCTCCCTGCGCGAGCTGCGCATGACCAGCGGGGGCGTCAGCTTCTGGCGGGGGACCATGGAGACCCTCCGGGTGGAGCTGCGGGAGCTGCGCAGCTCCCCCGGCCTCTACCTCTTCGTGCCCCTCATCCTCCTGCAGACGATCGGCGACAACGCTTCTTCCCTGGGTCCCTTCGGCACCTTCGTCCTGGCCACGCCGGGCGGGACCGCCGTGGGGATGATGAACACGCTCTCCCTTCTGGTCTGCCTGCTCCTGCTCTTCTACACGGTGGAGTCGCACCAGCGGGAGAAGAACACCGGCTTCGCCTCCATCGCCGACGCCACGCCGGTGGGAACGGCCGCCATGTTCCTGGGGAAGTCGCTGGCCAACGCCGTGGTGGGCGTGGTGGTGCTGGTGGCCTGCTTCCTGGGCGCTGCCGCGGTGATCCTCTACGAGGGGCAGATCGCGGTGAAGCTCTGGCCCTTCCTCCTGGTCTGGGGCCTCCTCCTCCTCCCCACCTTCCTCCTCTGGACCTGCTTCGTCACCGCCGTGGTGGCCATCGCGCGCAACCGGTACGCCACCTACGCCATCGGCCTGGTGGTGCTGGTGGCCGGGGGCTACTTCCAGTTCCGCGACAAGATGAACTGGGTCTTCAACTGGAACCTCTGGAACGCCGTGCGCTGGAGCGACCTGGGCACCTTCGAGCTGGACCGCCGGGCGCTGGTGCTGAACCGCCTGCTGGTGCTCTCGCTGGCCGCCTTCTTCGTGGTGGTGGCGGTCCGCTTCCACCGGCGCCGGGACGTGGACGCGGTGCGCCTGCTGCACCGCCTGCGCCCGCGCCCCCTCCTGCGCACCGCCCTGGCCATCCTCCCCTTCGCCGCCGCGCCCTTGGCCCTGGGGACGACCTTGGGCCTGCTCGTCCATCGCGGGGAGCAGTCCGAGGTGGCGAAGAAGAAGGCGCACGATTACTGGAAGCAGAACCTCGCCACCTGGAAGGACGCGCCCCAGCCCGAGATCGTGGACCTCGATCTCGACCTGGCGCTGGAGCCGGAGCGGGGCCACTTCGCGAGCAAGGGCTCCATGACCCTCTCCAACTACCACGAGGCTCCCCTGCGGGCCTTCGCGCTCACCGGCGGGCGCCACTGGACGAAGCCGACCTGGACCCTGAACGGGAAGCCCTACAAGCCCGAGGACCGCACGTCCCTGTTCGTCTTCACCCCCGAGAGGCCGCTCGCCCCCGGGGAGACGGCGGTGGTGGGGTTCTCCTACCAGGGAGACTTTCCCAAGGGGATCTCCCGCAACGGCGGCGGCGCCGGAGAGTTCATCCTTCCCTCCGGGGTCGTGCTCACCGCCTTCGGTCCCTCCTTCCTCCCCGTGGTCGGCTACGACGAGTCGATCGGCGTGGAGGAGGAAAAGAACCGGTACGAGCCCAAGGTGTACGCGGACGACTTCTACCTGGGCCGCACCGAGGCCGCGTTCGGCAGCGGCTCCGCCTTGACCGCGCGCGTCGCCATCACCGGACCCGCCGCCTACCGCTACAACTCGGTGGGCGTGCTGGAGTCGGACCAGGTGAAGGGGGACCGGCGCACCACCGTCTGGAGGACCGACCGCAAGGTGCGCCTCCTCAATGTGGTGGCCGGCAAGTGGAAGGAGGCGCGGGGCGAGGGCACGGCCATCTACTACGACCCCGCGCACGCCACCAACATCCCCGAGCTGCTGGCCGGCCTCAACGGCGCCCGCAAGTACTACTCCCAGTGGTTTCGCACCTTCCCCTGGAAGGAGCTGAAGCTGTCCGAGTTCCCCGGCCTGGCCACCTACGCCCAGGGGTTCCCCACGAACATCACCTTCTCCGAGGCCATCGGCTTCCTCACCCGGCAGGAGAAGACGGGGAACGCGCCCTTCACGATCGCCGCCCACGAGGCCGCCCACCAGTGGTGGGGGAACATGGTCCTCCCCGGCAAGGGCCCCGGTGGGGACCTCCTGTCGGAAGGGATGTCCCACTTCTCCACCATCCTCCTCATCGGCCAGGTGAAGGGGGAGTCCGCGCGCATCGAGTTCTGCAAGCGGATCGAGGAGAGCTACGGCGACTCGCGCCAGGTGGACTCCGAGCGTCCCATGGTCAAGATCGACGGCTCTCGTCCCGGGGACACCACCGTCACCTACGACAAGATGGGCTGGGTGATGTGGATGCTCCTGCAGCAGATGGGGCGCGACAACCTGCTGCGGGCGCTGCACGACTTCCAGGACGTGTACGCGGAGAACCCCGATCACCCCGTGCTGCAGGACCTCACCGGCTTCCTGCGTCCCTACGCCGCCGACCCGGTGGCGTACGACGCCTTCGTCCGCCAGTGGTTCCACGAGGTCGTCGTCCCCGAGTACGTGGTGACCGAGGCCTCCCGCGCCGCCGTGGGCGGCGGCTGGGACGTCACCGCCAAGGTCACGAACCGCGGATCCGCCACCATGCCGGTGGAGGTGGCGGCGGTCCGGGGCGAGCGCTTCGACGAGAAAGGGGCGCCGAAGTCGGGGTACCAGGAGGCGCACGCGTCGGTGACGCTCGGGAAGGGGGAGTCCAGGCAGGTGCGGATCCGGTGCCCCTTCCAGCCCGAGCGGGTGGTGGTGGATCCGGAGGTGCGCGTGCTGCAGCTGCGGCGGAACACGGCGGTGGCGAAGCTCACCGGCTGAGCCCTATGCTGGCTGCACATGCCCTCCGGACGCCAGGCGGCAGCCATCCTCTCGAGCTGGGTCCTGCTCCTGGTCCTGATCGGCCCCGTGCGTGCCGCCGATCCCGACCTCGAGGCGCGGGTGCGCCGGGCGGCGGAGCTCACCTACGTGCACGGGATGACCGATGCCATCGCCGAGAGCGAGGTGGGGCAGCAAGGCATCCCGGTGCTCCTCCAGCTCCTCTTCGAGCCCGACCTGCCCCGGCGGGACAACGTGGTCGCCTTCCTCGCCCACTTGGACGGCGACGGGATCACGCCGCGCCTGCGCGACTTCCTCGACCAGAGCCCGGGGCCGCTCGACGACCCCGATGAGGAGAGGGCGCTGCTGCTGGTGCCGCTCGCCCTGGCGCGCCGCGCCGCCCACGGGGATGCGGAGGCCAGGGCCGTCCTCGACCGGCTGGTGCAGCCCGGGCTCTCCGCCTCGCAACGGCCCGGTCCGTCGTCGCTGGCCCCGCTCCTGCGCTCCCAGGCCACGCTCTCGATCGCCCGCATGTCCGACCCCGCCGCGCTCCGGGGGACCTTGGCTGCCGAGCCTCTGGGCGGCGAGGTGGCGGCGGCCTTCGACTCCAACACGCGCACCCACCGGACGGCGTGGACCGCGGCCAACCACGTGGACGTGCCGAGCAAGGTGACGGCGACCCAGGTGGATCAGATCGCCGCCCGCGCCTCCTCGGTGGCCCAGACCGCCGACTTCCCCGAGGACGTGGCCTGCTGCGCGGGGTTCGTGCGGGGAGGTGCCGTGGCCACCTTCGGCACGGCGGGGGACGGCCACGACTCCATCGACAACTCCACCGAGCTGCAGACCGTGCTCGATCAGCGCGTGGCGCGCATCAAGGTGGTGCGGGTGATCAACTACTGCGGCAACCCGGGGACCAACATCATCGGCTGCTCCTACACTCCCGGGTTCGGGATGGCGGTGGTGCGGGTCAGCTCGAACGAAGGCCTCCTCTGGCTGCACGAGTACGGACACAATGCCGGGCTCGATCACGTCAACCAGAGCAACAACGTCATGTACCCGTTCCTGGTCGGCACGGCCCTGGGGCTGAACCAGGCGGAGTGCAATGCCCTGCATGCCCCGCCGCCGCTCACCCAGGCCAACCCTCAGGACGTGGGAGCGTGCGCCACCCAGGCCGCCTGCACGGACCGGGACGGGGACGGCTACGGGAACCCAGGAAGCTCCCTCTGTCCGTCCGGGTCCGCCACCGATTGCAACGACACCAACGTCAACGTGAACCCGGGGAAGCGCGATCTCTGCAACGGCGTGGACAACGACTGCAACGGAAGGATCGACGACGACGCGGTCTGCAGCGTCTTCGACGTGAACGGGGACGGCCGCGTCTCGGGGGCGGAGCTGGCCTGGATCGGCCGCGCCTTCGGGGCCTGCTCGGCCACCTCGGCCTGGTGGTCGAAGGCGGACTACGACCGTGACGGCTGCGTGGACGGCGACGACCTGGCCATCCTCTCCCAGGCCTGGAATTGCACGGGGTCGGCCTCCATCTGTCCCTGAGGTCGAGGAGAACGCATGCGCGCCGTCGCCTCCGTCCTGACCGTGCTCCTTGTCCTCTCCGCCGGCTGCGGCGGTGGCAGCGGTAGCGGCGGCGGCAGCGCCGCCGCGTCCTGCGCCAGCTTCACCGGGGCACAGCCGCCGGCGGCGGGACGGGTGGTGGCGCGCCAGGGGGCGGGAGGGAGCTGCGGCGCTCGCGCGGTGGAGATCGTGGTCACGAGCGTGAGCGACCTGTTCGGTGCGCAGTTCACGTTCACCTTCGACGCCACCAAGCTGTCCTACGCCGGGGCTTCCTCCCAGGGGTCCGTGCTGGCCTCGGGCGGGGCGCAGGTGAGCGTGCAGGAGGGGAGCGCGGGTTCCGGCACGGTCACGGTGGGGATCTCCCGGATCGGCGCCGGCAGCGGCGTCAACGTCAGCGGCTCCCAGGTGCTGGTCCGGCTCGTCTTCAGCCCGCTGGCGGCGGGGACGAGCACGCTCGCCGTGAGCAACGCGCAGCTCTTCGGCAGCGAGACGCCGCCCCAGACCAAGCCCGGCCTCACCTGGTCGGGCGGGACCTTCGTCATCCAGTGATCACCGGCGCGGGAGGAAGCGCAGGGAGCGGAGCTGGATGGGGCCCGCCGCCTGGAACACGACCTCGTTGACCCCCACCCGGGCGGTCCCCGCCGGAAGCGGGCACGCGGTCGTGGAGGGTCCCTGGGAGAGCGCGAGCACCGGCAGCGGCGTTCCGTTCCAGCGCAGCCGGAGGGAGGACGCGACGGGCGCGACGGCCTCCACCTCGATCGCGCCCAGATCGTCCTCGAACAGGGGGAGGAGGACGCGGCCGCGGCCCCGCAGCGCCCGGCCTCCCTGGCTCGCCGGGGAGAAGCCCTCGGCGAAGTAGGCGTCCGGTCCGTCGAAGGGGAACACGTCGGTCCCTGGCTCCAGCGTGAGCCCGTGGTACTCGCGGCGGAAGAACCCCTCACCCACCAGCAGGTCGAACGCGCGCGGGTGCACGCGATGCCAGAGGGCGAAGGGAAGGCTCGCGGGCCAGGCCAGCGGGTTCCCCGCGCGCTGCCACAGCGTCCGTCCCGTGCGGTCGGCGATGGGGGTCCAGCGCTCGGGCGCGGGACGGGCGCCGAGCTGGCGCGTGCGTCCCGTGGCCTCGGAGGTCATCGCCCCCTGGTTCCAGAGCGCACCGAGGGCGATCGCTCCCAGGAGCCCGGCGGCGGCGGCCCGCCGCGGGGCGCGCTCGGCGAAGCGGAAGAGCGCGGCGACCGCCAGGGCGCTGGCGAGGGCGAAGGGACCGGCGAGATCGGCGAGGCGCCGCGCCGAGAAGCTCGCCTCCCCCCACCAGTCCCACACCGCGCCGTTCACGTAGAGCGCGGCCAGGAAGAGCACGGTCAGCGGCCACAGCCGCCGGTGCGCTGGCCAGAGGGGGAGCAGCAGGAGCACGAGCACGGCGGGGTAGAGAAGGGGGGTGGTGGTGAGGAGCCCGTTGTAGGACGAGAAGAGCAGCCCCACGGGGTTGCTGTGCGCCCAGCGCAGGTACCAGCTCCCCTGGGGGACGGCGAAGACGCTCCCGTACATGTGGTGGAGGGCCCAGCGGTAGGGGGACTCGACGACGACCGCCGCCACGACGAAGAGCGCGGCGGGAGCGAGCCAGCGGTACCGGACGGCGCGGCCGCCGGCCAGCGCATCGCACAACGGCAGAAGCGCGAGCAGAGCGTTCTGGGTGCGCATGAGCATCGCCAGCCCCAGCACCGCTCCCAGCACCACTCCGCGAAGGGGCGTGGGTGCTTCCCGGAACCGATCCCAGCGCTCGACGAAGAGGGCGACCGCCAGGGCGGCGCAGGCGTGGGCGTAGCTCGGCGCCACGATGGCGTAGAAGGGGAGCATCGAGCACAGGCCCACGGCGGCGAGGCCGAGCGCGATGGCGCCCCGCGGCACCGCATGGCGCCGGGCCAGCGCCAGGGCTAGCCACAGCGCTCCCGCCGCAGCCAGCGCGCTCCCCTGCATGGCCAGCTCCGCCCAGGGACCGCGGCAGGCGACCCCTCCCGGCCCGCCGCCGCCCGGAACCAGCCAGCGCGCAACCTGGAGCATGGGCGCCCACACCAGCGCCGGTCCCAGCGGCCACTGGTTGAGCGCGTGCCCGGTCGGCCCCAGCCCGCGATGCCAGGGATCGCCGCACAGGAGCGCGTCATTGGTGAGGTCGAGGTCGTGATCGAAGACCAGCGAGCGCGCCCACATCCAGGTGTAGTGTCCGTCTCCGTCGATGGCGGGATAGGGGGAGAGCGCCAGCGCCAGGACGTAGAGCAGGGTGAGCGCGACGGCCACGCCGGCATCCGGGTTCCTGCGCAACCAGGGGAGCCATCTCCGCACGGGCCGGATGCTACCCTCGTTCGCACCCATGCCGGAGAGCAAGGCGGCGCGCGGTGGAGTGGTCCTCGTGCACGGGCGCGGCGCGACCGCCGAGAGCATTCTCTCTGTGGTCCCCGAGCTGGGCGTCCCCGGCCTCGTGACGACGGCACCCCAGGCGCCCGGGAACACGTGGTACCCGGAGAGCTTCCTGGCCCCGCTTCCGCGCAACGAGCCCTGGCTCTCGCAGGCGCTGGGGATGCTGGCGCACGAGGTGGAGCAGCTCGAGGG
>Ga0070695_100000966_pt1 | contig 15605 bp, 13 predicted proteins | sample KBSK1252metaG_FD_65471 | JGI IMG/M metagenome (GOLD analysis project Ga0070695, IMG submission 65471) | Corn, switchgrass and miscanthus rhizosphere microbial communities from Kellogg Biological Station, Michigan, USA - KBS K1-25-2 metaG | ecosystem: Host-associated > Plants > Roots >...
CTGCCACAGGACTGGTCTCCCTGAACGGCATCGCCTGATCCTCCCTCGAATCAGACGAAAGCCTCACCTGTCAGGGATCAACCCGGTCTAAACTGTCAGGAATCAGCCCGGTTCATACCGGATTCCCCCCACCCCTTGCCCCTCCCCACAAGGGGGAGAGGAATCCGCGCAGCGGCTTGCATGTCGCGTCGGGCCAAACTCCGCCGTCCCAGTTGGTCTGTTTCGTCTTAGACCCAGAGGGTCTGACATCCCTCAGCTTCCCACCACCAGCGGCGCGGTCAGGCGGCGCAGGGCCGCCAGCACGCTCAGCGCCGTGATCTTGCCGGTGCGGGGGTTCTCCTCCGAGGGGATGTTCTCGATGGTCATGGTCAGGTCGGAGGAGTCCGACCTCACCACGATGGTGTGGGTGTTCCTTGTCACCTCCGGGTCCGCCCAGATCTCCGCCCGGGTTGCGTCGGGGCCGATGCCGGCGAGGGACAGGGCCACCGCCACGTTCACATTGGCCGGGAACCCGGCGATCGCCTCCCGCGCGCTGCCTTCGAATATCTTGAGCGGCTCCTTGAGCCCCTCCAGATCGATGCCACGCTCGACGAGCAATGGCGCCCCGGCGAGTCCCATCGGGGGTTTGCGCGTGACGATCTTAACTGAAGCGATTCTGCCTTCCGCCGCCGCCCGTACGGCGTCGAGCCCGAGCAGCGCCCCCGTCGGCACGACGATGCGCGCGCCGGTAGCCCGCGCCCGCTCCACCAAGTCCATATGGTCGATCAGCGCCCCCACCGAGAGCGGCATGAAGATACGCCCGCGCTCGACGGCCGGCCCTGCAACCGCCGCGAACTGCGATGTCGGCAGGCATTCGACGACCACGTCGGCCGCCTCGGCCAGCTCGGCCAAGCCCACAATGGGCGGCACCGATTTGAACCCGGCCGTTGTCCGCTGCGCCTTGGCCCGGTCGCGCGCCGAGACGGCGACGAGGCCGATGCCGGGCACCCTGCCCGCATCGACGGCCCGCGCCACCGCCATGCCGATTGCGCCGAGGCCGGCGATGCCAAGCTTCACCTGCATGTCTCCCCCTGGAACCGGGAACCTAAGCGAAGTACGCCTGCGGCCGGCGCCACCCCTTGATCTGCGTGCGATGCATGATGCGGCGTGCGTTGCCGTCGAACGGGTCGCGCCGGTGCATGGTCGAGCGGTTGTCCCACAGCAGGAGGTCTCCCACCCGCCACTTGTGGGCGTAGGCCAGCTCCGGCCGCTGGATATGCGCCCACAGCGCGTCAAGCAGCGCCTCCGACTCAGGCTGCGACAGGCCCTCGACGTGGGAGTTGCGCCGGCGGCCGAGATAGAGGGCAGGCGCGCCGGTTGCCGGATGCCGGCACACGGCCGGATGCCAGGCTCCGGGCGCCTTGTGCGGGTCGTCGGTCGGCTCGACGCCCTGGCGCAGGTAGCCGCCGCTGTTGTAGGTGCCGTCGTGCTTGATGCGGCGGCCGCGCACTTTTGCCTTCAGGTCCTCGGGCAGCGAGGCCCATGCCGCCTCCATGCCGCAGACCCACGTGTCGCCGCCTGCGGGCGGGATTTCCAGGGCGTAGAGCATCGACGCGTCGGGGGGCAGGTCGAGATAGCTCATGTCGGTGTGCCAGACCGCCTCGCCCGCGCCCAGCGCCCCGATCGGCCGGCCCTTGTCGTCAAGCACGTTGGAGACGACGTAGATGTCGGGATAGCCCGGCGGGCTCATGCGCCCCTGCTCCTGGTTCGGCGGCGGATCGAGTTCGCCGAGCCTGCGGCTGAAGCTCAACAGGTCGTCGCCGCTCAACCGCTGTCCCCGGAACAGCAGCGCCGAGTGGCGGTGCCAGGCGGCCTCGATCAGGGCGAACTCGGCGTCAGTGAGCCGAGCGAGATCGACGCCAGAGATTTCGCCGCCGACGGTGGGGGTGAGGGGCGTTATCGACAAAGCCATGGCTGGCGTGCTCCTCGATGCTGCCAGACGATTGCAGAGTTCCGCCCATCTTGGGGGAGAATCTTCGGCTTGGCGAGCGTCGCTAGCTAGCGCCGGCGGGCGGCTCGGCGTTCCCTCGGGGCGGCTCGGCCCAGCCCGTCGAGCAAAGCCTTGGCCTCGCGCAGATCGCGCGTCTCGAAGCCCTCGGTGAAGGCGCGGTAGACCGGCGCCAGAAGCTCGCGCGCCTGCCGGCGCTTGCCTTGGCCGCGCCACAGGAGGGCCAGGCTCGTTGCCGCGCGCAGCTCCCATGACCTGGCCTGCTGCCTCTGCGCGATGGCGATCGCACGCTTGAAGCAGGCTTCCGCCTCCGCTGCATCGGACCCGGGCGCATCGGACTCGGGCGCCAGCAGCGCGATCTCGCCGGCCGCGCGGTGGACCTCGGCCTCGCTCCAGGTCGCCTTGGAGGCCTCGACTGCCGCCACCGCCTCTGCGATCCGAGCGCGGGCATCGTCGAACTGGCCAACCTCCGCATGGGCCAGCGCCAGGTTGGAAAGGTAGCACGGCATCCACAGCGTCGATCCCGTGGACCGCCATGCCGTGAGGCCCGCGGCGATCAGGGGCGTCGCCTTGGCGCCCTCGCCGGTCAGGGCCAGGAGCGAGCCGTTTTGCATCATGCCGAGCGCCCGCCACGCCGGGGCCTCCCTGTCATCGGCCAGGGCGAGAATCTCGACCACCAGGGGGCGGGCCGCGTCGTAGTCTCCGGTCCAGAGAAAGATACGCGTCGCGTGGGCCAGCGCGTACATCAGCGTGGCGGCCTGACCGATCTCGCGCGCCGCCGCGATCGCGCGATCCGTATCGGCGAGCGCAGCCTCCGGACAGCCGAGCAGCCACTGCGCCCACGCCCGGTAGGACAGGACGACGACGCCAACGTCCTGGCCGAAGTGCGTGGTCAGGGCGCGATGCCTGGCGGGGTCGTAGAGCGCCATCGCCTGGTCGTAGTGTGCGCGGCTCCCGGCAATCTCTCCCGTCCACTGCAGGGTCGTGCCCATGAGGCGATGCGCGATCATGAGCGGGACCGTCGCTTCCTGCTCTTCCGCGAGCGCCATGAACCTCGCCGCCAGCTGGCGCACAGTGTCGCCGTTGAACGCCACGAAGCTCCTGACCCAGAATCCGTAGATGACCGCGAACCGCAGGAGCGGGTCTTCAAGGGCCTCGCCGCGCGCATCCGCGTGATCGATGTAGGCCTGCGCCTGGTCGAAGGCCGCCCTCGTCGCTTCCGATGCGTATCCCTTGGCGTGCATCAGGGCGTTGGCGAGGGCGACTTGCAACGCGATCTGCCGGCGGCGCAGGTCGGGCGTGCCGGGTAGGGAGCCGATCTGGCCCAATGCGCGGCTGAGCTGGGCCCTGGCCTCCAGCAAGGCCGAGCGTCGCAGCGATTGCAGGCCTGCGTTCCCCCACAGGCCGGCAGCCTTCTCGACCAGCCCGGCCTCGGTGGCGTGGTGCGCCAGCAGCTCCGGCTGGCTCTCGGCGATGTCCGGGAGCTGCTGCTCCAGGGCTTCGGCGATGCGGGCGTGAAGGCGGCTCCTCGGCTCGCGCAGCAGGCTTTCGTAGGCCGCGTCCTGCACCAGCGCGTGCTTGAAGGCGTAGGTGGCCGCCGCTCCAGCGCCCCAGCGGCGGACCAACCCTGAATTCACCAGCGTGTCCAGCGCGCCCTCCAGCTCCTCCTGCGGCCAGGAGCTCACGCTGCCGAGCAGCTTGCGGCCGAACTCGCGTCCGATGACGGCGCCGATCTGCGCCACCTCCTTGGCGCGCCCGAGCCGGTCCAGTCGCGACGCCAGCAGAGACGTGAGGGTTGCGGGCACCAGGTGCGCGGGGTAAGGCCCCACCAGCTCGTAGCGGTCCGGCCCTTCGCGCAGGGCCCCGCTTTCGAGCAGACTTTTGGTCAGCTCCTCGATGTAGAAGGGTATGCCGTCCGTATGTCCGAGGACCTTGTCGGCCACCTCCTTCGGCAGGGCCTTGCCGCTCACCACCCGGTCGATCAGCAGGCAGGCATCGTTGGGGTCGAGGCCGACGAGCCTCAGGTCGGCGCCGATCGGCCAGGGTGGCTGGAATTCCGGACGTGCGGTGGCGAGCAGCATGACTGGAAGCCGCCGGATCGCCGCGGCCAGCTGGCCGAGCACTTCCAGGGAGGTCGGGTCGAGCCAGTGCGCGTCCTCGACCAGCACGAGCACCGGCCGGCGCGCCGCCAGCCCCTTGATGCGCCCCAGCACCGTCGCAAGCGTCCGCGCCTTGCGCTGCTCGGGCGACAGCCGTTGCAGGGCCGCGGGGTCGGGCACGGGCAAGCAGAGAAGGTCGGCCAGCAGCATCGCGCCTTCAGGAACCGGGGCAGGAACCGGGGCGGAAACCGACGCTCCGGCCGGCTCCAGCAGCGCCGTGAGCCGGGCGAGGCGGTCCTCGGGGCTGTCGCTGCCGTCGAAACCGGCCGCCCGCTGCAGCTCACCGATCACGGGATAGAGCGGGGTGTCGGCCTGGTGCGACGCGCCAAAATACTTGAGGCAGTGGTGCGGCTCGGCGCTCTGTTCCTGCTCGAATTCGGCGATGAGCCGGGACTTGCCGACCCCAGGCTCCCCCGAGACGAGCACGGCCTGGCCTTCCCCGGCCACCGCCTGCCGCCACCGCCGCCGCAGCAGCTCCATCTCCGCCCTGCGCCCCGCCAGCTCCAGCATGCCGGCCCGGCGCAGCGCGTCGAAGCGCCCGGCGCCGGCGCGCTCGCCGGTCACCTGCCATACGGCCACGCGTGGAAGGGCTCTGCCGAGCACGAGGGGCTCCATCTCCCGGCACTCGAAAAAACCGCCAATGAGCTCGCGGGTGCGGCTGTCGATCGCCACGCCGCCGGGCGGGGCCGACGACGGCAGGTGTAGGGCGAGGCAGAGCGCCTGACCCGTCGACGCGGGCGGCGCTTCGCCGGGCTCGGGTGCGGCTGGGACCGGCAGGGTCCCCGTGGCGATGCCGATGTGGGGCTGCAAGTCATCCGGCAGGTTGAGGTTGCCAATGGCGTCGGCCAGCGCGAGCCCCGCACGCACCGCGCGCTCGGGGTCGTCCTCCTGCGCCTCCCGGTATCCGAAATAGAGGACCACACTGTCGCCGGGCATCCTTGCCGCCAGCCCGCGGTTGCGCGCCGCCATGTCGGAGCAGACCTGGTAGACGGATTGCATCAGAGCCTCGTGCTCCCCGTCGGCGCCGGCCGGCAGGGCCGCGAGCCCGCGGATCTGGCACGACAGGATGCTGAGCTGCCGGCGCTCCCTGGGCGCCGTCGAGGCGCGGGCCTCGCGGGGCGCCGGCTCGAGCGGCGGCGGTGCGGGCCGCTTGATGCGCTGCACGCGGGCGCCGAGTCTGTAGCCCGCCCGCTTCACGGTGACGATGATGCGCGGCGGCTTGGAGTCGATCTTTGCCCGCACCCGGGACACCAGCATGTCGACGGCCCGGTCGACGCGCTCATCGCTGCGTCCCGAGACAACGTCGCACAGGTGCTCGCGCGACAGCACTCGGCCGTTTGCCTCCGCCAGCGCCGCCAGCAGGTCGAACTCCGCGGGCGAGAGAGAGATCTCGCGTCCGCTCTCGTCGAGAAGAGAGCGGCTCGCGAGGTCCAGCGTTTGGCCCTCGAAAAGCAACAGCATGTCTGTCTCAGGGAGACCCGCGGCTACGGCAACGGGCCGCAGGATCGATTTGTTACCGCCCCGTTACCTGGTTGAGATATGGCTGTTACGCCTCCCCGTCAACATCGGTAGTCCACTGTGGGCGAGATGGAGCTGGCGTGCTTCCCGCCGGCTCCCAGTGTCGGGCTTGGGGTGCGAGGCGGGCCGCATTCGGCGTTCGCACCCCAATGCCCGCGCGATGGGGCAGGGCTCCGGTGCGGATGGCGCGGGCGCGGGTCTGCGCACCAGAGGGCTTGTTGGGGGGTCTGTTGGGAGAGGGGTGGGAACCGGCCCCACTGCGGGCGAGACCGGTCCCCCCGTTGCGGCAGCGGTGCGGGCAACTGCCGCGAACTTGACCATCTATAGCGCGCCTGCGGTCCAGTTTGCAAATTTTCGATAGGCCTGGGCCAACGACGGGCCCGGCTGACTCGCTTGCGAATGGCCGACGCCGCTCGCCGCGCTTGTCCGGCGCCGGCCTTTGCTATTCGCCGCGCCGGTGCAAGAATGGCTCTGCCTGCGCCGCATCCATCGGGCTTTGCGATAGCCGTGCGGCTTCAGGGTGAGTCCAGCCACGGAGACGCACAGATGGCCTTCGCACCCGGCGAGAACGATGTGCTGCTGGTGGTCGATGTGCAGAACGACTTCTGCCCCGGCGGCAACCTGCCGGTGCCGGAGGGCGATCGCGTGGTGCCGGTCATCAACGCGCTCGCCCGCCGCTTCCGGCATGTGGTGCTGACGCAGGACTGGCACCCGGCCGGGCACCAGTCGTTTGCCTCCTCGCATGCCGGCCGGCAGCCCTACGAGGCCATCGAGGTCGCCTACGGCCCCCAGGTCCTGTGGCCCGACCATTGCGTGCAGGGCACGCTGGGCGCCGCCTTCCGCGCCGACCTCGACATCCCCCACGCCGCCCTGGTGATCCGCAAGGGCTTCCGCCCGCACATCGATTCCTACTCCGCCTTCTTCGAGAACGACCGCAAGACCCCGACCGGCCTTGCGGGCTATCTGCGCGAGCGCGGCCTTTCCCGCATCTTCGCAGTTGGCCTCGCGCTCGATTTCTGCGTGCGCTACTCGGCCGAGGACGCCAGGCGCCAGGGCTTCGACATGGTGGTGGTTGACGACGCCTGCCGCGGCATCGACGTCGGCGGCTCCGTCAAGGCCACGCGCGAGAGCTTCGCGTCGCTCGGTATTGCGACCGCGCGTGCGGATCTAGACTAGGTCGCGTACTCAATTACATGAATCGATGCTGGGCTCACGTCTGTTGGTGGACGCAAACCGGAAATGCTTTGTCCGTTGGAGCCTTACCGCTTCTGATCCTGAGCCGACCTCGCGGCTGGGGTGCGACAAACCAGGTTCAGCGCGTTCCGGCTCGGCGACTACCGCTTGCTTGATTTTTCGACAACGAGCGCATGGGCAAGGCGGCTTGAACTAGAAGACATGACCGGGACTGCGCTCGTGCTGTCCGCGCGACTTCTATTCGGCCATGCGCTCGAGCTTGCCCATATCGTGAACGGTGATTGCGCGCCCGTTGTTGGTCTCGATTATCCCCGCCGCCCGAAGACGCTTGATCTGGCGACAGACGGTCTCGATGCGTAGGCCGAGGTATTCCGCCATCTGCGTCCGCGATAGAGGCAGGTCAAAGTGCAGGGTTTGCGGGCGGGACGACCGGTCCGCAGTCTGCGAGCGCATGCGCTTCGCCATGAACAGAACGAGGGATGCAACCCTCTCCTCTGCGGTCTTGCACCCGAGCAGGAGCATCCACTCGCGTGCTGCATCCAGCTCGGTCAGAGTTCGCTCCAGGAAGAGATGCCTTGTTTCCAGACAGCTCCGCATCAAGTCTTCGAAATATTGCCGGTCGAAGCAACACAGCTCTACGGTCGTGGCGGCTTGCGCTCCGCATGAATTGGCCCTTGCGAACGGGCGGCCCAGAAAATCCGAAGCTAAAAGAAGTCCGACAATCTGCTCCCTGCCGTCGGCCATGGTCTTCGTGAGTGTGACGACGCCGGACAAGATGGTCGCGAACCAGTCTTCCTGCTGACCAGCGCTGACTATGATTTGTCCGGGCGTGTACAGCCTTTTGACTTGGCGAGGACGCCGCTCCGTTGCGAGCGTGCCGCAAAACGCGCGAGAGTTGACCGCACAGGCGGCGTGGGGACAGTGCTTCAACATGTCGATGCCGGTGCACTGAGTCGTTGCGTCGAGTGCCAATGATCACAAAACGTGCCGCAGCCATCCTTGACCCAGGTCAATGCAGGTTCTCTTGCCGCGCTCTAAGAATGAGAAACTGGAAGTCCATTTCTGTTGTTCCCGACGTTAGGGGAGGACCATCGATGTATATCTCAACCGACGCATCCCGAATCAGGCAGAGAGAAGCACAGAAAGCGCGCGATAACCGCGCCGAGATCGTCAGGGCGCGATCGATCGGCCAGGTCAGCAGACGCGATCTCGTTCGCTGGGGCATCTTCACGGCCAGCGGATTGCTGGTATGCAAGAATGGGCTGAGCCCGTTTGCCCGCAGCGCCTACGCAGCGATACCGACCGGTACACCTCGGAGCCCGCTGTCCGGAGCCCAGAAGTTCACTCAGCGCATGCCGCGGCTACAGTTGCAGACGCCGGTGCCCATGACGCCGGTGGTAAGGGGCGCCGAGACCGATGCTGCCTTCGGCGGTCAGTTTGTCGGGCAGCCAAACGCCAGGAGACTGTCCTACCACAACGATTTCAGTGCTTTCGTCGGGGATCCCGCGACCAATCCGTTCCGCAATCCCGTGACCAACAGGGGTCCGATGGAAGGCCGCCCGCCGACGGAGTTCTTCGCCCATCAGAGGTGGAACAACTTCTTCCCCAAGGCTGGCTATGTGATGTCGTGGACGCAATGCGCACCCGGTGTGAAGTTCCACCCGAACATGCCGGATCAGGAGCCGAACTCGGTCTGGTGCTACGGCACCGGCAATGTCGGACAGGCGACCTTGCCTCCGTTTCTGATCAAGGGTCGCTACGGCGAGCCGATGCTGGCCCGCGTCCACAACAACACGCCCGTCAATAGAGAGGAGAACAACGGCTTCGGCCGCAACGAGCAGCAGCTGCACTTCCACAACGCCCACAACGGGGCGGAGAGCGACGGCGCGACCGGCGCACACCACTTCCCGGGCACCTTCTACGATCTCTTGTGGAGCACGAGCCTGGCGCGGCGTGACAAGATCAACACCGATGCCAGCGACCGCCGGGCTTCCGGGCCTGACGGCAACGGCGGACTTGTGAATGTGCCAGGCGACTTCCGCGAGATCCAGGGCACCATGTGGGCCCATGACCACCGCTTCTTCTTCACCGCCGAGAATGTCTACAAGGGCAATCTCGCCGCGATGATCAACTATTACAGCGGCCCGGACCGTGGCAACGAGCAGCTCAACGACGGCGTGAATTTGCGGCTGCCCAGCGGCAAGTTCCTCGACTACGGCAACATCGACTTCGATGTGAATCTTATCATCTCCGACGGAGCCACCGACCAAAACGGTCAATACTTCTTCGACGTGTTCACCACCGACGGGTTCCTAGGCGATTTGCCGCTCGTCAACTTCGCCTATGCGCCGTTCTTCGAGGTGCTGCCGAGGAAGTATCGCTTCCGCATCTTGGCAGCGGGCATGTCCCGGTTCTGGAAGTTTGCGTTGGCCAATGCTAACGGCCAGGCTGTGCCGTTCCAGTTCATTGCCAACGACGGCAACCTGGTGGTCAACCCGATCGCGCTAACAAGCCTGGACCACCAAGGTGTTGCCGAGCGCTACGACATCGTTGTCGACTTCTCTCGGTTCCGTCCCGGTGATCGTATCAGGCTCGTGAATCAGCTGACGATGCGGGATGACGGACGCGGGCCGGACAAGGATTTGACACTGGCTCAAGCCCTGCAGGGCGACAAGGACGACCCTGTCATCGGTGCGATCCTTGAGTTTCGCGTCGTGAGCTCGGTGCCGAGCGTCGATGCGCCTAGCCAAACGCTCACCATCGCCAACAGCTGCGGCGTGAACGACACGAGCCGCGTTCCGCTGGTTCTGACCGAGCAAATTCCGATCGTCACCCCAGTGCGAACCAGGCTGGTTGAGTTCGGCAGGTCGGGCGGCGGCGACTCGCGTGATCCGGTTACGGGCCAGTGCACGCCGGATTGCCCGGAGGGCATGCCATTCCCTTGGTCGATCAAGGTCAACGGGCAGGATGCGCACACCTTCAACGCCAACCGGGTCTCGCTGCTGATCCCCAAGCCGGGAGAGGTCGAGCATATTACCTATGTCAATGGCGGCGGCGGCTGGGATCACCCGATCCATCTGCACTTCGAGGAAGGCATCACCATGAACCGGGGCAGCGGGACTATCCCGGCAACCGAACGGCTCGTCAGAAAGGATGTCTGGCGGCTGCGCGCCGGGGGGCAGGTGACGTTCCAGGTGCAGTTCGGAGAATATGGCGGGTCCTACGTCAACCACTGCCACAACACCGTGCATGAGGACTTCGCGATGCTGTTTAGGTACCAGCTTCTCTCCAACGTCGGGCCGCAGGTGGCGGTGACGCCGACACCGAACCCCACGCCGGATGGCGTGCTCTTCACCACACCGGAGATCCTGCCCGAAGGGGACCCAAGAACCTCGACCTGATCGGCGCATTTGGTGATTGGAGGTCAGAAGGACACCTACGGAGGATAAGATGAGACAGGTGCACACCCTATTAAAGCGGGCCGTCGCCACAGGCGCACTGCTGGCAGCCGCCTATGCCGTCGCCAGCGTATCGTCGGCCCAGGACGCGACCACCTCGACGACCACCACCACGCCGACCACGTCGACGGTCAAGGTGAAGGTGCCGCCCACGACGGCGACGCCGAAAATGATCGCGGATGCGGTCGCTCGGTCGAAGGCGCGCCACGACAAATTCCTCGCAACCGGCACGCCGGAGCAGTTCGGTAGCGAGGAGCCGTACACCCCGAAGTAGGGAACGCCATAGATCATTAGACGATGGGTGTCACAGGGCACCCATCGGCGATAGGCAACTTCGTCCATTTGCTGGACGCGCCTCTGGCACAGCTGCTCCCAGTGCGCTTACGCAGACGACGTGCCCGAGTCGGCAAGTTCGGCCGTGGGGGGTGTCAGGAAGGTAGTCAGCTCACGCGTGCGCGGGTCCGTTGCTTTGGTACCCATTCACCGTGCGGCAGGGATGCGTCGATGTCCTCGGGGTACATCGGCCGTCGCCGAGGCGTGGCACGCGGCTGTGTGGGTCGTAATTGAGTATATGGCCTGGTCGGCTGACGAAGGCGCAGCTCAGGACCGTTGCGCCAGCTTGGCGATGGCCGACCGCCACACCTCGGGGTCGCCCAGCTGTACGGCCCGGTCGGCCCCGACGTTCTCCAGCAGAAGGCCGAGAAGCAGCTCGCGGTCCTCGTCGGACCAGAGGAGCTTCCCATCGACCATCTCCATCTTTTCAGGTGTGAGCTGGTAGCGTTCCCGGGCTTCGCCCTTGCGCCAAGCGCGGCCCTCGTTGCAGATGTCCCATTTCGGAGCGTCGCTCTGCATCTCCGTCATCTCCGTTTTGGTGTGCGGTGTGAGTCGCTCAAACGGGCGCGCCGAGCAAGGAGATTGCTCCGATAGGTGGGCCTCGCCTGACGCCATGAGGTGTGTCTCGGCTACACCTAGCGCCGGTTGCGCGCGGCCAGCGTCCGCAGGCGAAGGGCGTTGAGGCGGATGAAGCCCTCGGCGTCCTTCTGGTCGTAGGCGCCCTTGTCGTCCTCGAAGGTGACGAGCGTGGAGGAATAGAGCGATCTGGCGCTGTCGCGGCCGGTGACGATCACGTTGCCCCTGTAAAGCTTGAGGCGGACCTCGCCTTCCACGTGCTCCTGGCTCCTGTCGATGGCCGCCTGCAGCATCTCGCGCTCGGGCGAGAACCAGAAGCCGTTGTAGATCAGCTCCGCGTAGCGCGGCATCAGCTCGTCCTTGAGATGGGCGGCGCCGCGGTCGAGCGTGATCGATTCAATGGCGCGGTGCGCGGCGAGCAGAATGGTGCCGCCCGGCGTCTCGTAGACGCCGCGCGACTTCATGCCGACGAAGCGGTTCTCCACCAGGTCCACGCGGCCGATGCCGTTGTCGCGGCCGAGCTCGTTGAGGCGGGCGAGCAGGGTGGCCGGCGACAGCGGCTTGCCGTCGAGGCTCACGGCATCGCCCTTGAGGAAGCCGATGGTGATCTCCGTGGCCTTGTCGGGCGCCTCCATCGGCGACACCGTGCGCTGGTAGACGTAGGGCGGGGGCTCCTGGGCCGGGTCCTCCAGCACCTTCCCCTCGGAGGAGGAGTGCAGCAGGTTGGCATCGACCGAGAACGGCGCCTCGCCGCGCTTGTCCTTGGCCACCGGGATCTGGTGCTTCTCGGCGAACTCGATCAGCTGCTCGCGGCTCTTGAAGCTCCACTCGCGCCAGGGCGCGACGATGCGGATGGAAGGCTCCAGGGCGTAGTAGGTGAGCTCGAAGCGCACCTGGTCGTTGCCCTTGCCGGTGGCGCCGTGGCAGACCGCATCGGCGCCCGTGGCGCGCGCGATCTCGATCTGTGCCTTGGCGATCAGCGGACGCGCGATCGAGGTGCCCAGCAGATAGACGCCCTCGTAGAGGGCGTTGGCGCGGAACATCGGGAACACGTAGTCCCGCACGAACTCCTCGCGCAGGTCCTGGATGAAGATGTTCTCCGGCTTGATGCCCAGCATCAGGGCCTTGCGGCGCGCCGGCTCCAGCTCCTCGCCCTGGCCCAGGTCGGCGGTGAATGTGACCACCTCGCAGCCGTAAGTCTCCTGCAGCCACTTCAGGATGATCGACGTGTCGAGGCCGCCCGAGTAGGCGAGCACCACCTTCTTGACCGTGCCTTTGGCGCCTTCGGCGGGCATGGAGCGTACCTTCTTGCCGGGATGGAAAATCGCGGCGCACTATAGGCAAGAACGCCGGCCGGGCAAGGCGTTGGTTCAGGCGGCCGCCTGGCAGAGGGAGGACGCAATGAAGAGCGCTGGACGCCCCCGCATCGAGTTCTGGCACGAGCTCGCTTCCACCTATTCCTACCTCTCCGCCATGCGCGTCGAGGCGCTGGCCGAGGGCGCGGGCGTGGAGGTCGTCTGGAAGCCGCTGCTGCTCGGCCCGATTTTCCGCGCCCAGGGCTGGAACACCTCGCCGTTCAACATCTACCCGGCCAAGGGCAAGTACATGGTGCGCGACATGCAGCGGCCGGCGTCCGCGCTGCCGTCGCCCTTCCCCCAGAACAGCCTGACCGCGGCGCGGCTCGCCCTGATCGGGCACGCGGAAGGGTGGGGCATCGCCTTCACGCGCGCGGTCTACGAGGCTCAGTTCGGCGGCGGCGCCAACATCGGCGACAGGCGCGCGCTGGCCGAGATCCTGAGCCGCCTGGGCCTCGAGGCCGACGCCGTGCTGGCCGGCTCCGAGACGCCGGAGAACAAGGATCGCCTGCGTCAGCAGACCGAGGACGCCCAGGAGCTCGGGATCTTCGGCGCCCCGACCTTCCTGGCCCGGGGCGAGCTGTTCTGGGGCGACGACCGGCTCGAGCAGGCCCTGGCGGCGGCAACGGAGAAGTGAGCGGAGCATCCGCACGGAAATCTTCTGTTGACTCGACGAGTGGATCATGCTACGTGCGTTCCTGTGAGATGGGAGTGCGCACTATGAAGATCGACGGGGGTAGAGGGGTGGGCCTGAGCGCGGCGGCTGTTTTCACGGCGCTTCTGGTGCTTGGCTTCGATGCTTCAGCGCAGGACGCCAAGAAGACGCCGCCCGCAAAGGCCGCTTCTGCCTGCAAGGGCCTGGACGAGAAGTCCTGCAAGGCAAAGACCGCGGACTGCTCGTGGATCGTCCCCAAGAAGGGCAAGCAGAAGGCCTACTGCCGCCTCAAGCCGGGCAAGAAGGCCTAGGTGGCGCAGCCGGATGGGCGGCGGCATGATTAGGCCAGCGCCACTTCGATTGAGCCAGGTCGATTGAGCATGGCACCTCGCACCAGCGGCTCTCGGCTCAATGGTGCGTGATGACCTGTGCCGAGGCGTGGCCGCCCGACGAGCGATAGCTGGCGAAGGCTGCGGCCTCCTCGGCCGGAGCGTCCGCCGGTGCGCCGGCTTGAGCCGTCTCCGCCGCCGAAGGGCCGGAGGCTGCCGTTGGGCTGTCGGAGCTGGCCGATGCGGCGAGGGCGATGGCCGGGTTGCCGGCAAAGGGGCCCGCGATGAGCGGGCTCGTGACCAGCGGGCCCGTGACCAGGGACCATGGGCCGACCGGCGCGTGCAGCATCCGCGACCACAGCGCGAGGCCGTGCGCCGTGGAAGCGAATGAAACCCGCGTCGTCGCCAGGACCACGGCCCACATCATCTCCGTGGTGGCCGCGGCAACGCTTCTGGCTGCATCAGGGTGCGCGTGCGAGGACTCCTCGGCGCTGCGAGGGGGCTGGGGCCCGAGCATGCAGGGGTCCTGTTTGCTGTTGAGCGGGCGCAATCTACACTGTCTGCTGCGCCGCAACAAGACGATTGGGCTACGACGATTGGGGCATGACGATTGGGCTGGCTTCTCAGGTTGCAGGCTTTAGGGATCAGGTTTCAAGGACCTGAAACCTCGCACCTCATCCCTGAAACCTGGCTTCCGGCGCCTGCGGGTTGGCCGTCACCGTCAACCGCACACCGGAGGCTATGGCCAGGGCGCAGCGTGTAGTTTGCCCATGGATGGCCATGGCGTTGTTGGCCCGCTTACGGCCCGTCGGCGCACGGTGCACCTGCGCCCCTCACCGCAGCTCCAGCCGGCAGTATTCCTCGCGCAGGTCGTAGTAGGCCGTCATGGCCTCGATGGGCTCGTGGTCGGTGTCGAAGGCGAGGCGCTCGACGGACAGGACGGGGGCGAGGTCGGCCAGCGCCAGGGCCTCGGCCGCCGCCGGCGTGGCCGGCGCCAGCCGCACCTTGGCCTCGGCGCGTGCCAGCAGCACGCCCCGGTCCTGCGCCAGTTCCTCCAGCTCATCGGGGAACTGGGCGCTCTCGGCCAGGCCCGGAAAGCGCCGCTCCGCGAGCGCGACCTGCTCAAAGGCAAAAGGGCGCTCGTTGAGCGCCCGGAGACGCTGGATGCGAACCACCCGCTCGCCGGACTGCAGGCGCAACGCCGTCCGCTCCGCCGGCGTCGGAGCTGCGAGCTTCACCTGCCGGGAGCTGACCCGGCCTCGCAGCGGCACGCCATCCGGCCCGCGGATCGGGTTGAACCGGCCGAGCGCCTGGGCGGCCTGATGGTCGCGCACGAACGTGCCCCGGCCCGGCTCCCGCACGATCAGCTGCTCGCTCTCCAGCACCCCCAGCGCCTTGCGCAGGGTGCCGAGGCTCACCCCCAGCTGGCGGTAGAGGTCGATCTCGCTCGGCAGGCTGGCGCCGGGCTTCCAGCGGCCATCCTTGATCCGATCCAGGAGCGCGTCGCGCACTTGCATGTAGAGGGGCTTGACCTGAAACCTGGTGTTGCTCTGCACAGCAAGCATCCCATGCCGGAAACCGCGCCCAGCCCCTCAGAGCGCCCGCGGCAGTATCAGACGTCGCACGACATTGTGCAACCCTCGCCGGACGGCCGACGTATGACGGCGTGGGCGACGAACCTGCCCCGCGAAGCCCAGGCCTTTGAGGATCGGACCTGCGAAGGAGCCCGCCGCCGCGCAGAGTGCGCTGGGACCGGACTTGCCGCCCTGGGCAACTGACGCTTCAGACGTCGTAGGAGAGCCGCTCCATCACCACCGCCGCCTCGTTGGTGATGACCGCGATCGAGCCTAACTAAGTGGTCGGTGTGGAAGTAGCGGGTGAGCGTGGTCTCGTCGGAGTTCTCGACCTGGATGCCGATAGTGCGCCCGCCCACCATCAGGTCGTTGGTCCAGCGCACCGTACCGCCGGTACCCGCGAAGCGCTCGGCCAGCACGCCGCCCGCCGAGGGTTAGAGCGTGACTCCCAGACTGGCTGGTCTCGG
>Ga0070695_100000972_pt1 | contig 15568 bp, 27 predicted proteins | sample KBSK1252metaG_FD_65471 | JGI IMG/M metagenome (GOLD analysis project Ga0070695, IMG submission 65471) | Corn, switchgrass and miscanthus rhizosphere microbial communities from Kellogg Biological Station, Michigan, USA - KBS K1-25-2 metaG | ecosystem: Host-associated > Plants > Roots >...
ATCTCGCCAGCCATCCCGTCGAAGAAGGTGTTCCGGGCCATCTCGCCCTTGGCCGACATCAGGTCCATCACCTCGTTCGGGCCCGAGGCGGTCATCTCCTCGTCCCAGTCGATCGTGAGGTCGACGTTCGCGTTCTTGGGCGTGAACTCAGCCGCCTGGAACGGATCGCGGATCGTGGGAGCGAATACGTCCGCCCCAGCGAACCACTTGAGACCGCCCTGCGTGCGCCACGAGAGCGGCACAACGATGCGCCGGCCTCCCGTGAAGTGCTTCACCCTCCCCCGCATGCGATTCAACATCGCGTTCGAGAGGAAGATTTGGTCCTGGATCGTGGGAATGATGAAATCCTGGACCATTACGTTCACCTGGTTCCAGGGGAACGATGAGGTCATTGTCTTGTACTCCTATGATCGGTCAGCGCTTCCAGCCGAAGCGTTTGGCTGCGGCTTCTACGGCCGACTCGACGGATTCGTTGGGTCTCGGCTTCCACGGGCCGGCAGTTGCTCCGCCGGCGCTTCCCTCGTCCACAATGGTGGCGACGGGTGAGCCCTTTCCGTTTCTCGAGTCGCCGGGGCCTGCTGAGGCCGGGGGCGCCTTGGGGCCGATCTTCACGGCGTTGGGGAACACCACGCGCGTGACCTGCTCGATCGTGAGTCGGCTTCCCACTTCGGGGTTCGCTACGATGTAATCCTCGACCATCTCGACCTGCTCGTCGGTCATCGGCTTCCCGCCGATCGTGTGCGTCGCCTGGACCGCGGTGAAGTCCGCTTCGTCCTTGGCGCGCTGGCGGCCGATGCGCTCTGCTCTCGCGTCCGTCTCGAGCGCCTCCTGACGCTTTTCAGCGTCCCGGAGCCGCCCGGCCAGCTCGCGCACAACCGGATCCTCGTGCTCGAGTGCCGCCTTTAGGACCAGGTCTTCCTTCTTGGCTGCGGCCGGAGGAGTTTCGCTCGCCTCGAGGGCGTCGCTCAGGTCCTTGCGGAGCGAGGCGACCTCCTCGAAGAGTCGCAGGGTCGCGTCATCGTCCTCAGCCGTCGTTTCCTCTTCCTCCTCCGTCGGCTTCTCATCCGGGGGCTTCTCGGCCGGCGCGGGTTCCTTTGCAGGTTCCCGGGGCGGCAGTCCCTCGGCGGCCCGCTCCTCATCGGTCAGATCGGCGTAGTAGTCGACCGTCTTGACCTTCTCGTTGGCCTTGTCCATCGCATCGGGCGGAATCATCGTCCCGGACGGAGCTGGCATGTCAGTAACTCCCTTCGTATTCGGGCTGGGCGCCCTCGACGGTTCCCATGTCCTCGACATTCTGGTTCATCTCGTTCGGGTTCGGCGGGAGTTCCTGGCCCGGCTCTCCGGCCGGCGGGGTGCCGCCTTCGCCGATGCCACCGTTCTGGGCGCGGAGCGAGACCTCCTCGAAAAACTGTCGCACGAGGCGCTTCTCGTTCGCGTCGAGTCTCTGGTCTCCGAACATGAGCGCGAGCGCCTGACGGAGCACCTGCTCCAGCCCCAGCGACGGGCGATCGGGCGGGGCCTGGGCCGTCGGCCCTACTGGCGTTTCGGGTGCCATGACCACGTCTATTTACCTCCCGCTCGGATCTCGGCGATCCTCTGCCGACGCTTCTTCGTTGAACCGCTCGCTCTGTACGGTAGCCCCTCGCGCGGGGTTGACGCAAGATGTTCCAGGTCCTCATCGCTCATGCTCGGGAATCTGCGTGGCGATCCGCCATTGCGCCGCCTCGAAAGCTCTATCGCGGCGGCCGCCTGCTGGACCTGGCTCGTTGCTGGCACCTCAGTAACCTGCGCGTACCGCCGCGATCTTGTCGCGCTTTTTCTTCCGACCGATGTTCGGGAACTTGGCTCGGACCTTCGCGCGCACCGCCGCCTCGACCGGCTTGCCGCTCGCGCGCGCGAGCGCGTTCCTTGCATGAGAGGCGTCGGGTATGGGGAACGACCCGCTTCCGGGCGCCTTGGACGGGACCGCGAAATCGCCTCGTGGAATGCGCTTCCTTGCCGCTGCCGTGAGCTTCATCGCCCTCCTCCGTTCTGCTGGCCGGCGCTCTGCGCGGCGGCAAGCTGCGCCTGCATCTGACGAACCGCGATGCGCTGTAGAATCTGCGCCCTGTTCGGATAATCAAGATCGTCCAATAGCTGCTGCCCGTCAATCACGCCGAGTTGGAGGAGCTCCTTGTCGAGGTCGATCCGGTCCTGCCTGCCCTGCGCGTCGCCGCTCTCCTGCGCCCAGCGGATCTCGAAGTCGTCGGCGTTGAAGTCGTCGGGGTTCAGCCACATGTCCCCCCCGTCGGTAGACCGGAAGTAGATCGGGTCTACGCTCTTCTTGATGTCGGCCTTGATCATCTTCTGTAGCAGGAGTGCCGCCCACTCAAGGAGCCCGGCGCCCTTGGCCCTGGCCCGGCTCGAGCCAGATTCGGTGAGTTGGCGGATTGCCGACGCCGCCTCAACGCCGATAGGCCTCTGCCCCTGGAGTGAGTCGGGGGTGCCGCCCACAATCTGTATGTCCTGGCGACGGCCAGCGCGTCTCTCGAAGTGGGATTCCGCGAGCCCCTGCGGCTGAAGGTACTGGAGCGTCGCGCCGCGAGCGATCCGCAGCACCTCGCCACCCTCAACCGACGACTTGTCCGCGGAGAGCCTCGAGTCGGTGCTCGTTACGACCGGCGGATTCCCCTGGAGCTCCAGCGCGCGCGCGATCGTCTGATCGCTCCGATTGATGTCCCGCTGGATGGGGATGATGTCGTCCAACTCGCCCCGACCGTAGAAGCGGCCGCCCTGCTCGTAATCGCGTCCAATCACCACGGGAACTCCGTCGAGTGCCTGGTCGACCGGCATGGGCGGAGCCAGCAGCACCCCGCTCGCCGTGACCGGGATCATCCTCCAGCCGGAAGGACAGCACGGCTCTTCCTGGTGCATGGAGTATGGAATCCTCAGCTCGCCAGACGGGTCGTCGATCAGCTTGTCGCCCTCGTAGCGGACGCTCATGGTCGAGTAGTCGCGAACGAACATCTGGATGAGGAAAGTCGTCTGCCCGAAGACCATGTAGGAGCCGGTGTCGACCCCGTACTCGCCGGTCGTGGTCGCCGCGGGAGAGCCTTCGACGATGGCGGATGGCATGGTGCCAATGATCTGGACCATGTTGAGCCCGCCCATCAGTCCAGCGGCCTCGAGGTAGGGGAGCACCAGCACCTCATAGCTCGGGCTCGCGATGTTGTCGGGCTTGATCCGGTCCGCGACCTTCGGGAAGAGCGCGCGGAGCCGGCGCGTCGAGACCGGGCGAGCGATGAAGAAGCACTCGAGCTCGGACTCGTCGGTGGCCTGGTCCGGGTAGTAGTCGAACGGCGAGAGATACTTCCCGACGGCGCGGCCCTGAGAGTCCCAGCCGATCATCGGACAGCACCAGCCGTACTTGAGGAGATCCCGCGTCGCGACCCTGAAGAGCCGATCGAAACCCGTGCTGTCCATCTTGTACGTGGCGTAGTCGCGGAGCCGGGCGACCTTGTCCTCGTCCATATAGCGGCGGGGCACGGGCTCGGGCCTTGGCCTGGACTGGGTCAGGATAGGCCACACCGTCTCGATGGTGGAGAAGCAGTAGTTCGTGACCGGGTTGTTTCGGTTGTCCCAGGGGTCCTGGTAGTGGAAGCCAGAGTAGTAGAGTTCGCAGGTCTTGAGCCGCTCGGTTTCGCCGCGCTTCAGGTGGAAGGCGTTGTTGAACTTCTCGAGCGCCCAGGAGACGACCTTCTGTTCGGCCTCGTTTCCCGACCCGAAGGATCCGAACGGGGGAACCTCGGGGACGTGCCGTTCGCTTGCGACAAAGAGCGACCGATCCGGCAGCGTGACGGCCATCCCGGGCATTACAAGTACCCCATTTTTCTGAGCTTCGAGGTCTGCGGGCCTTCCTTGAGAACTTCATAATCCTGGAGCCCGTGTTCCTTTTGGAGCTGCTTGTGGTGGGCGCGGTTTTTCACCACGGCCCCGATGCTCCAGTTGTAGTGCTCAGGGAAGTCATCTACGACTGCTGGCGGCGCGAAGACCCGCGTCGCGGTGCGCGGGCAGGAGTTGCACTTGATCTCGACCGGGTGCTCGTCGGTCATCTTGCGGAACACTTCGGTGCGGTGCCCCTTCTCGCACGAATATTCGTAAATCGGCACGTCAGCGCTCGGCCGCGGCGGGGGCGACGCACCGGGCGGCCTCTCGGGCCCGCTTGATGTTCGCGTTGCCCATCTGGTTGATCGCGGTCATCGCGGCAATACGCACGCGCTCCATATGGTGCCCGTCCCCGGCGAGGCAGGAGAGGTGCGCGGGAAGCGGCTCACAGGCGCCGGCGTTCGGGGTATAGGTGCCGCGATTGGGGTCGCGCGGGTCGACCTTGCGGCCGCACATGAAGCAGCATGCAAAGCCCTCGGCGTCAGGGAACCTGTCGTCGTCGAACAGCCTCTCGCCGCTCACTCGGCGATCTCTTCGATCTGCGCGTTCACGAGCATGTCCTCGATCGTTCCTGCGACGATCCGCTCGACGGCCTCCGACACCGTCTGGCCGTAGAGCCCGGTCGCGACCATCTGGTCCAGATAACCCTTGACCTTCGAGTTGGTGAAGAACTGTATCGAGACTTCGTTCATCTCAACCCTCCCGTCCCGAACTTCTTCTGCCGCGCCTCGCGCTGAACTATAGCATCCTGCAAATTCAGCACCTCGTCCAGCGTCATCCCGGTCTTGACGAGCGCAAAGGCCGAAGCGGCGTCGGCTCCCTCGCGTTCCTTCATGAGCGACGCCGTCGTAGCAGTCGACCGAATCATCGCCTCTGAATGCGGCTCCAGGGGATTGTTGATTGACCCACGGTGCGCCATGAGGCACAGGCCGAACGCGACCAGAAGATCTTTCTCCGAGCCCACCCCGGACTGCACCTTGTCGTCCACGTACACCGCGGTCTGGATCTGCTGGATCGTATGCGGGCAGTAGATCCTCCCCATCCTGACCCGGATGTACTTCCTCAGCGTATCGAAGAGGTACTGGCGGTTTTTCATGGTGGCAATGTAGCCGGGCTTGTCCGTGACCTCCCCGGCGACGGATTCCGGGCTCACCCGGCGGAAGTAGAGGTTCGGGTAGCCGAACTGCGTGATCGTGTCGTGGAAGAGGATTCCGTGGTTGTTCGCCTCTCCGATAATGAGCGCTTCGCGGTAGTAACGCGCCAGGTCGATCGCCATGAGAGCGAGGACGTCGGGCGGGGCCTTCCCGTACCAAGTCGCGCACAGATCCATCGTCTGATCGTCGAGCACGGCGAGCGGCGAATTATCCGACCCGCGGTCCCCCTCCGACGGGTCCGCGCCAACGACGTACGTGTGCCGGTCCTGGGGCTCGAAGAAGATCCGAAGCCTTCCGCCCTCCTGAATGACGATCTCGGGCGGGCCGAATTGAGGCGGGTCGCTCGTGATCTCACTCAGCTGCGGGAGCTTCCCCTCGAGCGCGTAAGCCGTGGCGTCCTTCGTGTACGCGGCGACCGCCTCGGTGTCGAAGGCGGGACGACCGGAGAGCGAGAACGCTTCCTGGTCGGTGGCCGGATACTCCTGGGCGAACTTGTCCAGGTCCCCGTCCAGGTTTACGCGGATGCACCAGCGGCGCCACTTGAGCTTGGCGTTCGTGATCTCGGGGTGCTCAAGCATGAGCTTCTGCTCCTCGGCCGTGCGCCAGAACTTCTCGCCGGGGCGGAGCGGTCGCTCGTACTCCTCATGCTGGAACCAGGGGACGAAGATCGGGGTCCAGCCCTTCTCGTCGTCCGGGACCTGTGGGTCGATCGAGAGGCCGACCGCGCGTTGCCATAGGTTATGAAACTTCTGGCCGATCCCGCCCATCCCGTTCGCCGTGCTCTCGATGACGGCAAGCGAATCGAGCGTGACGGGCACCGTTTGCATGACCGCCGCCAGCGTGTTCTCGGCCTGCTCGAAGTAAGCGAATTCACTCAAGTGAACGGACTGCGCGGTGTACCCGCGCGGGTCCCCCTGCACCTCGACCTGCATCCTGGATCCCTCGTCGAACTCGATCTCGTGGACGTTCTGGATGCGGGTCTCCTGCTGCATTTCCTCGCGCAGGAATCGGTGGAAGTTCCGGCTCATCCTGAAGAGCGCGCGCGAGCTCTTGAGCGTGTGCGCTAGGACCAGCGCCGAGCGGTTCTGGCGCGTGAGGCAGTCCCAGAATAGGAGCGCTTCAACCACCGTGGAGACCCCGACCTGGCGGGCCTTGAGTATGGCGAGACGCGGTGGGATGCCGGCGGCGACAAGCGAACGGATCTTCTGATAGATCGTACGCTGGGTGCTGTTGAGGATGAATGGGACGCGCGCGCCCTGCTTCGTGATGATGACGAGGCAGTCGCGGCAGAACTCGGGGAAGTGCTCGAGCTCGGAGTAGTACTCGAGGCCTGGGAACTCGGTAGGGGGCGGGACGTCCTCGGCCGCCCCCCGCCGTGCTGCTACTGCTCGAACGGGATGGGCTGTTGGACGCTGAAGTCCACGACCGCGGCCGACCCGAACGGGTAGAGAATCCGTTCGTCCTCGGTCACGATCAGCTCCACCTTGAGGCCGGCGGCCTCGTTCTTCAGCTTCACCTTCACGAACACCTGGTCCTTCTTGAAGATCATCTCGTGGCCCACCACCCTGCACGCGAACTTCGTTGCCGGCTTCATCGTCTACCCTCCGGTTCTTGCTCTCCAGCCTGCGCGCGTTCTCGGCCCCGCCGTAGCGCAGGGCGCGAGCCTCGAAAGACTGCTTCGGCGCGCGGTTTTTCGCCCACTCACGCTCAACGCGGATTTCCTCTTCGGTCCTGTTCTTGGAGCGTCGGTTCGCCCATACCTCTTTATTCCGGGCCTGTCTCGCCAACCTGGCGGCCCGGCGCCGCTCTCGTTCCTCTGACGATTCCGGCACGCTCGAATCCTTGGAAGAGGGTGATGACCACGTCCTCGACCGCCTTAAGCTTGCTATCGACGGCCGCGGTGTTGCGGTCCACCGCCGCCCGCAACAATGCAGTCTCGGACTTCACCTTGTCCATCGCCGCAGCGACGGCGTTCGCCTGGTCCGCGACCGCATTGGTGATGGCCGACACGGCCTCGGCGGCCTGAAGGTAGGCGCGAGCGGAGCGCCAGCCGGCGAAAAATCCGGCCGCCGCGACCACCGTCAACCCAAGGGGAAGGACCCAGAGAGCCTCGGTCATTTCGCGTGCGTCCCCTCGACCCCAGCGGCAATCCTCCGCCTGGTGCGGTCCTCGAGTCGATTCAGCGCCATGACGAGATTCGAGATCGCGTCCTGGTTCTCGGTACAGCCGAACTCGGAATCCTGGTAGAAGCGCAGCCGGTCGAGGCAGGCGTACATGACGTCCTCGACGAAGGCGCCGTTGGGCGGTCGCCGCTCCTCCCCGCGACCGAGCGGGCCGTCCTGCCAAGAGATCGCAAAGCCAAGACCCGAGCTCACGCCCCCAGCGGGCCGGCCGTCCTTGTCCTTCCAGTGTCGCGACTGATAGCCGATCGTGCTCACCTATCCCTCCTCGATCAGAAAAGGATCTCGCCATCCTGGGTCGCCGCCGACTCCCGGTAGAGCATCTCGAAGAACTTCGACGGGCGGACCCGGAGCGCTCGGGCGAGTTTCACGATCACGCTCGCTCTCAGGTCCGGGTTGTTCCGCATCCAGTACATCTTCCCGTTTCGGAGGCCCGCCCGGCCAAAGATTGTTGTACGACTCGGCTTCCCGGGCAACCTCATCCTCAGACGGTCGATCACTCTCTCCCAGGCAGTCAGGGACGGGACACCCGTCTCGACCCGGCGCCTTCGGATTGATTCCGTGGACCGGGCAACTGAAGTATCCGTCATTCCTCGACTCCTCCCAGCAGTGCTGGCAGATCCCGTTGATCGCAGGGGCGCCGTTATCGTCGACCAGCCGTATCACGCTCGCCGGAGCGTGGATCTTGCAAATACCCCACGTCGCGTCCGGCAGGACGTCGCCGTCAAACCTTGGATCGCTCACGGCCGAACGGTAGCGGTACGGAAACTTGAGGTCAAGGGAAGATTTTTATTGACTCGGTTCGCCGCTAGCCCCATGTTGAGCCTCAACAACGTCCCAGCCACTCGAACCTGGGGAGGGAACCGTGTACGCAAAGACGTTCACGGCGCTGTGGGAGGGCTCGATGGTTGGGCGATCCGACGCGCAGCTCGTGTTCATCTTCCTGTTCTGCCACTGCGACCGAGTCGGGTTTGTCGAAGCGCACCCAGCCGTGATCGCCGCCAAGACCGGGATCCCAGTAGAGCGCGTCGACGACGCCCTACGGTACCTCGAGGAACCAGACCCCAGGAGCCGATCAAAAGCCGAGCAGGGAAGGAGGATTGTGGCGCTGAACGGCGACCACACCGCCGGCTGGAAGGTCGTCAACTACGAGTACTACCGAGGGCTCCGAAGAGCCGAAGATAGACGTGAATACCACCGAAACTACTGGCACAAGCGAAAGGTTAAGTCTCAACCGCCCTCAACCACGCTCAACCCCACTCCACCGATAGCAGATGCAGATGCAGAAGCAAAGGCAGATGCAGAAGCAAAGGCAGAAATACGGGACGTTGGTGGTAGTTCACCGTCTTTGGGTTTAAAAACCTCTGTGGTTGGCGAACGTAAGCGGTCGCGCTCTAAAAGCGCTCCCGCCGACATCGTCATCTCCCTCCCTACAAATCGAACAGGGATGGAGCACGCCGTCACGAAGGACGCCATCCAGGAGCTCGCGCCTCTCTACCCAGCCATCGACGTGATGCAGGAACTCCGAGCTATGCGAGGCTGGCTCCTAGCGAACCCAGCGAACCGGAAAACGGCTAAGGGCGTGCCCAGATTCATCGTGGGATGGCTCAATAGGGAGCAGGACGGGGCTCCGAGAGGCGGCAGATCGGGTGGATTCTCGAAGGGCAAGGGCGCGACGCTCATGGAACTTGGACGGCGAATGAAGGAGGCTGAAAATCATGGGGAAGGCTGACGCAACACTCGCACTTGGTAAACTGGTTTCCGCGTTCCGCCAGGACGGCATCCGTGAGGACACCGTTGAGACCTACGTGGACCGACTCCAGGACATCGACCCGCAGCTCCTAGAGGCCACCGTGAACCAGATCATCGACCGGAGCAAGTTCTTCCCGTCTGTGTCCGAGATCCGCGAGTTGGCCGGCAGGATCGCCGGCGTCCTGCCCCCGCTTGCGGCCGAGGCGATGGCCCTGATCCGGGCCGCGGACCGCCGCGAGTCGGTCTTTCGGAGGGACGGGTCCTTCGCCTACGAGGAGCGGTTTTGGGAGTGGCCCGAGATGACGCCGGTGACCCGCCAGGCGGTGGAGGCGGCGCTCGCGAAGGCTGGGGAGCCTTGCGACCCTGACGGGAAGGCCCGCTTCGGCTGGGAGACCGGCTTCCAGAAAATCTACGAGGCGGAAGCAACGGAGGTTTCCGTGCGCCCCCTTGCGGACCTCTCCCGCGCCAGGCTCCCGGCCGGCCGCGGCGAGGATACGAGGCTCATCGGAGAGGGAGCGGCCAGGTGAAGGACGCTCCATCACCGCAGTTCCTATCCAGGCTCGACACCTACCGACTCGAGGGGCTCGTGGGCGATACTTTTCAGGCCCACGGGGATACCGAGAACGAGAGGCTCTCCTCCCTCGAGGCGAAGGCGTACACGACCTGGGTCAAGAAGAACGCGGACCGCTGCGGAAACCACCACCCAGAGACCGTAGGATCCGCCTTCCTGATGCGCCACGACCCGAGCTGGACCTGGCCCGAGTTCTCGATCGGCGCCATGCCGACCGCGGCGAGCACCGCGCCCCCAGCCGGCTTCTCGAGGCCCGACCCCGTGCTACCTCCCGGAGACGCCTACGAGGGTCCCGAGGAGCCGGCGACGCTATTCACCGAACCGGCGGAAGTCCCGCCACCCACGGAGGGATGATGGGATCCAAACGACCCAACGACGGCACCATCCTCATGATGCGCCCCCTCGCTCACGATCCCTCGGTCCCCCACGCCTTCAACCACACCGGCGGGGAGTGCCCCAAATGCGGCAGCAAACGGCACCACATCCTCTACTGCCTCCAGGGACAGACCGGCCTCCCAAAAGTCGTCGGATGCGAAGTCGACGGCGAACACCTCCACCGCCAGTGCGGAGACTGCGGCTACCCCTGGATCGAACGCTGCTACGACCACGCCATCCACTCCCAAGAAGAGGGCGTTACCATCGCCGAGTCCCAGCTCATGAGCGCCCTCGCGGCCCTCGCACATCGCTCCGGCGGCATCTCGCTCGAGCAAGCCGTCATCTCGGGATACCGGGGATGGACCATCCGCTTCACCCGAGACGCGGACCGCGGATCCGTCACCATCACCGCCGAGGAAACCCCGCCCTCTGGAGAACCCGCACACCCCGAGATGCGCCCCGCACACCAGCCAGGGAACCAGCCCCGAGGGAGGGCTTCGTGAACTCAAACCCCACCATCAAGCGCCTCGAACCAGGCCAGTCCGGCCACGACGCCCAGGGAGTCAAGCCCAACTACAACCACAAACGCGCCGGAAGAATCGGCGGCCTGCTCCCAGGAAAGCGCTGCCGCCTCTGCGGACAACAGGGACACCGCTCCCAAACCTGCCACAAACACCGCCCATGACCCACAAACCCATCTCCCGCCTCGACCACCTCCGAGCCGACCTCGCACGCGCCGAAGCCAAACTCAACGCCGCCCTCCGCCACAACCCCCCCTACTCCGGCTCCCTCACCCAAGACCACCTACGCGCCCTCCGACTACTTAAAGACGCCGAATCCCGCTCCGCCAAAGGCTGGCCCGATCACGCCCGCCCAGGCGATGGCTCCCAACCATGACCACCTGCGAAGACACCCTCTGGATACGCCTCGACCTCACCAACCAAGGCCAGAACTGGCTCCGCTTCCAAGCCTGGCTGACCCTACTCCAAAAAGGGACCCATCCACGAGACCCACGCACACGGGGCCCCCACCCCGCCTCTCTGTAACCGCTACGCGTGGGACTCCTCAAGGAGTGGGGACCGACCCCGAGGCACCCGGCAGGCACCGACTGCCCCGAACGCGACCCCCGGCGCCACTACCATCCCTAAACAGCGAAAACCTCGCCAGAAGGCGCAGGAGACACGATCGCGCCCCGACCCATGCCACGGTACTGCCCACCCCGTATTTTTGCCTCTGGCGGCTTCCCCGGCCTTCCCGCCCCCAGGGAGCGTAGGTGCGAGAGGCCATAAGAACCCCGTATGCGAACCTCTGTAGAGGTAGGAGCCTTTAGAGGCCGCGCGTGCGCGAGGGGGGAGGGTGGGGGTCGAATAGGCCTTGACATCAAGGGGAACGTCTGATAGATTAGGTATTGGTGCTGGGGTGGTCCTGGTGCCTTGACTGCTAGGGGGATGGTATGAGGCAATTGGAACGTGATCCGTTCGCGAGGGCGACGCTTGTGAAGGAATCGCCGCAGCCGGTTGACTGTGCGTGGTGCGGGGGACGTGATGGGCAGGGTCGGTGCTACGTCTACCGTTGGGAGTCGGACGGTCAGATGGGCTCGGTTCATCCGCGATACACGACGCTTCGGCGGTTCTGCTCGAAGGCGTGCTGGGAGTCCTATTCATGACCGCGCCCACAATCAAGCCGGGAACACGGGACGCTCTAGGCCGCTTCGCGCCTGGCAACGACCAGCGCCTTGAGAAGAACGGGCACTGGAAAGGCGATGCCGTGTCGCCGGAAGCTGCGCGAGACCGGCTCAAGCGTCGGATGCCGATTCATGGCCCGTGCGAGGGCTGCGGAGCGAAGGCAAGTGACCGTCACCACAAGGATGGGAACACACGCAACAACGACCCCTCGAACATCGCTCAACTCTGCCGCCGCTGTCACATGAAGGCGGACGGGAGACTGGCAAAGATCGCTGCGATGGATGCGTGGCGGTCGCGCCGTGAGCGCAAAGTTGGTGGCAGATGAGCGCCAACCTTGGAATGTGCGAGTGTAGCGAGCTGAAGTGCGGGCGGCAGCACAACGGCTTTCATTGGAACGTTCCGGACCGCGGCAGGCTCAAAGGCGTATTCGGCCAGTGTCAAGGCAGTGCCGTGCGGTTAGTAACGGTGCGAACCAAGGCAAGCGTGATTTGGCCCGCCGGGCAAGAATACACGCTGAAACTTTGCGAGCCTTGCGCTCAGTTTCACGAAGCGAAGGCGGGTGCGCGATGACCCGCTACCGAGTCGAGTTGTGGATCGTTGGGGCGCATCCCGACCCCGACCGCATGCCCGATGTCAACGTTCGCGTGCGGGCCAGGTCTCACGGCCGGGCACTCCGGGCGGCCGAACTGATGGCGACGCGCGCGGCGTACGAGTCCGACAGGCTGGCGCGCTTTCTCGGGGTTGAGGTGGAGGATTCCAACGTGTACGAGGAGGATGCGCCCTGCGCGCTCTTCCACAACCGGCCGTCAACGGCCGACGATCGGGTTTTCTGATGGCTCAAAGACCGTGGCGGGATTTCGTGCCCTCGGAGCGCTGCCAGGGCTGCCAGTGGCAGCGTGAGGGCTTGACCGCGTTCGACGATGCCGACGGCGGGCGGTTTTGGTTGTGCGATTCCTGCAAGCCGGCGGCACAGGCCGAGAAGGCCGCGACGCTCGCGGCTCGGGAGCGCGCGGGGGAAGCGAAGGAGCGCGAGGGGGCAGGGCAGACGCGATGCCTGTGACCTGCAAGCGCTGTGGCGAGTCTTGGCCCCGCGATCCCGCGCTGGAAGTGCCATGCCCCACGTGTCAGGCGCCGATCGGGGTCAAGTGCAAGCGTCCGAGCGGTCACGGCTGCGAGTTGCACGCGCAGCGTGATCAGGCCGCGATGGACGCGGGGAAGCTACGGAAGTGTACCGGCGCGCCGAACGTGGCCCAGGCGGTCCCGGAGGCGCCTTTAACGCTATTCTGACGCACGGTCCCGCCGGACCGGACGTGTACGCGGGTCGCGCGGCGGCGCGGCTCGCCATCCCGCTAGGGGGATTACGATGGGCGAGTACGCCGAGATTTCAGGAGAGCGCGTCAAGATCGGGACGTGCGAAGACATGTACTATTTGCGCTTCGATCAGCGCCATCAGGTCAGGGCGCTGCATGGCAACGTGAACCCCGTCAAGGATGCGCCGGAGTTGCGCTTTCGGTTCCCGTGGCCCGATGAGGACGTGACCGAGCCGGGAGCATTCGAGAAGTACCACCGCAGCCTTGCGGTATACGGCTTCACATCTACCGGCAGCTTCGAGCATCACGCGGTGCAATTTGTCGCTCAAGCCGGTTACAACGTCTGTCTGCCGTGCCCCGAGTCGAACGCCGCGCAGCCGTTCGCCATTCACCGAAACGGCTTTGCTGGCGCGGTCCAGCTCGTGCAGCAGCGATTCATTCCCTCGATCGGATTGGTCCCGGTGTTGATGTGCGGCGGCTGCGGTGCGAAGTACCGCCTGGAGGATCGGCACGAGATCGAAGCGCTCGCGGTGGCGATACGCACCGAGGGGGACAAGCGCGATCGCGAGGAGCGGCTGGCCCGCGACTTTCACGATCGCAAGGACGGTCCGCATCAGTGGGCACCAATGCCGAGCGTCTTCTACCACACGATCGCCGATCGCGTCTTGGCCGGAATCGCCGAACGGATCGCGGCGTGACCCCGCGCCACTGGGACGAGCTGCCCGGTTCTCAAGGCTGGGCGCGGCAACAGCAGGACCGACTCTCGCGCGAGCGCCGGGAGTGGTTTGCCATGTGGGCTTCTTTCGTGGGCGCGGTGGTCGTGTTCGCGATCCTCGCGCTACTGGGGGACAAATGAACCGCCGCATCCGCCGCATCATGACCCCGCTCGAACTCGAGGTCTACCGGCGGCTGGTATCGCAGGAAGAGCTCGAGGGGAAGGAGATCGCCGAGCTTTGCATCAGGGCGAGCCGCGACGCCCACGAGGCCATGTCCAACGTTCAAACGAGCGCGGACGTTCGCCACGGCGCAGCGCTGTACAAATTCGCGGCCGACATGGCGCAGTGGATGGTTGACCACCTCGATCCTGCCGCGCCCTAGCGCCGGCGGGCCGGGCGGATCCCGGTTGACCACGAGGGACGGCGCGACCGCGCGACCGTCCCGCCTCTTTGGGGGAAACCTTGGAACTGACGAAGATGCAGTTATGGGCGCTGAAGTGCTACCACGTGGGCCGGATTCACGAGGCGACGCAGCCGGGAGCGTTTCAGTCGGCGGGCTTTCTCATGGGGATCAGGGGGGAGTGTGATGCGATCGAGAAAATCGAGGTGGAGGCGAAAGCGCTGGAGGATGGCGATGCGTGACCTAAATTCGATCATAACGCGGCTCAAGCTCGCGAGAGCCCAGGCGCACCCGCACACGCGGCGCCAGCAGATCGACGCGGTACTTGTGGACCTGGAGGCGCTCGCGCCGGTCGTTGAGGCTGCAATCGAATGGGGAGCGGTAGACCGCGAGTGGAGCCTTCCCGGGATGGGGCCGCGTGAAGCGCTCTACGATCGGTTCCGCGCGTCCGGGAACAAGCTACGGGCCGCGCTCCAGGCCTTCATCGGGGCAGCCCCGGTCCCCAGCCAATCACCGCCAGAAGGCCTATAAACGCAAGTCCCAGGATCACCCATGCCACGAGGCAGGCCAGCACCCAAACTAGGGCCCAGGACCGCCCGCGAGGGCTTCCTGGGCGTTCTGCTCTGTCGTGGGTCACGATGTATTCTACCTCGGGTCCCGGCGGCTCGAAAGCTCCGATGCTCACCATAGGTCGCCCTCTGGCGGTGCGTAGGCGACGATACTGACGCCTTCTCGCTGGAGGCTTCGGATCGGCGGGACGATCCTCGCGCGAAGCTCCCGCACGTGCTTGTCGTCCGTGTAGAGCACCTTGGTCATTGCGTCTTCGACGCACTTCACGAGGTTGCTGAGGTCGGCCGCGTGGACCGTATAGAACGTAAGCTGTAGTCCCACCGGCTCGTCAACGAGCGGCATCCCGACGCGGCACGCCTTCACGGTCCACGCCACCGTGCGCGACCACTCAAAGAGGCCCTTCCGGCGCTTCCACATCCGGGCGCTTGGCCGGGCGATCGGCTTGCCGGGTACGAAGACATCGAGGAGCGGCTCCCTCACGGGCACTTCCGCATCAACTCGCTCGGGACGTTCGCGAGTCCCGTCAGCTCGTACGTGAGCGCATTCCCTATCTGAAATCGAGACGCTGGGGCGATAGCCTTCTTGGGCCCGTAGCCGGGCACGCCGGGCAGCCCGTCCGCCCTGTCCCCCATCCAGGAAAGCAGGTGGCGAATCCGGCTCGGCGGCACGCCGAACTTCGCCTCTATCGCTTCCGGGCCCAGCACACGGCCCGCGCTGTCCACGAGGAGGATCCGGGGCGTTACGATCTGCGCCATGTCCTTGTCATCGGTCAGGACCAGCACGAGCTCCCGCCGGGGGCACCCGGACGCGAGGGTCGCGATCAGGTCGTCGGCCTCGAATCCCGGCGCAGTGAACCCGGGGTACCCCGCGTTCCGGCACTGCTCGAGCGCTCGCACGAGATCTTGCGGTTTGGGCGGGCGAGAGGCCTTGT
>Ga0070695_100000977_pt1 | contig 15550 bp, 13 predicted proteins | sample KBSK1252metaG_FD_65471 | JGI IMG/M metagenome (GOLD analysis project Ga0070695, IMG submission 65471) | Corn, switchgrass and miscanthus rhizosphere microbial communities from Kellogg Biological Station, Michigan, USA - KBS K1-25-2 metaG | ecosystem: Host-associated > Plants > Roots >...
GTTGGCCGTGGTGGCGACCAACCCAGCGACGTCGACGACCGAGCCTCTTCCGAACATGATCCCGTTCGGGTTGACGAGCATCACGGTTCCGTTCGCCGTGAGCTTGCCGAAGATGTAGGAGGGATCGCCGCCGGTGACCCGATTTAGCGAGATGCCCCCGCTCGGCATCGTGTAGTTCACCCACGCCTGGCTGCCGATCGAGTAGGTGCGCCAGTCGATGATCGACTTCTGCGAGCCTTGGGTGATCTGAAGCTTGTTGGGATCGGGCTGCGTGATCGTGGCGGTGCCGCCGGCGATCGTGCCGCCGGTCGGCAGCGTGTTGGGCGCGACCGTTTGCGCCAGAGCATCCGCCGAGATTAGTAGCGCGCCGGCCGCGATCGCCGGAACGATCGCGCCGAACGCGCGCGCCAAGCTTCCGTTCAGCGCCGTCGAGCTGGCGAGAGCCGTGATCAGCGCGCTCGGCTGGTCATCGCGAAGCGCCGGCGTCGCGGTGCCGTCGAAAGATTGCATCGTCATAAGGATCCACCCGTGCCCAAAAAACAGAACGGCACCTATGCAAGTGCCGGCCCCTGTTCCCTTGCGCCCACGGCGCCCATTGTGGTTAGGCGTCCGTTTGCGTCTTTCATTAAATTTCTCTAATCTATACAGACGAATGCGGCAGGGGCAAATGAAAAGATGTTAAATGGTTAATGGATGGGGACAGTCAAGCTTCTGGAATCGAACGAGAATCTACTTTATCGCCGTGACGATGCGCAAAAGAAAAAACAATGTTATGCAAAGTGAATGGAGGGCGACGCGGAGCAACAGAAATTGGCCCTGAATTTTTCGCTCGCGTAGTCTCTTGGGCTGGGGGAAGAATAGGGGATTGTGACGGCGCGAAAGGCGGTCAAGATTGCCGCTCGCGCCGCGATTGGCGGGTGCAACATCGAGGCGGCGTCATGGCGTTCGGGGGGACCGAACCTTCGCCGCGAGGGGAACACGATGCTCCATTTGGCGAATGACGCTCGAATTGCGCAGCCGGCCGGGCTGTGGATCGCGGCTCTGCTGAGCGCGCTCGTCGCAGCCGGCCCGGTCGCGGCGCAAACGGTTCCTTCGACTGTCGAGCCCGGCCGCGTGCCGCAGCGCCTCGAGCCGCCGCGCACGCCGGGCGTCGACACGCGCATCGAGATTCCGCAGGCGCCGACGGCGGTTCCGCCCGAACGCGCACGTCAGATCCGCTTCGTGCTGCGCGGCGTCACCGTCAACGGCTCCACCGTCTACACCGCGCAGCAGCTCGCTCCCTACTACCAGAACCTCGTCGGGCGCGAAGTTTCGCTGCTCGAGGTCTACCGCGTCGCGAACCAGATCACCGCGCGCTACCGCACCGACGGCTATGTGCTTTCGCAGGCCGTGGTGCCGCAGCAGCAGATTCGCGAAGGCGTGGTGCAGATCCTCGTCGTCGAGGGCCGCATCAACCGCGTGATCATCCGCGGCACGCCCGCCTCCGTCGTACATCCGGCGGGTGATTATAATTACCTGCTGCGCTACGCCGAGCGCTTGAAGGCTTCGCAGCCGGTGACCCAGCGCGAGCTCGAGCGCTATTTGCTGCTGCTCAACGACTTTCCCGGCATGCGCGTCTCCGGTGTTCTCGTGCCGTCCGACCAGCCGGGCACGGCCGATCTCATCGTAGAGACGACGTACAAACGCATCGATGCTTACGCCTCGATCGACAATCGCGGCTCGCGCTTCCTTGGACCGTATCAATCCGAGGTGTCCGCGGCCCTAAACGGCGTGATCGATACCGGCGACCGCTTGCTCTACCGCTACGTCGCGAGCCTGTTCCAGCCGCGCGAGCTGCAATTCCACGAATTGCGCTTCCAGACGCCGTTCCTCGACTACGGGACCATTTTCGAAGTTTGGGGCAACTACGCGCGGACGCGGCCCGGGTTCACGCTGCGGCCTCTCGATATCGAGGGCACGAGCTGGTCCTGGAACGTCAAGTTCCGCCACCCGATCATCCGCACGCGCGGCCTCAACGTCTGGGTCTATGGCGGCTTCAATTGGCAGAATTCGGAGAACGACGTTCTCACCGCGACGTTTTCCGACGACCGTCTGCGCGTGTTCCGCTACGGCGGCACCTACGAGGCGGTCGACGAGCTGCGCGGCGTCACATTCGTCGACTTCCAGATAAGCCACGGCGCGGCGATTCTGGGTGCCCGCGGCGACAGCCGTTTCGACGCCGATTCCTCGTTCACGAAATTCAACCTGGACGTTCAGCGCAATCAGTCGATCTGGGGGCCCGTGTCGGCGTTCGCCCAGTTCACGGGACAATGGGCGGACCAGCCGCTATTGGCGCCCGAGCAATTCGGGCTCGGCGGCCGCACCTATGGCCGCGCCTTCGATCCCTCGGAAAAGACGGGCGACCACGGCTTGGCCGTCGCGGTTGAGCTCCGCTACACGATCGAGGATCTCAAGATGCCGATGCTCGATCTCCCCACGACGCTGCAGTTCTACGGCTTCGGCGATTGGGGTCGCGTCTATCACATCCACAATCCCGGAACCGACAGCCGCCTCACGTTCGAGCAGCTCGCTTCGGCCGGTGTCGGCATGCGCTTCACGATCGGCCCGCGGCTCTCCGGCCAGATCGAAGGCGCGGTGCCACTCGACGGGCGTGTCGCGTCGCTCGGCACGGAAGGCCGCAACTGGCGCGCCTTCTTCATCCTCAACGCGCGCTACTAGGGCGCGTTCGGCGCGGGCGAAATCGATGGAAGGCGAGCCGCGCGGTTGCGGGCCGGTCTAGCCGGGCCGCGCCCTTAGACGCGCGGCCTAGAACTTTCCCTTCTCGATCCGGAAGATGTCGGGTTCCTTGGAATTGAGCACGTAGCTCAGGATCACGGCCTGCGGCTCGTCCGTTTTGAGCTGCTTGTCCTTCTCGGCCTTGGGGTCGTATTTGAACTGCCCGAGCAGCGCGACGATCCGGCCCGCGTCGTCCTCGCCGCGGAACATGAGCAAAATATTGGCCTGCGCTGTCGTGGCGTTGAGGACCGTCTTCTCCTTGGCGAAACCGCGCCCCTGCAGATACTGGCGCATGTTGATGAGGACGGCGGTGAGCCCCGGCGGGGTCACTTTCGCATCGATCGCCGGCCCCCAGATGACGTCGATCTGGATCAGCTTCTTGCTCTTGAAGCCGAGCTTGTAGTTGATCTGCGCAGTCCCGCTATCCGGCAGCAGCTCCGACACCTTGATCGACAGGATCGTGGTGCGATCGACCTTGTTCACCTGCTTCACGATGTGCTGCGGCTGAATCTTGAAATCGGCGGCGATCGCCTGCCGCACCTGGTCTTCGGTCATGTTGAAATGGGCCGAGCGGAACCCCTCCACTTTCGCGTCCTCGGCCATGGCCGGCGTCGCGACGACGAGGAATAGGCAAGCGGCGACGCCCGATTTCAGGCGGCGGACTCCGGCGGTCGATCTCATCATTTTCTCTCCAGCCCTACGAGGGCGCTCTCAGGCGGGCGGCGAGCGCCGGCCAGTTTGCGAAAGACAGCAGATGCGCGTGGATCCAGGCGAGCCAGCCGCGGCGCAGCCAGTCCGCGATGACGGCATTGGGCAAGGCCGCGAGCTTCGCTTCGTCGACGACGCGGAATGGGCCGAAAACGAGCTTCTGGTCGCCGCCAAGACCGACGTCCGCGGTCCGCGTCTCGAGCAGTTTCTGCTCGACGAGAGCCGCGGCGAATGCGCGCGTCTTTTCGTATTCGGCCTGGAACGAGGCGCAGAAGGCAAGCGCGTTTTTCGTCAGGTCCGTCGGCTGCCCGTCGCGAAAGAACGGATTCGCGTCGCCGTCGATCACGAGCGGCGAGGCGGCGTCGATACAGAGCGCGAACTGCTTCTGATCCGGGCCGGTCATGAACACGAACGGGTAGCGGCGGATGTAAGCCGGGATGTAGGTCTTGTCCTCCCACGCTCCTGCGCCGCCAAGAAAGAGATTCTCGGCATTGCGCAGGCCGAGGATGGCCATCGGGAACGGCGCCGCCTCGTCGCTGAAGACGATCGGATAGTGCCGCTGGGCCGATCCGAGTTCCACGCCGTTGAGGGGCACCGAATTCGTGCCCTGCGTGAAGCGATAGTCGATCTTGGACGCCAGCGACTTGCCCGAATGCCGCTCGTTCGTGAGCAGTTCGGGCCGCTGGTAGAACACAGGCATCGGCATACCCGCCGCGGCGGCCTGCGATATCGGCGATTCTGGTGTCATGTCGCTTCGATGTTGCGAGATTCGGCTCGGTCGCGGCCGCGATGCTCCTAATGCATCACCACCTTATTGTCATCTTGCCCCCGAGGCAAAGGCCAGCGCGCGTTTCCCGGCTGATTTCTCGAAGGCGGCATTGGTTAATGCGCAGCGGTCTGGGCAGGCCCAGATTATTTCACGGTCAGGCACGCGCAGTCGGCGAGGTGCAGGACTTTGCTCGAGACGCTGCCAAGGAACAATCCGGGCAATGGCCCGAGGCCGCGCCGGCCCATCACGATCAGGTCCGCGGCGAACTTCTTCGATTGCTCGAGGATGACCGCGGCCGGATCGCCGAATTCGACCGCGGTCTCGACCGCGCTCGCGCCCCGCGATCGCGCTCGCCGTTCGGCCGCACCCACAATTTTCCGTGCGAGCGATTCGAGCAAGTCCCAGTCCGTGACCTCGGCCCGCTCGATCTTCGCATATTCGCGATATTCGTCGGGAACGAGGCCCGACCCGCTCTCGATCACCACATTCAGCAACATCAGGCGCGCCTGGAATTTGACCGCGAGATCGCTGGCCCACTCCACCGCCGCGTTGGCATGGCGCGATCCATCGACGGGAACCAGTATTTTGCTGATCATGTCGGCAGACCTCCGTGCCCCGGTGGCGGCAACCCCAGCCTCGTCTTGATAGCAGGCGGCGGCCAAGCCGCGTTGATGTGCGTCAAGCGAGAAGCCCGGCGCGGCCGCCGCGCCGGCGCGCGTCAGCTCACGGTTTCCGCGCTGTAGCGCGCGATCAGGCCGCGGCGGATGACCGTGCGATAGACCAAGCGGAACAGGCCATAGGCGAGTGCGACGTAAATCAGCGCAAGCGCGATCCCGAGGCCGAGCAGGCCGGCGGAAAAGCGGCCGTCGAGCACGACGCCGCGCAGACCCTCGAAGACGTAGGACGGCGGCAGCGCGTAGGAGATGGCCTGCATCCAGGAGGGCAGCGTCGCGATCGGGTAGAACACGCCCACGAACGGGGCCAGAACCATGGGTATGGGCCATACGAACCATTCCGACGCGGGCCCGAAGCGCAGGACAATGGCAGTGGCGAGAATCCCGAGCGCCACGCCGAACAGGAACAGAATCAGCAGAAACGGAATGAGCGACGCGCCGAGAGAGAGCAGCGAGAGGCCGAACACGGCGCCGGCGAGCAGCATCATCGCGACCAGCGCAAATGCGCTGGTGATGACGCTCGTCGAGACGAGGCCGGCGAGATACTCCGAGACGCGCAGCGGCGAGGCGAAGACGTTCAGGAAATTGCGCGACCACACGTCCTCGAAGAATGCGACGGCCACGCCCTGCTGCACGCGGGTGAGGAAATTCTCGAGCACCACTGCGCCGAGAAAGACGGGAAGGAAGCTGAACTTGGCGGCCGCTACGCTGTTGAGATATTGCGTGATGAAGCCCCACAGCACGATGTCGAGCAGCGTCCACACGAAAATCTGGAACAGCCGCGTGGGGCTGCCGCGCAGCAGGAAGAGCTGGCGCAGGAAGATCGCGTAGGCGCGCTTCGGATTCATGCGTGCTGCGGGTGCGTCACGGACAGCGGCTCGCGCGCGATGGCGATGAAGAGCTCTTCGAGGTCGCCCTTGCCGTGCTCGGCGGGCAGCGTCTTCGGGTTTCCGGTCAGGAGCAGCTTGCCGCGCGAGAGAAACAGCACGCGGTCGCAGACTTCGGCGACCTCGTGCATATTGTGGCTGGTCCAGAGGGTGCCCACGCCCTGTTGCCGCCCGTAGGCCTTGATCTTGCCGCGGATGATGCGCGCGGACGACGGATCGAGCGACGCCGTCGGCTCGTCGAGCAGCAACAGGCGCGGCAGGCTGAGGAGCGCCTTGGCGAGACCCGCGCGGGTCTGCTCGCCCGAGGAGAGGACACCGCATTTCGTGTGCGCGAAGCGTTCGAGATCGAATTCGTGCAGCACCTCGTCGATCCGGCGGCGAAGGTCGTTCACGCCATAGATCAGCCCGAAGATGTGCAGGTTCTGCCGGACCGTGAGATTGCCCGGCATCTGCGCGTAAACCGCCGCGAAATTGGTGCGCGCGAGGACCTGCGTTCGGTTCCTTCGCAGGCTCAGGCTCCCGATGTGGATCGAGCCTTGCGTGGGCTCGAGCACGCCGAGGATCATGTTGATGATCGTGGTCTTGCCCGCGCCGTTCGGCCCGAGCAGCCCGACGATCTCGCCGCCGCCCACGGCGAAGGAGACATCGTCGACGGCGGTAATGCGCCCAAAGGCTTTCTTGAGCCCGCGGACCTCCAATATATGCGCTTCAGCTTCGGCCATCTCGGGCGTCTGCAAGAGATCCGCGGGCATCGCTGCGGCGCTCGTCGGCATCGGTGCGTGCCCCGAGACGAAATACGCTGCCGGCGCCCGAATTAGAAGTGGCCGCGATGAGTGAGCCACGCTGCGGCGCGTGGGCCCAGCCGGCGCCGATCAGCGTTGGCGCTGTCTTCTACGGCGACAGCGAGACGCAGATGGCGTTTTGGCCCGCGCGCTCGCCGGCCAGCGTCTCGATGGCATCGGCCGCGCGCTGCAGAGGGAATTCGTGGGTGTGCAGGCGCGTGAACTTCGCGGAATCGCGCGCGAGCAGAGAGATCGCCTGATCATAGGCAGGTCCGGTCTGGGTGAAGACGCCCTGCACCGTGAGCTCCTTGACGACGACGCGGTCGCTGTCGAGCGGCACGGTCGCCGAGCCGCCCTTGATTCCCGCGAGAACAATCGTGCCGCCGACCCGCACCGCATCGACGGCGTCGACGATCGGCTGGGTGGCGACCGGCGTCAAATCGACCACGACATCGACGCCGCGATTGTTGGTGAGCTCCATCACGCGTTTGACGACGTTTTCCTGATCCGCGACGATCACGGCATGCGCGCCGAGATCGCGGGCGAGCGCAAGCTTGTGCGCGTCGCGCGCCAATCCCGTGACGATGATCTGGCGAACGCCGGCCGCGCTGCAGGCGATGACGGATCCCAATCCGCGTTGGCCGCAGCCCAGGATCAACACGGCGTCGCCGAACGACGTCTTGGGCACATGGACCGACCAGCGAATGCCGGCGGCGAGCAATTGGTATTGGCTCGCGACCGCGAGCGGCAACTGCTCCGGCAGACGGTGCATGCGCGAGCGCGCATGCAAGTGGATGTATTCGCCGTAGCCGCCCCAGAGGCCGTGGCCGAAATCGAGCGGGAGATAGCCGTAAGCCGCCGGATTGACCGGCAACAGCGACTTGCACAGGTGGTAGCTGCCGCGCGAGCAGGCGCTGCAGCGGCCGCACGAAAGATGCGGCTCGAGCGCCACCCGGTCGCCGACCTTGACGCCCCAGGCCCGTGCCGCCTCGGGGCCGAGCTCGGCGATGCGGCCGATCGGCTCGTGGCCGGGGATCAGCGGGTAGCGGACGAGGCCCTTCTGCACGAAATTGCCGCGATATTGCTCGATATCGCTGCCGCACAGGCCGCAAATCTCGACCTTGAGCAGGCCCTCGTCCGGGCCGACGGGCGGAATCTCGCGCTCGGTCATCTCGAGGCGGCGGTCCGCGATTTGGACCATGGCACGCGATTTCATGAGACACCCCTTTCCATGGCAGCCAAGGGCGCGCGGGCTGGCATAGCGCAGATGCCGCCATTGTTGAAATTAATTATCGCAATGAAGTAATTTACGCCATGCATATCCGCGGCCTCGACCTCAACACGCTGGTCGTCTTCCGGGCGCTGATGGAGCACCGCAACGTGACCAACGCGGCGGCGGAGATCGGCCTGTCCCAGCCGGCCGTGAGCCACGCGCTGAGCCGCCTGCGCGAGCGGTATCGCGACCGGCTCTTCGTGCGCCTCGGCGGCATGATGCAGCCGACCGATCGCGCGGTCGAGATCGCAGGCGATGTGGCCGAAGCCTTGAAGCGCATCGAGGCGACGTTTCAGGACGAGTTCGACCTCAAGACGCTGAAGCGCAAATTCCGCATCGGCTTCGTCGATTTCGCCGCCATCTTCTTCCTCCCCGCACTGATGGAGAAGATCGGCCAGGAGGCGCCGGGCGTCGACGTCGTCGCCGAATATGTCGGCGGTTCCGCCGCCACCCAGCTGCTGCAATCCAACGACCTCGATTTTGCCATCGGCGTCGTTCCCCCGACGTCCTCGGCGTGGCGCCGTCACACCCTGTTCCTGGACACGTTCGTCCTGATCGCGCGGCGCGATCACCCGGACGTCGGCCAGAAGATCAGCTTGAAGAAATACGGAGCCCTCCGCCATGTGCGCACGCCGATGTGCCACATCATCGATCGCGCGCTCGCGGCGCGCGGAATAGAGCGGAAGTTCGCCGTCACCGCCGACAACATCGTCTCCGTTCCCTTTATCGTGTCGCGGTCCGATCTGCTTGCCGTCATGCCGAGCGCCGGCGCCAACGTCTTCGCCGAATTCTGTCGGCTCAATGTCCTGAGCCTGCCGTTCCGGCTCGACACCTATCGCATCGATCTCGCCTGGCACCGCGGCAGCGAGAAGGACAAGGCGCACGGATGGATGTCGCACACCATCCGCTCCTTGGCGAGCGACCTCGACCGCTATTTGGCGACGCGGCAAAGGGGCGCGGCGCGCGCCTGAGGCGCCCGCCGTGGCGATATGCAGCCAGCGAATTTATCCATCCTAAATATGAATTTCTGCGTGTTCGCCGGGCGCGCTACGGTGTAACCGCCGTCTCGGCGAAACAAGGAGCGACCGCGATGCTCGATCAGCCGGCAGCGCCGCCCAAGTCCAATCCGCCCTTCCCGCCGCACAAGCTTCCGCCCGGTGCCAAGCCGACGGTCGTCCCGCGCCGTTACATGCCGCAGCTTTCGCTCACCGAGCGCGCGCGGCGCTGGGACCAGCTGCGCAAGCGCATGGTCATGGCCAAGATCGACGCGCTGGTGTTCCTCGGCAACGACATCTTCTGGGACATGGGCCTGGCCAATCTCCGCTACATCTTCAACGCGGGCGGCAAGGTCACGTCCTACGGCGCCTTCTTCATCGATCGCGACCCGATCCTGTGGAACTCGGTCGCGCATTCGAACCGGCCCTACAATTTCTGCCACTCTGTCCAGGACTGGACGACCGACATCCGGATCTTCCAGGGCCTCCCGGAGATCGTGGCCGAGCTCAGGAGCGCCGGCTTCGAGCGCTCGCGCATCGGCATGGTCGGCTATTCGTCGACGCTCGTGCCCTCGACGCTGCTTCACGGCGAGGTGGAGTTCCTGAAGCGCGCGATGCCGCTGGCCGAATTCCTCGACGTGAGCTGGGTCATCGAGCATATGCGGCTCATCAAGAGCGAGGAGGAGATCGGCCTGCTGCGCGGCGCCGGGAAGATCGCGCGCAAGGTCATCGATGCGCTGCTCGCCACCGCGCGCCCCGGCGTGACGGAAGCGGCCGTGTTCGGCGAAATGGTGCGCACGCAGATCGCCAATGGCGGCGAGCCCAACGTGTTCAACCTCTTCAACAGCGGGCCGGTCGAGCACCCGGAGACGGAACTCTGGCACTTGCTGCACGGAGTCGAGCAGCCGCAGATCCCGTCAATGCGCCCGCTCGACGAGGGCGATCTCATCGTCACCGAGTATCACACCAAATACGGCGGCTATCTCACCCACACAGAATACACGGTCTACGTCGGCAAGAAGCCGCCGCAGGAGCTCGTCGACATCTTTAAGGTGTGCGTCGAGTGCCTCGACGTGAGCCGTGACGTGCTCAAGGCCGGCAACACGCTGCGCCAGGCGTGGGAGGCGATCCGCAAGCCCGCGGCGCGGGCCGGGCTCGATTTCGTCGAATTGGGCTTCCACGCGATGGGCGCGGGCTCGCCCGAATGGCCCTCGGTCGTCTACCACGAAGGCTACGGCCACAACGCCATCAACGGCCATCGGATCGGCGATCTCGTGCTCGAAGAGGGAATGTGCTTCGGCAACAATCTGGATCTGTTCAATCCGCGCTGGAAGCCGGACGTCGGCTGCCTGCTCTCCGACCACATGGTCGTGCGCAAGAACGGCGCCGAGCTCTTGGTCAACACGCCGCGCGAACTGGGCGTCGTCGGGTGACGGCGCTTCCCGAAGCTGCGCCGACGGCGCGCGGGCGGCTGCGGCCGGGCGATCAGGCCTTCGCCGGCATCGCGCCGATCATTTCCTCGATCCAGGCGGCGTCGTCGCTGATGCGCCGCAATTCCGTGCGCATCGTCGCCTCATCCATCGTACAGCTGCGGATGGCCTGGAGATCGTCCTCGTCGCCGTCGAGATCGGACACGATCTCGAGACGCGTCCCATTGGGATCGAAGAAGTAGAACGAATGGATCGCCGGCGGAATCGTCACCAGCGGACCGGCCGTGATGGTCACATTGTTAGCCTTCAGGCGCTCGAGAATTTCCTGGTAGCGCTTCGGGCCGCACACGAACGAGACGTGCTGCATCGCGCCGATCGTATCCCGGTCCGTTTGCGCGACCTTGCCCTTCGGATACTCGAAGAACGCCAGCATGCTGTCGCCGCCCATGTCGAGAAAGAAGTGCGCGATCGCGGCGAAGGGCGGAACGCCGAAGCCGTGGCTGCTCGCGCCCCGCTGCGCCGTGCGCTCGCCCGGCTTGCCCGGCGTGATGAGGCCGTGGACGAGCGGCATGCCGAGGATGCGCACGTAGAAATCCAGCGTCTTGCGCATGTCGTCGGTGACGAGCGCCAGGTGATGAATTCCGCGCAACTGCGGCTTGCCAAAGGGCGCGGTGCGCGCAGCGGTCTGCATCAACGTATCCATGCGTTCCTCCGGTATTCGGATTATTCGAACGCATATCAGATTTTCTTGACCCCGGCAAACGCCTCGGCAATGCTGCTCTGAAGAATCAAACAAACGCTTCAAGGGAGGACACCATGCGACGCAACCTGCTAACGGCTGCGCTTTCCGTGCTGTGCTTGGCCGCCGCTCCGCTCCAGGACGCCGCGGCGCAGGACGCCATCCGAATCGGCGTCATCACCGACCGCACCGGCAACGCCGCGGAGTTCGCGCGCATCGAGGAGCAAGGCCTCGAGCTCGCGCTCAAGGAGATCAACGCGAAGGGCGGCATTCTCGGCCGCAAGATTCAGCTTCTCTACGAAGACGACGAGGACAAACCGGCGCTTTCCGCCACGAAGGCGCGCAAGCTGTCGAGCGCCGGCGTTCCGATCATCATTCAGCTGAGCAGCTCGACCTCGACGCAGCAGGCGGAGGCGGCGACGCTCGAAACCAAGACGCCGCACATCGGCGCGAACCAGTCCGCCGACACGCTGGTGACGAAGCTCGACAATCCCTACTTCTTCCTCGCCGGGATGCCCGGATCGATCCAGTTCAAGACGCTGATCGCCTACACCCAGCAGCGCTACAAGACCGCCGCGATCTTCACCGATACGTCGGCGATCGCGATGTTCATCGCCAAGACCTTCAGGGCAGGCCTGGAAAAATCCGGCGTGAAGATCGTGGCCTACGAGATCATCGAGACCGGGGCGACCGATGCAGTGCCGCAAGTCCAGCGAATTCGCCAGGCGAAGCCCGACGTCGTCATCGACGCGGGCAACTTGATCTCCGAATCGGCAACGTTCTATCGCACGTACCGCCAGCTCGGGCTCACCTACCCGGTGATCGCGTCCTACAACAAGAGCATTCCGCGCTATCTTCAGCTCGTGCCCGGCCTGCTCAACGGCGTCGCGTTCCTCGATTGCTTCGACCAGGAAAAGCCCGAGACCAAGGCGTTCATCGAGAAGTTCAAGGCGGAATTCAAGGCCGAGCCGTTCTCGCTCGCCGGCTACGGCTACAACGCACTTTGGCTCGTGAAGGACGCGATGGAGCGCGCCGGCAGCACCGACCGCGAGAAGATCCGCGCGGCGCTGGAAGGAACGAAGGAGTTCCCCTCGGTGCTCGGCGCAAAAGGCACGGTGTTCAGCTTCTCGGCCAAGCAGCGTGCCGGATTCCCTGACAAGGGCGCCGTGATCCGCCTCATCGAGAACAACCAGCACGGCCGCGCCGTCTTCTCCGGCTACTGAGAGGCGGGGATCTTTGCGTGACTTTCTCGAGCTGATCGTCAGCGTAGGGGAAGCCGGCAGCATCTACTCACTGGTAGCTCTGGCCTACCTGGTGGCGCTGCGGCCCACGGGCGTGTTCAATTTCGGCCTCGGCGAATGGGCCGGATTGGGTGCGTTCGTCGGCATCACCTTCGTCGTCACGCTCGGCCTCCCTTACATTCTCGCGCTGTTTCCGATCATCGCCATCATGGCGATGGTCGGATACGCGGCCGAGCGCCTGACCGTGCGCCCCCTCATCGAGCGCGATGCGCCGACGCTCACCCCCGTGCTCGCGTTGCTGGGCGTGCTCGTGATGACACACGAGGCGATCGTATTCTTCTTCGGCACGTCGAACCAATACGCGCCATCGCCGCTCGGGGATGGAATCGTCGCCCTCGGGCCGTTCGTCGGCGCGACGCAGAGCTTTCTCATCATCGCGGTCACGGGGGGGCTCTTTCTCGGCGCGTGGTACTTCTTCGAGCGAACGGTCTGGGGCCGCGCTTTCGAGGCCGTGGCTCTCGACCGCTTCGCGGCGGGGGTCGTCGGCATCAATCTCCGCATCACGAGCGCGCTCGCGTTTGCCGCGAGCGGCGCCATCGCGGGCCTCGCGGGCCTGCTGCAGAGCCCGCTCACCTCGGCGTCGTATCTCATGGGCCTACCGCTCGCGATCAAGGGCTTCTCCGCCCTGGTGGTGGGCGGCATGGGGCGCGTGGAAGGCGCCTACTTCGGCGGAATCCTGCTGGCGCTGCTCGAGAAGCTGGTGCTGCGCTACGCGCCGATTCCCGCGGGTTTCGCGATCGGCGTGCCGCTGGCCCTGCTGATTCTGTTTCTGCTGTTGCGCCCGAACGGCTTGCTCCCAGCGAGGACAGTGCGATGAGGGGGCGCGTCGTGCTGGCATGGCTGTGCGGCGCCGGCCTGCTCGTCGCGGCGACGTTCTTCCTCGACGACTACACGGCCGACATGTTTCGCAAGCTGCTGCTGACGACGACGCTCGTCCTCAGCTTCAATTTCCTGTTCGGCATCGCCGGGCAGCTCGCGTTCAGCCATGTGGCGTTCTACGGGATCGGCGCGTATGCGATCGTCATTTTCGCGCACCAGCTCGGCTGGCCGCTGCCGCTCGCCTTCCTCGCCGCCGCCGGGTGCGGGTTCATCCTTTCCTTGGCGGTCGCGGTGCCGTCGTTGCGCCTGGAAGGCTTCTACCTCGGCCTGGCGTCGCTCGCCTTCGCGCAGCTCTTCACGGTCGTCACTTCTCAGGGAGGTGAGCTGACCGGTGCCAGCGAGGGGATCTCCGGGTTCGCCTCGCCCGTCATTCTGGGCGTCCGATTTTCGGGACAGAACTACCTCTTCGCGGTGATCGGGCTGTTTCTCGCGACCTTGGCCATCCTGCTCGCCGTCGACCGGTCCTATTTCGGCCGCGCCTGCCGGGCCATCCGCGACAATCCGCAGCCGGCGGCGGCGATGGGCATCAACGTCGCGCGAACGAAGATCATCGTCTTCGTGATGACGAGCGTTCTCGCGGTCGTCGCCGGCATGTTCTACGCCTACTCCGACAATTACGTGAATCCGTTCGTCTTCAATCTCGACTACATGTTCCTGCTGTTCTTCATGGTCGTCATCGGCGGCACCGGCCGGCACATCGGCGCGGTGCTCGGCTCGGCGGTGTTGTTCCTGCTCCCCGAGATCCTCGGCGGCGCCGTGGGGAAGCGGCATCTGTTCTTCTACGGGCTGTTCGTCGTCATGGCGATCTTGTTCTGGCGCGAAGGCCTGGCCGGCATCGTCGATTGGCTGAAGTTGAGGCTGAAAAAGGCCGCGCCGGAATTCCGCGCCGCCGCCCCCGCAGAGTTCAGCCTGCGGTCGTCGCGCGCCGTCGGCGGCGACGCCACGCTCGATCCCAAGCAGCCGATCCTGAGCGTGCGCGGATTGTCCAAGCGCTTCGGCGGGCTCTTGGCCGTCGACGGCGTCGATTTCGATCTCTATCCCGGCGAGATCCTCGGCGTCATCGGCCCCAACGGCGCCGGCAAGACGACAATCTTCAACATGCTGGCGGGTGCGTTCGCGCCGAGCAGCGGCTCGGCCAAGCTGCTGGGCCAGGAGCTCATGGGCCGGGCGCCGCACGAGATCGCGGCCAGCGGCGTGATGCGGACCTATCAGCACAATCGGCCCTTCGCGGGGTTGACGGTCGTCGACAACGTCATGGTCGGCGCGCATTGCCGCTTCCTGAGCCACGGCCGCGTCGGCACCAAGCGCCAGCGCGTCGAAGCCGACGTGCGCGCGGAGGCGCTGCAGATCCTGGATTTCGTCGGCCTCGGCCATCTCGCCAATGCCGAAATCCGGCGCCTCTCGTTCGGCCAAGGCCGTCTGCTCGAGGTTGCCCGCGCGCTGATCGGCCACCCGCGCGTGATCATGTTCGACGAGCCGGCGGCGGGCTTGACGCCCGGCGAGCTGGACAAGCTCGGCGAAATCATCCGCTGGATCAGCCGGCAGGGCATCGCCATTCTGCTGATCGAACACGACATGCACTTCCTCTTTCCACTCGCCGATCGAGCGATCGTGCTGAACTTCGGACGGAAGATCGCCGACGGCGTTCCAAAAGCGATCAGCGCCGATCCGCAGGTGATCGACGCCTATCTCGGCATGGCCGTGCAGCAGGAAGCCGGGGTCGCCTGATGCTCAAGCTCACCGACCTTAGCGCCGGCTACGGTCCGATCCGCGTGATCGAGAAGCTGTCGCTCGAAGTCGGCGCCGGCGAGACCGTGGCGGTGCTCGGGCCGAACGGCGCCGGAAAATCGACGCTGATGGCGGCCATCGCCGGCGTCTTGCGATTCCAGACGGGCGAAATCTTGCTCGAGCAGCAGAATCTTTCGAAGGCGCCCTCGCACGCCCGCGTGCGGGCCGGCATCGTCTTGGTGCCGGAAGGACGCCGCGTCTTCGCGCCGCTGACGGTGTACGACAATCTGCGCTTGGGCGCTCTCCGCCTGGGGTCGACGCAGCGGCTCGCCGAGCGCTTGGACTATGTCTTCGGCCTCTTCCCGAGGCTGCGCGAGCGCCGGCAGCAATTGGCGGGAACGCTCTCGGGCGGCGAGCAGCAGATGCTCGCGATCGGCCGCGCCTTGATGTCCCGCCCGCGGGTTCTGCTGCTCGACGAGCCGTTCCTCGGCCTGGCGCCGCTGATCGTCGAGGAGATTTGCCAGGTCCTGCGCGGCTTGTCGAAATCTGGGCTCACGGTGCTGCTGGTCGAGCAGAAAGTCGACATGGCCCTCGATCTCACGCAGCGCAC
>Ga0070695_100000978_pt1 | contig 15547 bp, 14 predicted proteins | sample KBSK1252metaG_FD_65471 | JGI IMG/M metagenome (GOLD analysis project Ga0070695, IMG submission 65471) | Corn, switchgrass and miscanthus rhizosphere microbial communities from Kellogg Biological Station, Michigan, USA - KBS K1-25-2 metaG | ecosystem: Host-associated > Plants > Roots >...
CGCGTCCGTTTCCGATCGAGTCGTCCTACGGAACGAGGACGCCGTCCTCGAACAGTTGGATCGTATTCGCGGCCAGTCCGCCGGAGGCGATCGTGTCGCTGCCGCCGACGGTCTCGAGGTCGAGCTTGTCGCTGGCCTCTGCGTGCAGAAGCTCGACCGTAGTGGCCAGGCCGCTCACGCTCACGTCCCCGGCCACGCCGGCGACGGTGAAGGCGTCGTTCCCGTTGGTGCCGAAGACAGCCACGCGGTCGGTCTGGCCGTCGCCGGTGATGCCACCGAGGGTGCCGGCAAGGTCGAGGTCGACGCTCGTCACGCCGGTGCCGGTCAGGTCGTGGACGGTGACGAAGTCGGCGCCACCGAGAGCGTTGAAAACCACACGCTCGACGTCGTGGGTATCCATCGTGATGTTGGCCGGGTTGCGGAAGAACAGAAGCCGGTCCCCGTTCGCCGACAGGTCGACCGTCTCCGCAGCCGCGGCGCCGTTGAACACCAGCGTGTCCGTGCCGTCCTCACCTTCGATCCTGTCGCTTCCGTCGCCCGGATCCCAGACGAACCTGTCATCGCCCGCACCCAGAGCCGCGCGGTCGTTACCGCCGTTGCCGTCGATCGTGTCGTTGGCGTCGCCGCCGAGGAGCGTCTCCGCGCCCGGGCCGCCGGCGATCGTGTCGTTGCCGTCCCCGCCCTCGAGGAACTCGCTGATCGCGCCTGCAGCAAGACCGGTGGCGGAGATGGAGTCGTCCCCGCCGAGGGCCTCGACGAAGAGCTGGTCGGTCGGCTCCTGATGCTGGATCGCGACCCGCGTCTGCGGCCCGGACACCGTGACGCCCGACGAGTCGCCGGCGGCGGTGAGCGCGTCGTTCCCGTTGGTGCCGTCGACGACCACGCTGTCGGTCTGGCCGTCACCCGTGGCGCCGCCGAGCGTCGCCGCGAGGTCGAGGTCGACGCTCGTGACGCCGGTGCCGGTCAGGTCGTGGACCGTGGTGGCATCAGCGCCGCCGAGCGCGTTGAAGGCAACCCGCTCGACCCCGTGGGTGTCCATCGTGATGTTCGCCGGCTGGCGGAAGAACCGAAGCCGGTCCCCGTTCGCCGACAGGTCGACCGTCTCCGAGGCCGCGGCGCCGTTGAACACCAGAGTGTCCGTGCCGTCCCCACCCGCGATCGTGTCGCTGCCGTCCCCCGGATCCCAGACGAACGAGTCGTCGCCCGGGCCGAGATCCGAGACGTCGTTGCCGCCGTTCCCGTCGATCGAGTCGTTGCCGGGACCGCCGCGCAACGTCTCTGCACCGGCGCCGCCAGCGATCGTGTCGTTGCCCGGCCCGCCGTCGATGGTCGTCGGGATGGTGTCGGTAAACGCACCGTTCGTGTCGTCGATGCGCACCCTGTCGTCACCGCCGCGCGACTTGACGCTGATCTGGTCGATCTCAGCGCGTGAGAAGCTGAAGTCCGCCGAACCGTCGTCGCCGAGGTCGACCTGGACGACGGCCGGGTTGCCGGCTGCGAGGCGTAGCGCGATTGCGTCGTTCGCCTCGGTCCCCCGCACCCGCAGGGTGTGGTGCCCGAGCCGCACGTGAGCGGGCTCGGCGTTGGACGGGGGCGGAGCCGCAGCTCCCCGCGCCGGGAGAAGCGCGGCCGCTGCGACGGCGACGACTGCCGCCGCCACCGACACAAGCCGCCCGGACAAAACTGTCCTTGTCATGCCATTTCCTTTCCGAGTCAGTGACCCCTCGGCCCTAGAGACCCCGAAGGCGCGCGTCTATTCCCTGCGTCGTCGCGCGCGCTGCGGCGGGAATACGGAACGAGGCACGGTGTCTTTACAGGTGTGACCGAGGTACCGTGGAGGTCGTCATGTGGATGAGACGGGGGCGCGAGGAAGGGGCCGACGCTAACGAGATCGCCGAGCTCGCGGCACTCGCGGACGGGTCGCTCGCGCCCGACCGCCGCGCCGAGCTCGAAGCGCAGATCGCCGCTTCTCCGATCCTTGCCGACCGACACGCCGAGCAGCAACGGGCGGTCGCGCTCCTCCAGGGCGCCGCAGACGAGACCTACGCCCCGGCGGGGCTGCGCGCACGCCTGGACGCGCAGCGATCCCCGCGCACCGTGCGCACCCCGCGACGTCTCGCTCTCGGCGGCGTCGCCGTGGCTGCCGTCGCTGCCGCCGCAATCGCCGTCGCTGTGGTCAGCTCCGGCTCGCACGGCACAGGCTTCCAGGCCGCCCTCGGGCCCACCGCGCTCGTGCCCGGAGCCAGTGGCGACGCGACGCTCAAGAAGACGTCCTCCGGCTGGCGGATCCACCTCGAGGCCAGAGGGCTTCCGCGCCTCGAGGGCGGCCGCTTCTACGAGGCCTGGCTGCGAAACTCGGCCGGCGTGCTCGTGCCGGTCGGGACATTCAACGAAGGCCGGAACGTGACGCTATGGGCGGGAGTCCCGCCGACGACCTTCACCGTGCTGACCGTCACGCGCGAGCGAGCTGACGGCAACCAGGCCTCGTCCGGCGAGAAGGTCCTCGTCGGCCCGGTCCGGACGCGCTGATCGGGCTCACTCGGCGCCGCCCTCGATCTTTCGCACGACCTGCTGGCGGGCGCGATAGAGACGGCTCATGACCGTCCCCTCGGGAATCCGCAGCGCCCGAGCCGTCTCGCTGTAGGAGAGGCCCGTGACGTCGACCGCCACGATCACGTCGCGATAGTCGGCGGGCAGCGCGGCGACCGCTGAGTAGACCTCGCCGGCCTCGAACGCGGCCGCCGGGTCAGGCGCGCGCGGGTCCGCGATGACGTCGAGCTCGTCGGGCAGCGGCGCGGTCCGGAGTCGGCGGCTCTCCGTGCGCTTCTGATTCAGGAACGTGTTGCGGAGCGTCCTGAGGAGATAGCCGAGATCGTCCTCACTGCGGAGGAAGCGGGGCTTCGCCAGTACCCGGGCGTACGTCTCCTGCACGAGGTCCTCGGCGTCTTCTCGTGACCCGCACAATGCCCACGCCGCCCGAAAGAGCCGGTCGACGTGGGTGCTCGCCTGCTGGGGATCGAGTCGCACCCGCTCGGCTGTTGACACTACCCGGATGAGGGCCGCTTGTTCCATCTTTGTCCGATCCCCCTGAAGCCCAGCTCAGCCCGGCTGCGCCGCTGTGGCGGCGAGGGTTGCGAGCAAGCTCAACGCCGTGGCGGCGGGTGTGCCCGGCTCGGCGCTGTAGACCATCAACACCTGCCCGCCCGAGCCGGGAACAGTCAGCCGATCCCAGTCCAGCTCGATGACGCCGACCTCGGGATGGTTGAACGTCTTCCGGCCGTGCATCCTCTTCACGACGCCGTGCTCGTCCCACAGCTGTCGAAAGACCGGCGAGCGCTCCTGGAGCTCGGAGATCAGAGCCCGCACTCGCGGTTCGGGCCGTCCGCGCTCATACCGGACACGGAGTGCCCCAACAAGCCCGCTGCCGTCCCACCCGCCCGCGAAGTAGAGCTCTCGAATCTCGGGATCGAGGAAGATGAGCCGGGCCATGTTCCGGTCTGCGTGTGGCCGCCGCTCGAAACCGCAGAAGAGAGCCGAGGCGGTCGGGTTCCACGCGAGCAGGTCGAGCCAAGGTCCGACGATGAAGGCCGGGAGCGGCTCGACGGCGGCGAGCAAGCGAAGTAGGCCGGCGCGGACGTCCACGAGAGGGTCGATGTCGTGCGCGGCAGCGGCGCGGCCGGCGAGGGTGAAGAGATGGGCCCGTTCAAGGGTGTCGAGCTTGAGGGCGCGGGCCAAAGAGTCGAGCACCGCTTCGGAGGGTTGGATCCTGCCACCCTCGAGCCGCTTGATGTAGTCGACGCTCACGGAGGCGAGCGCGGCGACCTCTTCGCGTCTCAGTCCCTCGACCCGCCGGCCGCGGCCGGCCCTGAACCCGACATCCTCGGGCCGGAGCTGCGCCCGCCGTGACCGAAGGAACTCGCCAAGCTCGTTGCTCATGTAGCGATTGTCGCAGGCGGCCGAACCGCTGATCCAGGGCTGATTCGTCCCCGTCTGGCGGGAATACGCCGCGCCGTGCTTGCAACTTCCTTGCTCCCACGCTCACTTCTCTGCGACGGGAACGAGCTCGCCGAACGACGCGGCGAGCTGGGCGAACGGATGGTGAAAGGCCTCGAGGGCACGCTCAGGCGCGACGTTGAAGACGAGCGTCTCCTCGGACGCGGCGTCCCACACCTCCACCGAGATGCCGTTGTCGAGCGGGCTCCAGTAGAGCGCCACTTCGATCCCGCCACTGACGCGGCGTGCGAGCTCGCGGCGGTGCTGCTCTTTCATGATCACAGTCCTCTCTTTCGCATCTTGGGGGGAATCGGTTGGGGCCGCCGGCACTCAGGCGGCCCCACGAGTCGTGGCTAGTAGCCGCCGCCGTACCCGCCGGTGGCGCCGCCCGTGACGATCTTCTTGCCGGCGGGCGAGAGCACCCACCACTCTCCACCGGAGAGGTCGAGGCCCTGGCCGTTGGTCTGGCCCTTCGCCGTGTCGCCCACGTATCTGTAGAGCGGGTGGTGGCGGTACGTGACCTGCCGACGGCCGTCGGCGCGGCGGGTCGTGCCGAGCAGGGATGCCTTTGCTCCCGTGCCCGCACGCAGCTTGCCCGATGCGATCACCGGCGGCCAGTAGGTCGCGCACGAGCCCGAGCAGGCGCTCTTGCCGTTCGTGTCCTTGGCGAAGAGATAGAGCGTGCGACCGCGCTGGTCGACGAGGATCCGTCCCAGCTTGGAACTGGCAACGGCAATCGTGGTGCGGGTGCTCGCTGAGCTCGACGACGACGCTGAGGCGACGCTCAGCCCGAACGTAAGCGACAACGCGGCGGCGAGCGCACCGCTCGTGAGAACCAAGCCCTTCATTCCATGCTCCTTCCGGATGTGTTTCGCCATCGCGTTGCGATAGCTGCTGTCGACCGAGAAGGACTCCTGCGAGCCGCGGTTATTCCCGTCGCCGTTCGACGAATGGCAGGCGTTGCGAGGCGCCGCCGGTAGCCTCGCGCCGTGAAAGTTCTCTCCGTCGTCGGCAACCGTCCGCAGTTCATCAAGTCCGGCCCCGTCAGCGCCGCGCTCCGCGAGGCCGGCATCGAGGAGGTCGGCGTCCACACCGGGCAGCACTGGGATCGCGAGCTCTCCGACGTCTTCTACGAGGAGCTCGGGCTGCCGGAGCCGCGCTACCGGCTCGACCTCCACACCGCCGACGCCGAGGCGATGCGGCCGGCCATCGCCGCCGTGCTCGGGGAGGAGCGGCCCGAGTGGACACTCGTCTACGGCGACACCAACTCGACGCTCGCGGGCGCGGAGGCGGCCGGCGACGCCGGTGTTCCTGTCGCGCACGTCGAGGCCGGCCTGCGCAGCGGCGACCTGTCGATGCCGGAGGAGCACAACCGGATCGCGGTCGACGCGATGGCAGCGCTCCTCCTCTGCCCCGACGAAGGCTCGCGTGAGACGCTGGCCGGGGAGGGCGTCCTCGGGAGCGTCGCGGTCGTGGGCGACGTCATGCGCGACGCGCTCGACCTATTTCTGCCGGTCGCGCTGCGAACCCCGCCGCCCTACCCGAAGCCGTATTCCGTGCTGACGCTGCACCGTGCCGCGAACACCGAGCCCGAGCAGCTTCGGCGGATCGTCGGCGAGGTCAACGCCACGGGCTGGATGTTCGTCTTCCCCGTCCACCCGCGGACGCGCCATGTGCTCGACGAGCACGGGATCCAGCTCGGGCCATCCGTTCAGCCCGTCGCGCCGCTCGGCTACCTCGAGATGCTCGCGCTCGCCGCCGGGGCCTCGCGCGTCGTCACCGACTCCGGCGGGCTGCAGAAGGAGGCGTACTGGCTCGGTGTCCCGTGCATCACGCTCCGGCCGAGCACGGAGTGGGTCGACACCGTTCGCCTCGGCGCGAACACGCTCGTCGACCCGGCGGATCCCCGCGAGCTCGCCGTCATGCTCGCGAATGCGCGATTCCCGGCCGACGCACCGCCGCTCTACGGTGACGGTCACGCTGCGGAACGGGTCGCAGCTAGCCTTGCCGCGCATGGCTGAGTACGACGTCGCCGTAGTCGGCGCCGGCTACGTCGGCGTTCCGCTCGCAGCCACGTTCGCAGAGGCGGACCGCCGTGTTCTCCTCGTCGACGTGCTCGAGGACGTGGTCGCGGCGCTGAACCGCGGCCAGTCCCACATCCGCGACGTCCCGAGCGAGCGACTGGCGCCTCTCGTCGAGCGCGGGCTCGTCCACGCGACGACGGATTACGCGGAGGTGCGCGACGCGGATGCGATTCTGATCGCCCTGCCGACGCCGCTCTCACGCCAGCGCGAGCCGGACCTCTCGATCGTGGAGAGCGCGGCCCGGCGCCTCGGCGAGGTGCTTCGTGAGGGGCAGGTCGTCGTGCTCGAGTCGACGACGTGGCCGGGCACGACGCGCGAGGTGCTGCAGCCGATCCTCGAAGCGGGGAGCGGATTGCGTGCCGGCGAAGGCTTCTTCCTCGCCATGTCGCCGGAGAGAGTCGACCCGGGTCGCGAGGACTGGACGACGAAGACGACGCCGAAAGTGCTCGGCGGGATCACGCCCGAGTGCAGCCGCCGCACCGCCGCGGTCTACCGGAGGGCGATCGACACGGTGCACGAGCTCTCGAGCCCCGAGGCGGCCGAGCTGACGAAGCTGCTGGAGAACATCTTCCGCTCGGTCAACATCGCCCTCGTCAACGAGCTCGCGATCCTCTGCGACCGCATGGGGATCGACATCTGGGAGGTCGTCGACGCGGCCGCGACGAAGCCGTTCGGCTACATGCGCTTCAGCCCGGGGCCGGGCCTCGGCGGCCACTGCATTCCCGTCGACCCCTTCTATCTGACCTGGAAGGCGCGCGAGTTCGGCTTCTACACCGAGTTCATCGAGCTCGCCGGCAAGGTCAACGAGGAGATGCCGTACTTCTGCCGCTCGCTCGTCTCGCAGGCTTTGAACCACCACGCCCAGCGCGCGATGAAAGGCTCGAAGATCCTCGTCCTCGGCGTCTCCTACAAGCCTGACATCGGCGACCTGCGCGAGTCGCCCGCGTTGAAGCTCATCTCGCTGCTCCAGAATGCCGGCGCGAACGTCTCGTACCACGACCCGCACGTGCCGCGCGTCCACGAGGAGGGGGTCGAACTGTCGTCGGTCGCGTGCGAACCCCAGGCCTACGACTGCGTCGTCATCGTCACCGACCACTCCTCGCTCGACTACGACCAGCTGGTGGACGAGGCTTCGCTCGTCGTCGATCTGCGCAACGCGACCGGCGTGAAGGGCACCGCCGCGGAGCACGTCTTCAAGCTGTGACGACCCTCGACGTGAGGCTGCGTGTCGGACAGGTCGGCCTCGGCTACTGGGGCCGGAACCTCACGCGTGTCTTCGACGACGAGGCCGACCTCGCGTGGCTCTGCGACGCGAGTGAAGCGCTGCGGCAGGAGTTCGCCCGCCGCTACCCGAACGCGCGCTTGACGGGCGAGTTCGCGGAGATGATCTCCTCCGACATCGAGGCGGTCGTCATCGCGACGCCGGTGCCGACGCACTATCCGCTCGCCAAGGCGGCGCTCGAGGCCGGCAAGCACGTCTTCGTCGAGAAGCCGCCTGCGATGCGGGCCGCGGAGATGGAGGAGCTGATCGGCCTCGCCGAGGCGCACGGGCTCGTCCTCATGCCCGGCCACCTCCTCCTCTACCACCCCGGCGTGCAGAAACTGAAGGAGCTCGTCGACGCGGGCGAGCTCGGCGAGGTGCTCGTCGTCTACGGCAACCGCCAGAACCTCGGCAAGATCCGCAAGGACGAGAACGCGCTGTGGTCTCTTGGCGTCCACGACCTCTCGGTGATCCTGTACCTGATTCAGGAGGAGATCGTCGAGGCGGCGGCGCACGGCCACGCCTTCCTCAACGAGGGCGTCGAGGACGTCGTCTTCTGCTACCTCCGCTTCGGGTCGGGGAAGATCGCGCACATGCACCTCTCGTGGCTCGACCCGCACAAGATGCGGCGGCTCACGGTCGTGGGGCGCGACAAGATGGCCGTGTTCGACGACATGGATCTCGACCGGAAAGTCACGGTCTACGACAAGGCCCCGGAGCAGCCCTCGGACACATACGGCGAGTGGCGGACCCGGACGGGCGACGTCTTCAGTCCGAAGGTCTCGAACGCCGAGCCGCTGCGGCTCGAGTGCCAGCACTTCCTGCGGCTCGTGCAGGAGGGCTGGGACGGCCGGGAGATGCGCGACGGACTCGAGGTCGTGCGCGCGCTCGAGCTCCTGACTGAGAGCCTGCGTGGCTGAGATCCACCCGACGGCGATCGTCTACCCGGGCACGGTGCTCGGCGAGGGCGTGAAGGTGCTCGAGTACGCAGTGGTCGGCAAGCAGCCCTCGCTCTCGCCGCGCTCGACCGCGAAGCCGGCTGAGCTGCCGCCGGCGCAGATCGGCGACGGGACGGTCGTCTCGACCGGCGCGGTCGTCTTCGCCGGCTCCCGGATCGGCGCGCGCGTCATCCTCGGCGACCAGTCGTGCGTGCGCGAGCGGGTCGTCATCGGCGACGACGTCGTGATCGGGCGTGGTTCGCTCGTGGAGAACGACACGACGATCGGGGCGATGTCGAAGATCCAGGCCGAGGCGTACATCACGGCCTACTCGACGCTCGAGGAGCAGGTCTTCATCGCGCCCTGCGTCGTGACGACGAACGACAACTTCATGGGCCGCACGGAGCGGCGCCACGCGCTCCGCAAGGGTCCGACCATCCGCCGCGGGGCGCGGGTCGGGGGCGGCACGATCCTCCTTCCGGGCATCGAGATCGGCGAGGAGGCGTTCGTCGGAGCGGGCGCGGTCGTGACGAAGGACGTCGAGGCGCGAATGCTCGTCGTGGGCAGTCCCGCGCGGGTGATGCGGCCCGTCGCCGAGGACGAGCTGCTCGAGAACCAGTAGGCGGAGTTAACTCTCTTTGAGCCGCAGCGTGTAGCGGCCCGCACCGGTCACCGTGCGCACTTTGACGTAGTACCAGCCCGTCTGAGGCACCCGGTACGCGAGGTGCAGTGCTTGCCCCGGACCGCTGTGCGCCAGCTCCGCTTTCGGTCCGCCCAGAAGGACCAGATTGACGGTCGGCCGAGCACGCACCCGCGCCAGCAGCCGCTGTCCACGCGCAAGCTTGACGCGGTAGACGTCGACACGATCGTCCCAGTAGTCGAGCGTGGCGCCGACGATCGGCCGGCTTCCCCTCAGCCTGTGCGCAAGTGAGACGCTGTCATTGGGCTCGAACTGATCGGAAGGCGGAAGTACCCCCTGGTTGACGGCGCCCACCGCCTTCTGGACGTCGAGACTGCCCCAGCCGCTGAACTTGTCACGGCCGGTTGGACACTCGGCGCAGCCGCTCGCCGGATCGACGTCGTCGGTCTGCCGCTCGAGGATCGTGGTCACCTGGCTGGGAGTGAGCGCCTGGTTCAGCCCGAGAAGAACAGCCGCAGCCGCCGAGACCTGTGGCGCCGCGAACGAGGTGCCCTCGGGATTGTGATAGTCGCCCCTGGCGCAGTCGGTATAGCCCTGCGGCGCGCAGCTCGACTGGGCGGCCGTAAGCAGCTTCGGGAACGTGGAGAAGATGCCCATGCCCGGCGCGGCGATGTCGACGAAGGTCGGATCCTGGTCCGAAAAGTCCGGAACATCGCCGGAGCGGCTCAGCGCGCCGACGCCGATCACGTGCGGGAGCGCGGCCGGCCAGCTCGCATAGGGCCATGGAGTCGTGTACGCCTCGTCCGAGTTCCCGACCGCGGCCACCACGATCGCCCCGTGCTTCACCGCGTATGCCACGGCCTGAGCCTCGACCTTCGAGTACGTGTCGAGGGCCGGGTTGGCCGGATCCCGGACGGCGCCGAAGCTCATGTTGATGACGCGCGCGCCCTGCTGCACGGCCCAACGGATCGCGTCCGCCTCGGCCTCAAGCGGGATCGTGCCGTCGGCGGCGACCACCTTGGCCACGACGAGCTGCGACGAGTAGGCAAGACCGACGACCCCGGCCTCGTTCAGGGCGCCGGCGATCTCCCCGGCCACGATCGTCCCGTGTCCCTGGGAGTCCATGCAGGGGTCGCCGCCGACGAAGCTCCTCTTTGCGGCGATCTGGTTTGCGAAATCCGGTAGGGCGCAGTCGACGCCGGAGTCGATGAGAGCGACCTTGACTGGCTGGAACGGCGGCGGCGCCGTAGGCCAGGCGGCGAAGGCCTGGTCTTGCTCCAGGTACCACTGCTTCGAGTAATACGTGTTGGTCGGCGTGAAAGCCGCAGCGGAGGAGGTCGCAACGAGTGCGGCCGCCACCGCGGCGGGTAGCGCCAGCCGCAGCTTCTTCACCAGCTCAAAATAGCCGGAGTTCAGCCGTTTGTCTGGACCCGAATGCGCACCAACGCGGCTGCGTCCTGCGCGGTAGCCAGCCGGTAGTCGGTCGTCACGCTCGGCCTGACGACCAGGCGGAAGGCGCCGGTCTTCGCAGTCGGAACGATCGACTTGAACGGCTTCCACTGCGATCCCACTGCCCGCTCCTGCACGACCACGCCGCTCATGCCTCGCACGATTCCGGTGAGCAGCACACTCGTGCCGGACACAACGATCGGGTTGGGAGCGGGAGGCTGGAGCGATAGCACGCCGATGCTGAACCACGTCGAGCGGAGCCCGAGTCCCGCCCGCGCAGTCGCGCCGCCGACGGATGCGGTGACCGTTGCCCCGTGGGCAAGCGACGTGATGGTGACGCTCTTCGCGCGCCGCGAGACGTTGCGCTTGACGCTCGCATCCATGACGCGTCCTGCGACGCCGAAGGCATGGCCGAGCGCGGCGCCGGTGACCGCCACGGGCCCCCAGTTGTGGTACGGCGAGATCTTGTCGTACGGATCGCTCACCGAGACGAGATAGGGCCGGCCCGGCGGCCCAAAGGCATCCGCTGCCGACTGCGTCCGGCCGCCGGTGCTCGACGAGAAGAACGTTTCTGCCACGTTGCCGTTGTAGAGAAGCACCTCTCCGGCGGTCTCGTCCACCGCCTCTTTCGCCGCCGGTGTCTCGACGGAGACTCCGAGATACGCCTGGCTGCGCCCGTCGGCGTAGACGTCGAACGCCGCTCCGCCGCGGCGGCCGGCCAGCGCGTACGACCGCGCGGCGACCGCCTGCGACTCGAGTGCCGCGGGCAGCCAGGTCGACGGCATCTCCGCCGGGACGACGCCGTACAGGTACTGCTCGAGCGGGAGGGTGTTGATCGCGCGAAGCTTCTTGTTCACGACGTCGACGACGAGCTGCCCGCGGTACGCGCGGCCCAGCGTCAGCGTCGACCCGCCCGCCGGCGAGAAGGTGAGCGGGGGGTTGAGGGCCTGCGGCGGCCCCCCGTCCACGGGTAGCTCGAGCGCGGGCGTGAGTGTCGTCTTGCCCGACGGGAGCGTGTGCTCGATCCCGTCGCCGTCCTCGACCGTGAACGCCTTGCGAGAGGAGATCGTGAGGGTCTTCTTCCCGTTCGCAAGCAGCACGCGGATCGATGTCGCCGTCGTCTGGCCCGCGATCGTGCCGGGGTAGTAGGCGGCGAGAATCTGGTCGTCCGTGTAGCCCTGCAGCGCGTAGCCCTGCGCGCCCCACTGACCCATGCCCACGCCGTGCCCGTAGCCGTGGCCGCTGATGAGGAAGAGAGCGCCCGAGCCGGCCGGCGCGACGTACTGCTTGGCGGCGTGCGAGCGCGCCGCGTGCGGCGCCGAGACGAGCGCGACGGCGGCAACGAGGGCGAGAAGGGCAGCGAGGGTCCGGGCCATGCGGAGAAGCCTCATGAGGGTAGCGTCCAATCCGTCCGGACGACCTCTATACTTCGACGCGTAATTTGAGGCGACGAAGCCTCGGCAGGCCACAACTGGGTGGCGGCCGGGGCTTTTTGCATCTACGACCGATTCAGGAGGGAGAATGGCCTACGTGGAGAGCAGGAACCGAGCGACCTCCGATCCAGGAGTTCGCAGCGAAGTCATCGCGGAGATCGAGACCAGGGGCATCGAGGACGTCCTTCTCTGGTTCACCGATCTCGAAGGGCATCTGAAGAGCTTCGCGATCACGATCGGCGAGGTCGAGGGCGCGCTCGACGACGGAATGGGCTTCGACGGCTCGTCGATCACCGGCTTCAACGCGATCGAGGAGTCGGACATGGTCGCGATCCCCGACCCGGAGACGTTCCGCGTGCTGCCCGACGGCCGGACCGCGCGGATGATCTGCGACGTCGTCACCCCCGACGGCCAGCCGTACGCCGGCGATCCACGCTACGCGCTTCGTCGCGCGCTCGAGCGGATGGAGGCGCTGGGCTTCGACACGTTCAACGTTGGCCCGGAGGCGGAGTACTTCCTCTTCAAGGACGAGACCGGCACGGAGACCCTCGACGAGGGCGGCTACTTCGCGCAGACGACGATGGACGCTGCGACCGGCGTCCGGCGCGACACGATCCGCGCGCTCGAGTCGATGGGCATCCCGGTCGAGTACCACCATCACGAGGTCGGCCCCTCGCAGCACGAGATCGACATCCGCTACGCGGGCGCGCTCGACATGGCCGACTACATGCTCACGTACCGGCTCGTCGTGAAGGAAGTCGCGAAGCAGCACGGCTACCACGCGACCTTCATGCCGAAGCCCCTCTTCGGCGAGAACGGCTCGGGCATGCACACGCACATGTCGCTCTTCACCGACGGCCGTAACACGTTCTTCGACTCCGACGACAAGTGGCATCTCTCCGACGTCGCGAAGGCGTTCATCGCCGGGCAGCTGCGCCATGCGCGCGAGCTGTCCGCGGTCTTCGCGCAGTGGGTCAACTCGTACAAGCGGCTCGTGCCGGGCTTCGAGGCGCCCGTCTACGTCGCGTGGTCGCAGCGGAACCGCTCCGCACTGATCCGGATCCCGCTCTACAAGCCGGGCTCCGAGCAGGCGACCCGGGCCGAGATCCGCTGCCCGGATCCTGCGTGCAACCCGTACCTCACCTTCGCAGCGCTCCTGCACGCCGGCCTCGAGGGGATCGAAAAGGGCTACGAGCTGCCCGATCCGATGGAGACGAACCTCTACCACCTCACCGCCGAGCAGCGGCGCGAGCGCGGCATCGTCTCCCTGCCCGAGACGCTCGGCGAGGCGATCGACGAGCTCTCGCAGTCGGAGCTCATGCGCAAGGCACTCGGCGCGCACATCTTCGACCGCTACGTCGAGCTGAAGCGGAAGGAATGGGACGAGTACCGCGTGCAGCTCACCGACTGGGAGATGAAGAAGTACCTCGCGGTTCTGTAGGCCTCTGATGTGAGGCGGCGGCCGGGCGACCCTGCTCCGTCCGCCGCCGCCCGCATCGTTTCAGCGTGGCCGGGCTCGGCTCGCCTCTCCTCCTTCTGGTCTTCCTCGCCGCAGCGGCGGCGACCTGGATGGCCGGCATCGCGCTTTCGAAGGCGACCGACGCGCTCGATGCGCGACTCGGCCTCGGGGACGAGGTCGGCGGGCTGATCCTGCTCTCCGTCGCGGGCAGCCTCCCGGAGCTTGCGATCACGATCTCCGCGGCCGCGCAGGGGAACCTTCAGCTGGCGGCGGGCAACCTGATCGGCGGAATCGCCATACAGACCATGGTCTTGCTCATCTGCGATGTCGCCGTGGGGCCGCAGCGGCCGCTCACGTACCTCGTCGGACGGCTGACGCCCGTGCTCGAAGGGCTCCTCGTGATCATCCTCGTCGCCGGCGTAGAGATGGGGGCACTGCTGAAGAAATCGACCGCGATTGCGGGCCGGGTCAGCCCGGCCTCCCTGGGAATCGTCGTGATCTGGGTGGTCGGCCTCTACATCATCCAGCGGGCAGCCAAGGATCCCCGTTGGAGCATCGAGATGCCCGGCAGCCGGCCCGGACGGCATCGCGGCGAACGAGCGCATCCTGATCAGCCCCATCCGTATGCCGGGGCATCCACCGCACGGATCGCGGGGATCTTCGGGCTCGCCTGCCTCGTCACGCTGGGCGCGGGAGTAGCCCTCGAGGTGAGCGGCAACGACCTCGCCAACAGGCTCGGCGTCACCGGCGTCATCTTCGGGGCCACCGTACTGGCGGCCGCCACGGCGCTGCCCGAGATCTCGTCGGGCATCGCGGCGGTTCGACTCGGCGACCACGCGCTCGCGATGGGAGACATCTTCGGCGGCAACGCGTTCCAGGTCTGCCTCTTCCTCGTCGCGGATCTCGTCGCCGGGAAGCCGGTCCTCCCGTCCGCAGGAAACCTGAACGCCTGGCTCGCTGCGCTCGGCGTCGCCCTGACGGCGATCTACGGCTTCGGAGTGATCAGCCGCCCGATGCACTGCCGCTTCCGGCTCGGGCCCGACTCGCTTCTCGCGCTGGCCTTCTTCGGCCTCGGCATAGCCGGCCTCTTCGCCGTCCCGCACTAGAGCGGCCCGGTCCTCCCTTGTAACAGTCTGTTGCAAGCTGCAGCCGAAGCCCGCATTCCTCCACGAGCAGGCCTGTCCACACAGGCCGCGCCCGCGTTAGTAACAGACTGTTACTTGTGAAGCTCGGACGCTCCTTACGATTGACCGCGTGGAGACGACCGAGCGCCACCTGCGGCTGCTGACCGAGACGATCGCGACCGTCAACTCGACGCTCGACCTCGAGGAGGTGCTGCACCTCGTTGCGAACGAGGTCGCAGCCGCGCTCGAGGCCGACGCGTGTTTCGTCTATCTCTACGACGAGACCGCGGGGGAGCTCGTGCTCCGCGCAACCCACGGAACACCGCTGGACGAAATGACGCGCCGCCCGCGCCTGCGCCCCGGCGAGGGCATCACGGGGACCGCAGCCGGCGAGCTCCGACCCGTGGCCATCGCGGCCAACGCCGACCTCGACCCGCGCTGGAAGGAGTTTCCGAACCTGCCCGAGTCGGAGTACGAGTCGATCCTTGCCGTCCCGATCCTCGCCCGCGAGCAGCTCGCGGGCGCGCTCAACGTCCGCACGCGCGAGGCCCGGGAGTTTCGGCCGGACGAGATCGAGCTGCTGCAGGCGATCGCGGGGCAGGTGGCGCAGTCGATCGTGCACGCGCAGCTCTACGCCGAGGCGCAACGGCGCGTGGCAGAGCTCGAAGCGCTGGCCCGCATCTCCGAAGCCGTCTCGGAATCCCTCTACCTCGAGGAGTCGCTCGAGGCGATTGTGAAGACGACGATGGATGCGGTGCACGCGACGGGCGCAGCGCTCGTGCTCGAGGACGGGCGGATCGCCTGGCCGGAGGGACGCGCCGGCACCCACGCCGTCCGCACGCCGCTCCGCTGGAAGCGTCGCGAGATCGGGCAGCTCGTAGCCGACAGGGACGTCCCCTTCACCGACGAGGAGCGCGCGCTGCTCGAGGCGATCGCGCACCACGCGGCCGTCGCCCTCGAGCATGGCCGCGCGGTGATGCGCGGCGTGCTCGCCCAGGAGATCCACCACCGTGTCAAGAACAACCTCCAGACGGTCGCCTCCCTCCTCCGCCTGCAGGCGCGAGCCGAGGGCGTCGATCCGCGCGAGGCGCTCGAGCACTCGGTCAACCGGATCCTCGCCATCGCCGCCGTGCACGAGGCGCTCACCGAGCAGCGCGAGGAGGACG
>Ga0070695_100000980_pt1 | contig 15536 bp, 13 predicted proteins | sample KBSK1252metaG_FD_65471 | JGI IMG/M metagenome (GOLD analysis project Ga0070695, IMG submission 65471) | Corn, switchgrass and miscanthus rhizosphere microbial communities from Kellogg Biological Station, Michigan, USA - KBS K1-25-2 metaG | ecosystem: Host-associated > Plants > Roots >...
ATAGGTCATGCTAGCAAAGATCAAGCGTCCCGTGAGGGGTGCCACGCGGCCTCCGCCGACCAATGCCGACAAAGGCGAGGCGGACCCTCGCAAGAATACGAAGTCTGGACCGAAACGAAGCTAGTTGGTCCTTTTCGCCGACGGGCTCCGCTCGGAAACGCAGCAAAGTCCTTAAGCTCTTTCCGGAACGCCGAGTGCGCAACAGTCCGCCGGAAGCGCCAGTTTCCATGCCGCTGCGCTGGAGGCAGGTGCGGGGGCGCTTTACCCGCAACGCAGGACGGCTTCCGCTCTGCTGCCAAGACCAACCCTTGGCACGATTACTGCGAGAGCGAATTCCCGCGCCAAGCCGGCGAGCCGCACGTTGTGGGGCACAGGTAACCATCAGGCCAGCGGTGGCTTCGCGTTCTTTTGGTGCGCATAGACGTGCGTGATCTCGCCTCCGAACAGTACGATCTGCGCCGAGTAATAGACCCAGATTAGCAGCACACGGAAGTGCGCGCCGTGGGTGGACTCGAGCCCCTGGCTGCCGATGTACCAAGCGATGGCGAGCTTGCCGATATTGAAGAGGACCGCGGTGACGAGACCGCCGCGCCAGGCATCGTCCCAATCGACCTCGCCATACGGAAACCAGCGAAAAGAACATGGCGAACAGAAGCGTCAGCACGCCATGAGAACGCTGACACCAGAGCAAGGCCCTGCAGGTGGCCGGGATCATCGCAATCCCCGGCCGGCTTCGATCGGAATGGGTTGTTCGGCGTGAGCAGACAAAGCGGTTGCTTTGCCGCCTCGGCCCATGTCACGAAGGCTTTGCCGGCAATCTCGTGATCAGCACGCACCGGCAGGCAATAGCGCTCCATGTAGATGGCCTCTGAGCGCATGCCCTCGATTGGCTCGTTGTCGAGGTAAGTGAGGCCGACGTCGATCGAGAAATCCTCCAGGCCGCGCAGGATTTCGACCGAGCTTTGCGACGGGCAAGGCAATTAGCTCGCTGGGTCAGGTTCGGAACCGGCACATCAATTCAGCGATGAGCAATTGCCCAAGCGCCGAGCATGTGATCTGTTGGGGTAATCACCCGACACGGGGTGAGTCCGCCAACAAACGTCTTGCGCCATGCACGAAAGGAACGTCAACGCACCCCTGAACAGGCCGGTTCGGCGTGATCTGATTATCTTCGATTGTGATGGCGTGCTGGTCGACAGCGAGCCCCTGAGTTGTAATGCGTTAATTGATTGCCTGCGCCGGCACTCGATCCAGATCGACTTTCAGACTGTGATCGACAGGTTTCTCGGCCGGAGCACCCAGGCGGTGAGAGACTATTGCGCCCTTCACGGACACCTCTTGCCGGACAATTTTTTTAACGAGCTCAGCGTCGCGGTAGAAGCAGCATTCAGCAGGGCGCTGCAGCCAGTCCCCGGTGCAGCTGCCGTGCTTCAGATGCTGAGCGTTCCCTTTTGCGTAGCTTCGTCGAGCGACATCAAGCGCATCAACCATTCGCTGCGGCTGACCGGACTCGCAGACATGGTTGGCGGCCGCATCTTTGCCGCAGGCATGGTACGGAATGGCAAGCCGGCGCCCGACCTCTTCGTTTATGCGGCCGCTAAAATGGGAGCGGCTCCGGAGAGGACCCTCGTGATCGAGGACAGCGTCAGCGGTGTGCAGGCTGGAAAAGCGGCTGGAATGTCGGTTTGGGGCTTCGTTGGAGGAACCCACTACCGGTCCGGCGGAGGCCGAGCATTGCTCGAGGCAGCTGGTGCCGATCGGGTCTTAGATCGCATGGCCGACTTCGGCCAAGTTGCAGCAGGACTCATCAATGACCCTTCCGGATAACGAAAAGGCACGCCTCGACGACGCGGCGCGCGCCGGCTGGCTTTATTTCATTGCTGGCCGCACGCAAGACGAGATCGCGCGCCTGCTCAAGGTATCCCGCGCAACCGCCCAGCGCCTCGTTTCCCTGTGCTTATCGCAAAAGCTGATCACCTTCCGCCTTGAACACTCCATCACAGGCTGCATGGAGCTCGCCGCGCGGCTGACGGACAAATACAACCTTCGCATCTGTGAGGTTACACCGACCGACCCAGCCTCCGCGATCGCAGTGGCCGGCATCGCCGAGCGCGCCGCGAACCTGCTTGAATCGGTTTTGCGCGACGACAAGCCGGCCATCATCGCGATTGGCACCGGTCGGGCCATGCGGGCGGCGGTCGAGCAGGTACGACCGATGGATCGGCCCAATCATCGGCTTGTCGCGCTCGTCGGCAATATCTCGCCCGATGGCTCGGCGACTTTTTTCGACACAGTCGGGCGCCTCGCCGACCTCACTAAAGCGCGCCATTACCCGATGCCCTTGCCGCTCCTGATGTCGTCGGAAGCGGAACGCGAGCAAATGCTCAAGATCGGACCGGTCAAGCGCGTTCACGCGCTTGCCGCCAAAGCGGATTTGCGTCTCGTCGGCGTCGGACAGATGGACAAGCACGCGCAGGTCCATGTCGACGGGTTCATCAGCCGCGAAGAGCTCCTCGAACTCATGCGCCTTGGCGCGGTCGGAGAGCTGACCGGATGGGCCTTTGATGCAAAAGGCCAGGTGCTCAAAGCGGGCACGAACCGACGACTTACCAGCATCCCCCATCCGGTTCCGGCCACGGCCCTCACGGTCGCAGCAGCGGTTGGGCCCGCGAAGGTGCCGGCAATTCAAGCGGCCCTGAACGGCCGACTGATAAACGGATTGATCACCGATGAGGCGACGGCAACCGCGCTGCTGGCGCCGTGAGCCTCTGGATCGGCGGGGCTGAGCCCAAATCTCCTGGCCGCCAGGATCGCGCTTGACAAGCCGTAGCGGCAGTGTGAGCATATGCCCAATGCGAGAGCATATGCTCAAAAGCCTCGCAATGCCAGGGAGGAGACCGTGAAGCATCGCTGCGGCGCTCTTGCGGGCGCGATATTTCTTTTCGCCGCCGTCCCTACTTTCGCCGAGACCACGCTCACCATCGCAACGGTGAACAACGGCGACATGATCCGCATGCAGGGTCTGACAAGCGCTTTCACTGCTAAGCACCCGGACATTGCGGTTAAGTGGGTTACGCTCGAGGAGAACGTGCTTCGCCAGCGCGTCACCACCGATATCGCCACCAAGGGCGGTCAGTTCGACGTCCTAACGATCGGGACCTACGAGGTACCAATCTGGGCGAAGCAAAACTGGCTCGTCCCTCTCGATGGGCTAGGCGCTGACTATGACGTGGCGGATCTACTCCCGAAGATACGCGATGCGGTCTCGGTAGGCGGCAAGCTCTATGCCTCACCGTTCTATGGCGAGAGCTCGATGTTGATGTATCGCACCGATGTGTTCCAGCAGGCGGGGCTGACGATGCCCGGAGATCCGACCTGGGACTTCATCATCGAGGCAGCCAAGAAGATCACCGACAAATCTGCTGGCCTCTACGGTGTCTGCCTGCGCGGCAAGGCCGGCTGGGGCGAGAACATGGCGTTTCTGACTGCCATGTCCAACTCCCTCGGCGCGCGGTGGTTCGACGAGAAATGGCAGCCTCAGTTTAACAGCCCCGAGTGGAAGAAGACGCTTAGCACTTACGTCGAGCTTATGAAGGAAGCGGGGCCTCCGGGGGCGAGTTCCAACGGCTTCAACGAGAACCTCGCGCTGTTCAACGCCGGCAAATGCGGCATGTGGATCGATGCTACGGTTGCGGCATCCTTCGTGACTAATCCCAAGGACTCCAGGGTTGCCGACAAGGTCGGCTTCGCGATGGCGCCCAATGCCGGCCTCGGCAAGAACGCCAACTGGCTGTGGGCCTGGAACCTTGCGGTACCCGCTGGATCGAAGAAAGTCGATGCGGCCGTCAAATTCATTGCCTGGGCGACCGGCAAGGACTACACGGGGCTCGTTGCATCCAAGGAAGGCTGGGCCAATGTGCCGCCGGGCACCCGTACGTCTCTCTATGAGAATCCGGAATACCTAAAGGCCGCGCCCTTCGCCAAGCTCACGCTCGCCTCGATCAACGCGGCCGATCCCAATCATCCGACCGTAAAACCGGTTCCCTATGTCGGCGTGCAATATGCCGCTATTCCGGAATTCCAGGGCATCGGCACGGCGGTAGGCCAGCAATTCTCCGCGGCGCTATCGGGCGCAACGTCGGTCGACGCCGCCCTAGCGGCAGCGCAATCCTTGACCGAGCGCGAAATGAAGCGGGCGGGTTACCCCAAATGACCGAGGGCATGCGAGGTCTCGGCCGGTTGCTCTTGACGCCGGCCGTTGCCTTGCTGTTCCTCTGGATGATCATCCCGCTCGGGATGACGGTCTACTTTTCGACCCTACGCTACAACCTGCTCAATCCGGGGATGGAGGGTTTCGTCGGGCTCGACAATTTCCGCTATTTCCTAACCGATCCGGCCTTTCTCGCCTCACTGCGGAACACGCTGGTGCTTGTCGGCGCCGTACTGCTCATCACGACGGTGGCCGGGACGTTGGTGGCATTGCTGCTCGACGAGGTCATCGTCGGCCGCAGCATCGTCCGTCTGATGGTCATTGCGCCTTTCTTCGTGATGCCGACCGTCAGCGCGCTGGTGTGGAAGAACCTGCTGATGCATCCGGTGTCAGGCCTCTTTGCCTTCATCGGGAGCTCGCTGGGCCTCACCCCCATCGACTGGTTCGCGGAAGCACCGCTGCTGGCGATCATACTCATCGTCGCCTGGCAGTGGTTGCCGTTCGCGACACTAATCCTGCTAACCGCCTTGCAGTCCCTCGACGAGGAGCAGAAGGAGGCGGCCGAGATGGACGGCGCCAGGGCGCTCTCCACTTTCTTCTACATCACCTTGCCGCACCTCGCGCGCCCGATCACCGTCGTGATTCTGATCGAGACGATTTTCCTGCTCACCGTCTTTGCCGAAATATTCGTCACGACCGGCGGCGGTCCAGGACTGCAGACCACCAACATCGCGTTCCTGATCTACGCGCAGGCTCTCATCCAATACGACGTCGGTGCTGCTTCGGCCGGCGGCCTGGTGGCGGTCGTGCTCGCCAACATCGTCGCCTTCTTCCTCGTCCGCTTGGTCGGCCGCAACTTGGAGGCATGAGGCATGGCGAGACGGGTCTCCACCGGGCGGACTTTGGTCATGACGCTCCTCGCCTGGGGCGTCGGCTTTGTCATCTTCTTCCCAATTCTGTGGATGGGGCTTGCGAGCTTCAAGACCGAACTCGAGGCGTTTGCCACACCGCCGTCGTTCCTGTTTTTTGATTGGACGACCGAGAATTACGCGGCCGTGCAGGGCCGCAGCGATTATGTCCACCACGCGGTCAACTCGGTCGTGATCGCCGGCGGCTCGGTGTTGATCGCGCTGCTTATTGCTATTCCGGCCGCCTGGTCGATGGCGTTTGCGCCATCGAGGCACACCCGCGACATCCTGCTGTGGATGTTGTCGACCAAGATGATGCCGCCGGTCGGCGTCCTTGTTCCTATCTATCTCATTTATCGCAATTTCGGCTTGCTCGATTCGCGCATCGGCCTGGTGCTCGTCCTGTGCTTGGGGAATCTGCCGATCGTGGTGTGGATGCTGTTCACCTATTTCAAGGAGATACCCAAGGATGTCCTGGAAGCGGCGCGCATGGACGGGGCAACGGTGGGCAAGGAGCTCGTCTATGTACTGACCCCGATGGCGGTGCCGGGAATTGCCTCGACGGTTCTGCTGAACGTCATCCTCGCCTGGAATGAGGCCTTTTGGACACTGAACCTATCCACCTCGGAGGCGGCGCCGCTCACCGTTTTTATCGCGTCCTATTCAAGCCCTGAGGGCCTGTTCTGGGCAAAACTGTCGGCCGCGTCGACGCTGGCGATCGCCCCCATCCTCGTGCTCGGTTGGTTCAGTCAGCGGCAGCTCGTGCGCGGGCTCACCTTCGGAGCCGTCAAATAACAGGCACAAACACGGCAGGGCAGGCATGGGTCGGATCACGCTGGTAGGAGTCCGCAAATCGTTCGGTGCGACGGCCGTCATCAAGGGCGCCGACCTCGAGATCGCGGACGGGTCGTTTGTCGTCTTTGTCGGCCCGTCCGGATGCGGCAAGACCACGCTCCTGCGCCTCATCGCCGGGCTGGAAGACGTCAGCGCGGGACGGATTCTGATCGACGGCGCAAATGTGGTCGATGTGCCGGCGGCCAAGCGCGGTCTCTCGATGGTGTTCCAATCCTATGCGCTCTACCCGCATATGAGCGTGCGGGGAAACATCGGCTTCGGGTTGAAGATGGCCGGCTTGCCGCGCGACGAAATCAAACGCAAGGTCGACGCCGCGGCGGCGACTCTCAATCTCACGCCGTATCTCGACCGCAAGCCGCGCGAGCTGTCCGGCGGCCAGCGCCAGCGCGTCGCAATCGGCCGGGCGATCGTGCGCGAGCCCAAGGCGTTCCTGTTCGACGAGCCCTTGTCCAATCTCGATGCGGCGTTGCGTGTGCAGATGCGGCTCGAAGTCAGCAAGCTGCAACGGCAGCTCGCCACTACGGCGATCTACGTCACCCACGATCAGGTTGAGGCGATGACCATGGCGGACCGGATCGTCGTGCTCAACGCCGGCAACGTCGAGCAGTATGGCTCGCCGCTCGAGCTCTATGAACGGCCCGCGAACCTGTTCGTCGCCGGTTTCATCGGTTCGCCGCGCATGAACTTCATCGGACGGGAGGCGGCGCAGCGTCACGGCGCCGCCACCATTGGCATCCGCCCCGAGCACCTGGCGGCGAGCCGCGATGGAGATGGCTGGGAGGGCAGGGTATCGGTCGCCGAACATCTCGGCAGTGACACGTTTCTGTATGTGGACGTGCCGCAGATCGGCAGCCTCACGGCTCGCCTCGTCGGCGAGCTTGGTCTCACGACGGGCGATCGCGTACGGCTTCGTCCCGATCCGGACCGCATTCATCGCTTCAGCGAGGACGGCAAGGCGATGCGGCCGTGAGGGTGGCCGTCGAGCAACAGCCGATAAAGAGACACGCCATGTATCTCGACATGCTCAAGCTCAGCGACCGCGTGGCCCTTGTGACGGGCGGAGGACGGGGCATCGGGCTCGCTTGCGTCGAGGCGCTCGCGGAGGCTGGTGCCAAGGTGATCATCTCTGACAGCAACGGCGCGGTAGCCCAGGAGGGAGGCGCCGCGCTTCAAGCCAAGGGCTACGACACAGACGTCATAGAGATGGACGTAACGGATTCCGGCCGCGTCGCGCAGGTCGCCGACGAGGTCGTGGCGCGTTATGGCAAAATCGACATACTGGTCAACAATGCCGGCATCGCCCGCAGCGAGACGCCGGCCGAGCAGGTCGCCGACGAGCACTGGCTCAACGTCCTCGACGTGAACCTCAATGGCACTTTCTGGTGCTGCCGTTCGTTCGGGCGCCATATGCTCACTGCGAAATCCGGGGCCATCGTCAACGTCGGCTCGATGTCGGGATTGATCGTCAACAAACCGCAGGCGCAGAGCTATTACAATGCCTCGAAGGCGGCGGTGCATCATCTGACGAAATCACTCGCCGCCGAATGGGGGGGGCGTGGCGTGCGCGTCAACGCGGTTGCACCTACCTACATTGAGACGCCGCTCAATGCGTTCGTCAAATCCAATCCCGCCATGTATGATGCCTGGATCGGGGGAACCCCGATGGGTCGTCTCGGCAAGGTAGAGGAGATTGCCTCGGTCGTCCTATTCCTTGCGTCTGATGCCGCAAGCCTGATGACCGGCAGTATCGTCCTGGCCGACGGCGGCTATACGTGCTGGTGAGCAGCCCCGAGCGCCCGCATGGAACAGGCATTCATCGGTGTCGACGTCGGCACCACGAGCGCCCGTGCCGGCATCTTCGATGCCGCTGGCCGGCTGCGGGCAACGGCGCGTCGGCCGATCGCGATTTGGAACGCGCCTGGGGACGTGGTGGAGCAATCCACGACCGATATCTGGGAAGCATGCGCCGGTGCGGTCCGCGCAGCGCTCAAGGAGGCGGGACTGCGCGCGTCGATCATCAAAGGCATCGGCTTCGACGCCACCTGCTCGCTCGCCGTACTGGATCCCGCGGGAAATCCTCTCAGTGTGAGCATATCCGAGGATCCGCAGCGCAATGTCATTGTGTGGATGGACCACCGAGCAATCGAACAGGCGCATCGCATCAATCAGACGGATGACGAGGTCCTTCGCTACCTTGGCGGCACCATATCGCCCGAGATGCAGACGCCAAAACTGTTGTGGCTGAAGGAGCACTTGCCGGCGACATTCGGGGCGGCGGGGCATTTCTTCGACCTCGCCGACTACTTGTCGTTCCGCGCAACGGGCAGCGTCGCGCGCTCAATGTGCACGCTCACCTGCAAATGGACCTATCTCGCCCACAAGGGCCGGTGGAGCACTGAATTCTTTGAGCGGGTCGGGCTGTCCGAGCTTGTCGGCCGCGATTTCGCAAGGATCGGGAGCGAAATCGTGGAGCCCGGTACAGCTCTCGGCAACGGGCTCACGTCGTCGGCCGCCGCAGCGCTCGATCTTCTGCCGGGTACGCCGGTCGGTGCGTCTTTGATCGACGCCCATGCGGGCGGGATCGGTACGATCGGTGGGCGAGGCGCCGTGGACGAGCGCGTCAACGTGCTCGATCGACTTGCCTATATCATGGGAACGTCCGCCTGCATCATGGCGACGACAGATACGCCGCGCTTTGTGCCGGGAGTCTGGGGCCCCTATTTCTCCGCCATGGTTCCGGGGTTGTGGCTCAACGAAGGCGGCCAATCGGCGGCCGGAGCAGGGATCGACCATCTGCTACAATCGCATCCGGCCCACGGCGAGGCGGTGGCCGCCGCCAAGAGCGCTGGTCTCGGTCTTCTCGAGTTTCTCGAGCGCCGCGCGGTTTCACGCTTCGAGACGGTTGGCGCGGCGGCCACGCTCGCGCGCGGCATTCACATCTTGCCAGAATTTCTCGGCAACCGCTCGCCGCACGCGGATCCGCACGCGCGTGCGGTCGTGGCCGGCCTCGATCTGGACGGCGACATCGAGAGCCTCGAACGTCTGTTCGTGGCCGGGTTGTGCGGCCTCGCCTACGGATTGGCCGATGTCGTCGATGTCATGCGATCGCACGGAATACCCTGCCGAATGATGGTAATCAGCGGCGGGGCAAGCCGCAGCGCGCTAGTGCGGCAGATCATGGCGGACACGACCGGCCTGGTGGTCGCTCTGCCTTCATGTGCCGAGCCGGTGCTGCTGGGAGCTGCCATGCTAGGTGCAGTCGCAAATCGCACGTTTGCGTCTTTGCAGCATGCCATGAGCGCGATGTCGGGGCTCGGTTCATCGACGCAGACGACGCCGCCGGGCATGACCCGCTTTCATTCCGCCAAGCGGCAAGTGCATGCGCTGATGCGGCGGTTCGACACAGAAAGCAGGATCGTGATGCAGAGTATCGACTCGAACCTTTAGGTATCGGACCGGAAGCGAGCTCATGCTGTTGAGTTGCGGCGATGCGCTGATCGATTTTCTGCCGATCAAAGCTGCCGATGGGCGCGCGGCGCTCGTGCCCGTCGCAGGAGGCTCCTGCCTTAATGTGGCGATCGGCATGGCGCGGCTCGGGGCGCCGACGGGCTTCGCCGGTGGCATATCGACGGACCTGTTCGGGTGTATGATCGCCGATCACGCCGAGCGATCGCAGGTGGACTTGCGCTACGCGACGCGTAGCGCATACCCCACGACCCTTGCATTTGTCCGCATGGTCAACGATGAGCCGCAATACGCATTCTATGACGAAGGAACTGCGTCCCGACACTGGAGGTATCGCAAGGGTTCGATTCCTTTCACCGAGATAGACGCGATCCACGTCGGCTCGACAACCCTCGTCAACCCCGCAGGAGCGGCGGAAGCGTTGGCGATGGTCGAAGATGCGCACGGATTGACCACCGTGTCGTTCGATCCAAATTGCCGACCCAATCTCGTTCAGGACAAGGCGCAGTATGTCCGCCGCATGGCCGAATTCACGGCCCGTGCCGATATCGTCCGCCTGTCCGAGGACGACTTTGCTTTTCTCTATGGCGATAGCGAGCATGCGGCAAAAGCAAAGACCCTCCTCGCGGCAGGCGTTGCGCTCTTCGTAATTACACGTGGCACTCAAGGCGCAGTCGCCTGGCATACGCGAGCAGGACTCGTCGAGGTCGAGTCGCGGCGGGTCGAACTCGTCGACACGATCGGAGCAGGTGACAGCTTCCAGGCCGGGCTACTGTTTGCGCTCAAGAGCATCGAGCGCATAGCCGGCACGTCGCTGGCCCGCATGACCCGTCATGAGCTCCATCGCGTCCTGACATTCGCCACAGCCTGCGCGGCCTTCACGTGTGGCCGCGCGGGCGCCGACCCGCCGCGCCTGCGCGAGCTTGATCCCGAAACGCTCCCTAACCAAGGCGGCCCATGCGAGAGCGCCGCGTCAGTTAGCTGAGGATCAGCGAGCCCGATGCTCGGCAGCCTGCTCATGACAGTCCTTGCGGGACCGTAGGGGGAGAAATCGGGGAACCCTTGAGCGCAAATGCGCGAGAGCCCAAAAATTCTGGGTTGTCGAATTTTTCCCTCTCGGCCGGCTACGAAAATTTATTTTCCCGTCAAGAAGTTGCTGTTCCCAACTGGTTGCGGTCGTCGTCCTGCTACGGCGGACTGCTACGACCATGCGAACGCTGCGACGGATTGCAATGCCTTGACCAGTGCAGAGAGCAGGTTCAGCGAACTGCTATTTTTGGAGGCTGGCGAGCCCATTGGCGCCAGAGAAGAGACCGGCAAGAGACGCGAAGGGACGGTCGCTTCCGAACCCACGCTATCGCCGACTTCATTGGTGTTGTCCCTGCCGGGACGGGGATGGCGAGGTCAGCCGAGGCAAAGGCGGCGCGGCGTACGGTGGCTCTAAAGAGCGCAAGGACAGCTGCAACGGTGCAATAAACACCTTGCGCGTGGTACCTCCGTCCACGTGCAGCTCGTCATAAACCTTGCCTACAGCATTGACCTCGATCGGCACCGGCGCAAATGCGACAGGGATCGAGACGGATGCCAACATGGCTTTTCTGAAGAGCACTAAGGCCTGGGACGCTCCGCTGCCGCCAATTTCGGAAAACGCTTCGTCTGCACCGTCCTGAGGGTGTCGATCACCCGGTTACGCTCGGATCGTCTTCCATACTGCGCACACAGGCCGCCTTCCACTCGGCCTTGCTCATATGTGTCGCCCGATCCCAGAACCCCATGCAGTCGGCGAGCGACTTGCCTCCACCGCCGGGCGTGCTCGGTGCCGATCCACTCGGACTGGCCGAGGAGGAGGCGTTCGGCGACAGCGCCATGTTTGGCAGCAGGGTTCCGCCGGTGGAGAATTGAGTTGGCAGCTGCGGCGAGATCGGCGCGAGGGGAGCGAGCTCGGGCAGGGGTTGTGCGATTTCTGGCGGCGGCATGACCGTAGCCGCCGGTGGGGCGGGAGGGATTCCCGACGTCCCCAGGTCAGCTGCCAAAGCCGCGGCAGCTGCGGCAGATGAGCGGCTATTGCTCATGGTCGTGTTGGCCGGTGGCGTCACGGTCGCGGCTGAGGGCGAACGCATGGCGCCTCCTGGGACGGGCTGGGGCAGCATTGCACCAGGCAATCCGGCGGTCGGACGCGCATGAGACAGAATGCCCCCCGGTAAGGGCGCGGCTTGCATAGGCGATAGCGGGGTCATGGGGCCGGCGACGCCACCCATGTGTCCGCCGCCGAAACCGTGAGCAGCGCCAGCAATGCCGCCCGCGTGACCCCCGCCGCCGCCGCCACCACGGATCAGGACCAGCAGGTCGCCTGGTTCCTTTGATGCCTGCTGTTGGGAAACACCTAAGCTGTCGGTCCGTGCAATTGCGCCGCCGGCGGAGAGAGCAAGCGCGCCGATAACAGCAGATGTGCCGATAACAGTAGATGTAGTAAAATTCATGATTGTGCTCCATTCGCAGGACTGTGATACGGGCTGGCGGTGACCCCGAGTCAGTCGGCTCTCGAATCAGCAACTGGCCGCACCCAAGTCGCGCTTCAAGAACAGCAGCTGCGGCATGATCGTCGATCCTGCATCAACTTCTCTTGACATCCATCTCGGGCCGGAGCGGCAAGCCGCTGGAGCCGTTTTTGCCAAGTCTCAAGCCTAACAGTAAAACTCACTTCAACGTGATAAGATACGACTCTGTATGATTTTTCTACGTGCAACACTAAGCCAAGCATCGGATCAACAAGTTTTTGCATTCGCTACGCGCATCGATGAGCCGTGTTCCCATTAGTGGTGTAGCTTGGCGGAAGCGAAGCCGCTCGCGAGCGCCCTCAATAGCGCTGTAGCGAGGCGAGCGGCTTTGCGGTGGTCATCGGCGCTTTCCGGTAAGGTCGGGTTGCTGACGCGAACCTCATTGGAATCCGCACCCGCACTCAAATGTTGGGAGTTGACTGTCAGCCTCTTGTCCGGTACCTGCCGCGGCGCAATCGAACGACAACCCGCAGTGCCCCGCCGGATATACCTCGTAGAAAAGCTCTGCCAGGACAGCTCCACCAGAGACATTGTGCTGCCGAACAACTAAATTCCGGGTGCCGGCTTTATCCCGTCTGCAGGTTGACCGGCATGTGCATGGCGCCGCCCGTCGAAAGCAGCTGCTGCCGCGACGGACTGGTTGGCGCGCGCGACCTGGTGGGCGATGGCCTTGCCGAGGCGTAGCCGTCGTGACGACGTATGCCGGCCGATGACTTCAGGCGCCCGCGACCGCTGCACGATGGCGTGCGCCGGGACGGTCACGGTCCCTGGTATACTGGGGTACGAAAGAGCCTACCGTAAAAGTGTTTTGTGGGGAATCTCCATGGCGCGACTGTGCCGTGAAATGGAACAGGCCGCCAGACCAGAGCCCGGCGCGCCCGGTATCCAGATTTATTGAAAGTTGGGTATTTTGCGCGAAGGCGCTGCCGGTTTTAAGGGACCCGCCGGTCAGTTGCGCCATTTTGAACTGCGCCGTGCGATTTTTGCTTTGCCAAGCTGGAACTCGTCGAAGCGCCAGCTGACATGACTTCCTGTGGCCGGTAGGTGCCCCGGAAGAGGACCGAGAGAGGCCGTTCAAAGACAAAGCACGCTATCGACTTGCCGGTGGCTCTGTCTGGCCAAGCTCGGGGGGCTCCTTGAGCCATCGCGCCCCACCTTGAGCTACACCGACGTCGAACAGGGATCGCATGTATTGCCGGTCGAACGGCTCCTTGGCCTCTTCCGAAAAGCTGGGCGGAACGGCTGCGAGATTGAAGTCAGCGCCGTCACGCCTGGCGAGCAGGTAAAGGCGGAAGAGGTCCCCGGCGCTGTGGCTCTTGTTGACGGCCGCAATCGAACTTTGGGCGATCGCAAGAAGGCTCGCTTCCGCTGGCTTCCATTCCGGCACGAGTTTGGTGTTGGCAATGATGTAGAAGCGGTGTAGCGGGGGCGCGCTGTACAACGGATCCAGCGAGCGCAAGGATAGCTGCAGGGGTGCGATGAACACCTTGCGCGTCGTGCCTCCGTCGACGTGCAGTTCATCGCGAACCTCTCCACCGGCCTGGACCGCGATGCGCACCGGCGGAAATGCAACCGGGATCGACACCGAGGCCAACATCACCTGTCTAAAGAGCGCCAGGGCCTGTGGATGACGGCTGCGCGCGATCTCGCCCATGTTCCAGACGACGGGACGCTGGGCATCGAGGTTGGTGGTGCCGATTAAAAGAAGCCGACCCTTGCGATATTCCGCGGCGATCGCGTCGAGCAAGCGACGGTCGACGCAGTGCGCGATCAGGCCTGCCAGGGGTCCAGTGTCTGCCAAGGCACTACCGCCGACGAGCAGGGCCAGTGGCTGCTTTACAATCAGATCCTCGGAATCGTAGCGTGTCCAGATGGCGGCAAGGTCCTTGTCAAAAGCAGGCCCGAGGAAAGCAAACGGTGCGATCAGAGCGCCGGCACTGACGCCGGTGACGACCTCAAAGCGCGGCCGCCGGCCAGACCGGGTCCAGCCGATGAGCAGCCCCGCGGCGAACGCCCCGTCATCGCCGCCGCTCGAAATGGCGAGATAGTTGACCAGCGGAATACCATTTTCCGGTGGGGATTCTGCCAGCCGAGACAAGCCTGGCATCAGGCGCCTGATCTCGGCCACCACATCATTCGGTGCCTCATCACCCCAGAAGCGCACGTGGCCGAGGCCAGGAATACTTGCCGTTGCCACCAATTCTTGGGGAACGGGGTTGCGTGGCGAGAGGGCGGCACAGCCCGAACTAGTCGCTACCACGACCGTGACAAGCAGCGAGGCGAGGCTGAATTTGATGGACACAATCATCGTCTCTGGGACTGTAGCGAGGAATGCGGCGCGAACGCGACTTGCATGAAAGTGTCGCTCCCCTGCAAAAATTATGAAAGAACGCGGTCGACCCCGTTATTAAGCTTGGTCTCATCCAGTCATGCGTGCAAGACACCGGGTGGAGGAAGAACCACGATTGTGAGAACCACGGATGCGAGCACCTCACTCGCTAAGCTTGATTAGTAGCTATAGCCGGTGATCTTCAGGACGCCACAGCCAATCTCGACGAGGACGCCCCCCATGTATGCCAGTGGCACAGGGAAGGGGAGCTTGGACGACAAGAGCAAATCGATCGTCGCACTATAGCCTGCGAGCTTGCGGAGGCCGCTCACTGTGAATGCCAGGCCGATCAAGAGACGACCGGCGAAGAGAAGGTAGCGCGTGGCATTCATGATGGTTTCTCCTTGCGAAGACAAGGTCGAGGACAGCCCGGCGGTGGCCTCGGTCACCACGCGCATAACCAAACGAACCGACCCTGCTGCAGTCAGCCATGGCGCCGCTGGCCGAAACGGATCAGTAAGCGAGCACGCAGCGCGACCCCGCGTCTTTTCCTGACTTGCGTTTGCCGCGACAATTGCCGTGGCCACGCTTGCGGTGAGCCGTCAGGTGCTGGCCCGGCTCCGTTCAGCGAGAAATAAGCCTATGGCGTCCAGCGCTTGTGCTGCCGCCTTCAACCTTCCGACACTGCCGGGGAACCCGTGTGGCATTCCCATCCATACATCGAGTCCGGCATCAACACCGGCAGCAACGGCACGATCAACATACCGGCGCGAGTCATCGAGCAAGACCTCGTCGTCGCCGACGTGAATGCGGATAGGTGGCATGCCGGAAAGTCGAGCGCCGAGCGGCGAAGCCAGGGGATGATTCGGGTCGGCGCTCCCCAGGTATGAACGCACGAGCGTTGCGATCTGCGAGCGGGTAAAAAAGGGATCAGCATCCGCACGCGTCTCATACGTCGCGCCGGAGAGAGTCAGGTCGGTAACGGGCGACAATACGGCGATGCCAACGAGCGTCGCGCTGGGCGACGCGGTTTCGCCGACAACGCGCGATGCGAGTCCCAGTGCGAGATTGCCCCCGGCTGAGTCTCCCGTAAGAGCGATACGGTGAATGTCCCTCTCGGCAAGCCCTTGGTAACATGCCAACACATCGTCCGTGGCCGCCGGAAAAGGATGTTCGGGAGCAAGCCGATAGTCCGGGATAAACGCCCGCGC
>Ga0070695_100000981_pt1 | contig 15531 bp, 12 predicted proteins | sample KBSK1252metaG_FD_65471 | JGI IMG/M metagenome (GOLD analysis project Ga0070695, IMG submission 65471) | Corn, switchgrass and miscanthus rhizosphere microbial communities from Kellogg Biological Station, Michigan, USA - KBS K1-25-2 metaG | ecosystem: Host-associated > Plants > Roots >...
TGAAGAGCGAGGCGGGCAAGGAGGTGCTCGGGCGGCTGATCGACGTTTCCGACGTGCTGGTGGAGAACTTTCGACCCGGCGCCATGGACCGGCTGGGTTTCGGTTTTGCTGCGGTGCACGCACGCCGCCCATCGCTGGTCTATTGCTCGATCTCCGGATTTGGCGCCACGGGACCGCAAAAAGACCGGCCCGGCTACGACGTGATCGTGCAAGGCGAGGCCGGGGTGATGGACCTGACCGGACCGCGCGACGGGGCACCTTATAAGGTCGGCACCGCCATCGGCGACCTGGTGTCGGGGCTCACCGCCTCGCAGGGCATCTTGGCCGCGCTCTATGCGGCCAAGATCACGGGTAAGGGGCAGCATGTCAGCGTTTCGATGTATGAGGTTGTGGCGGCGCTGTTGACCTTCAACGCCAGCATTTATTTCGCCACCGGCCAATCGCCCCGCCGTCGCGGCAACGAGCACCCCACCATCGTGCCCTACGAAACCTTCGAGGCCAGCGACGGTTGGATCAACCTTGGGGTGGCCAACGATGATCTGTGGCAACGTTTCTGCAAAGGTGCCGAGCGGCCGGATTTGGCCCAGGATTCGCGCTTCGCCAAGGCTTCCGACCGCGTGCGCAACCGCGACGTTTTGGTCCCCCTCGTCAGGGCCCTCATCAAGGAGCGCAGCCGCGACGATTGGCTGGGGCGCATGGACAAGGCCGGCGTGCCAAGCGGCGCCATCCGGACCGTGGGCGAGGTCTGTGACGGTGAGCTGCTAAAGGCGCGCGGCATGATCGCGGCAATGCCGCACTCCAGCGCAGGCACCGTCAAAACCATCAAGAATGCCATGCACCTGAGCGCAACGCCGCTCGACGGCTACGAGGCGCCACCGACGCTCGGGCAGCACACGCGCGAAGTCCTGACGCAATTGCTGGGTTATACGGCCGCCGACGTCCAGAAGCTTGTGCGCGACAACATCATCTAGCTGGTATTCGATCAGCCAAGCCCGGAAGGCGAAGCCATGCCCCTCGACCCGCAGAAGATCCTGAATTGGAAATTCCCCGAGATCGAACACACCTATAGCGAAAAGGACACCATGCTTTATGCGCTCGGTCTCGGCTGCGGCTTCGACCCCAGCGAGGCAGGCGATCTCAAGTATGTATATGAAGGCGGGTTGGTCGCGCTGCCGACCATCGCGGTCGTCCTCGCTTATCCGGGCAACTGGCTCGAGAGCAAGGAGTCGACCGCCGATTATAGCAAAGTGCTGCACGGCGAGCAGTATCTCACCATCCATCGGCCGATCCCTCCGGCGGGCACCGTGATCGGCCGCGGGCGGGTCACGGATCTCTTGGACAAGGGTAAGGAGAAGGGGGCCGTGCTTTTTGTCGAGCGGCAGATCCTCGACAAGGTGGACGGCCAACCGATCGCCACCATGCTATCGGTGGCGATGCTGCGCGGCGACGGTGGGTTCGGCGGCAAGCCGGGGCCGCAGCCGATGCCCCACGCGCTCCCCGAACGCCCAGCGACCTTGAGCGTCGACCTCAAGGTGGCGCCCAACGCCGCCTTGATCTATCGGCTATCCGGCGACCGAAACCCACTGCATGCCGATCCGGCGGCCGCCGCCAAGGGCGGCTTCCGGATGCCGATCCTGCACGGGCTGTGCACCTACGGCGTGGCCGGGCGGGCCATCATCAAGGCCTGTTGCAGCAATGATCCCAAGCGCCTCAAGGGCCTCAAGGTACGCTTCTCCTCGCCGGTGTTTCCCGGCGAGACAATTCGCACGGAAATGTGGCCCGAGGGCGAAAACGTCTCGTTCCGCGCACGCGTAGTCGAGCGCGATGTGGTCGTGCTCAACAACGGCCTGGCGACGCTGGGCTAGGGCGACAAAACCGCCACTTTTATGTGGGCGCCGACGGCGCGTCCGGCGGTGGTGACCATGGGCGGTGCGTGTCGTGCCGGCCTCAGCTTCACGGCAAAGCGTCAAGGATCTGGTCGGGATCGAGCGCCGCCTGCAGGCGCAGGGCCGCGGTCCGCGCCAGTCGCACGGTGACGGCCCGCCGCCGCGGAGCGGTGAGCCTGTGGTCGGGTGCGGGGCGCAGTATTTCCCCACCGTAGCGATCCGCCACGATCAGACCGGTGTCGGCGGGCAACACCTCGCGCGGAAACGTCGGGCCGACGGCAAAGAAAAAGCGGTCGCAGAATTCGCGGTAGTGTGGCCACTTTTGATCAACGCGAAAATCCTCAAGGCACGACTTGATTTCAACAAGCCAAATCTCGGCGGCCTCCGACAGGCCCATGACATCGGCTCGTCGCCCGCTGGCCAACGTGACCTCGCTGACCGGCGCAAAGCCGTGCGCCTTGAAAAGGCGGCCAACGCCACGGCAGATATCGCGCGCCGGCGGGGATTGAGCGTCGCGGCTGGGTTCATCCCAATGGACCGGAAGGGTTTTCATCTCCTGGCCCCTTGCTTGGCGGCCACGGCGCTCCCCGATAAACCACCTCGCCCGCGCGCGGCGGTCACATCAGCGAGCTTTTCTTGCGGCCCACCGGCGCCTATGGTGCCGCCCGGCGTCGTGTAGCGGTGAGTTATCGCATGTTTTTCAAGCGTCCGCAGCAGGACACTTCGGGGGTCAAACGCACGGGAGACGTGACGACTGCCGCAGCGCGGCCGCAGCCCTTGCAAGCCTCTGAGCTGCGACGGGTGGTTGACCCCAGTAAACTCGGCTTCAAGACCACCGATGAGCTCAATCCGATCAGCGGATTGATCGGCCAGGATCGGGCGCTGAAGGCCATCCAGTTTGGCACCAGCATCAAGAGCCACGACTTCAATATTTTTGTGCTCGGTCCGCCGGCTTCAGGCAAAACGACCGCCGTCAAATCGCATCTGGGGCCCAAGGCGGCCAAATCCGCGACTCCCGCCGACTGGGCCTACGTCTACAACTTCGACAACCCCAATAGCCCCAAAGCGCTGCAACTGCCGCCCGGCCGGGCCCGCGCCTTCGCCAAAGGCATGCTGGCCGCCCTCGACGAGTTGCGCGTTGTGCTACCCGCCCTGTTTGAAGGCGAGGACTATCAGGTGCGGCGCCGCGCCATCGACGAGCAGTTCAGGTCGGGACAAGAGGAGGCGTTTGAAGCCCTCAGTGCCAAGGCGCAGGCACAAAACATCGCCCTGCTGCGCACCCCGACCGGCTTCACCTTGGCGCCGATGCACGAAGGCAAGGTCGTCAAGCCGGAAGTGTTCGGCGCCCTGCCCGAGGGCATGCGCAAGGATATCGAGGTCAAGATCGAAGGTTTGCAGAAGGAGTTGCAGGGCATCCTGGAGCGGATGCCGAAAGCCGACAAGACGCGCCGAACGCAACTGAGCGAACTTAATGAGGACGTTGCCAAGAATGCCGTGCGCGAGGCGCTAGATGACCTCGCGGCGGCGTTCGGCGATGTGAACGAAGCCATCGACTTTCTCGAGGCGGCAGGGAGGGATTTGATCCGCAACGTCGGGCTGTTCTTGGCGTCGGCAGAGGAGGACAACGCGATCGTCAAACAGCCCGTGGACGTGGCGCGCGATGCACGCTTCCGGCGCTATCAGGTCAACGTGATGGTGTCGAGCGAGAATGGCGCCGACGGCGGCGCACCGATCATCGAGGAACTCAACCCTACCTTCAGCAATCTGATTGGCCGGGTCGAACATATCGCGCAAATGGGCACGCTGATTACGGATTTCCTGTTAATCAAACCTGGTGCGTTGCACCGGGCGAACGGCGGTTATTTGCTGTTGGATGCCCGCAAGCTTCTGCTGTCGCCGTTCGCCTGGGAGGCTTTGAAGCGCGCCATTAAGGCACGCGAGCTTCGCGTCGAGCAGCCGATGGAGGCTTCGGGGCTCATTTCGACCCAGTCGCTCAGTCCCGAACCCATTCCGCTCGATCTCAGGGTGGTTCTGTTCGGCGATCGCGAACTTTACTATTTGCTGGCCGCGCACGATCCGGACTTTTCGCGTCTGTTCAAGGTGCAGGCCGATTTCGACGATACCATCGCCCGGTCGAGCGAGAACGATCAGGCCTATGCCCGGCTGATCGCCTCGATCGTCAAACAGCACGGCCTGAAGCCAGTCGACGCCGCCGGCGTGGCGCGGCTGATGGACGAAGGCTCGCGCCTTGCCGATGACCGCGAGAAACTGTCGATTGAGATCGGACGTATCGCCGATATCGTGCGCGAGGCGGACTATTGGTCGGATCAGGCCAAGCGCAAAGTGACGACCAAACAGGACATGGCGCGGGCGATCGACGAACAAACCCAGCGCGCGGATCGATTGCGCGATCGGGCCCAGGAGGTCATCAATCGCGGCGTGGTGCTGGTGGACACCGATGGCACCCAAGTCGGGCAGGTCAATGGCCTGTCGGTGCTGCAGCTTGGCTCCTTTTCCTTCGGTCGGCCAAGTCGCATCACCGCGCGCACTCGCCTCGGCTCCGGCCGGGTCACCGACATCGAGCGCGAGGCGAAGCTGGGCGGGCCGCTGCACACCAAGGGCGTCATGATATTGTGGGGCTTCCTCGCCGGCCGCTACGCGCTCGATACGCCGCTCGCCCTGGCGGCGACCTTGGTGTTTGAGCAATCCTACGGCGGCGTCGATGGCGACAGTGCCTCCTCAGCCGAGCTCTATGCGCTCTTGTCGGCTCTCTCGGAAGTGCCGATCCGGCAATCGCTCGCGGTTACCGGTTCGATCAATCAATGGGGAGAGGTACAGGCGATCGGCGGAGTGAACGAGAAGATCGAGGGCTTTTTCGACGTTTGTCGGGCGCGTGGCCTTACCGACCAGCACGGCGTGCTCATTCCGCGTGCCAACGTGCAGCACCTGATGTTGCGCGAAGATGTGGTGGAGGCGGTTCGGCACGGGCAGTTCTCGGTCTATCCGGTGGCCAGCATCGACGAGGGCATCGAGATCCTAACCGGCGTCAAATCCGGCGAGCGTGATGCCGACGGCCGCTTCCCCGCCGGTACCGTCAATCGCCTGGTCGAGGACAAACTGCGGTCTTTCGCCGAGCGCAGCCGCAGCTTTTCCAAGGGTGGGGCCGGCACCGCGGAGGACGGAAAGGCAAGCCAATGATCGCGCATGTGGCCTCGAGCGGCGAGGACAGCGGCCGGGTCGTGCTACAACTCGGCACCCGGGCGCCGAGCGCCGTCGCCTTGAGTGCGGCGATCAGAATTGCGCAAGCCTTCCAATCGGAAATCGAAAGTCTTTTCGTCGAGAACCAACAGCTGCTTGATTGCACCTCCTTTAGCTTCGTACGTGAGGTCTCGCTGTCTGGTCGTTGGTCGCGAACCGTTTCTCGAGAGGAAATGGCGTTTGGTTTGCGGCTGGCCGCCAATGACGCACGTCGGCAGGTGGAGAAAATGGCGCGGCAGGCCGATGTGCCCTTGCGTTCGCGCGTGGTGCGCGATGAGCCCTTGCGGGCGATTTCGGTTGCCTGCGCGGAGACGGGACCATGGAATGTGGTCGTATTGGCGGAACCGCTAGCGCCGAGCGACGGCGTGTTCTTGAAGCAGGTGATGCTCGAGATCGATGGTGCCACCGGGCTCGGAGTGGTCGGCCCCAAGGCGCAGCGCTGTAACGGGTCTGCTATCGTTGCCGTGGAGGATACGCAGCGGCTGCCGGGAATGTTAATGACGGCCGAGCGGATGGCGGCCCTGGACACTGGCGTCATCGTCCTCTTGCTGCTGGCGACGCATGAGGAGCTATTGGCAGACATGGAGGGTCAAGCACGCCTGTTGGTTGGCGGGCGCGAAGACGTGCGCATCGAACTGGCCGAGATTGATCGGGGCGAGGCAGCCGTCATGGCCGAGACGTTGCGCCGGCTGCGTGGCGGCATCGTCATTGGGCAATACGGCGGCCTGCTGGTGCCCGACGAGGGTGACCTGCGCCCGCTGTTGGCAGCGCTCGAGTGCCCACTATTCCTCGTTCGGTAGGGGGTGCCGGGTCCCGACAAGACCCCAGCACGTTCTCTCCGCCTTTGTCCTCTTTTGCGCAGCCCTGTAGCAGGTCGCCTTGAGCTTCGGGCCAAGGCTTGGACCGCGGGGTAGCGGCAGGCCGCCGCGGGCGCCGGTGCCAAGCTGGGGCTCAACCGCCAAAGCTCGGTGCCACGTGCGGGGCGTCGGGCCGACGCCTGCGCCGAAGGCCACCCCTTTGCCAACGGGGGCAGGCGCGCGCACTTTATCCGCGCCGCGCAATTTTTTGCCCGGCGCGCAGGCGTCAAGCTCAACCCCTGTCGAAGGGTTGGCTGCCGCCGCAGGATCGCTTTAAGCTTTGTTTGCTATTGGCAGGGAAATGGAAGGCTCCGCGTCGCAAGGAAATTTTGACGTGCCCAAGTATCGCAATCTCGGGGTCGGCGAACCTGCGCCGTGGTTTGAAGCGAGGGCGAGCACGCGTGAAGCGTTTGCCCTCGACAGCGTTGGCGGCCGCTATGTCGTTTTGTGTTTCTTCGGATCAGCCGATCTCAAGGGAAAAGCCGCTCTCGACGTTGCGCTTGCGCATGCGGATGTGTTTGATGACGAGCGCGCCACGTTCTTCGGGGTCAGCATCGATCCTGCCGACGAAGCCAAGAGACGAGTCGTCGGACGCGTTCCCGGCTATCGATTTTTTTGGGATTTCAACGGCGCCGTCAGCCGGCGCTATGGCGCCATCCCACACGATGCCGACCCCGCCAAGGGCAACGTGCCCCTGCGCCGCATTTGGGTCGTGCTCGATCCGACGTTGCGCATCGTGAAAGTGGTGCCGTTCAGGCCAGATGGCGGTGAGGCCACTGAGCTCATGCACTATCTGACGTCGTTGCCGCCACCCGGACGCTTCGCCGGCTTTGAAGTGCAAGCACCCATTCTGGTGCTGCCAAATGTGTTCGAACCGGAGTTCTGCGCAAGGCTGATCGCCCAATATGAGACGAGCGGCGGGCAGGAAACAGGCTTCATGCGCGATGTCGGTGACAAAACCGTGCAGTTGCATGACCACGGGCATAAGCGGCGCAGGGATCACATTGTTGAGGACGGCGATCTCATCCGGCAGGTGCTACGGCGCTTCAACCGCACCGTCGTCCCGGAGCTCCTCAAGGCCTATCAATATAAAGCTTCGCAAATGGAGCGGTTTCTGGTGGGCTGCTATCGGGCGGAGGACAGCGGCCATTTCGCGCCTCATCGCGACAACACCACCAAGGGCACCGCGCACCGGCGCTTTGCGGCTTCCGTGAACTTGAATGCCGACTTCGACGGCGGTGAGGTCAGCTTTCCCGAGTATGGATTGCGCGGTTTCAAGCCGGCGCCGGGCGGGGCGGTTGTGTTTTCTTGCTCGCTTCTCCATTCGGTTTCGAAGGTGACGCGGGGTGCCCGCTATGCCTTCCTGCCGTTTATCTATGATGACGAGGCGGCCAAGATCCGGGCAGCCAACCACGCCTTTCTTGCTCAGGATCAGGGGCAACAGGCCATGTTGGAGCCGCCTCCTCGGGGCTGAGCGCGACGTGGCGCTCGGCTCTCTCCGCCGGCTTTGTTGCGCAAGGCTTGCAGATTTTACTGCGCCGGCTCATTGCGCATTTTTGGCGTTGAAGTTAGGGGCTCCCCGCGCTCCCGTGCCGGGCCTGATGCCAAGATGCCACGACTTCTTCGCATTGTTTGCCTAGTGCATGGCGATGATCTACATCGCCATTCTGACCGATCGCGGGCAGGCGGAGGTGTCCTCGATCTGCGAGCAGATCGGCGAACGCATTACGCGCTTTGTGGACGACTACCCGGATCGGGAGCACACGTTTGTGGAACCTTGGCCGGAAACGCCAGCCGTTTATGTTCGACAGGCGCGCCGGGACGGGAGCATGACGCCCGAGATCGAGCACCGTCTCGAGCGCTGCAAGACGGTGCTCTATTTCGAGGGGCCCGGCAATCCCCAAGAGTGCGCCGACCAAGTCTCGGTCTTGAAGTTGTACCTTGCAGCCCTCGAGGGCTCGGTCGTCGACTGGGGCGGTATCGACTACGGCTGGCCGTTGGTGCAGCTCGGCGAAGACGCCCTGCGCTGCTTGAGCGAGCTTCCCGATGAGCCACGGCTTTCCCCTGAGGCGCTCAGATAGCCCCAACGTGCGGCGTTGTGCCAGCGCAAGCGCCGGCGATGGCGCTGACCTCACCTTTTCCGGTGATCCAAGCCGCGCGCCGCGCTCCCATCTCAAGCCGTGCGCTGACGTTGCGCGCGTGTCGACATGGAATTGCGGTTTTCATGCCGCTCACCCCTGGCGCTGTGGCGCTTGGGCGGCGGCCATCCCGGACGTCTTGCCACCCCGCCCCAACACCTACATCCCCGCGCGCCGTTCGCGCGCAAAAAGAGTGCTTCGCGCGAAGCACTCAGAGTTGAGTTTGAGGGAAGCCTACGGGGGCCGGCGAGCGCACTGCCGGCCCCCTTTGTTGTGTGCCGGGCCTGCGCGACAGTTTGGAGGAGCCAAGCCTCTGCCCGGTTCGGGGGTGTTGCGGGCTAGCGAAACGCAAGGGCGTCACTGGAAGGCCGGGCACAAAGCACGCGGAGTAAAGCATGCCTCCCCGCCCGGGCCACGCCGGCCTCAATTTGTCGCCGCTACCGCGCGCCGATCGAGGAGGGCCAACAGGCCCTTGAGCAGGCTCAGTGGGGTTGGCGGACACCCGGGAATGGTGAGATCCACGGGTATGACGGAGGCAACGGGGCCGACGCAGGCATAACTGCCGGCGAAGACCCCGCAATTGGCGGCACAGTCGCCCGCCGCCACCACCCATTTCGGATCCGGTGTTGCCGCATAGGTGCGCTCCAGCGCCTCGCGCATGTTCTTGGCTACGGGGCCCGTGACGAGCAAGACGTCGGCATGGCGCGGGGAGGCAACAAAACGCAAGCCAAAACGCTCGATGTCGTAAAAGGCATTATTGAGCGCGTGAATTTCCAGTTCGCAGCCGTTGCACGAGCCGGCGTCCACCTCCCGAATGGCGAGGCTGCGCCCGAGGCGCCGGCGCGCCGCTATCCTCAAACCCTGTGCCAAGGCGACAAGGTCGGGGTCGTCGCGGGACGGCGCTGGCTCGGTGAGCGGACGCCGGATGAGACTTTCGAGCAGCAACTTGCGCATGGTCGGTCCTAGAGGTCGTGACCGGAATAGGAGCAGTTGAAGGATTTGTTTAGGAGGGGAAAGTCGGCGACGATGTTGCCCGCAATGGCGGCCTCGAGCAGCGGCCACTGGAACCACGACGGGTCGCGTAAATGGCAGCGTGCGAGCCTGCCATCGGCGGCAAGGCGCACCCAGGCCAGGATGTCGCCGCGGAAGCCCTCAACCAGCGCCAGGCCCTCGGCGCCGTCGTCGGCTGCTTTTGCCGACCCGGCGGTGCGCAGTGACAGTGCACCCTCGGGCTCCTTTGCAAGGATCTGCTCGATCAGGGAGAGCGACTGCTGGACCTCTTCGATACGCACCCAAACCCGAGCATCGACATCGCCGGCCCGCCGCACGGGCACGTCGAATACGAGGTTGCTATAGGGCGGATAACCTGGGGTCTTGCGCGCATCGAAAAGGCGGGCGGAGGCGCGGCCGACGAACCCGCCCGCCCCGTATTGCATCGCCAGATCGGGGCTCAGGACTCCCGTCGACACCGTACGGTTTTGCAGCGAGGCCGTGCCGTCGTAGAGCTCGATCAGCTCGGGAAAATGCCGGCGGATGGTGGCAATCAGTGCGTGCAGCGTGGCGGCGCCGTCCGGGCGAAGGTCGGTCGTCACGCCGCCAGGAATGATGCGGTCCATCATCAGGCGATGACCAAAACAGTGCTCGGCTGCGCGCAGCACGCGTTCGCGTAGGATGCCGCAGTGGGCATAGAGCAGGGAAAACGACGCGTCGTTTGCGATGGCGCCGATGTCGCCGAAGTGATTGGCGATCCGCTCCAGCTCGGCCATCAGCGCGCGCAAGAAGGCGGCGCGGGGCGGCGCCTCGAGCCCAAGGGCAGCCTCGACCGCCCGCGCGAAGGCCAGCGCATACGCCACCGTGCTGTCGCCGGAAACGCGGCTTGCCACCTTTGCGGCTTGCTCGAGCGTTGCGCCGACTAGGATGCGGTCGATGCCCTTGTGCACGTAGCCCAGCCGTTGTTCCAGGCGGACCACGGTCTCGCCGTTGGCGGTGAAGCGGAAATGACCGGGCTCGATGATGCCGGCGTGCACCGGACCCACCGGGATTTGATGCATGGGTGGGCCATCGGCGCCGTCAAAAGCGTAAGGGCTGAGCGCGTCCGCTGCGGGCTCGCACGCGGCCAGGGGGTGCCGCAAACCCCAGCGGCCGTGGTCGAGCCACGGCCGCGTGTCCGTCGAGGGCTCCGCGTCCAGCCCGTAAAGATCGCGCGTGGCGCGCTCCAGCCGCAGCGCCGGAGGATGGAGGTTGCCGATCGATGCAAAGCGACGGTCGGGGCAGGCAAGGGTAAGGATGGCGGTTTCAGCATTCGCCAGCACGGCTACGTGCACGGCATCGCTGTCGCCCCATAGGCTGAGCAGGGTGCCCTGGTTCGCCGCCAGCTGGGCACCGGCTTTGAGCCAGGCCGCCTCCTCGACCAGGACGCGTATGTGGGCTCGGGCCGCGGGCAATGGCCGGCCCTGTTCGATGATTTGCCGCAGCCAGGTCATGCTGTGCCTCACCCGAGCAGTCGCGCCACGCTTTGGAACCAGGCGACCAGTGGCTGCGGCAGGTAGACCCCGGCCGTGAGCACGAGCGCGAGATGGGTATAGAGCGGCACGTACGAGGCTTGCACGGGCGCAGTTTTGCCGATCGGTGTTCCGAAAGCGACCTCGTTCAGATGCAGCATCAGCGCGGCCAGCGCCACCAGCAGTCCAAACACGAGAATGACGGCAAGCAGTGGCGCGCGCGCGAAGGTAGAGCTGACGATCAGGAACTCGCTCATGAACATCCCAAGCGGCGGCAGCCCGGCAATGGCAATGACGCCCACCACCAGGCCCCAGCCGAGCACGGGATGGCTCTCGGTCAGGCCGCGGATTTGTCCGAGCCGCTGCGTGCCCTTGCCCTGAGCGATGTGACCAACGGCGAAGAATATCGCCGACTTGGTCAAGGAGTGCATGGTCATGTGCAGCAGGCCGGCGAAATTGGCGAGCGCGCCTCCCATGCCGAAGGCGAAGGTGACAATGCCCATGTGCTCGATGGAGGAGTAAGCGAACATGCGCTTGATGTCGCGTCGGCGGAAAAGCATGAAAGCGGCGAAGACGACGGAAGCGAGGCCCATCGTCACCATCAGCGGCCCTGGCGGGATCGCCGTCGGGATGCTGGCCAGCAGCATTTTGAAGCGCAGCACGGCATAGAGCGCAACGTTGAGGAGCAGCCCGGAAAGCACGGCCGAGATCGGCGTTGGCCCCTCGGCGTGCGCATCGGGTAGCCAGGCGTGCAGCGGTGCCAGACCCACTTTGGTGCCATAGCCGAGCATTAGGAAAATGAAGGCGACATTCAGCAACTCGGGACTGAAGCCCGCGGCCTTTTCGCTGAGGGTCGTCCACACCATTGCGTCCTGCCCCTCGCCGAGCACGGGGCGCGCCGCCATGTAGACGAGGATGGTGCCGAACAAAGCCAGGGCGATGCCGACGCTGCCGAGAATGAAATACTTCCAGGCCGCTTCCAGCGCCTCGTGCGTGCGATAGATGCCGACCATCGCCACCGTCGTCAGCGTCGCCAATTCGATGGCAACCCACATCAGGCCGATATTGTTGGCGACCAGCGCCAGGTTCATGGCGAACATCAGTGTCTGGTACATGGCATGGTAGAAGCGCAGATAGCGCGGCGTCAGCCGTCCGCTCGCAAGCTCGTGGGCAATGTAGCTGGCGCTGAAGGCGCTGGTGGTGAAAGCAACAAAGGTTGCGAGCACGACGAAGACGATGTTGAGGTCGTCCACGAACAGGTAGCCGGGCGCCGGTCGCTGCCCGAGCAGTTGCAGGGCATATAGGAAGGTGACGAGGGAGGCGGTGACATTGAGACGGGCCGCGATCCAGTAGCCAGGCAGCAGCGCCAGGAACAGGGCCGACAGGCACGGCACGAGCAGGATGGCGATGATTGGCTCGAGGCTGAGCGCGTGCAGCGGAGCGCTCATCGTCTTTCCCCTCGGAAGCTGTCGAGCGCCTGCAGGTCGACTGAGTCGAATCGTTCGCGAATGCGCAACAGAAAGACGCCGACTACGATGAAGGCAACCAGCACCGCGAACGCAATGCTGATCTCGACCACCAGCGGCATGCCCTTGGCACCCGTCGCCGCCAGAATTAGGCCGTTCTCCATCGACATGAAGCCGACGATCTGGGAGACGGCGTTGCGCCGCACCACCATCATCAGCATCCCCAGCAGCACGACGGACAGGGCAAAGGCTAGGTCCTCGCGCGATAGCGGATCGACGGAGGCCCCGGTAGCCTTCAGCATCACCACCATCGACAAACCTACCAGGCCGATGCCGGCCAGCATGGTCGGACCGACGCCGACGACGGTCTCGATGGTGCGGTGAATACCAAGCTTGATCACGACACGTCGGAGCGCGACCGGGATGATGATGGCCTTTAGCGTCAAGGCGATGAGCGCGGGCACGTAAAGGTGTCTCGCGTCCTGGATGTAGGCCTGCCAGGCGACCGAGCCTGATAGCATGAGGGCGTGCAGTGCAAAGATGTTGAGCAGGGCAAACATTCGGTCCTGGTAGAGCAGCATGAAACTCACCAGCACCAGCCCGCCGGCCAACATGTGGGCGACATCGTAGGCGTGGCCGCGCATTTAGAAGCTCCGCGACACGAACAGAAGCAAGGTAGCGAGCAGACCGAGCATGAGCGCCGCGCCTAGGAACTGCGGGACGCGGAACACCCGCATCTTGGCGATCGAGGTCTCAAACAGCACCAACAGGAAACCGCCGGCCAGCAGCTTGCCCAGGTAGAGCATCGCGCCGGTGGCGTAGGCCGTCGGCCCGCTCCCCGGCGCCGCCAGCCCCCACGGCACAAAAATACAGGCAATCAACGAGACGTAGAGCAGGAGCTTCACGGCGGCGGCCAACTCGAGCATCGCCAGGTGCCGTCCGGAATACTCGAGCACCATGGCTTCGTGCACCATGGTGAGTTCCAGGTGCGTCGCCGGATTGTCGACCGGAATGCGAGCGTTCTCGGCGATGGCAACGATGACGAGTGCGGCGGCCGCCAAGCCGAGCGACACGCGCAAGTCGACATTGTCCTGCATGAAGGCGGCGAGCGAGGAAAGCTGCGTCGAGCCGGCGACCAGGGCGACGGTAAACACAATCATGATCATGGCTGGTTCGGCTAGGGAGGCGAACAGCATCTCCCGGCTGGAGCCGATACCACCGAAGCTCGTGCCGATGTCCATCCCGGCAAGGGCCAGGAAAAAACGCGCCGAGCCCAGGAGGGCGATGATGGCGATCAAGTCGCCGACCCAGCTGAACGGGAGCGCGGTGGCGAAGGTCGGGACGAGCGCCGCGGCCACCCAGGTCGCCGCGAAGATCATGTAGGGAGCGGTGCGGAACAGCCAGGAGGCATTGTGGGCCAGCACGACCTCCTTGCGCATCAGCCTTAACAGGTCGCGGTAGGGCTGCAACATTGGGGGGCCGGCGCGGCGCAGGGCGCGCGCCTTGACTTTGCGCGTGTAGCCCAACAGCAGCGGGGCCAGCGCCAATACCGCGAACATCTGCACGCCCTGAAGTAATGGCGCGACGATCAGGTCCATATCGACACCACCAGCAGTAGGCCGATCAGGGCGATGAACACCAGGCTGAGGTACTGCCTGATGGTCAGGAATTGGAGATGGTTGAACCGCTCGGCCGCCACGGCAATGCCCGCCGCCAAGGGCACGTAGATCACCTCCCAGAGTGGATCGCGCAGTGTGACGCTGAGACGAGCCCGCCGTCGATCGCCCGGCAGCGGCATATCAACGCGTTCGCGAGCGAGAAACGCCACGCTGCCGAATACGCGTCGGATCGGTTGGGCAAAACTGTCCGCCGTGTACTGGGCGCTGGGGCTAGCCAGTGGGAAGCCGCAGTCCCAGGCCGGCCCGCGCCGCACCGCCCGCGAGGCAAAGCGGTGAATGACGTCGACGGCGATTAGGCTGCCGGCCACGATGAAAAGGAAGACAAGCAGACCGTTGTAAGAGCTGCGGCTTTCTGCCACCGGCACGATCGACAGCCAGGGCAGCGTACTCTGCGGTGGCATCCGCGCCCCGCTTAGCCCAAGCACCACGGGTGCCAACAGATCGATGCACAGACCGGGCAGTACGCCGGCCAGTAGACAGAACAATGCCAAGGCCAGCATGGCCGCAAGTGAGATCGGATCGGCCTCGGTCGCCCGCTCGGCGGCGAGGGAGCGCGGCCGGCCAAGGAACGTCACGCCAAACGCCTTGACAAAGCAGGCGGCGGCCAGCGCCGCCGACAGGGCCAGCATGGCCCCTACGGCGGGAACCAGCAGTTTCAAGGCCCATGACGGCAGCTCGGGACTGAGTAAAATCGCCTGAAAGGTCAACCACTCCGAGACAAAGCCGTTGAGCGGCGGCAGCGCCGAGATCGCCATGCAGCCGGTCAAGAACGCAAAGGCCGTCAGCGGCATGCGGTGGATCAGGCCGCCGAGATGCTCCATATCGCGCTCGCCCGTGGCGGCGAGCACCGCGCCGGAGCCAAGGAACAAGAGGGTTTTGAACAGGCAGTGATTGAGAACGTGAAACAAGGCGGCGGTCAGCGCCAAAGCCGCCGGCGCCGGCAAGCCGTGCGAAGAGAAAGCCAGGGCCAGGCCGAGGCCCAGGAAGATGATGCCGATGTTCTCGACCGTATGATAGGCCAGCAGCCGCTTCAGATCGTGCTGCATGAGCGCACTCAACACGCCGAGCACGCAGGTTATGCCGGCCAGTACGATCAATAGCACGCCCCACCACCATGCCGGCGGGCCGTTGAGATCGAAAGCGATCCGGATGAAGCCGTAGATGGCAACCTTGGTCATCACCCCGCTCATCAAGGCGGAGACATGGCTGGGGGCGGCCGGGTGCGCGAGCGGCAGCCAGACGTGCAGCGGCACTAGTCCGGCCTTGGAGCCGGCACCAATAAGGGCGAGAATCAAGACGACGGCGGGAAGCGTACCGCTGCCGGAGCGGATCTCGGCAAACGTGTAGCCGCCGCTCCCCGCCGCGAGCCAACCGAAGGCCAGCAACAATGCCAGCGTGCCGAAGCTGGCCATCAAGATGTAGATATAGGCCGCCCGCCGATTGTTTGGATCATGATGGTGCACGAGCACCAGCGCCCAGGAGGAGACGGACATGAACTCCCAGGCAAGCAGGAAGCTGAAGCCATCGTCGGCAAGCACGACAAGGTTCATGCTGGCAACGAACAGGGGGTAAAAGGGAAGGACACGACCTGGCGCTGTCGCGGGCCCACCACGGCCGATGGCAAACAGGCTGGCGCCGGCGCCCCCCAAGTTGACCACCAGAAGAAAGAACGCCGAGAGCGCGTCCAGGCGTAGATGGGCGCCCGTCCACGGCAATCCGAACGGCAAACGCAAGGTTTGGGGAGGG
>Ga0070695_100000983_pt1 | contig 15524 bp, 14 predicted proteins | sample KBSK1252metaG_FD_65471 | JGI IMG/M metagenome (GOLD analysis project Ga0070695, IMG submission 65471) | Corn, switchgrass and miscanthus rhizosphere microbial communities from Kellogg Biological Station, Michigan, USA - KBS K1-25-2 metaG | ecosystem: Host-associated > Plants > Roots >...
TCGCGCTCCTACGCGTGGATTAGCGCGCGGTCTGCCAGCGCGCAGGCTCGGTCACGGCGCTTGTGTTCGAGCTTTGCTCGGGCTTTTGCATGGTCTATCAACCCCTGCGGGTCGCAAGAGCATGCGAGCATTCAAAAGAGATGAAGCAGGAAGCCTTCCATAACCCGAAGTCACGGCGACAACGCGTCAATGACCCCGATGGGACCAAGCGCGACATCATCGATGTTGCGACCGAGGAGTTCTCCGGCAAGGGGTTCAGCGGGGCGCGGGTCGACAATATTGCCGCCCGGACCAAGACCAGCAAGCGCATGATCTACTACTATTTCGGGAGCAAGGACGGCCTCTACATTGCCGTGTTGGAGGCGGCCTACCGCCGAATCCGCACCGTCGAAGCAACGCTGGATCTTGCCACGCAAAGGCCCGAACAAGCCCTACGCGCCCTCATTGCCTTCACCTTCGACTACCAGAACGCTCATCCCGAGTTCGTCCGCCTCGTCATGAACGAAAACATATTGCATGGCGCCTATCTCTCGCGTTCCAAGGCGATCCAGCGGCTCAATGCGACGGCGATCGATACCCTGCGCGACCTGCTGACGCGCGGGCAGCGGGAGGGCCGGTTCCGGCACGATGTCGACCCCGTCGATCTGCATATGTCGATCAGCGCCTTGTGCATTTTCAACGTCGCAAACCGCGCGACGTTCTCCACTATTTTCAAGCGGGACATGGCGTCGGCGAAGGCATTGGCCGCACGCCGCTCCCAGGTCGTCGATACCATCCTGCGCTACGTCAAGCGTTGATCTTTGCCCCAGCTCCGGTCGCCGGGCCAGCGTGCGTTTGACAATACGAACCAGTTCGTACATTTTTGTGCGAACGCGCGCAGGCCCAGCCGGGCTCGGCCAGACGCGAAAACGAAATGCACAAAGCCAACGGAGGACGCCAGCATGGATGTGATCGATCGTCGATCGCTCGTCGTCGGTGGGGCATCGCTGCTAGCGCTCGGCGCCTTGCGCGGCGCGCAGGCGCAAAGCCAGCCGAAACTGCGGCTTTCCGTGGCGTTTCCCGAAACCGATCTCCGCGCCGAAGCCTACAAGGCGTTTGCGGCGGCGATGAAGGAAGACTTGGACCTCGAACCCTACTGGAGCAACACACTCTTCAAGCAGGGTACCGAGTTGGTCGCGCTGCAACGCGAGAATCTCGAAGTGTGCAATCTGGCACCCGCCGACGTCTCCAAGCAAATTCCGGCCTGGTCGCTGCTGACGTCGGCCTACCTGTTCCGCGACTACGACCATCTGAAAAAGACCTTTGCCAGCGAAGTCGGGCAGGACTTCGTGAAAATGGCCCGCGAGCAGGTGGGCATCGAGGTGATCCGCCCGGTCTACTTCGGTGCACGCCAGGTCAACCTGAAGCCGCCGAAGAAGATCGCTACCCCCGCGGACTTGGCCGGCAGCAAGCTGCGGATGCCGCCCGGCGAGTTCTGGCAGTTCCTTGGCGAGTCGATCGGCGCCAACCCGACGCCGGTGGCCTTTGCCGAGCTCTATACCGCGCTGCAATCGGGCGCGGTCGACGGCCAGGATAATCCGCTGGTGACGGCGCGGAGCATGAAGTTTTATGAGGTGACGACGCAATTCGTCCTTACCAGCCATGTGATCGGCTACGACGTATTGTCCGTGTCGAAGAAGGCCTGGGCAAATTTGAGTGCGGCTCAGCAAGCCAAGTTTCGCGCCGAGGCCGACAAAGTCTTTGATGCGAATGCGGCCAAATACGACACGCAGGAGAAAGAGGCGATCGAATTTTTCAAAAAGGAAGGCAAGCAGGTCTATACCCCCGACCAGGACGCCTTCCGCGCCTTCGCGCAAAAGAAGTATCTCGACAAGTACGCCAGCGATTGGCCGAAGGGCGCGATCGAGAAGATCAACGCCATAAAATAGCTGCCGCGCCGAGCCAACGCCCGCCCGAGGCGTGGACCGATCACCGCCCGAGCATCGGCGGCCATTGCTTGAAGACGGAGACAATGGTGATGCGGCAAACCATCGCCCGAATGCTTGCAGGCGCCCGCTGGTTGCGCCGGCGGGCAGAAAATGTCGCCGCGCTCCTGCTGTTGGTGATGTTCCTGTGCTTTATTTTGCAGATCGTCACACGCTACGTCTTCAATTATCCGCTGGGTTGGACCGACGAAGCCAGCGTCGTGTGTTGGATTTGGTGCACGTTGTGGGGTGCGGTCTTTGTCTTGCGCGAGAAGGATGAGGTCCGTTTCGACATCATTTACAGCACGGCGAGCGATAGGACGCGGTGCATCTTCACCATCATCACCGGTCTGGCGGCGATCGCGCTATTTGGCATCGCTCTCCCGGCGGTGATCGCCTACGTGACGTTCCTTAAGGTCGAGCGCACGGCCTACCTTGGAGTTCGACTCGACTACGTCTACGCCATCTATGTGCTGTTTTCGATCGGAGTGATCGCTCGCTACGCCGGGCTGACCTGGCGCGCTCTCAAGGGCCAACCGCCCGCTATCCAGATCGGCAGTGGATCGGCCCTGTGAACAGTCCCTTCGCGATCTCAATTTGCGCCATCCTGGCGCTGGGACTGCTGGGATTGCCGATCGGGTATTCCATGATTGCCGGCTCGACCCTCTATCTCTTGCTGGCAAACCTCGATCTTGGAACCTCTGCTGAGCAGATACTTAACGGCCTTTACAACAGCTACGTGCTACTGGCCGTGCCGCTGTTTCTGTTTTCCGCCGAGCTGATGAACGTCAGCAAAATGACGGACCAGCTTTTGCGCTTTTGCGACATGCTGGTGGGCCGGTTCCGCGGTGGTCTTGGCCATATCAACATCGTCCAGAGCATCATCTTTGCCGGCATGTCGGGCTCGGCGATTGCCGACCTAGCGGCGACCGGCCGCATCAGCATCGACATGATGACGCGCAATAACCGCTATCCGCTGAGTTATGCGGCGGCTATCACCGCCGCATCGGCAGTCATTGGGCCGATCATCCCCCCATCCATCCCCATGGTGCTCTACGCGCTGATTTCGGATGCCTCGGTTGGCTATCTCTTTCTCGGCGGCGTCATTCCCGGACTGCTGATGGCGATCGCGCAAATGGTGATCAACACGCTGATGTCGCATCGCCACAACTTCCCGGTGGAGGAGCCGATACCGGTGCGCCAATGGCCGGGCATCACGGCGACGGCCATGCCCGCACTATTGATGCCCGTCATCCTCCTGGGCGGCATCTATAGCGGCGTCATGACGCCCACCGAGGCGGCGGCGGTAGCTGCGGCCTATGCCTTCCTGGTGGCCGTGCTCTGGTATCGCAATATCACCGCGCGCGACACCTATTTGGCGGTGCTCAACAGCGCACGCTCAACGGCATCAATCGGCATGCTGATCGCCGGCGCCCTCATCTTCAACTACGTCGTGACGATCGAGCAAGTCCCATTGACCGTTAAAGGGTTGTTGGCTGGCTACGATCTGTCGGCAACCATGTTCCTGGTTTGGGTGAATATCATTCTGCTGGTGCTGGGTTGCCTGCTCGAGGGGAGCACCATCATTCTGGTGATCCTGCCGATCTTCATTCCGACCGCCAAGGCGCTGGGCATCGACCTTGTGCATTTCGGCGTGGTTGCCGTCTTCAACATCATGATCGGCCTGGTCACACCGCCCTATGGCTTGCTGCTCTTCATCATTACGGCGATCTCCGGTGCCCCGTTGCGCACCATCATCCGTGACACCATGCCCTTCGTCTGGGCCATGGTCATTGCGCTGGCGATCATCACCTTCGTGCCGGAGACCGTGCTCTGGCTGCCGCGACTGCTGGGCTACAAGGGTTAGCGCGAGGGCAAGCGCGCATGCAGGCTCAATAGCTTTGAACGCGAACGGGTACGCAAGCCTCACCACCCGGAGGTGGACCGATGCAAACCTCTATCGCTACGGTGTCCTTGAGTGGAAGTCTGAGCGAAAAACTGGAAGCGATTGCGGCCGCCAAATTCGACGCGGTGGAAATATTCGAAAACGACCTCATCACCTTCAACGGTACGCCTGCCGATGTCCGCGAGGCCGTCCGCGGCCTCGGCCTCGATATCGTCACGCTACAGCCTTTCCGCGACTTCGAAGGTGCGCAAAAGTCCCAGCGCGACCGAGTGTTCGCGCGCGCCGAGCGCAAGTTCGATGTCATGCAGGAACTTGGCTGCGACCTGTTGATGATTTGCAGCAATGTTGCTGCCGATAGCCTCGGCGGTATCGATCGGGCGGCCGCCGACCTCAACGAGCTTGGCCAGCTGGCGGCCAAACGCGGGCTGCGCGTGGCGTTCGAGGCGCTTGCCTGGGGAAAGCACATCAATGACTACCGCGACGCCTGGGAGGCGGTCCGTCGCGCCAATCATCCAGCCGTTGGCCTGGTGCTCGATACTTTCCACATCTTGGTGCGCAAGACCGATTTGAGCGCCATCCGCTCGATCCCCTCCGACCGGATTTTCTTGGTGCAAATGGCGGATGCGCCGCTGTTGCAAATGGACTATCTCACCTGGAGCCGGCACTACCGAAACTTTCCAGGTCAGGGCGACCTGCCTCTTATCGATTTCATGGAGGCATTGACCGCCACGGGCTATCACGGTCCGTTATCGCTGGAGATCTTCAACGATCAGTTTCGCGCGGGCTCCGCCCGCAGTGTTGCCGTCGACGGGCATCGTTCGCTGCTGTTTCTCCTCGACCAGCTGGCCAGCAAGAATAGTGCGCTCATACCCGCCACCAGGAAGCTGCCGTCCCGGTCAAAAGCGCTCGGCGCCGAGTTCGTGGAATTTGCCGTCGACGAGACAAGTGCTCCGAAGCTTGCAAGCGTGCTGTCGAGCCTTGGCTTTCGCCGCGCCGGCCGCCACAAGTCGAAAGCGGTAACGCGCTGGCAGCAGGGCGCAATCAATCTCGTTGTCAACACCGACAAGGAGGGGTTTGCCCACTCCTTCAATCTGACCCATGGCACGGCCGTTTGCGCCCTCGGCCTGAAGGTCGACAACGCGGCCGCCACGCTCGAGCGCGCCAAGCTATTGCTCGATGACCCGTTTCGCCAGCCGGTCGGCCCGGGCGAACTCGACATTCCCGCGGTGCGCGGTGTCGGCGGCAGCCTCGTCTACTTTCTCGATGCCACGAGCGAACTCGGACGCGTTTGGGACATTGAATTCGAGCCGACGGGTGAGGTGGGCTCGAACGCTGCGGGTCTGATCGCCATCGATCATATCTCGCAGTCCATGCACTACGAAGAGATGCTGACCTGGCTCTTGTTCTACACCTCGCTCTTGGACCTGCAAAAGATCCCGGCACAGGATGTCGCCGATCCCGGTGGGCTGGTGCGGAGCCAGGTGATCGAGTCACCCGACGGCCGCCTGCGCGTCATTCTCAATGCCTCGCAAAGCCAACGCACGCAATCATCGCGTTTCCTCACCGAGCTTTTTGGCTCCGGCGTCCAGCACCTGGCGTTTGCGACGGCGGATATATTTGCCACGGCGGCGCAGCTTAAGCGCAATGGCGTGGCGCTGCTGCAAATCCCCGACAACTACTACGACGACCTGGAAGCCAAAATGGATCTTAAGCCCGAGCAGCTTGCCGCCTTGCGGGCCCACAATATTCTCTACGACCGCGATGGCGACGGCGAGTACCTGCAAGTCTACACGCAAACCTTCGAGCAGCGGTTCTTTTTTGAAATTGTGGAGCGACGCCACTATGCCGGCTACGGTGCGGCGAACGCGCCGGTCCGGCTCGCCGCGCAGGCCAGGCTGGCGGGCGACTGAGGGCTGCGCCTCTTTCTTTTCTAGAGCTCAAGGGAGGAGCCGATGGCTGCACGTCTGCTGATCCTCAACGGTCCCAATCTCAATCTCTTGGGCGTGCGGGAACCACACATTTACGGCGCCACCACGCTAGCGGCGATTGAGGCAAGCTGCCGCGAGTTTGCGCAGTGGCTGGGCGTCGCCCTCGAGTTCCAGCAGTCCAACCACGAAGGCGCACTGGTTGATCTGATCCAATCGGCCCGCGCCAAGGCCGACGCCCTCATCATGAATCCCGCCGCCTACTCCTTCACCTCCGTCGCCCTGCTCGACGCGCTCAAGACTTTCGATGGTCCCTTCATCGAAGTGCACATCTCCAATATCCATGCCCGCGATGAGCTGCATCGCCATTCCATCCTCTCGCGCACGGCGAAGGCGGTTATCTGCGGTCTTGGCCCCTACGGCTATATTGTCGCCATGCAGGCCGCGCTGCAGATCCTTGGAGCCCTTCCCGAGACCTTGCCGCACCCCGCCCGGGTCGGACCGCGCTGAGGCGCTTGAGGGGCGCGCCGGCACGGGGATCATTGCGCCATGCAATCTGCGAGCGGCTCAATCGGCGGTCAGCGAGGGTTTTGCTCAACTCTTTGCCGCGACCAGGATGACCGCCGGGTAGGCAAAGCGCACCGTGTCACCCTGGCGATGGCAGCACAGCCCCATGCTGTCGCCGTCGACGGCTGCATCGATCATGCGACGCAGCTCATCACGATCGTCATCGACCGGGAACGACGCGGCGATCAGCTGGTCACGCTCGACCGGGACTTGGTAGGTCTTGATGCTCGGCGTGGGCAGGCCGGCGTCGCCGAACAACTGGCGCAAAAAGGCCAATGGGCGAAAGGCGACGGTCGAGGGATCGCGGTGTCTTTCCATGCGATTGAACGCCGCCGCCTTGGCGGGATCGTCGGAGGCGACGGCATCACAAAGCACGATCCGGCCGCCGGGCCGGCACACCCGCACCATTTCGGCAAAGGCGCGCTCGGGCGCCGCAAAGTGATGAAAGGCAAAGCGACAGCTGACAATGTCGAAGCAGGCCGCGCCGAATGGTAGGCGGTAGACGTCCCCCTGGTACCATTCCGTGTTGTTGAGCTCGCGCGCGGCCGCCAGGCTGCGGGCCTGAGCCAGCATGGCTGGGGTGGCGTCAAGCCCAACGCTTCGGCGCACGCGGCTGGCAAACGCAACCACCACGCTACCCGGTCCACAGGCGATATCGAGAACCTCGTCATTGGGCGCAGGCTCGGCGGCTTCGACCAGCAGGGTGAGGGCGGCCGCATTGTGTAGGGCCGGCGAGCGCGCGAAGTGTTCCGCCTGCCGAGAGAACTGATCATGAATGGTGGAAGCGTGCGACGGCGTCTCAGATTGAGGCGGGGCGACCATGATTTGGCTCCGAGGGAAAAAAGCGGCAAGAAAAGTGCTGATAGCATTGACCCGATCCCTCGCAGGGGACCGGTCAGGTAAGTCGCAACCTCGGAGCCGTCAGTAACATGGGGGCGGTTCCTAAGCGCACCGGCGGTGGCTGTCAACAGCCGTGCTGGGTTTCTGGCTTGCCGAGACGGACCCGAGAGCCGATGCGGCCGCCCGTGCGGAGCGCTGCCGACAGGTCGGCGCTGGGGCGTCGCGGAGACGAGGCTCGGCTGGCACTGGCATCGGCGCTGCGGCGCCCCATCGGCGCGGCCGCGCCCATCATCAGGGCGATGGTGGCGTCGTATCGCCGGATTGGCGATCTGATGCGATCAGAGCGGCCTCGCCAGCCTGGGTGCGGGCGACTTCGCGCTCGGTTTCTTGCTTGGCAGTGGCCGCGGCGTCCGCGTTCGCCGTCCCCCGACGGCGGCGCGCACGGCTTGAGCCATGGGGCTCCAGGTGAACCAGCTGGGAAGGGCCCGCAGATCGGCCGGTGTGCCCTCGAGCCGCACCTGACCCCTGCGGGTGGCCGATCACGTCCACCTCAAACCCCGGATGTTTGAGGCAAACCGAGACGTCGTTGCGATCGATCAGCAGCCAATAGCTGCGCTGGGGGGTGCCGCGGAAGTCGAACTGAATGAGGAGGCGCCACCGCGCAATCTGGTCGAAGGCAACCCGTCGGCGCATCCACCACAAGAGAATGATGGGATCGAGCTCCGTTGCGCGCGGCGCCCCGAAGGCCCAGCGTGCGCCCCACTCACCGAAAAGGTCGATGATGGGTTGGAGCTCCCGGCCGGCGCGGGTCAGGCGATATTCGGTCCGCTTGCCGCGCGATCGGGCGCTGCGCTCTAGCACGCCGGTTTGCTCCAGCCGCCTTAGCCTTTCGGCAAGCAGGGTTCTCGACATATGCGGCAGACCGCGCTCTAGCCCATTGAAGTGATTAACGTCGGCCAGCAGCTCCCGGACGATCAGCATGGTCCAGCGATCGGCAAAAATTTCCGACGCGCGGGCGACCGGGCAATACTGGCCGTAAAGATGCATGGCATTGGCCGCACTGAGCACGGGCCGTAAAGCGATAATGGCGCAACCTAGCACGACTTGCGGGGCCCAAGTAGTCCAGTCCTAAGACTAGTCGCCTCATCCGGGAATGCCCTAGTTTCGTGATCAGCGTCGCTGGCTCTCTCCAAGAGGAGGTCTGAATGTCCAACGATTTTGCGATCAGGCGCAGCCTTCTGCAAGGCCTTGCCGCCCTGCCGCTGCTGCCGCTGCTGGCGCCGTCGGGCGGAGCGCTGGCACAAGCGGGCAGTCCGGTCAAAGTGAACACGCACGGTTTGGTCGCAAAGATCAAATTCGAAGCGCCACTCGGGGGCTTTCTGAGCGAACTCAGCGGCAAATATAAGCTGCGCATCACCGAGCTGACGCTCGCTCCTGGCGGCCATGTCGGTGAGCACAATCATGTCGGTCCCGGCATCCGGCAGGTGACGTCGGGGTATATGACGTACGTGCTGCCAAAAGAGACGATCGTTTATGGTCCGGGCGATTTCTTTTTTGAAACCGGCGACATTAATCACACCGTTTATAATAAGACCGACGCGCCGATGGTGCACATTTTGTTTGAAATACTGCCCGCGGATCTCAATGGACCGTCGTTGATTCCCGTCAGGCACCACTAGCCGCCGAACATCGCGCGCAAGGCGCCGGGTCGGGCCGTCCACGCAGCCGCGGGATGGCTGCGGGCCGGCACCGCTGTGCATTTGCGGCGGTGAGGCGCGTTGTCGCCGCGGGGCGGAGCCGCGCCGCAATCGCCCACACCTTGCCACTCTTGAGTTTCCCCTGCTTTGCCGGCGATTCGAACTTGAGGTCCTTGGCTGAAGTCCTAGTATGGGCTCTTGAGCCAAGGCGATAATCGATCGGAGAGACTTTTATGCTCGCGCCCCAGTCTATCCTTGCTTGGATCGTCATCGGTGCCATCGCCGGCTGGTTGGCTGGTGTTTTGGTCAAGGGTTACGGTTACGGCGTCTTCGGCAACATTGTGATCGGCATTTTGGGGGCCGGCATTGCCGGACTGCTGGCGCCGAGCCTTGGTCTGCACACCGAATCCGTGGGTGGCAATATCGTGGCCGCGCTGCTCGGCGCGCTGGTCTTGCTGTTTTTGGTTGGCTTGGTGCGCCGGTCGTGAACGCAAAAACGCCGGCCTAACAGCCCGGAGCGGGACGCGTCTTGAGGCAAAGCGCTCCGCCATTGGGCGGGAGGACTTTTTCCAGCACGTGTCGGCGGAGAGCGGCGCGCAATTTTGTTGCCGGCTTGGTGCCTCTGCTCGCGTGCTGGTTTGGTGCGCACGACGTGTGTACCGTGCTTTTTCCCTGCGGCCCTTGCGGCGTGGCGCCGCAAGGGCGCCTGTTGTTCTGCTCGCCTTGAGCAAGCTGGCCGGCTCCTCACGCAACGTTGAATTGTTCGGACTCGAACGGCAGCTAAGGATGGGGCCGTTGCGGGGCTACCCGATGAGGGAAGCCGATGGAAGCAAGCAAGCTGCTGGACGCAGCGCCCTTTGAACCCGATACCGTCAAGGTGCTGAAGCAGGCCTTCGATGAAGCGTGGGCGTGCATCGCCCCCAGCATTGGGCAAGACAGGGTTGATGATACCCAACTGAGTTTGGCGCATGCCATCGTGGCGCATGCGGGTGCGGGCGATTGCGACTGCGAGAGCCTAAAGGCCGCCGCCCTGGATGCGGTGCAAAAACATCCGCCGCGGGTGCCGACCTCGCCGTCCTGAGGGGGGCGCGTCAAAGGCGCGGCTCGACGCGCCGGATACTGCGGCCGGCGCGCTTGCGCCAAGCCTTAGCCTTGAGCTTTGCGACGCCGAAAGCCAATGCCGGTTTAGCGCCAGGGTTAGGCTATGGGCGCAGCGCCGGCCAGGCGCGGCACCGCAGCCGATTGGCGTTCCCAACGCGCCAACGGGGTGGGGCGGTGGAGTACCGGGGTGGCACTTTCCGTGGCTTGGGTGTGAACGTGCGTTCTCAGCGCTCCACCACCTCAAAGGAGAGCCTAACGCGGAAGGGTCGCTGCAGGGCTGTGGCAGCTGGCGTCTATCCCCGATATCCCCAGCTTTGCGCGGGCGGCGGCCGACGCCGCCCGTCTCGGGGTCGCCCAACGCGGACCCAAGTAGAAAATGGGGCGTGCTAAACTTTAAGCGGCAGTGCAGGCAATTATGCTAGCAATTGGCGAAGAGGAGCCGGGGCGGCAGGCATGGACTTCAATATTCCTGAGGACATCGCCGAGTATTTGCACGAGCTCGATCGCTTTATTGAGCGCGAGATCAAACCGCTCGAGCAAAGGGATGACAATATTCGCTTTTTCGATCACCGGCGGGAAGCGGCGCGCACGGATTGGGATCGCGGTGGCCTGCCGAACGAGACCTGGGAGGCCCTATTGCGGCAGGCGCGCCGCGCCGCCGATCGAGCCGGCCACTATCGCTACCCGCTGCCCAAGCAGTATGGCGGCAAGGACGGCAGCAATCTCGGGATGGCGATTATTCGCGAGCATCTGGCGGTCAAGGGACTGGGGCTGCACAACGATCTTCAGACCGAGCATTCGATCGTGGCCAACAATGTCGGTGTGCTCTTGATGCTCGCCTACGGCAGCGAGCAACAAAAGCTCGAGTGGGTCGATGGATTGCTCGACGGCCGCATGGGTTTTGCGTTCGGCATCACCGAGCCGGAGCACGGTTCCGATGCGACTCACATGGAGACGACCGGCGTGCGCGACGGCAATGGCTGGCGCATCAATGGCTCGAAAACCTGGAATACCGGCATTCACAAGGCCAAGCACGACCTGATTTTTGCGCGCACGAGCGGCAAGGCCGGGGACGGGCACGGCATTACCGCCTTCCTGGTGCCGACCGATGCGCAAGGCTTCAGAATCGAAGAGATGCTATGGACCTTCAATATGCCGACCGACCACGGCCGCATCTCGCTGAGCGACGTGAGGGTGCCGGATGCGGCGATCTTCGGCGGTGAAGGCCGCGGCCTCAAGGTTGTGCAGCACTTCTTCAATGAAAACCGCATTCGCCAGGCCGCCTCGTCGCTTGGCGCCGCACAGTTTTGCATCAACGAGTCGGTGGCCTACGCCAAGGTGCGAAAACCCTTCGGCGAGCCGCTGGCGAGCCATCAGGGCATTCAGTTTCCGTTGGTCGAACTGCAGACCCAGTGCGAGATGCTGCGTGCACTCATTCACAAGACCGCCTGGGCTATGGACACGACCGGAAACTTTTCGGTCTCCGACAAGGTCTCGATGTGCAACTACTGGGCCAATCGGCTGTGCTGTGAGGCGGCGGACCGGGCCATGCAGGTGCATGGCGGCTTGGGCTATTCGCGCCACAAGCCATTCGAGCACATCTATCGGCACCACCGCCGCTACCGCATTACCGAGGGCACCGAGGAAATTCAGATGCGCCGCATCGCCGGCTACATGTTCGGCTTTATGAAGCAGCGGGCACCCAAGGGCGTCGAGGAACATTGATTTGGCCGGCATCGACGAGCAACTTGCCGCCGTCCTTGAGCGCCGCATTGCCGGATGTCGTTCTCTCCTCGCCTGCGAGCGCTTGTCGACTGGCGCCAGCCAGGAAACCTATCGGCTCGTCATTTGCACCGACACCGGCGAGCGCAAGCTCGCCATGCGACGTGCGCCGGGGGCGACGACGCCCGCCAACGCCGGCTATCCCGGTCTCGCGACCGAAGCACTTTTGATGTCGGCTGCGCGCAGCGCCGGCGTTCCCGAGCCGGAAATCCTTTGGGTGCTCACGCCCGAGGACGGCCTCGGCGACGGCTTCATCATGGAGTGGCTCGAGGGCGAGACGCTCGGCGCGCGCATTGTGCGCGATGCCTCGCTCGATGCGATCAGACCAAAATTGGCCGAGCAGTTGGGTGAGATCTTGGCGCGCATCCACGCCATCGACTTGGAGGCGACGGGCCTTGCCACCCGCCTGGAGCGTCTGAGCCCCGAGCAAGCCGTGCGCGCCACTTGGGCCCGCTATCAGGCGCTGGACACACCGCAACCGATGATCGATTTTGCCGCGCGCTGGCTGATCGAACATCTGCCGGCCAGCTTCGAGCCGACCTTGGTGCACAACGACTTTCGCAACGGCAACATCATGGTGTCGGTTGAGGGTGTCATTGCCGTGCTCGACTGGGAGATCGCCCACATCGGCGATCCCATGCGTGATCTCGGCTGGATTTGTACGAACTCTTGGCGGTTTGGCCGCAGCGAGCTGCCGGTTGGTGGTTTTGGCACTTACGCCGACCTGATCCGCGGCTACGAGCGCCTGTCGGGTAAACGGGTTGCCGCCGACCACGTGAGGTTCTGGGAGATTTTCGGCTCCTTCTGGTGGGCCTGCTCCAGCCTCAGCATGGCCCAACACTACCGCACCGGTCCCGACCGGACCGTCGAGAGACCGGCGATCGGTCGGCGCTCGTCGGAGTGCCAGGTCGACTGCGTGAACCTCTTGCTTCCAGGACCCGTCGCGTTGCTGGCTCCGGATCCCTTGCGCTCGAGCGTCGACATGCCTCGGCTCGATGAGATCGTCACCAGCGTGCGCGACTATCTGCGCAACGATGTGATGGCTGCCACCAGCGGGCGCACGCAGTTTCTCGCCCGCGTCGCCGGCAATGCGCTCGACATCGTGCTGCGCGATTTTGCCGTCGGTCGGGAGCATCGCACGCGCCAGGTTGCGCGATTGCGGGCCTTGCTCGGAGAAGATGGCGATCTCGAAGGTTTGCGCCGCGCCTTGGTCCAGCGCCTGCGCGATAACCGCATGGCGCTCGACCATCCGGGCCTTGCCGACTATTTGCGCGAAGCCGTGGTCAACCAGGTGGCGATCGACCAGCCGAGCTACAGCGGCCTGAAGACGGCGCTCGCCAACGCGGCAGCGCCATCGCCCTTGGCTCTATGACGCCGAACTTCTCGATTAGACGCAATCGCCTTTGCCGGCGCCGGGCTTTGCCCTGCGTTCCCGGCCCGTTGGGCAAAAGCCCGTACGCTAACCGGCGTGGGAGCCGAACGCCCGCGAGCGGTGCAAGATCGCGGCCGATCCCGTTTGCCTCGGAGCGGACGAAAGTTAAGGTGGGGAGAAGGCGACCTGCGACAAAGGTCGGGGCTGCCGGTGCAGGTGCCTCGACTCTGGGTCGATTGAAAACCGTCCCGGCAAGTCCTTATGATTTGCCGCATGTTACCGCAGCAAGCTCACCACTGGTGGTCCGTGCGAGGCGCGCTTCGCGCCGCCGTGGCAATTGCCAGCCTTCTCGCAGCCATCAAGGTTGCGCCCGCGGTGCTGGCGCAGCCCTCAACGTCACCGATTGACGCGATCGAAAAAGGTCGCCTGATTTATGAAGCCGGTCAGCTGGGGTCGGGCGCGCCGCTGACGGCCAACCGCGGCGAGGGACGCATTGCCGCCACGGGTCGGGCAGCGGCTTGCATCAACTGTCATCAAAAGAGCGGTTTTGGCCTCTTCGAGGCCGCCAACCTGGTGCCGCCCGTGACGGGGCCCAGTCTGTTTTCCGACGCTGGGCCGAGGACCCAGGCACCGCGTCGAGCCAAAGGCATGGAGCATCAGGAGTTTGCCTTTCTGACGCGGCCACCCTACGACGCGCTCAGTCTCGCCAAGGCCCTGCGCGAGGGGCTCTCGCCGAGCGGCCACCGTTTTCAGTATCTCATGCCGCGCTATGCGCTCAACGATGCCGATATGGCAGCTTTGATCGCCTATTTGCGCCAGCTTTCCTTAACTCCCTCGCCCGGTGTCGATCCGAGCAGCGCCCATTTCGCGACGGTTGTGGCGCCAAATAGCGACGCCGGGCGCAGCAAGGCGTTCATTGAGGTGCTGCAGGCTTGCTTCCACGAGCGCCATCCCCGCGAGGCCGGCGGTCACGCTTGGCAACTCCACGTTTGGGAGCTCGACGGTCCACCCGACACCTGGGGCGCGCAACTCGAGGCAAAGTACAATGCCGAGCCCGTTTTCGCGCTGATTTCGGGGCTAGGCAGCGACCTGTGGGACCCCGTGCATGGCTTTGCGCAATCGCTAAAAATACCAAGCCTGTTTGCAAATCTGGATATTGCCCCGGCCGCCGAGCAAGACGCCTATAGTTTCTATTTTGCCCGCGGCCTGATCTTGGAGGCGGAGGTTATCGGGCAGTATTTCGTCGAAACGGCACCAGCGTCCGGGCTCAAGCGCGTGGTCCAACTAGACCTGGCCGGCAGCGCGGGTCGCAAGGCCGCCAGCGCGCTGGAAAACGTGCTCAAGGCGCGGGCCATCGCCGTCGTAGAGCGAACACTCAAGCAAGCAACCCCAGACGAGCTCATGGCAAATCTTTCCGACCTGACGGGGAGCGACATGTTGGTGGTTTGGCTCGAGCGAAACCACCTTGCAGCCCTGGCGCAGGTGCCGCCGCCGGCCACCCCCCATATCGTGGTTTCGGGCTGGCAGAGCGGATTTGAGAATGCACCGCTGCCCGCCGCATGGAAGCGTATCGTTTCGATGGTCTATCCCCTGGACGCGCCGCAACGCCGCGCGGCGCGCTTTGAGTTCAACCTGCGGCCGTGGCTCAGGAAGCACGCCATAGAGCACAGCGATGAGATTTTGCTCGGCAACACGCTAGCGGCTTGCAATCTCCTGTCGGAGAGCATGTCGCGCCTTAGGGGTCACTTCTTTCGGGACTACCTGGTGGAGATGATCCAGAACTATCCAACCGGCATGGGCAACGCGCCGGCCTCGCAGGCTTTTCCTAGGTTCGGGCTCGGTCCGGGTCAGCGCTATAGCTCGAAGGGCGCCTATATCGTTAGGTTCAAGGACCCAAGCACGAACGAGCTGGAACTTCTCCACGATTGGCTGGTCCCACCATGATGCCGGCGCGTGCCGCCGCTGGCCGTCGCGATCCTTCGCTCGCGTACGGTCGGCTCGACCGCGGTGTCGGCGTCACGGCTCGTTCGCTACGTCCATGGCCGCAGCCACGGCCGCATCGACAGTCGGTCAGCGTCGCGCGCCTTGACGCAAATCAATGTGCAGAGGACGCCACCACACAATAATACCACTGTGGGTAGCGATGCGCTCGATACCCCAATCCCGTTGCGACCCAAGCTCGGAGCGCGCACGCGTGTACAAGCACATCCTTATTGCGACGGATGGCTCGGAAATGGCTGCCAAAGCGGTAACGCAAGGGTTAGCGCTGGCGAAGGCGCTCGGCGCGAAGGCCACCGCCGTGACCGTCTCGGAACCTTGGAATTTCGTTTTGGCTGCTTTGGCCGAGCGAGAGCACCGACCTGAGCCGCT
>Ga0070695_100000989_pt1 | contig 15451 bp, 13 predicted proteins | sample KBSK1252metaG_FD_65471 | JGI IMG/M metagenome (GOLD analysis project Ga0070695, IMG submission 65471) | Corn, switchgrass and miscanthus rhizosphere microbial communities from Kellogg Biological Station, Michigan, USA - KBS K1-25-2 metaG | ecosystem: Host-associated > Plants > Roots >...
CGCGGCTGCGCCTTCGATCCAGCCGTGGGCAAGCACCGCGGCATTCATCGCCCCGGCCGACGTGCCGGAAATGGCTTCGATGCGCAACTTGCCTTCCTCCAACAGACGGTCCAGCACCCCCCAGGTGAAGGCTCCGTGTGCGCCGCCGCCTTGCAAAGCAAGATCGATTAACAAGGGGCGTCCGTTGTGGGGCTTGACAGGCATAAGCGTTCGCTAGCGCACCCTTGCGGCCACCGCTTCCGCCGGTTGGCAATGCGAGAGGAAGGACACCCAGCGTGCCTTAAGGCACGCGCCGGCTAGCGACCGGGAAGCCGGGAGCAAATCCGTCGGGACGGCCGGCGGCGCTGGGCGCCGATGACCAGGCCACCGCCACTCGGGCGGCGGCAGCAAATGCCACCTCGGCCGCCGTTGACCCGGGCATTGCCAGGCTCGCCACCTGCGTCGCAGTCCACCGCTGCCCTCAAAGATATACACCGAAGCCATTGGTGTTAGCGCGCGTCGTCTCAGGCCGCCCTTTTGATCGGTGGCACCAGCGCTGTGTCCGCGGAGGCTCGTAACGCTTCCGCCCAGCTGCGCTGCCACGCCTCTGCGGCGTTCAACCAGATCTTAAACGGTGTGAGTGTCATTTCGCTGAGGCGCATCATCTCCGCCACCGGGTTTGCCGGCGACGGCATGTGCACGATCGCCGGGTCCGGCGCGGCGGCCCGAGACTTGAGCTGTTGCTCCCAGTCACTCATGAGTTGGTCGATCATCTGCGTCTGCACCTTGGCGGCCTGTAGCAGATGCTCGCGCGTCGCAACCGTGACGCTGTTAGGCCATCCTTGTGCGCGCTGCGCTGCCGCCACCTGATCAAGAACATTGGTGAGGTAGCGGTCATTGGCGCGGGAGATCTCATCGCGCCACTGCGAAACCGCGTTGAACGCGTCCGTGACCGCTTGGCGCGCCTCACCGTTCAACCACGTGAAGCTACGAATTTCGGAGGCAGACATCATGGCGAACGCTCCTCATGGCTGCTAGTGGCTCGTGCCGGCCTGCATCCGGCCTGCATATAGAGCCGTTCCACCCAGGTACATCCGTGGGAACACTGAGATTGCACTTCGTAAGCATGAGGAGCATGAGGAGCATGAGGGCATGCGAAGCACGAGCGGCTTGCGCGCCGGCTCGGTCACAAAGCTGTCGTATAGCGCGGGGCATCTCCGCCCCAAGGCGCGCTGAGCGCCGCTGGCCAGTGAGGGCCGAGCCAATGAGGACTGCGCCATCGCCTCCCCCGAGCGGGCCCTCGTCCCCACCAACTCCCTGCCGCGCTGGCGGCGGACGACACCCCGTCCGGGGCATCAAAGGCGCCTTGTCGGCCCGCCGACGACCCGGCAGAGGTTCGCTTTGCGACAATTGACGGAGCGCGTTTGACGGAGCGCGTTCGGCCTCTATACTTCAAGCTTGGGCGCAGGCGGGGCACGAAACTCGTTATGGCTGTTCCTTCCGACCCGAAGCCCTCAAGGCCATTGGGCAGGCATTGATGCAGCTTGGCAGGAGATCGCCGGAAACTTCGGCAGTGATCCAACGGAGAGCGGGGCGGCGCGTCGGCAACTGGCAAGCGCGCTGCTGTCGATTGCCAGCGAGGACAGTCGCAACGCGGAGGTCTTGAAACGGGCGGCGCTGGAAAGGAGGGCGCCCCGACTATAAGGACCGGCTAGGCGGGCAGCCGGTGCCGGGGATGTTAGTTTGCGCCCCGGCCCAGGCAAAGGCCCCGTTCGCCGTTGGGCACACTTGAGAGGAGGCCGCCGCCGCGGCCAATCCCCCCGCAGCGTCTGGATTTGTGGGTGGATCGGATCGAAATCTTGATGGCATTGCATTTGGGAGCTGGCGCACCCGACAGGATTCGAACCTGTGACCTTCGCCTTCGGAGGGCGACACTCTATCCAGCTGAGCTACGGGTGCATTGGGGCGGTGATAGCGCATTTGACCGCCGGCCGCAAACGTCCCAAAAACTTGGCGCAATCGGAATTCGATGGATCGATGGCGGGGGTTTCGGCATGGCCGACGCAAGCCAAATACGATCGGGCGAGATAACCATCTCACTGCCCGAAGCCTACGATGCAGGCATCTATTTCATCGGTCGCATTCGTACGCCCTTTAAAACGCGCGACGATTGCCCGAAGAACAGCGCTCAATCGGACGCCCTTGGCCGCGTCGAACTTGAGCCGCGCTACGCGCTCGGACTTAAGGATCTTGAACACTACAGTCACGTACATCTCCTCTATTGGATGCACGAGGCCCGGCGCGACCTTGTTCAGCAGGTGCCGGCCCATCTGGGTCATCCGCGCGGCACATTTGCCCTGCGTTCACCGGTGCGCCCCAATCCCATCGCACTGGCGAGCGTCGAACTTGTCAAAATCGACGGCGCCACGCTTGTGGTGCGCCGTATCGATTGCGTCGACGGCACGCCCCTCGTCGATATCAAGCCTTATTTTGCTTCTGTGGACAGCTTCCCGCACGCCCAGCGACCATGAATGCCAACGCGGCGGGACCGCGCCGCGAGCCTACGTCCCCACCCGGCGCCGTTCGCCACCGTCTTCTTGGCTGACAATCCGTCCCGTCCAACTATAGTGCGCGGCATGGCCACCCAATCCACTAGGCATGACAAGTCCGACCGACGCGCCGGCCTTTGCTCGGTCCCGGCCGGCGAACCTGTGCCCATCATCAAGGGCTGCCAAGTCTACCTAATCGACGGCTCGGGCTACATTTTCCGGGCTTTCCACGCCCTGCCTCCGCTCACGCGCCCATCGGATGGGCTACCCGTCGGCGCCGTACATGGCTTCTGCGGCATGTTGTGGAAATTGCTGCAGGATGCGCGCAAATCGACCGGCCCAACGCACATCGCGGTCATATTCGACGCGAGCGAAAAGACTTTTCGTAACGAGATCTACAAGGACTACAAGGCGCACCGTCCGCCGGCGCCGGAAGAGCTGGTACCGCAATTTCCGCTGATCCGCGATGCCGTCAAGGCGTTCAATATCGCCTGCGTCGAACAATTGGGTGTCGAAGCGGACGATTTGATCGCCACCTACGCCAAGCGCAGCATCGAGAGTGGTGGCGATGTAACGATCGTGTCCTCCGACAAGGACCTCATGCAGTTGGTGCGCCCCGGCATTTCGATGCTGGACACCATGAAAAATCGCAGCATCGGCCCTGACGAGGTACGCGAGCGTTTCGGGGTGCCACCCGAGCGCGTCATCGACGTGCAGGCGCTGGCTGGAGATTCAGTCGACAACGTGCCCGGTGTGCCCGGGATTGGCGTCAAGACGGCTGCCGAGCTGATCAATGAATACGGCGACCTCGAGACGCTGTTGCAGCGCGCGGGCGAAATCAAGCAGCCGAAGCGCCGTGAGCGCCTGACGGAGTATGCCATCCAGGCCCGCCTCTCCTACGATCTGGTAAAGCTGAAGGACGATGTCGAGCTCGAGGTCGCGCCGGAACAGCTGGGTGTCCGCGATCCCGACGCCCAGCGCTTGCTGGCGTTTTTGCGCGAGATGGAATTCGCGACGCTGACCAAACGCATTGCCGATGGTCTCGGTGCGGCCGCCCCTCCACCGGCGCAACGCACGCCGGCCGCGAGTCCGAGCCGCTCAGGCGAGGCGGTTGCGCAAGAACGCGGCAAGCTCGCGGCAAAGCCAGCCGCCCCCGGCGCCTGGACGCCAAGCGCGAAGGCCGCGGTCGCCCGCCAAGCCGCATGCGCAAAAATCGAGCGCAACAGCTACGAAACCGTAACCGATCTCGCCGCACTCGACGGCTGGATCGCCGAAGCGCGCGCAACCGGTCGGTTCGCCTTCGATATCGAAACAACCAGCCTCGATCCGATGCGGGCCGAATTCGTCGGCTTCTCGATGGCGGTGGCACCGGGTAGAGCCTGTTACGTGCCGATTGGACATCGGCCCGCCAGCGGGGCCTTTGATTTCGGGGAAGGGGCGCTGAAACAGGTCAACGCCGGTGACGCTTTGAGCGTATTGCGCCCATTGCTGGAGGATGCCTCTGTCCTCAAGATCGGGCAGAACCTAAAGTATGATTGCGTCGTGCTGGCCCAACATGGCATCGCGCTCGCTCCCCTGGACGATACGCTGCTGCTCTCCTACGCCCTCGACGGCGGTCGCGGTAACCACGGCATGGATGATTTGGCCGAGCGCCACCTCGGCCATACCTGCATTCCCTTCGGCGACGTGTTGCAGCATGCACCCGGTGCCAAAAAGTCCGACAAGACCTTCGCGCAGGTGCCCCTCGACAAGGCCACCGAATATGCGGGCGAGGATGCCGACGTCACCTTGCGCCTATGGATGGTGCTGAAGCCTCGGCTGGTCGCCGAGCGTATGACCGCCGTCTACGAGACGCTGGAGCGCCCAATGGTACGCGTCCTGGGCGAGATGGAGCAGGCCGGCGTTAAGGTCGACCGCAGCATCCTGTCACGCCTGAGTTCAACCTTTGCACAACGCGTCGCCCGCCTGGAAGAGGAGATCTATACCCTGGCCGGCCACAAGTTCAACTTGGCTTCGGCGCGCCAGTTAGGCGAATTCCTCTTCGACAATCTCAAGCTGCCCGGTGGCCGTAAGACCAAAACCGGGCAATGGGAGACACGCGCCGGCCTGCTCGACGATCTCGCCGCCAGCGAAGACTTGCCGGAGCATGCGCGCAAGCTCATCAATGTCATGCTGGAGTGGCGGCAGCTCACCAAGTTGATGTCCACCTACACCGACTCGCTGCCTCAGCATATCAATCCCGATACCGGCCGCATCCACACGAGCTACGCGCTGGCCTCGACGACGACCGGCCGCTTGGCCTCGACCGATCCCAATCTGCAGAACATTCCCATCCGCACCAAGGAAGGCCGGGAAATCCGTACGGCGTTCGTCGCCGAGCGCGGTCACAAGCTGATCTCGGCCGACTACAGTCAGATCGAGCTACGCGTGCTTGCCCATATCGCCGATATTCCGCAGCTGACGCGGGCCTTTAGCGACGGCCTCGATATCCACGCCATGACCGCCTCCGAAATGTTCGGCGTGCCCGTACAAGGCATGCCCGCCGACGTGCGTCGTCGCGCCAAGGCGATCAATTTCGGAATAATATACGGCATCTCGTCGTTTGGCCTCGCCGCCCAGCTCGGCATTTCCAAGCAGGAGGCCGGCGAATATATCTCCACCTATTTCAAGCGGTTTCCCGGAATTCGCGACTACATGGAGAGCATGAAGTCGCTGGCGCGCCAGCGCGGTTTCGTTGAAACCATTTTTGGTCGTCGGGTGCATTACCCCGAGATCAATACCAAGAATCCATCGATGCGAGGCTTCCTGGAACGGGCGGCCATCAATGCCCCGATCCAGGGTTCGGCCGCCGATATCATCCGGCGCGCCATGATCCGCATGCCGGGCGCGCTCACGGCCGCCCAACTCGCCTCCGTGCGAATGCTGCTACAGGTCCACGATGAGCTGGTCTTCGAGGCGAAAGAGGCCGAGGTCGACGAGGCCCTGCAAACGATTGCGCGCGTCATGGAAAAGGCGGCTGAACCCGCGGTTTGCCTACGCGTGCCGATCCACGTCGACGCAAAGGCGGCCGACAACTGGGAAGCCGCTCACTAGACGAGGAGCCGGCACCAGTTCTTGCTTCACCCTCACTGCGCCTGCGCCTGCACGCTCGCCCCGGGGCAGCGCATCGCGGCGGCTTCCGCCTGAGACCGCCACGATTGCCAGCCGCCGCGGCATTTATTTGATCAAGAATTTCTCAATGCGATCGCCGCCCTTTAATTTGGCGGCAAGCCACCTGGGTTTGCGGCCACGCCCGGTCCAGGTTTCGGACGGATCGTCCGGATTGGCGTACTTGGCAGCTACGGTGCGCCCTTTTCCGCCGCGCCCACCGAAAATATCGCTCACCTTAAAACCCGCACTGGCGATCAGCGCTTCCACTTTGCTGCGAACTTCAGCGCGTGTCCGATCCTCCGCGCTGGCCTTGGCTTTCTTCAACTTCAACTCAAGTTCCTGCAGCTCCTTGAAGGACATTCTGTCCAGGTCTTTGGCCATAATTGTATATTCCCTTGAAGTCCGTCGCTGTGCACCACTTAGATTGAATGACTTAAAATATTCCAAATCTCAACCGTTTTCTCATCCGGCAGTCCTGGTAGTAAATTAGTGATGCGGGTTCGCCAATTGCAGTTGCGATTGATTCCTAGCTGCCGCCGCTAGCAGAATGTTGGAACTTTCCTTTCCTCTCCGCCGCGCTGTGCGGGCAAAGGCTGCTGGCAGGCGCCGGCCGCAGGCATTGCCAATTCCTTACAGGGCCTTAAATTGAACCGCCGGCCTTTTGCTATGCGGCGACATAATGCGCCGGCGGACATGGTGCCGCCGCCATCCCATGCGAACACTGACAGATAGATTGCGCACAAAAACTAATCATTGAAAAACAGGATTACCGAAGGCAGAAACGCACGAAGCGCGGATTATCATTGGTGGTTAGCGTGGAGATCGGACCAGATCAACAGTTTAGGACAGTACGAGACTGGCTGCGTTATGCGGTCAGCCGTTTTCGTGCGGCCGATCTTAGTTATGGTCATGGCACAACCAACGCCGTCGACGAAGCCGCTTATCTCATTTTGCATACTTTGCATCTACCGATCGATCAGCTTGAACCGTGGCTCGATGCGCAATTGCTGCCAACCGAAGGCCAAGCTCTAGCAAAGGTCATTGAAACCCGGATTAGCACGCGCCAGCCCGCCTCCTATCTGACCAACGAGGCCTGGATCCAGGGCCACCCCTTTTACGTCGATGAGCGCGTTATCGTGCCGCGCTCCTATATCGGTGAATTGCTGGCGGAACGCCTTGCCGAGGTTGTTGAGGACCCCGATGCCATCGGACCCGTACTGGACCTCTGTACCGGTTCCGGTTGCCTGGCGATCTTGGCGGCGATTGCCTTTCCAAACGCCAGCATCGATGCCAGCGACGTCTCCACCGCCGCCTTGGAGGTGGCCCGGCGCAATCTGCGCGACTATGGGCTCGAGGCCCGCATCAGCCTTTTGCAGTCCGACCTGTTTGCGGCCCTCGCAGGTCGGCGCTATGACCTGATTTTGGCCAATCCCCCCTACGTAAGCGACGATGCCCTTGCTGCCTTCCCCCCGGAGTACGCGACCGAGCCGAGGCTGGCGCATGCCGGCGGCGCCGACGGCTTAACGTTCGTGCGGCGCATTCTTGCCGTGGCGGCCGATCATCTTTCGACCACGGGCATTGTGGTGATGGAGGTCGGCAGCGGCCGCCCCCTGCTGGAGCAGCAATTCCCTCGACTGCCATTTCTGTGGCTCGACACGGCCAACAGCGAGGGTGAGGTCTTCGCCCTGACCCTTGCGGAGCTTGCGAAATTGCGGTGAACCTGCTGGGCGCGCCGAGCCGGGGCGACGGCAGTCTCTAGGGCGCAATATCAAACCACCGGCTAGGAACAATCGCGAAAGCAAAAATCGCGGTTATAATGGCGGCGATGGCCGAGCCCAATCCTTTCACCGAAGCCAAGCGTCGAGCGCACGTTGAGGCGGCGTTTGCCGTCGATGAGGTGCGCCTCGCCAATCGCAACGCGGGCATTCTGCTGGAAGCGCTGCGCCACGACGTGACCCCGGTGGGCTTGCACTATTTGCTCAATCACTTCGACGTTCCCTACGTCGCGGACGATCGCTGGCAGCTCGCCCTTCACGGGCACGTTCTGCGGCCAATGTCGCTGTCGCTCGCCGATCTGAAAGCACGGCCGGCACGCACGCTGCGCGTGACCATGGAATGTGCCGGCAACGGCCGTGGGCTGCTGACGCCGCGCTACCCCAGCATGCCCTGGCTGCACGAGGCGGTGGGAACCGCCGAATGGACCGGCACCGCCCTCAAAGGTGTGCTCGAGCTTGCGCAACTGGACGATGCTGTGACCGAGATCGCTTTTATCGGTGCCGATCGCGGTTTCGATCGGGGCGTGGAGCACAGTTTCGGCCGCAGTCTCAAGCGTGAGCTGGCGCTTAGCGACGATGTGCTGCTGGCTTGGGCGATGAACGGCGAGCCGCTGCCGCCCCAGCACGGCTATCCCTTGCGCCTGATCGTACCAGGCTGGTACGGCATGGGTAACGTCAAATGGCTATCGCGCATCGAAGCCCTGGCGCAGCCCTACCAGGGGTTCCAGCAGGCGGTCGGCTATCGCTACCGCCCCGCCCCCGGCCTGCCGGGCACACCCGTCACGCACATGCGCGTCAAAGCGCTGCTGGTGCCACCCGGGATACCCGACTGGTATTCTCGCCATCGTCTGCTCGATGCGGGCCCCACCGAAGTTTTTGGTCGCGCCTGGTCCGGCGGCGGCGTCCCGATCGTGCGCGTGGAGGTTGGCATCAACGGCCGCTGGCAGCAGGCCAGCCTCGATCCGCCGCATAGCAAATTTGCCTGGCAAGCCTGGCGCTATCTGTGGCAAGCCCAAGCGGGCGAATACGCGTTGGCCTGCCGGGCTACGGACGCCAACGGTGAAAGCCAGCCGCTCGAGCCACGCTGGGATTCGGGCGGGTTCGGCAACAACGCCGTGCAAGGCGTGCGGGTTTGGGTAAGATAACTGCAATGGCTGAAATCGCAGTATCGCTGTGGCGCGGCAAAGCGGACGGCAACTATCAGGTGTACCGCGTGCCGCAGCGTGACAATCAGACTGTCCTCGACGTCGTAACCTGGGTGCAACGCAACGTCGATCCTACGCTGGCCTACCGGTTCGCCTGTCGCGTGGGCATGTGCGGTAGCTGCGCCATGACGGTGAACGGTCGCCCGCGCTGGACCTGTCGGACGCATACGGCAAAGGTTGTCAACAATGGCAAGCTCGAGATCGGTCCGCTCGCCAATCTCCCGATCATCAAAGACTTGGCGTGCGACCTGCGGCCGTTCTTCGAGAAGTGGCAAAAGGCCAAGGGCGTCTTCTCGCCGCGCTTGACGCGGCAGGATACGATCGAGCGCATCGTGCCAACAACGGCCGCGCGCCTGGCCGCGGACGCCGCGGTCGAATGCATCAACTGCGCGGTGTGCTACGCCGCTTGCGATACGGTGCGCTGGAACGCGGACTACCTGGGGCCCGCCGCGCTCAACCGGGCCTGGACCTTGCTAAACGACGTGCGCGACACGGGCAATCGGCAGCGCTTGGCTGCGGTTGCCGCCACCGGGGGCTGCCACGCCTGCCATTCGCATCAAAGTTGCCAGCAGCACTGCCCAAATGCATTGAACCCGACCGCTTCCATCGCCGGCCTCAAGCGCCACACCATGCAGGCCTACCTTAGGGGAGAGCTCGAGTGAACGTGCGCCTTTATGTCCTCCAGCGCGCCAGCGCCGCTGTCATGGCGCCCCTGCTGTTGATACATCTTGGCGTCATCTTTTACGCCAGCAGGCGCGGGTTGAGCGCCTCCGACATCCTGGCGCGAACGCGCGGCAGCCTATTTTGGGGTGCCTTCTATGCCACCCTTGTGGTGGCTGCCGCCACCCACGCTGCCATCGGCGTGCGCGTCGTTGCTAGCGAATGGACGCGCTGGCATGGCGGCATGCTCGAGGCGCTGATGTGGGCTTGCGGCTTGCTGCTGGCCGCCCTCGGTCTGACGGCGGTTGCAGCGGTGGTGCTGGTATGAACGGCAAACGGGGCGAACCCAACACCGGCGGCCATCGTCGCGATCCCTTGTGGCTGGCCGCTTGGCTGCATCGCATTTCAGGCCTGGCACTGGCCGCCTTTCTGCCCCTGCACTTCCTGGTTTTCGCGCTGGTCCTGAGCAGCAAGGCCGCGCTTGACGGCTTTCTACGCTGGACGGCCAACCCCGCGGTCAAGGTCGCCGAGGCGGGCCTCGTATTCTTGCTGACGCTGCATTTGCTGGGAGGCATCCGCATCCTGCTGCTTGAGAACCTGCCCTGGTTTGCTGGCCACAAGCAGCTGGTGGCGGGGGCGTTGCTGACCGCCTCGATGCTGGCGCTCGTCTTTCTTGTGCGCGCCGCCTGAGCGCGGGGAAGGGATCATGCTCGAACGGTTCGAAACCGACGTCTTGATTTTGGGTACCGGCGGTGCCGGTCTGTTTGCGGCCTTGCACGCCCACCAAGCCAACCCCGATCTCGGCATCACCATCGCCAGCAAGGGCCTGCTCGGGAAATGCGGCTGCACACGCATGGTCCAAGGCGGCTACAACGTCGCGCTCAATCCAGGCGACTCCGTCGAGCGTCACTTCATGGATACCATCGAGGGTGGCAAATGGTTGCCCAACCAGAACATGGCCTGGACGCTCGTGAGCAAGGCTATCGAGCGCGTACAAGAGCTGGAGAACGAGGTCGGCTGTTTCTTCGATCGTAACCCCGACGGGACACTGCATGGCAAGGCTTTTGCCGGCCAGACCTTCGATCGCACCGTGCACAAGGGCGATCTTACCGGGATCGAGATCATAAACCGGTTGATGGAGCAGGTTTGGGCGCGGCCGATCCAGCGCCTCGAAGAGCATCGCGCGGTAGCCCTCATTCCAACGGCCGACCGGCAGGCGTTGGCCGGTGTTTTGCTGATCGATCTGCGTTCGGGCAGCTTTCGCTATGTGGCCGCCAAGGCCGTGCTACTGGCAACCGGCGGCGGCCCGACCATGTATCGCTACCACACGCCGTCCGGCGACAAGAGCATGGATGGCCTGGCCATGGCGCTGCGCCTCGGCCTGCCGCTGCGCGACATGGAGATGGTACAGTTCCATCCGACGGGTCTGCTTGCGGGCCCCGACACGCGCATGACTGGAACCGTGCTCGAGGAAGGCCTCCGCGGTGCCGGTGGGCATCTCATCAACGGTGTGGGTGAACGCTTCATGCAGGCGCGCGACCCGCGCGCCGAACGGGCTACGCGGGATTTCGTATCGCGCTGCATCTATGAGGAGATGCGTGCCGGGCGCACGACGCCGCACGGCGGCGTCTACATCAAGATGGGACACCTCGGCCCAGACCAGGTCGCCAAGCAATTCAAGGGCATGGTTGAGCGCTGCGCCGATTGCGGCTTCGACTTGGCGGCCGGACTAGTCGAAGTGGTACCGACCGCCCATTACCTCATGGGCGGCGTGGTTTGCGAGGTCGACACCGCCACCGAATTGGCGGGACTGTTCGTGGCTGGCGAGGATGCCGGCGGCGCGCACGGGGCCAATCGCCTGGGCGGCAATGGCGTTGCCAACTCAACGGTATTCGGCGGTATTGCCGGAGACACCATGGCCGACTGGATCGCGCACCACCCGGGCGAGCGACCGCCCGACGAAGCGGTATTGCGATTTGAATTGGCCCGCGCCGAGCATCCCTTCAGCCGCCCCGGCGGCGATCTCAATCGGCTCCGCGAACGGCTACTCGACGTCATGTGGGACAATGTCGGCGTCATCCGCGACGCCGCCGGCTTGCAGCGGGGCATGTCGACGCTCAATGAGCTGGAGCACGAGTTGTTGGCAAGCGGCCTGGCCGATGGCGAGCGCCCTTTCAATCTTGGCTGGCACGATTGGCTAAACCTGCGTTCCCTGCTCGAGGTGTCGAAAGCGATCGCGGCGGCCGCGCTCGAGCGCAAAAACAGCCGCGGCGCCCATTTCCGCGAGGATTTCCCGCAGGAGGGCGATCTCGCTGCCTCGACCTTCACCGTAGTGCGCCAGCACGGCGGCCGCCTCATGATCGGGGCGGAGCCGGTAAAGTTCACGATCGTCAGGCCGGGCGAGAGCTTGTTGCAGCAGGCGGCGGCGAGGGAGTGATGGTTGCGCTTGGGCGCCTGGCTCGCCGGCAGCGGCAAAGGCGCCGTCCGGCTCGCCGCCCCTTTTTTCTTGCTTCCCCAGCTGGGGAAGGGGACATATCGTTCGCAACGCGCCCGGCGAGGTCTGCCGATGCTCCCCATTGCCCTTTTGCAAAAAACCGCTGAGGCCTTGATGGCAAAGGCTGCCATCGAGATCCCCGAGGACTACCTGGCCGGACTGCGCCGCTGCGCCGACACGGAAAAAGGCGAGCTTTCGGCCTTCGTCATTCAGGCCATGCTGGAGAACTATGAAGCCGCCAAGGCGGACCGACGTGCCATGTGCGGCGACACTGGCGTGCCCCGCTGGTATGTCAAATTTGGCAATGAAGCGCGCATTGAGGGTGGCCCGGTCGCCTTGGAGGCGGCGCTGCGCCGGGCCACCGCCAAGGCTACACACGACGTGCCGCTCAGGCCCAATCGCGTGCACCCGCTTTGGCGCACCGATCACAATAACAACTGCGGCATCGGCGCGCCGGAAATCGAATATTCGTTCCATCCGGATGGCAACTGGGTCGACCTTACCACCGTGCATAAGGGTGGCCTGTTCGGCTCCGACTACCGCATGCTCTTCCCGGGCGACGGCATCGAGGGCATCAAGCGGTTCTATCTTGATACGCTGATCGCATTCGGCCGGCGTGGCCTCGCCTGCCAGCCGGCCATCGTCGGCGTCGGCCTCGGCGGCTCAAAGGACATTTCGGTGGTGCTCGGCAAACAGGCTGCTTGCCTGCGCAGCGTCGGCTCGCGCAACCCCGACGCAAAGATTGCCGCGCTCGAACATGAGCTCAAACGTCTCGGCAACTCCATCGGCATGGGTGCCATGGGTTTCATGGGCTCATCCATGGTGGTCGATTGCCACATCGAGGTCGGCTACTGCCACACCGGCGGCATGCCGATGAGCGTGCACATGTTCTGCCTGTCCTCGCGTCGCGCCACTGCGCGCGTATATCCCGACGGCCGCGCGGAGTTCCGCAGCGACCCGCAATGGTTCACAGACTACATGCGTCGAACCGGCGTCGAGTGGCAGGAGCCCGCCCATGCCAGCGCGGCCGAATAACGGCCGCGCGCGGCAGCGCCGCTGGCGGGCGGGGCGCCAGCTGTGGGCGCAACCAGCGCCCCGCGCCGGTTCGCCGCGCCAGGCCGGCTAGCCGGCGGCCCATGCTTGTCGTGCCAGGCCCATTGCCGTCGAGGCGTTCGCCAAGCCACCCTAGCCGTCGGCGAGGCGACGGCGCCCCGACACCGACCCATTGCGGTCGACCAGGGGCGGCGCGCCCCCCTTTTTTGCGCTTTCTTGCGATTTGAGCTGAGGAGATGAGCCATGCGAGCCGCCGTCCTGACCGAGGTCAACAAGCCGCTGCAAATCCTGGACCTGGAGCAGGAGGGGCCCAGAGCCGGCGAGGTGCGCGTTGAAGTCAAGGCCGCCGGGGTGTGCATGAGCGATTGGCACATCATGAATGGCGACTGGCCGCTCCCCTTGCCGATGGTGCTCGGCCATGAGGCCGCGGGCATCGTCGCCGAGCTCGGTCCCGGCGTCAGCAACGTCAAGCGGGGCGACCATGTCATCTTCTCATTCCGTCCCCACTGCGGTCATTGCCGCTACTGCTCGACCGGACGCACCGTCTTGTGCAGCGGACACAACGACACCCCGCGCTGGCGCATGCATGATGGCAGCGCGCGCGTCAAGCTCAATGGCGAGCCCGTCAACCAGATGGCCCGCATCGGTACTTTCTCCGAATACGTCGTCTGCCCGGCCGAGCAAGTCGTGGCGGTGCGCAGGGATTTGCCGTGGACGCACGCCGCCATTATCGGCTGCAGCGTCGCCACCGGCGTCGGCGCTGTGATCCGTCATGCCAACGTGGAGGCGGGCTCCTCGGTATTGGTGGTCGGCTGCGGCGGTGTCGGGCTCAACATCGTGCAAGGGGCCAAACTTGCCGGGGCCAAGGTCGTCGTCGCCTGCGACTTGCTCGACAATAAGCTGGCCTACGCGCGCCAATTTGGTGCGACGCATACCATCAACGCCAAGCACGAGGATGTCCTAAAGCGCGTGCAGGATCTGACGGCGGGGTTCGGGGTCGACTACGCCTTCGACGCCATTGGCGGCGAACAGACGGCCGCCTTGGTGGTCGACGCCATCGCGCCCGCCGGCCATGCCGTCCTGGTCGGCATCCCCGCCTTTTCAGCACGGGCGGCGATCTCGCCTTCGGCAATGGTTTATGGCGAAAAGAAACTGACGGGTACCTACTATGGCTCAATTCGTCCGGCCCTCGACTTCGCCGTGCTGGCCGATCTAGACATGGACAAGCGCATCGACCTCGAGGGGCTGATCAGCCGCACCTACGCGTTCGATGACATCAACGAAGGTTTTCGGCTGTTGCTGACGGGAGCGGTCGCACGGGGTGTGATCACGTTCAACTGACCCAAGGCGGCCCGCGCTGCCAGCGGGCAAAGGCGAGGGCCAGCGCCGCGACCGAAAGCGACGCGCGACGCCCGCGACAGTAGCTGTCCGAGCGTGAGCCTCGCCAAGCCGAAGAAGGGGCTGCTGCGGCGAGCGTGGCGCGCACACTCCGACGCAGGGCAGCGCTGCGGGAAAGCCTGCCCCGCCCTTGTTGGGCGGGCATGAGATAAAAGGGGGGGTGGGGCGGTCCGATCCTGGGGAATGCTATCCACTTTTGGCTAGGCGCGGGCTAGGATGGCACTGGAGACCCGCAAAGGTGAGCATGTCAGCATCCTCTCTCAAAACCGTTCGCCTCGATCTGCCCGCCTCGACCGCCGACTTGCGCGCCCTCGAGATCGGCACGGTCGTCTATTTGAGCGGCCGCATCTATACGGCGCGCGAGGGTGTCTACAAGAAGGCCGTGGAGGACGGGGCCGGTCTGCCGGCGCCAGCCGCCGACCTCGGCTCAGCAAACTTCCACTGCTCACCCGCCGCCGCGCTCAATCCCGACGGGAGCGCCACGGTCGGCGCGGTGACCGCCACGGCCTCTTTTCGGTTCGCCAAATGGCTCGATGGCTGGTTTAAACTCTCGGGCTGCAACATCATTATCGGCAAGGGGGGCATGACCAGCGAGATCTATCAGCGCTCGTTTGTGCCCAACAACGCCGTCTACCTTACCACCGTCGGCTATGGCACTGGGGCGTTGCTTGGCCGCGGCATCAAGCGCGTGGTGGCCACCCATTGGACGCACGAGTTGGGGCTCGCCCAGGCCATTTGGGTGTTGCAAGTGGAAAACTTCGGCCCCTTCATCACCGACAGCGATCTTGCCGGAAATTCCCTGTTCGAACGCGAGAACGCCAAGATTGCCCCCAACATCGACAAGCTTTACGCCGGCACCAAGCCGGCAATTATGCGGCGCTACGGCGAGACCGACGACAAGACCGACGAAGTGATCTGACTAGCCGCGCCGGCCTGCCCTCACCCACATGCGCTGCAATACGCCATCCTTGCGAATGAAGTAGTGATAAAGCGCGGCTGAGACGTGCGCGCTAACCAACAGCAGGATCAGGACGGCACCGACCCAGTGCAGGAAAAAGAGACGCGCCGCCGCCGCCTGGTCCGCCGCGGTGATACTGGGCAAAGGTATGCCGAACACGTCGAGTGCCGGATAGAGCGAGATACCGAGATAGCCACCGACCGGCACCAGCAGCAAAAGCAGATAGAGGC
>Ga0070695_100000990_pt1 | contig 15450 bp, 16 predicted proteins | sample KBSK1252metaG_FD_65471 | JGI IMG/M metagenome (GOLD analysis project Ga0070695, IMG submission 65471) | Corn, switchgrass and miscanthus rhizosphere microbial communities from Kellogg Biological Station, Michigan, USA - KBS K1-25-2 metaG | ecosystem: Host-associated > Plants > Roots >...
CCCCGCGCGACCGGCGGGTTCCTCTTCACCCATCGCGGCTACAGCGGCCCCACCGTGCTCGACCTTTCCCACCTCGTCACCCGTGCCCGTCTGCGCGGGGAAGCGATCCCGCCGCTGCGCGTGCGGTGGAGAGGCATCGCCGACGCCGCATGGGAGGCGGCGCTGGCGCCTTCGGCGCGCCCGGTGGGCGCGGTGCTGCGCGCCCACCTCCCGGCCCGCCTCGCCGACCTCCTCCTCGCCGAGACGGGCCTGGCCGCGTCGCGGGCGCTCGCGCAGCTGCCGCGCCGGGAGCGCACGGCGCTGCTGGCCGCGCTCACCGCCTATCCTCTCCCCTGCACGGGGGACGAGGGGTACAAGAAGGCGGAGGTGACCGGCGGAGGCGTCGATCTCGCCGAGGTCGATCCCCGCACGCTCGAGAGCCGTCTCCATCCTGGGCTCCATGTCTGCGGGGAAGCGCTCGACGCGTTCGGCCCCATCGGCGGACACAACTTCCAGTGGGCGTGGTCCACCGGGCGCAATGCCGGCCTCGCCGCGGCCGCCGTCCGCTAACCTCTTGCCGTGTTCTCCCGCCGCCTCCCCCCCGACCTCGCCCCCAACGCGCTGGCCCGGCGCCGCGCGGAGCTCCCCGTCGAGCACGACCTCACCGTCTCGAACCCCACGCGCTGCGGCCTTCCCTATCCGCCGGACCTCCTGGCACCGCTCGGCGATCCGGGGGGACTGCGCTACGACCCCGATCCTCAGGGGATCGCCTCCGCGCGCGAGGCGCTGGCCGCGTCCGCCGGGGTGCCGCCGGAGCGCCTGGTCCTCACCGCCTCCACCAGCGAGGCCTACGCCCTCCTCTTCAAGCTCCTGGCGGATGTCGGGGACGCCGTCGCCCATCCTGCGCCGTCGTATCCGCTGATCGAGCACCTGGCCCGTCTGGAGGGGCTGCGGCCGATCCCCTACCGCCTCGACGCCGAGGACGGCTGGCGCCCCGATCCGGCGAACGTGCCCGGTGGAGTGCGCGCCGTGGTGGCGGTGAGCCCCAACAATCCCACCGGCTCCTATCTCGACGGGGAGAGCCTGCGCGCGCTCGGGGGGAGGGCGCCGGCCCTGATCGTGGACGAGGTGTTCCGCCCCTTCCCGCTGGAGGGCGCGCCGGGGCCGTCCGGGGTGGAGGCCGAGGGCGGGCTCACCTTCACCCTGGGCGGGCTCTCGAAGGAGCTGGGGCTGCCGCAGCTCAAGCTGGCCTGGATCGCGGTCTCCGGCACGCCCGCCGCCGTGCACGCGGCCGTGGATCGCCTGGCCTTTCTCGCCGACCAGTACCTCTCCGTGGCCACCCCGGTGCAGCGCGCCCTCCCCTCGCTGCTGCGGGACGCGCGGCCGGTGCGCGAGGCGATCGCGGCGCGCTGCCGAGGCAACCTGGCCACCCTGCGCGCGCTGGCCGCCGACGTGCCGGAGGTGTCGGTCCTCCCCGTGGGCGGCGGGTGGACGGCCGTGCTGCGCATCCCCGCCCACCTGGAAGAGGAGACGCTGGCGCTGCGCCTGCTGGAGGTGCGGCGCGTCGCGGTGCAGCCCGGGTACTTCTTCGACTTCCCCCGCGAGGGCTACCTCGTCTTGAGCCTGCTCCCTCCTTCCCACAGCTTCCGCGAGGGATGCCAGCGCGTGCTCGAGGAGCTGAGCGCGCTGGCGCGCTGATAGACTCGGCGCCCATGTCCTTCCGCGTGGGCTCGGGAGTCGACGACCACTGCGCCGCCTGCAAGACCGCGCGGCGCCACACCGTGACGGCCGTGGCGGGGGACGTGGTGCGCGTCATCTGCGACTACTGCGGGAGCCAGCATCAGTACCGGGGTGGTCCACGCGAGGAGCGCACGCGCCCCGTCGCCCCCATGACCGTCCCCGTCCGCGAGCGGAGGGAGGCCCCGATGGACCCGAGCACGGCCGGACCCGAGGATCTCGAGCGGCTGCTCCGGCGCGTGGTGCGCGAGGAGCTGGGGCTCACGCCCGCGTCGCTGGCCGGGCGCTGGGCGGGAGGGGAGCTGGTACTCCGGCCCGGCCGCGCCGGTCTCCAGGAGAAGGCCTGGCCCATCGAAACCTTCTTCCACAAGGTGGTGATGGTGCGGAACCGGCTGCGCGTGATGGAGCAGCAGATCAACGGCGCGGAGATCCCCGAGGCGCTGAAGGTCCAGCTGCAGGGGTACATCACGGGCTGCTACGGCACGCTCACGAGCTTCAACGTGCTTTTCGAGGAGGAGGGCGACCGCTTCCGCGGCAGTGCCAAGGAGGGCGGGTAGGGCCTGACGACTCTAGAGAGCGGAGAAGCCGGCCGGGAGCTCGAGCTCGAAGCTGCAGTCGAAGGCCTGAGGGAGCTCGACCCGGTGCCGGGGCTTGGGGCGCGTCCCCTCGTCGCTGCCGGCCTCGGCCGCGGGGACGATCACCAAGACCCGGTGCGTCCCCGTGGCGTCGGAGGCCGGGACCGGCGCCGCCGCGGGGGTACGTCGCGGCGGCGCCTCCGGAACGGCGGCCACCGCGGCCAGGGCGTCGTTCTTTGCGGAGGAGGAGGGGACCGGCTGGGAGGAGGCAGGACCGACCTTGACCGTGAGGAGGAGCATCGCTCCCATCACCACGGCACCGACACCACCCAAAGTCTTCATTGGCCCACCTTCCGCCGGGTCCGTTGCTGCGGCCCGCCGTCGTTCCATGAAACGCCCGACCTGCCCTCGCGGTTCCACCTCGCTGTCGGTTTCTTACGCCCGGGCCTCCGGAAAGTCGGACGCGTGCCGCCGCAGGCGGCCCGTGGTACAAGAGCGGTCATGCGAATTCTCTCGATTCTTACAATCCTGACGCTGGGGGCCACCGCCGGAGCGGCGACACCAGCCGACTGGCGCCAGGAGGACCGGGAATGGCGCGAGGCGCGCTTGACGCGCCTGCGCTCCCCCGACGGGTGGCTCACGCTCGTGGGGCTGCACTGGATCGAAGCGGCGCCCCGGCGCTTCGGATCCGCGCCGGACAACGACCTCGTGCTGCCGGACGGGCCGGCCCACGCGGGGAGCTTCGCCGCCAGCTTCCGGGGGATCACGGTGCACCCCGAGCCCGAGGCCGTCCTCCTCGCCGGGAAGGCGCTGGAAGGGCCCCGTCTCCTGAAGGGGGACGACCAGGCCGAGCCCGACGTGCTCCAGGTGGGGCGTCTCCGGCTGACCGCCATCAAGCGCGGGATCCGCTGGGCGATCCGCGCCAAGGACCCGGAGAGCGCCGTGCTGCGCGACTTCAAGGGGATCGAGAGCTGGCCCATCGAGGCGAAGTGGCGGATCGAGGCCGACTGGGCCCCCTACCCGGAGCCCCGGCAGCGGATGATCGCCACCGCCCAGGGAACGCACGATTCCGTGGAGGTCCCGGGCCTGGCCAAGTTCACGCTGGACGGCGTCCCCATCAGCCTGGAGCCGATCCTGGAGGAGCCGGACGCCAAGGAGCTGCTCTTCGTCTTCAAGGACGCGACGAGCGGGAAAACGACGTACGGGGGCGGGCGATTCTTGTACGCCGCCCTCCCCAAGGACGGGAAGATCGTCCTGGACTTCAACCGCGCCTACAACCCTCCCTGCGCGTTCACGGCCTATGCCACCTGTCCGCTGCCCCCTCCCGGGAATCGCCTCCAGGTTTCCATCGAGGCGGGGGAGAAGAAGGCCGCAGGCACGGATCCTCACGCCGGGCACGATTTGACGGCGGCTCCGGGGGCTGGTAGGTAGGAAGCACGTCCTGCCCTACGTTCCCGAGGTCATCCCATGGCTGAGGAGTCGAGCAGCAGCAGCAACAGCACGGCCGTCGTGGCCATCGTGGTCCTGGTCCTGATCGCCCTGGGCGCCGTCTTCTACTTCATGAACCGCACGGGCGGCGGCAACAACAACGTCGTCCCCGACAAGGTCGAGGTGGACGTCAACAAGGGCGGCGGGAGCCAGCCCTCCGGTACCGGGCATTGAGCGGGGAGACCGAGGCGGCGCCCCGCCGCTTCGGTCTCCTGTCCGACACCCACGGCCTCCTCCGCCCGGAAGCGCTCCGCGCCCTCACGGGGGTGGAGCACGTGGTGCACGCGGGCGACGTGGGCTCCGCCGAGGTTCTGGAAGCGCTGCGCGCGCGCTTCGTGCTCACGGTGGTGCGGGGGAACGTGGACCGCGGCCCCTGGGCGGAGGTGCTCCCGCTCACGGACACGGTGGAGCTCTCGGGCACGCTGGTGCACGTGCTCCACGACCTCCAGGAACTCGACCTCGATCCCCGTGCCGCCGGCATCCAGGTCGTCGTCAGCGGGCACACCCACCGGCCCAAGATCCGGCGCGAGCGGGGCGTGCTCTACGTCAACCCCGGAAGCTGCGGGCCCCGGCGGTTCGACCTGCCGGTGACGGTGGCCCTGCTGCACGTGGGCAGGGACGGGGTGGACGCGGAGCTCGTGCCTCTTCTGGAGTAGAGTCCGGCCACCGATGAACGTCCTGGTCCTGAACTGCGGCTCCTCCACCCTCAAGTTCCAGATCATCGAGACCGACCTCGACCGCATCCGCGACGACGCCGACCGGCGCCTGGCGCGCGGCGTGGTGGAGCGGATCGGGAGCCTCTCCGTGATCACGGTGGCGGCGGCCGGGCGAGAGCCGGCCGTGGACTCCGCCCCCGTGCGCGATCACCGCGCCGCCATCGACCGCGTGCTGCGGTGGGCGGTGTCGCCGGAATCGGGGATCGAGGGGATCCGCTCCCTGGCCGACGTGCACGCGGTGGGGCACCGCGTGGTGCACGGCGGCGAGCGCTTCCAGGCCTCGGTGCGCATCGACGAGGCGGTGGTGCGAGGGATCACGGAGTGCATCGAGCTGGCGCCGCTGCACAACCCCGCCAACCTGCGGGGGATCCAGGCGGTGAGCGAGCTGCTCGGGCAGGGTGTCCCTCAGGTGGCGGTGTTCGACACCGCCTTCCACGCCACGATGCCTCCCGAGTCGTACCTCTACGGGATCCCCTACTCCTACTACCGCCGCCACAAGATCCGTCGCTACGGGTTCCACGGCACCTCGCACCGGTACGTCGCCTACCGCTACCGCCTCCTGCGGGGCATCCCCCGGGAGCAGGTGAACCTGATCACGCTCCACCTGGGGAACGGCTGCTCGGCCTGCGCCATCCGAGGCGGGAACTCCTGGATCACCTCCATGGGGTTCACGCCGCTCGAGGGGCTGCTCATGGGGACGCGCTCCGGCGACCTCGACCCCTCGATCCTGGAGTTCCTGCAGCACAAGGAGGGGATGAGCCTCTCCGAGATCGATTCCATGCTCAACAAGCAGTCGGGCCTGCTGGGGATCTCCGGCTTGACCGGCGACATGCGGGAGCTCCTGGAGGAGGAGGCGGAGAACGGGGACCGGCGCGCCCGGCTGGCGGTGGAGGTCTTCTGCCGCCGCGTGCGCCGCACGATCGGCGCGTACCTCGCGGAAACGGGCGGGACGGACGCGCTGGTCTTCACGGGCGGCATCGGCGAGAACGCGCCGGTGGTGCGGGAGCGGATCTGCCGCGGCCTCGAGTTCCTGGGCGTGGTGCTGGACGGGGAGCGGAACGCGAAGCTGAAGGCCGGGGCCAGCGGAGTCCTCACCGCCGACGGCGCGCCCCTCCCCGCCTACGTCCTCCCCACCGACGAGGAGCTGCTCATCGCCCGCGACACCGTCCGCGTTGTCGATCACGCTTCATAACATCAGACCGATTGAACCGGTTGTGCGCGCTGCGGAGACAACTGCTCCGCTAGTTGGCAATGCATGCCTGGCGATTGCTGCGACACTGCCACGCATCACTGTCGTTCTTGCGCAGATGTATGCGTAGTGACCTGCAACGTGGGATTCTGCTGCGTCGATGGTTGGTGCACTCTCTGCCCTTGAGGGAAACGGAGGTGCGAGAAAATGACTGATCCGCCGCCGTGGGTCAAGGTGTTCATTTTTGTCGTTGCGTTGTTCATCATGCCTGACGCGATCGGGCTGGTACTGGGCCTAATTCCGCCATCTGCCATCCATGGTGGAGTGCCTTCGGGCGCTGCTCAACTGTGGATACGCCGAGGGGCAGTCCTCGTCGTGTACGCGCTTCTCATGCTGTTCTTGGCGCTTCTTTCGCGGGTTGGCGGAGAAAAGAACGTCCCGATTGTGTTCCTGTGTGACCGCGCGCTGAAGGCGCTGGAGACTTGGCTTCTAAGCGGATCGTGGGCCGCCTTCGGGGCTTGGAGTGCCGCACTCGCCGTCGTCAGCCTCTTGGCGTGGAGGCTGGGCGTGCGACTTCAACGACAATCGCAACGCGGCGTTTCCGAGGCAAGTGTTGGCTAGGAGAGAGCTCGTCACGGACGTACAAGCCCTCTTTTGCCGTCAGGGATTCCAGAATCAGTAGTTCCTGGGATCGTAGGGGGCGCCGACTACCAGACCTCGCACTTCTTCTCCGGGTTCATGGGCGCACCGGCGGGACAGGCGAAGGCGGAGGAGAAGGCGGGGAGCTGCGAGAGCGGGCCGTTCACGCGGGAGCGCGGGTTGCTGTGGGGATCGGTGGCGGCGCGCAGCTTGTCGAACTCGGGGGTGGTGACCGTGCACCAGGCCTGGGCGTATCCCACGAAGAGGAGCTGGTCGTCGGTCAAGCCCTGGAAGTCGAGCTTGGGCGTGCCGTGCTCCTTCTTCCACTCCTGGTAGGCCAGGTAGGCCTGCTTGATCCCGCCCAGGTCGGCGATGTTCTCCCCCATCGTGAGCTTGCCGTTCAGGTGCACGCCGGGCTGGACCTCGTAGCTGGAGTAGAGATCGTCCACGCACTGCGCCCGCTCCTCGAAGCGCTCCGAGACCTCCGGCGCCCACCACTCCATGAGCTTCCCGGACTTGTCGAACTTCCGCCCCTGGTCGTCGAAGCCGTGGGTCAGCTCGTGCCCCATCACCATGCCGATGGCCCCGAAGTTCATGGGCGCCGGGAACGACCGGTCGAAGAAGGGCGGCTGCAGGATGCCGGCCAGGAACACCATCTGGTTGAACAGGGGATTGTAGTAGGCGTTCACCGTCGGCGGCGTGGCCAGCCACTCGTCGCGGTCCACCGGCTTCCCCACCTTGGCGATCTGACGGTTGGTCTCGAAGGCGCGTGCGGCGAGGCCGTCTGAAAGCCAGGCGTCCCGCTTCACCGCAAGCCCTTCGTACGAGCGCCATTTGTCCGGGTAGCCGATCTGGTTGCGCACGGCGTGCAGCTTCTCGAGCGCCCGCTGGCGCGTGGCATCGTCCATCCATGCCAGCTCGGGGAGGCGCGCGGCGAACGCGCCCTCCACGCGCTGGATCATCTCCAGGGAGATCTGCTTGCTGTCCCCCGGGAAGTTGCGGTCCACGAAGGCCTTGCCGAGGATGTGGCCCAGGCCCTGGTCCACCTGGGCCACGCAGCGCTTCCAGCGCGGCTCCAGCTCCTTCTGCCCCTGCAGCACCTTGCCGTAGAACGCGAAGTCCTCCTGGGCGAAGGTCTCGGGGAGGAGGTCCCCCAGGCCGTGCACCAGGTGCCAGCGCAGGTAGGCGGCCCGCGTGGCCGGCTCCGCATCCTTCAGCTCGCGGTCGAGGGCCTGGAAGAACTCCGGCGTCGCCACGTTGATGCCGTCCAGGTCCGCGCGGCCCAGGCCTGCGAAGTAGGCATCCCACTGGAGATCGGGGGTGAGCGTGGCGAGGCCGGCGCGGTCGAGCTTGTGGTAGTTCTTGTCGGGATCGCGCAGCTCCGCCCGCGGCTTCGAGGCGCGCGCCAGGCGCGTCTCCAGGTCGAGCACGCGCCCGGCGTCGGCGTCCGCCGCCGCCTGGGACTCCCCTCCCAAGACCAGCATCCGCGCCACATGGCCACGGTAGGCGTCCAGCACCTGCTTCCCGGCGGCGTCCTCCTTCAGGTAGTACTCGCGGTCGGGGAGGCCGAGACCTCCCTGCTGCAGATGGAGGATCCCCAGCTCCGGGTTCTTGAAGTCGCCCGCCGACTGCCAGCCGAACAGCGCGCCCGCCCCCGCCGCGTGCATCTTCGCCGCCAGCGCCATCACCGGCCGCAGGTCGGGTGCCGCCGCCGCGGCCTCGATCTCCGTCATCCAGGGGGCGAGCGCCGCCGTGCCCGCGGCCTCGATCCCGTTCGTGTCCATGCAGGCGGAGTAGTAAGCGCCGATCTTCCGCGTGTCCTCGTCCTGGACCCCGCCCGCGTCCTCCAGGATCTGCCGGAGCGCGTTCTGGTTCCGCTCCCGGATCTCGCTGAACCCCCGTCCCCAGCGGGGCTGGTCCGCCGGGATGGGCGTGCGGTCGAGCCAGGCCCCGCAGGCGTAGCGATAGAAGTCGGTGCAAGGGTCCGCGCTCTTGTCCATCACGGAGAGCACGGTCTCCGACACGGCGGCGTGGGCGGCCGGCGCCGGTACGGGGTCCCGATGCGTCCCCGCGCATCCCACGAGCGTGAGCAGGCAGGCGACCCCGGCGCTGGAACGCATACGACCTCCGCGAAGGAAGGAGGTACGGGAGCGGGGCCGATCGGGTTTACCCTCTTGCCGCGTGGGCGTCTTCGCGGACAACAGCCGGAGCATCGGGGGGACGCCGCTCGTCCGCCTGAACCGCGTCACCGCCGGCCTTCATGCCACCGTGCTGGCCAAGGTCGAGGGCCGGAACCCCGCCTGCTCCGTGAAGGACAGGATCGGCGCCGCCATGATCGCGGCCGCGGAGCGGGACGGGATCCTCACCCGCGGCTCGCGCACCCGCACCGTGATCGAGCCCACCAGCGGCAACACCGGGATCGCCCTGGCCTTCGTGTGCGCCTCGCGCGGCTACCCGCTGATCCTGACGATGCCCGACATCATGTCGCTGGAGCGGCGGCGGATGCTGCGCGCCTTCGGAGCCGAGCTCATCCTCACCGAGGGCGCGCTGGGGATGCAGCCCGCCATCGCCCGGGCGGAGGAGATCGTGGCCTCCGACCCGGAGCGCTACTGGATGCCGCAGCAGTTCAAGAACCCGGCGAACCCCGAGATCCACTACCGCACCACCGCCCGGGAGATCTGGCAGGCCACCGGCGGGAAGCTCGACTGCTTCGTGGCCGGGATCGGCACCGGCGGCACGATCACCGGCGTCTGCCGCTACCTCAAGGGCGATCTCGGGCTCCCGCTGGTCGCGGTGGGGGTCGAGCCCGCAGCCTCGCCGGTCCTCACCGCCCTCTGGCGGGGCAAGACGCCGCAGCCGGGGCCGCACAAGATCGCCGGCATCGGGGCGGGCTTCAAGCCGGACGTGCTGGACTTCGGCTGCCTGGACGAGATCCAGCTCGTGGAGAACGAGGCGGCGATCGAGATGGCGCGCCGCCTCCATCGCGAAGAGGGGATCACCTGCGGCATTTCCAGCGGGGCCGCCGCCCACGCCGCGCTGACCGTGGCGGAGCGCCCGGAGATGGAAGGGAAGACGGTGGTGGTGGTGCTCCCCGATCTGGGGGAGCGCTACCTCTCGAGCGCGCTCTTCGAGGACATCCCGATCTGAGTCACCACCCGCAGCGCGCGCGGGACCGCGCGGAAGGTGATCTCGGTGGCCGGGCTCGAGTCCAGGGGCTCCCCGTCCCCCCAGGGGATGAGCGGCCGGTCCGCGAGCACGCGCGCTTCCCGCGCACGGGCCAGGAAGACGGCGGGATGGTCCACGTGCGTGCCCTGGTAGACGCGTGGGAACACGCGCAGCAGCTCGAGCTTCCTCACCTCCTTGACCAGCACCAGGTCGAGCAGGCCGTCGTCGAGGTCGGCCCCGGGCGCGATGCGCATGCCGCCGCCGAACGTGGTCCCGTTGGCGAAGAGCGCCATCATCGCGCGCCCTTCCCACACGGTGCCGTCGAACTCCACGCGCACGTGGGGCGGGACGAAGCCCGGCAGCTTGCGGAGCAGCGCCCAGGGGTACACGAAGGGGCCGGGCATCGCCTTCCCCACGCGGCGCGCCACCGCCGCCACCTCGCCGTCGAACCCCACCCCGCCGATGCAGGCGTACCAGCGCTTCCCCACTTGTCCCAGGTCGATGTCCCGGATGGGCGCGGTGAGCGCGTGCCGCAGCGCCTCCACGGCGTGCAGCGGCACCTCCAGGGTGCGGGCCAGGTCGTTGCCCCGGCCGGCGGGGACCACCCCCAGGGCCGCGCGCGTCCCCGCCAGCACCTGCAGAGCGTGGTGCAGCGTGCCGTCCCCTCCCGCGACCACCACGCGCTCCGCCCCCGCGGCCGCCGCCTTTCCCACCGCCTCCAGCAGCTGCTCCACGCTGCGCGTGGCCACGATCTCGGCGCCCATGCGGCGCGCCTCGCGCAGCATGGCCACGCTCCTTCCCCGTGAGAGGAGACCTCCGGCGCGAGGATTCAGGACGAGAACCGACCCGGACAAAGGCACCTCCGCTATCCTTTGCATCCTCGCATGAGTTCCCCGGTGCGCGTGCTTTCGGAGATCGGGCGCTTGAGGCGCGTGCTCGTGCACGAGCCGGGGCCCGAGGTGGACCGCATGGTCCCCGCCATGATGGAGGAGCTGCTCTTCGACGACATCCTCTTCGGAGAGCGGGCGCGCGACGAGCACCGGCGTTTCAAGCGGGTGCTGCAGGTGCTGGGGGTGGAGACGCTGGAGGCGAGCACGCTCCTGGCGGAAGCGCTGCAAGGGGACGCGGCGCGCAGCTTCATCCTGGAGGCCGGGCTCCAGGGCATTTCTCCCCTCCTCCGCGAGGAGATGCGGCGGGCGCCCGCGGAGCAGCTGGTGGCCATGCTGGTGGGCGGGGTCCGCCCCGCCATGGCGCACGGGGGCATCGAGGTCCAGGACCTCTACGAGATCCCCCCTCTCCCCAACTGGTGCTTCCAGCGGGACCCGCAGGTGGTGCTGGGGGAGGCGCTGGTCTCCGCCTCCATGGCCGCACCCGCGCGGCAGCGCGAGGCCCTGCTGGCGCGGGCGCTGTTCCGCTTCCATCCGGACCTCTCCCGCGTGCCCGTGCTCCTGGAGCCGATGGGCACCGACCGCGAGTACCTGGAGGGCGGAGACGTCCTGGTGCTCTCGCAGGACGTGATCGCCGTCGGGCAGTCCCAGCGCACGAACCGGGCCGCGATCCACCGCCTCGCGCGCGCGCTCGCCCGCCGCGAGGGCGCGCCCCGGTGGATGCTGGCGGTGGAGCTGCCTCCCCGGCGCGCCTACATGCACCTCGACACCGTGCTCACGCCCATCGACCGGGACGCCTGTCTGGGCTTCCCGCCCGTGCTCCGCGGTCCGGGAACGGATGCGGCGCGCGTCTTCGAGATGGACCTGCACGCGCAGGAGCCGCGCTTCGACCCCTGCCGGGACCTGCTGGCGGCGCTGGCCCGCCGGGGCCTGGACCTGGAGCTCGTCCCCTGCGGGGGAGAGGACCCGGTATCGCAGCAGCGGGAGCAGTGGACCGACGGCGCCAACGCCCTGGCCGTGGCCCCGGGGGTGATCCTTCTCTACGACCGCAACGTGCGCACGGCGGAGGAGCTGGCGCGCCACGGCTTCCGCATCGTGCCCGCCGACGATCTCCTCCTGGGGCGGACGGAGGTGGACGCGGAGGGGGGACGCCGGGTCTGCATCCTCCTGGCGAGCCACGAGATCTCGCGCGCTCGCGGCGGTCCGCACTGCCTGACCCATCCCCTCCTGCGCGACCGCTGCTAGCATGCCCCCATGGGACCGGAGGAGCTGACGCGCCGGATCGAGGCCGCCCTGCCCGGCGCACGCGCCAGTGTGCGCACCTTCTCCGGCCGGGACCACTTCGAGGCCGAGGTGGAGGCTCCGCAGTTCGAGGGGAAGACGCGGGTGGAGCAGCACCAGATGGTGTACGCGGCGGTGGGCGAGCTGCTGGGAGGCGAGGTGCACGCCCTCGCCCTGCGCACCCGGGCGCCCGGCGAGAAGACGAGAAGAAATGAGAAGCAAGAATGAGAAGCAAGGAGGAGAGGCGATGAACTGGCGGCAGCAGATCGAGAACGAGGTGAAGGGGCACGCCGTCTTCGTGTACGCCAAGGGAGAGAAGAACATGGCCATGTGCGGGTTCTCCCAGCGCGTGATGGGGATCCTGAACGAGCTGGGCGTCCCCTACGAGGTGCGCAACGTGCTCGCGGACGCCGACATCCGCCCCGCCCTGGTCGCGTACTCCAGCTGGCCCACCATCCCCCAGGTGTTCATCGGCGGGAAGCTCGTGGGGGGATGCGACATCCTCACCGAGATGTACGAGAGCGGCGAATTGCAGAAGACCCTGGCGGAGGCGGGCGTCCCCCTGCGCTCGCGGGCCTGAAGACGCAGACCTACCGCCTCGTCCTCGAGTACGAGGGGACGCGCTACCACGGCTGGCAGGAGCAGCAGAACGCCCGCACCGTGGCCGGGGAGCTGCGCGCCGCCCTGGGACGGGCAGGGGCCCGCGTTCTCGATCTCGGCGGCGCCGGGCGGACCGATGCCGGCGTGCACGCGCTGGCCCAGGTGGCCCATGCGCGCCTGGCGGAACGCGTGGAGCCCGGCGCCCTTCGCCGCGCGGTGAACGAGGCGCTCCCCGCCGACGTGCACGTGACCGCGCTCTCCCCCGCCCCCGCCACCTTCCACGCCCGGCACGACGCCGTGGCGCGCAGCTACCTCTACCAGATCTCCCGGCGGCGCACGGCCTTCGGGAAGCGGTTCGTCTGGTGGATCAAGCGGCCCCTGCGCGCGGACGCCATGGCCGAGGCCGCTGCCCGCCTCCCCGGCCGCCACGACTTCGTGCTGCTGACGGAGCGGCCCGGCGAGCAGGCGAGCACGCTGGTGGTGGTGGAGCGCGCGGAGATCGGCACCTTCGGCGACCTCCTCGTGCTGCGCCTCACCGCCAGCCACTTCCTGTGGCGGCTGGTACGCCGGGTGGTGGGAGCCCTCGTGCACGTGGGCGCGGGCGAGCTGTCCGTGCCGGCCTTCGCGGGCCTGCTGGAAGGCCGCCTCCCCGCTCCCCAGGTGAACCCTGCGGCCTGGACGGCGCCCCCCTCCGGCCTCTTCCTGGAGGCCGTGTCCTACCGAGACTCCCCGCCCCTTCCTCCCCTGCAACCGGCGGTGGCCATCCGCGCCGAATGAAACCTATATTTTCGCGCGGTCGGCCGCGCGGATCGGCGCTCGGCGGCTACAATGGAGTCGCATGAACCTCGCCAGCCGCCGACGCGCTCGCGCCGGTCTCGCCACGATGGTCGCGCTCGCCCTGCTGGTCCTTCCGGCGGACGCGAAGACGCGCAGGCGCCGGACCTCGCGCGCGGCACCGCCGGTGGTCCAGCTGGTCTGGCAGGTGGAGACCCTGGACGGGAAGGTGCTCAACGACAAGAGCGGGGAGACGCCCATCAACCCCGCCTCCGTCGTCAAGGTCGCCACCTCCCTGTGGGCGCTGGAGCGGCTGGGGCCGGATTACCGTTTTGACACCTACGTGCTGTCCCGGGGGCAGATCCAGCCCGGCGGCGTGCTCGACGGCGACCTCCTGGTGCGCGGCGCCGGGGACCTGAACTTCCAGATCGAGAACGCGATGCTGGTCGCGAGCGCGCTCAACCGGGTCGGCATCCGCCGCGTCACCGGCCGGCTGGTCGTGGATCCGTTCTTCTGGATGGGCTGGGAGGGCGGCTCCTCGGGCACGCAGAAGGACCCCGTGCAGCGCGGCCTGGTCATGGCCGGCCGCCTGCGCTCCGGACTCGACCCCCGCTACTGGCGCCGGTTCGATCAGACCACGTGGCGCCGGGTGGCGGCGATCCGCGGCCTGGACGCCGCCCATCCGCCGCAGGTGGTGATCGAGAAGGGCCTCTCCGTGGAAACGACGCCCGTGGGCGGGAACCTCCTGCTGGCGCACCAGTCGAACGCGCTCATCGACGTGCTGCGCAAGTTCGACTGCCACTCCACGAACGACATCGAGCGCCTCGACGTCACCGCCGGTCCCCCCGAGGAGCTGGAGACCTGGCTGACCAGCAAGATCGCGGCCGCACCGGGTGCCGTCTCCTTGCAGACCTCGTCCGGCCTGGGCGTGAACCGGATCGCCCCCGCCACGATCGTGAAGATCCTCCGCGAGTTCCGGCGCTCGTCGGAGCGGCACGGCTATCCGATCGAGACCCTGCTGCCGGTCGCCGGCTGCGAGGCCTGCACGGTGACCCGCGCCTATCCGCGCCTGTCCTACGGGAACAACGCGGCGGCGGTGGCGGCCAAGACCGGCACGCTCACCACGACCGACGGCGGAGCGGCGGTCCTCGCCGGGTTCGTCAGCACCGCCCGCGGCGAGCTGGTCTTCTGCGTGGCGGCGCCGCGCTCGGGCCGCTACCTGTCGGCGGCGCGCCGGGCCATCGAGGACTGGCTCATGAACCTCATCACGACCAACGGCGGCCCCGTGCCCCGTGCCTGCGCGCCCCCCGGTGCGGACCTGGCGGACGTGCGCGTCGTCACCGTCGCGAGCGACGCGACGGCGAAGGTGGAGGCGGCGGCTGCGGCCCCGGCTCCGATGGGGGTCGGCTCCCGCTGATCCCGTAGGTCCAGATCCCCGTCCCGGGCAGCGTCTCGGCCCGGCTCCCCTTCCCCAGGCGGGACACGGCGGCGGCCAGCCCACGCACGTCCTCGAGCTCCGCGGCCGAGACCGCGACCCCGGCGGGCCCCCGGCCCAGGAGATCGGCCGTGACCGCCGGGGGGAGCTCGCCGCCCAGCGAGAGGACGGCGAGGTGCCGCCCGGCCAGGCGCGGGTCCGACGCCAGCGCGGCCGCGCGCGCCGCCAGCACCGCCGGGGCCTCCGCGGACACGAGCACCACCAGATCGGGGAGCTTCTTCGCCGGCAGCGTCGTCGCCGCAGGGAGCTTTCCCCACCCCTGCTGGACCTCCGCGCGGAGGCTCGCCTGAGCGCCGGGGAAGGCGTCTTCGGGAAGCAGGAGGAGCGCCTTCGCCACCCGGGGAGCCGCCGCCCAGCGCGTGGGAGCCTCCGCCCCGACCCCGAGGACCACCGGCAGAGCGGCCGCCCGCAGCGCCGCGGCCAGGCGCACCGGGTCCTCCTCTCCGGGAACGGCGTGCGGCGCGAGATCGGGTGCCCACACCATCCAGGCCGTTGGCGTCCCCAGCTCGGCGGGGGGCGGGACGAGGCCGGGCAGCGTGGCGTTCCCCGCGGGTGCCAGCGCACCGCCCAGAAGGAGCCGCTGCAGCCCACGGCGAGGAAGCTCCGCCAGCCGGTCCTGCCCGTTCCCCTGCAGGCGCACGGGGACCCTGTCGCTCTCCGCTTCCCCTTCCCGCCGCGAGAGCGTGAGGAGCGCAAGGCCGGCCGGCACGCTCGCAGGCTGGGTGACGAGCGGCACGGGAGGAGGCAGGAGCCGGGCGGTCCACGTGGCGCCGTCGTGGTCGAACCGGTAACCGAGCGCACGCCCGCCCTCCCATCGCTCGACGCCGTCGAGGCGGCACGGCCCCCCGAACCGCAGAACCCGCGTCCCGTCCCCGAACACCGGGGGGCACGTCCCGGCCGGCGGGGCGAAGCCGTGCGCCGGCAT
>Ga0070695_100000994_pt1 | contig 15428 bp, 14 predicted proteins | sample KBSK1252metaG_FD_65471 | JGI IMG/M metagenome (GOLD analysis project Ga0070695, IMG submission 65471) | Corn, switchgrass and miscanthus rhizosphere microbial communities from Kellogg Biological Station, Michigan, USA - KBS K1-25-2 metaG | ecosystem: Host-associated > Plants > Roots >...
CATCCCCTTGATCGTGGCCGGGCTCGCGGTGTGCTCCATGGCGCAAGCGTCCTCGGCCGCCGTCTCCGGGTCCACGCCGAACACCTCCACCAGCACGTCACGGATGGTCTGGAAGCGACGCAGCATGCACTCGGCGATGGCCACCCCGGCGTCGGTGAGCACAACGACACCGTAGCGCTCGTGCTCCACGAGGCCCATCTCGGTGAGCTTCTTGAGCACGCCGGACACGGTGCCCGGGCTCACCCCCAGCGCCTCCGCCAGATCGCGCGAGCGCGCCACCTCGTTCCGCCCCCGCACCCGGTAGAGCGTCTTCAGGTACATCTCCTGGACCGAGGAGACCGGCTTCTCGCGGTGCATGGGGGGATCGTAGGGCCGCAGAACAATGTTTGGCAGGCCCAAAAGGGGACCTTTTCCGTCGGGTTTTCGGGCCTGCGAACACTGTTTGCCCGGCCGAACTCGCGCTAGATTCCTTCTCCTGAGGGAAGGAGCGCGCGATGTCCGCACTGGCCAAGGTCCCCATCGGAAGCAAGTGCCGCGTGGTCGCCGTCTCGGGCGCCGATCCCATCGCGCAACGCCTGATGGAGATGGGCCTGGTGGAGGGTGCCGAGCTCCAGGTGGTGAAGCTGGCGCCCCTCGGGGATCCCATGCAGATCACCGTGCTCGGCTACCACCTCACGCTCCGGAAGACGGAGGCGGCACGGGTACAGGTCGTTCCTTGAGCGAGGCGCTCCGTCACGCGCCGCGGCCCGACCTCGCACCGCGCACCGTGGCCATCCTGGGGAACCCCAACACCGGGAAGACCACACTCTTCAACGCGCTCACGGGGCTCTCCCAGAAGGTCGCGAACTACCCCGGCGTCACCGTGGAGCGGAAGGCCGGCAAGTTCGCACTGGGAGGCCGCAGCGTGGAGCTGGTGGACCTTCCCGGGACCTACAGCCTGGCCGCGCGCTCCCTGGACGAGGCGATCGCGGTGGACGTCCTCCTGGGCCGCATGCCGGGAGAGGCGCCCATCCACGCCGTCGTCGCTGTCGTGGATGCCGGGAACCTCGACCGCAACCTCTTCCTCGTCTCCCAGCTCCTGGAGCTGTCCCTGCCGCTCGTCCTGGCCCTGAACATGATGGACGGCGCCGCGCGGCGCGGGGTCCGCGTGGACGTGGACGCGCTGTCCGCCCGCCTGGGCGTGCCCGTGGTGCCGCTGCGCGCCGACCGGGGGGAGGGGATCGAGGCGCTCAAGGCCGCCATCGATCGCGTGCTGCTCGCGGGCGAGCCCGCGCCGTCGCCCGGCATCGCCTACCCGGAAGCGCTGCGGAGCGCGCTCGAGCGTCTTGCTCCGTCGGCCGCGCGCCGGATGGCCTGGCCCGAGCTGCTGCGCGCACTGGTGGACGTGGGCGGGCCGGCGGAGAGGCGCCTGGCCCAGCTCGCCGGTCCCTTCTGCGCCGCCCAGCTCGTGCAGGCGCGCCGGCAGGCGCTGGCCGACGGGCCGCTGGCCGGCCTCGAGGCGGCCGCCCGCTACGCGTGGGTGCGTGCTCAGCTCCAGGGCGTCGTGGTGAGGCCGGAGGTGCCGCGCCGCACGATGACCGAGCGCATCGACGCCCTGCTCACGCACCGCGTGCTGGGCCTGATCGTGCTCGTGCTGGCGCTGGGGAGCCTGTTCCAGGCCCTCTACCTGGGGGCGGCGCCGCTGGTGGCCGGCATCGACTGGATCTTCGCCCGCTTGTCGGACGGCGTGGCCGCGATGGTTCCGTACGGGCCGTTGCAGAGCCTGCTCCTGAACGGTGTGCTGGGGGGAGCGGGCAGCGTGGTCGCGTTCCTCCCCCAGATCCTCATCCTCTTCCTGTTCCTCTCCCTCCTCGAGGACTGCGGCTACATGGCACGGGTGGCCTTCCTCCTGGACCGCCTGCTGTCCTGGACGGGCGTGTCCGGGCGCGCGGTGATCCCGCTGCTCTCTTCGTTCGCCTGCGCCGTCCCCGGCGTCATGGCCGCGCGCACGATCGAGAACCGGCGCGACCGGCTGGCCACCATCCTGGTGGCGCCGCTGATGAGCTGCTCGGCGCGCCTGCCCGTGTACTCCCTCCTCATCGGCGCCTTCGTCCCCGCCACCTCTCTCTGGGGCTGGCTGGGCATGCAGGGGCTCTTCCTGCTGGGCGCGCACCTGATCGGACTCCTGGTGGCGCTGCTGGTGCTCGTGCTCACGCGGCGCACGGTGCTGCGGGGCGAGGCGGCGCCCTTCGTGCTGGAGCTCCCCGACTACCGCTGGCCTTCCTGGCTGTCCATCGCCGACCGCCTCCTGATCCGCGCCCGCGCCTTCCTGGTGCGGGCGGGGACGGTGATCGTGGCGGTGGGCGTCCTCGTCTGGGCGCTCTCCTATTTCCCCCGTCCGGCCGCGATCCACCAGGGCTTCGAGGCCCGGCGGACGACTGCCGGCACGATGGAGGCGAAGGCGGCGCTGGACCGCGCCGAGTCCGCCGCCTACCTGGAGCAGAGCTTCCTGGGCCGCGCCGGGCATCTCCTGGAGCCGGCGGTGCGGCCGCTGGGCTGGGACTGGCGGATCGGCGTCTCCGTGCTCGCCTCCTTCCCTGCCCGCGAGGTGGTGATCGCCACCACGGGCACCATCCTGGGCCTGGGCAGCGAGGAGGGCGCCTCCTCCCATGCGCTGCAGGGGGCGATCGCCGGCGCTCGGCGGCCCGACGGGACCGCCCTGTTCACGCTTCCCATCGCCGTCTCCCTGATCGTCTTCTTCGCCCTGTGCTGCCAGTGCGCGGCCACGCTGGCGGTGATCCGGCGGGAGACTGGCTCCTGGCGCTGGCCGATGCTCACCTTCGGGTACATGACCGTGCTCGCGTATCTCGCGGCCTTCGGCGCCTATCACCTCACCACCTGGGTCACGGCATGAGCGCGCAGACGTTCCTCTCCCTGCTCCTCGTCCTTCTCTCCGGCGGCTGGCTGGTGGGGCGCGCCTTCCGTCGTGCGCGCTCCGCCGCCAGCCCCTGCGCCCGCTGTGCCCTCAAGGCCATCGCGGCCTGCGGTCCCTGCCCCGGTCGCGACGTACGGAGCCGGTCCGTGGGATAGTTCCGCGGTGCTCCGGCGACTTCCCCGCGACGCCTGGATCCTCGCGGCCGTGCTGGTCCTCTTCGCGGTGCTGGCCGCCGCGCGCCTCAATCCCTTTTGCCTCTTCGAGCCGGACAGTCCCGAGTACCTGTTCACGAGCCGCGCTCTGGCGGAGGTGCGCGGCTACGTCGAGATCGATCACGTGGGGGAGCCTCCTCACACCTTCCGCCCCCCCGGTCTGCCGCTGCTGCTCGTGCCCCTCTCTCTGGTCCGCCCCTTCGACGTGGCCGGCGCCAAGGCGGTCCTGATCGTCGTCTCCCTGGGGTTCCTCACGCTCCTCTGGTGGTTTGCGCGCGCGGTCGCCGGCCCCTGGGGCGCGGCCGTCGCCCTGGTGCTCGTTGCCACCTCGCCCTACACCTTGCTCCACGGCACCGAGGTGGTGGCCGAGATCCCGTTCCTGGCGGGAAGCCTCGGCCTCCTCGCGCTCGTTTCACGGACGCGGCGAGGGCCACCCTCCTGGAAGGAGGTGGGCGCGGCGGGGGCCCTGCTCGCCTTCCTGCCCCTCCTGCGCATGGTCGCTCTTGCCCTCGCGGGGGCGCTCGCCCTGTGGGCGGTGGCCCGCGCGGAGCGGCGGCGCTGGCTCGCCGCGGCGGGCGCCTGCTTCGCGGTCTTCGTCCTCTGGGTTTGGCGCTGCCGTGCCGCCGGCGGCCCGAGCTATCTCGGGGCCATCCAGAACAAGCTCGACGGCGGCGGCCTGGCGGTGGGGGAGCAGCTCCGCTTCTACCTCGCGCGTCTCCCGCAGGTGCTGCTGCCGGGCCTCTCACCCGGGCAGCCGGTCTACGAGCGGCTCCTGCTGGACGGGGCACCGACCTTGAACGCGCGGCCGCTGGAGATCCTGCTGGCGCTGGGCTGCGGCGCGCTCGCCCTCCACGGCGCGTGGCGGCGGAAGGACCAGGGCGGCGCCCTCGCTCTCCTGTACACCGTCCTCACCTTGGCCATCCTCGCGGTCTACCCGCCCCGGCACGAGCGCCTGGTGTGGCCGCTGATCCCGCTGGCCTGGATCTTCGTCCCTGCCGGTCTCCCCCGGGGGCGCCGGTGGCTGGAGCTCTTGGCACTCGGTCTCGCCGCCGCCCTCGCCTCCTGGCAGCTCGTGACCTCGCTCGAGATCTCCCGCACGAATCTCCTCTGGCGCACGGAAGGGGAGCGCTTCTACGCGCGCGTGCCCCCCATGTATTTCGCCGACTGGGAAGGTGCGGGGCGGTGGATCGCCGCCCACGCGCCGGCGTCCGCGCGCGTGCTGACGCGGCACTCCGAGGTGGCCTTCACCTCCGGCCGGTACCAGGAAGCGATCCGCTTCGAGGAGAGCGCGCCTCAGGATTGGAGGCGCGCGCTGGCACGGCTGCCCGCGCGCGATCTCGTCGTCCCCGCCACCCAGTTCGGCCGCTTGTTCCCGGAGGAGGCGCTGGGCGGGGATCCCGTGTACACGCTGGTGCCCGTGCACGCGGCCGGGGACGTGCAGGTGCTCGAGGTGCGGCCCAACCGCACGGGAACCGTGCACGGGATGGCGGACGAGGCCACGCTGGCCGCCTGCCGCGCCGCCGCGAAGCGCTTCCCGGAGAGGGCCGACCTGCGGGTGCGCCTGGCCGAGCTGCTGGGGGACGATGGGCGCACGGAGGAGGCCCTTTCCGTGCTGGCCGACAGCGGCGGGCGCACGGCGCGCGAGGAGCTGGCCCGCGGCGAGCTGCTCCTTCGCGACGGGCGCCCGGCGGAGGCGGCGGCGGCATTCCGGGCGGCGGCCACGCTCCCCGAGGCCGACCTCCTCGAGCGCAGGATCCGCCGCGGCCTCGGCCGGGCGGTGGAGAGTGGAGCGGAGACACCCCAGGCGCTCGTGGAGCAGGCCCGTTTCAGCCTGGAGGTGCTGCGTCCGTCCGACGCCCTCGCCGCAGCCGAGCGCGCGCATGCACTCGAGCCCCACCATCCGGCGGTCCTCTTCGTCTACGGCACGGTGCTGCAGCGCCTGGGCCGGTTCGAGGAGGCGGAGCAGAGCTTCTTCGAAGCCGCGCAGAACGGGCACCCGGACGCCGCCAGGAAGCTCCGCCTGCTCGCGCTGCGGAAGCAGCCGCCGTCCCTGGACCTCGCCCGCGCCCTCGCCGAGGACGGCACGCCGGGGGCGGCCCTGGACGTGCTGGAGCGCCTGGGGGCCGGATCCGACCCCGAGGCGCTCCATTTGCAGGCCGATCTCTACCTGTTCTACGGCGACGCCGAGCGCGCGGCGCCGCTCTACCGGTCGCTCTCGGACGCGCGCGGCCTCGCCGCGTGCGAGGAGCTGGGGCGGACGCCTAGCTCCCTGCCACCGCGGGGCTCCCCACCACCCGCTTGACCAGATCGCCGCTCTGGATGTTGGCGTTGGGCTCGATGCCGTTGATCAGCGCCAGCTTCTGGATGTTCACCGGCGACGGGTACTGGCTCTCGAAGGTGGTGAGCGTCATGTTGCGCGGGGCGCGCACCACGTCCACGCGCAGCGGCTGCACGTTGAGGACCGAGGGGTCGCTCACGTCGTCGAAGCTCGCCAGGGTGGTCTGCATCGTGCCCTGGTACTTGCTCCAGCGCGCGGCCGGGGTGTAGCCCAGGATCTGGAACACCTTCCCGCCGTGGGCCACGAAGGCGGCGGCCCCGCGCAGGTCGCCCTGGCCGGTGGTGGCCTGGAAGGTGCCGGTCACGGCGGGCTTGCCCCCGATGCTGTCCGTCCAGCCCTGCCCCGCCTGGAGCCCCTGCTGGCCGAAGAACTTCTGGGCCGCAGCCTTGGGATCGCTCCCCTCCGCGAGCGTGATCTGCACGATCGCGTCCTTGTCGGGGGAGAGGGCGGCCACCGAGGACTTCGTGTTCTGGGTCTGCCATCCCTGGGGGAAGTGGAACTCGAACTTCATCTCGGGGTGGTAGAAGACCGCGTTCTTGAAGAAGCCCTCGCGCGGGTCCTGGCCGAAGACCATGCCGTCCACGACCTCGAGGTAAGGCTCCTCGTTCACCTTGAGCCCCGCCGCCGGCACGCCCTCGATGGCCTTCTGCACGGTCTGGTAGCGCTCGGCGGGCGCGGGGTGGGTGGACATCCAGTTGGGGACCTTGGCTCCCGGCCCGGCCTCCTCGCCCACGCGCTCCAGGGTCTTGAACACCTCCGCCATCTGCCGGGGGTCGTAGTTCTCGCCGCGCATGTAGCGGAGGCCCAGCTCGTCGGCCTGGCGCTCGTCGTCCCGGCTGAACTTGAGGAACACGAGGCCGAGCCCCTGTCCCGCCAGCTGGCCCAGCGGGCCCTGGGCGATGTCCGGCCGGAAGATGGAGCCGGCGATGAGGCCGATGTTGGCGAGCTGCTGCTTGCTCATCTGGTTGACGCTGTGGCGCGCGGTGACATGGCCGATCTCGTGCCCGACCACGGACACCAGCTCCGCCTCGTTGGTGAGGTGGGTCATGAGGCCGCGGGTGACGTAGACGAAGCCGCCGGGGAGCGCGAAGGCGTTGACGGCGGGATCGTCCACCACCTTGAAGCTCCAGGGCAGGTTGGGCCGCTCGGAGTGCGCCGCCAGCTCCTTCCCCAGACGCGCCACGTAGGCCTGCGCCTTGGGATCGTCGTACAGACCCATCTCGGCGACCACCTGCTGATCCGCTTCGCGGCCCATCTGGATCTCTTGACTCTCGGAAATGATGTTGAGCTGCTGCTTGCCCGTGGCCGGGTTGACGGAGCAACCGGCGGCGAGAAAGGCAGCGAGGGCGGCCGACCCGGCGGCCGCAAGGATGCGGGAAGAGTGCATGGAATCTCCCTTGGAGGATCAGATTTGCTTACTTCTTAAATACCATGCCGGAGCGGGCGGGGCACGTCAGGCCCCGGGGGCGGTCTGGTAGGTCGCCCGCAGCACACGAAAGGCGTAGGTGCGCCCATCCCGCGGCGGCACCCGCCGCCGCCAGACCGCCGGAGGGTCGAACCGGAAGGAGAGCGTGCGGTGCCGGCTGCGCACCAGGCGCAGGCCGGCGCGCTCGCCGTCCCCATCCCCCAGGCCCACCACCATCTCCTCCAGTCCTTCGATGGGGAGGGCCGCGCCTGCGAGATGGCGGGTGTGCTTCCACCAGAGCATCTCGTCCAGGTTGTCGAACTCGTAGCGGGGACCCTCCGTCTCGAAGACCGCGGTCAGCCGCCCGGCGCGGCCGGGCACGTCCAGCAGGTCCGGAGAATGGAGGGAGGCCACCTTCCCCAGCCGCTCGCGCAGGGAGGTGGTGGGGAAGAGCGCGCCCCGGCCGGGCCGGCGCGCCTCCCGGAGAGCCAGGCGGCGCACGAGCGCATCCGCGGGGAGCACCGTGTAGCCGCTCTCCCGGTCACCCAGGAACACGCAGGTCTCGGGTGCCAGCAGGTAGCGCCGGGCGGTGCCGGCGGCCAGCACGGCGCGCAGGAGCGAGACCGCACCGGCGGTGCTCGCCTCGTCCCCCGCCGTGGCCAGCGCATCCTCGACGGGACGGAGGTCGTACCCCTCGGGGGAGCCCAGCGCGAGCAGCGTCAGCTCGAGGCGCGCCGCCCGCTCCGGCCAGCCGCCGCGTCCAGAGGCGGACAGGTCGGGCGGGACCAAGGCGCGGAACAGGGTCTCCCGCGTGGCCGGATCCCCGGAGGCGGCCCGTGGCGAGCGCTCCCAGAGCAGCGCCTTCAGCACCAGGTCGGGGTGCACCTCGCAGAGGCTCGACGTCCGCTGGTCCCGGTCGGGATAGGGGAGCGTGGGTTGGCCGGCGGCGGCCAGGGCGGAGAGGAGCAGGTCCCCCAGGAGCGCGCCGCGCTCGGCGGGAGCGGCGCTGCGACCGCCGGCGGGGAGGCGCGTCCCCAGCCGGCGCGCCGCCAGCAGCTCCACCGGCCGCGAGCGCGCCGCCTTCTGCGGCACGACCAGGGGTACGTCCACGCCGGCCAGGACGAGGTCCCCGGCCGCCAGGTCGGCGAGCGCGCCGGCCAGCTCGGCCAGGCCGCCGGCGCGGCGAGTGGCGGCCACGCGCCCCTCCTCGTCCAGCTGGACGGCGGTGCGGCCCTCCGTGAGGTCCACCCCGAGCACGCGCACGGTCAGCTCCCCGCCCGGTAGGCGACGATGTGCACGTCCTCCACGGTCACCATCCCCTCGCGCACCATGCCGTCGAGCTCGGGGAGGAAGGCGGCGATCCGCTCCGGCGTGTCCGCGATCTCCACCACGATGGGCAGGTCCTCGGACAGGCGGAGCACGGCGGCGGTATGGATGCGGCTGTGGGCCCCGAAGCCGGCGAGCCCGCGCAGCACGGTCGCCCCGGCCAGGCCACGCTCGCGGGCGCGCAGCACGATCGCCTCGTGCAGCGGCCGCCCCTTCCAGCGGTCGCTTTCCCCCACGAAGATCCGCAGGAGCTGGCCCGGTCCCTCGATCTTCACCGCCGCATCCTACGGCCAGATCGCGCGGCAAAGGCGCCAGCCGGTCAGGGTGGCTGCCAGGGTGGCCACGAGCGTGCCCGCGACGTTCAGCAGGGCGGCGCGCAGGGCGCCCTGGCGCCAGAGCTCCAGGGTCTCGTAGGAGAAGCTGGAGAAGGTCGTGAAGCCGCCGAGCACGCCCACCATCGCGAACAGACGCAGGCGAGGATCCAGCACGGGCCGGTCGAGGACCAGGGCGGCGAGGACCCCCATGGCCAGGCAGCCCAGGACGTTGACCACCCAGGTGCCCAGGGGGAAGGTGCCTCCGTAGTGGCGGTGCACGACGCCGCCCAGCAGGTAGCGGGCGGACGCGCCCAGGAAGCCGCCGGCTCCGACGATCAAGGCGCGGCCGGCCTCGCCCTCCACTACGCGCCCAGCTCGCGCCGGATCACCTCGCAGAGGCGCTCGGCGTGCCGGTGCACCACCTCCGCGTCCTTCCCCTCCACCATCACCCGGGCCAGGGGCTCGGTGCCGGAGTAGCGCAGGAGGACGCGCCCGCTCCCGTCCAGGGCGGACTCGGCCTCTCCCACGGCGGGGCCGATCACCGGGTGCTGGCGCAGGTCCGGCTTCTCCCGCACGCGCACGTTCAGCAGCACCTGCGGGTAGGGGACGACGTCCCGGAGCAGCGCGTGCAGCGGCTTCCCCTCGTCCAGCACCGCGTCCAGCAGGAGGATGCCGGTGAGGATGCCGTCCCCGGCCTCGGCGACCTCGCGGAAGATGATGTGGCCGGACTGCTCGCCGCCCAGCACGGCCCCCTCGGCCATCATCCGCTCGTGCACGTACTTGTCCCCCACCTGGGCGCGCAGGAGGCGGATCCCGTCCTCGGCCAGGCGGTGCTCGAGCCAGAGGTTGCTCATCACCGTCGCCACCACGGCGTCGTTGCGCAGGCGACCCTGGCGGTGGAGGCGGCGCGCGGTCAGGTACAGGATGTGGTCGCCGTCCACGGCGCGGCCCTCGCCGTCCACGGCCAGGCAGCGGTCGGCGTCGCCATCGAAGGCCAGGCCCAGGTCGAACTTGCCGTCGCGCACGTGCGAGGCCAGGGCGTCGAGGTGCAGCGAGCCGCAGCCCAGGTTGATGTTCCGGCCGTCCGGCGCGCAGCCGACGCAGGCCACCTCCGCGCCCAGCTGGTCGAACACCAGCGGGGCCAGCGCCGTCGCCGAGCCGTGGGCGCAATCCAGCACGAGGCGCACGCCGTCGAGGCGGCCCGCGGGAACGACCGACTCCAGGAACGCGACGTAGGGGTCCACGAGGGTGGCATCCTCGACGACCGCCGCCGCCGCCGGGCCGGGGTCGGCGATCCCCTCGTCGAGGATGAGGCGCTCGACCTCCATCTCCTGCGCGTCCGAGAGCTTGGTCCCCCGCGCCCCCAGCACCTTGAGCCCGTTGTCCTGGTAGGCGTTGTGGCTGGCAGAGATCATCACCCCGGCGTCGAAGCCGCCGTGGGGCACGCAGAAGGCGAGCCCCGGTGTGCTGAGGATCCCCGCGTCCACGCTCGTCGCTCCCCGCGAGGCCAGGCCGGCGGCCACGGCATCGCGCAGCCACGGGCCCGATTCCCGCGTGTCCCGCCCCAGCACGACCCGTGGGTTCCGCCCCAGCCTTCCGTGCAGCACCTCGCCCAGCGCGGCACCGAACCGGCGCACGGAGACGGCGTCGAGGGGCGGCTCGCCGGCCACGCCGCGCACGCCGTCGGTCCCGAACAGTCGCTTCATCGTGGGTCTCCAGAAGGTTCGGCGGGGGCCGGCGGCCGCAGGGGAGCTTGCACCAGCACCCGCGGCGGCTCCACCCGCACCACCGCCAGCCGCCCCAGGTCCGAGGCCGGGACCTCCCGGAACTCGACGCGGAGGGGAAGGTCGCGCACCGGGCCCCCCGGCGCAACCCCTTCCACGTCCGCCACCGCGCGCACGCGCGAAACGTCCACACCGTCGAGCAGCGCGGGCGGGCCGGAGATCAGGGCGCGCACGACGTGCGGGGAAACGGTGGTCCCGGGCGGGCCCCCCGCCAGGGTGACCGGGATTTCCAGGCTCTTCTGACCGGGGAGGCGGTCCACCTCGACGCGCACCTCCACCGGGTCCGACTCCAGGAGGCGCACCTCCGCGTTGTCCGGCACCGCGCGCACGCGCACCTGGAAGGGCTCGGTCCTCCCGTCCAGGGCGATGGGATCGGTGCGCAGGCGCTCCGTCGACTGCAGCACGCCGGCGGGACCGGAGATCCGCTTGGTGTCCGGGGAAGCGGTGGCTGCGTAGAAGGTGAAGCCGGCGGGGGGCCGCCCCTTGAGGGCGGGGACCACGGGGACGGTCCGCTCCGCGCTCTGGTCGAACATCAGCGCCAGGCGGTCCGGCTCCACGAAGACGACGTCGATGCCGGAGGGGACGCCGCGCAGGCCGCCGGGATCGAGCTGCACCGTCACCGCCCCGGGCGCGGCATCGGCGAGGTCGATGGGGAAGGAGAGGCGCAGGAGGTCGGCGCGGCGGAGGAGGTTCTCCGGGCCGCGCAGGCGGGCCACCACGCTGGTGGGGACCTGCCCGGCGGGAACGAGGCCCTCGGGGAAGGAGAGGTCGAGGGGGACGTTGACGTCCTGCATGATCCGGGACTCGCCGGTGACGGCGATCCAGATGGCGAAGGAGAGCGCGACCGCCAGCAGCTTCCAGGGCCAGTTGCGCAAGAGGATCTTTAGCCAGCTAGACATCGCGGGACCGGGCCAGCTCGGGGCTGCGGCGGCCGCGCGGCTCGATCCGTCCCTCCGCGCGCGGTGCCAGGGCCTCGCGGAGGCGCTCCGCCAGGTGCTGCGCGGTCAACCCCTCCACGATCTCTCCACCTTCCGCCAGGGAGACGATCCCGCGCTCCTCGGAGACCGCCACCGCCAGGGCGTCCGACTCCTCGGTGATCCCGATGGCGGCGCGGTGGCGGGTGCCGAAGGTGCGCGACAGGGAGGGGTCCACGGTGAGGGGCAGGTAGCAGGAGGCGGCCTTGATGCGGTTTTCCGCCACGATGGCGGCTCCGTCGTGGAGGGGGGAGCCCTTGGTGAAGATGTTCATCAGCAGGTCGTAGGACACGAGGGAGTCGAGCTGGATGCCGGTCTCGTAGAAGGTGCGCAATCCCAGCTCCCGCTCGATGACGATCAATGCCCCCAGGCGCTTGCTGGCCAGGGAGATGGCGGCCAGCGACACCTCCTCGGCCAGGCGCTCGTGCTGCCGGCGGGGCAGGAGCACGGTCAGAGGATTGCGGCCGAAGCGGGCGAAGGCCTGCCGGATGGGGTTCTGGAAGAGCACGATGAGGGCGAAGGGGATGTAGAGGAGGAGGTCCCCCAGCACGCTGTGCACGGCCGGCAGGTTGACGAGGCCGGGGCCGGTCATGAAGTGCACGAGCACCACCGCCACCACGCCCACCATGATCTGGACGGCGCGGGTGCCCCGGATGAGGGACAGCAGCTGGTAGATGATGAACGCGAGCACCAGGATGTCGATCACGGCCCCGGCATCGAGGTCGCGAAAGTGGAGGGCGGTGACGAGGCGGCCGAGCATCAGGCGCCTTCCCGGATGGCCTCGATCATGCGGACGACGCGGACCGTGGCCGGGACGTCGTGGGCGCGGATGACGTGGGCCCCTTGCCAGACCGCGAGCGCGGCCACGGCCAGGCTCCCCTCCACCCGCTGCTTCACCGGCAGGTCGAGGACGGCGCCGATGAAGGACTTGCGGGAGGCGCCCAGGAGAATGGGCCGGCCGATGCTGCGCAGCGTTTCCAGCTGGCGCAGGATCTCCAGGTTGCCGCTGCTGGACTTGCCGAAGCCCAGGCCGGGATCCACCAGCACCTTGTCGTCCGGGATGCCGGCGGCGGCGGCACGGGCGGCGGCCTTGCGCAGGTAGCCGACCACGGAGGAGAGCAGGTCCACGTAGCGGGTGTCGGCCTGCATGGTGCGCGGCGTGCCGCGCATGTGCATCACCGCCACCGGCACCCGCGTCTCTCGCAGGAGCGGGAGCATGCCGGGGTCGGCGAGGGCGGACACGTCGTTCACCATGTCGGCACCGGCGGCGATGGCGCGGCGCGCCACCCTGGCCTTGGTGGTGTCCACCGAGAGCTTGACGTCGCTCTCCCGCTTGATCCCCTCGATCACGGGGAGGATGCGGCGCAGCTCCTCGTCGTCCCCCACCTCGGGGGCGCCGGGACGCGTGCTCTCCCCGCCGACGTCGATGAAGTCGGCCCCGTCCGTCGCCATCCTGAGGCCGGCCTTGATGGCGGACTGGGCGTCGGGGAACCTCCCCCCGTCGGAGAAGGAGTCGGGGGTGACGTTGAGGACACCCATCACCTTGGCGGAGTCCAGGTCCATGCGGGAGCCGTCGGCGAAGGAGATGCCCAGGCCCTGCCGGTGGTAGGCGGCCAGCGTGTTGCGCATGGAGGCGGCCAGGGTGCGCTCGCCGCGGGCTTCGAAGGCCACGGACAGGCGCTTGAAGTTCTCGTCGTCGGTGACCAGGACGACGGGGGACGCTCCCTGGGAGCCGGCGATGCCGGGAAGGAAGACGATCCCGTGCGTCTCCGCCTCCTTGCGCACGAGCTCCAGGGTGTCCGGGTCCAGGGCGTCCAGGCGCAGGGCGCGGCGCCGACCGGCGGCGAGCTTGTCCGCCCGGCGGGCCTGCGCCTCGTCCATGTCCTCCATGTTGCGGAGGGCGCGCGGGAGCTGGTCCAGCTCCAGGATGCGGGGGTTGTGCTCCAAGGTCCTCTCGGAGGGTTTGTCGGGACCGGGCATTCTAGACCGTGAAGCGCAGGAATCCCGGACCCACCCGCATCCCGCCGGTCCAGGCCAGGGGAAGGGAGCGCGAGACGGCCAGCGACACCACGGCGTGAGCCACCCCCAGCGCCCACAGGTTGGGGGCGCGCCGGTACACGGAGCAGGCCACGTACCCCGCGGCCAGCGTCAGCAGCGTCAGGGCCGGGTTCGGCACGTGGCAGAGGGCGAACAGGGCGGCCGAGGCCCACCGCGCCGGCCCCTCGGGGAGGATCTCGACGAGGCCCCGGTAGAAGATGGCCACGAGCCCGTACTCCTGGGCGACGCCCCAGAAGACCGCCACGAGGAGCAGCACCGGGAGATGGCCGACTCTCGGAGGCCGAAGGCTGCCCAGCGCCGCCCCCACGACCACAGCCCCACCCCCGACGAGGAGCATGAAGGGGGTCAAGCCGGCCAGGGCCCGGCCGAACGCCTTTCCCGTCCACCCGATCTCGCGGGGACCCTCCCCGCGCGCCAGGTGGCCCAGACCCCCGAGGGCCGCGTAGAGGACGCAGACGAGCACGCGGTCCCCCGAAAAGGTCCCCTGCCAGAGCCAGATGTAGGAGAGGAGCAGGCCGGCGGCGAGCGAGACCGAGAGCACGGAGGCGCGGCGCCGCACACCGCTCAATACAGCACCCGCGTCCGGATCGTCCCCGGCACCTGCTCCAGCTCGCGCTTGAGGGCCAGCGACTCCTCCCGAGGGCCGGTCTCCACGTCGATGACCACGTAGCCGATCTGGGGGTCGGTCTGCAGGTACTGGCCGGCGATGTTGATCCGGCGCTCCGAGAACAGGTGGTTGATGGCGGAGAGCACGCCCGGCTGGTTACGGTGGATGTGGAGCAGGCGGTGTTTCCCTGGATACTCGGGGAGCGCCACCTCCGGAAAGTTCACCGCGCTCAGCGTGGACCCGTTGTTGCTGTACTTGAGGAGCTTCTCCGCCACCTCCAGGCCGATGCTCTCCTGGGCTTCCTCCGTGGAGCCCCCCACGTGGGGGGTCAGGAGCACGTTGGGGAGGCCGCGCAGGGGCGAGAGGAACTCCTCCCCCTCGGTCTTCGGCTCCTTGGGGAAGACGTCCACCGCCGCTCCGGCGAGATGATCCGAGCGGAGTGCCTGGGCCAAGGCGTCCATGTCCACCACGGTGCCCCGGGCGGCGTTGATCAGGCTCGCTCCCGGCTTCATGCGCGCGAGCTCGTCGCGCCCGATCATGCGGTAGGTCTGGGGCGTCTCCGGCACGTGCAGGGTGAGGACGTCGGCCTCGTCCAGCACCGCCGCCAGGGAGGGGAGAGGGCGGGCGTTCCCCAGCGCCAGCTTGGTCACGATGTCGTGGAAGACGACGCGCATCCCCAGAGCTTCCGCGAGCAGGCCGACCTGGGTGCCGATGTGCCCGTAGCCCACGATCCCCAGTGTCTTCCCCCGCACCTCGTGGGATCCGGAGGCGGTCTTCAGCCAGGCGCCCCGGTGGGCGGCGGCGTTCCTGGCAGGGATGCCGCGCAGCAGCAGGATGATCTCCGCCACCACCAGCTCGGCCACGCTCCGCGTGTTGGAGAAGGGCGCGTTGAAGACGGGGATCCCCCTCTCCCGCGCCGCCTCCAGGTCCACCTGGTCGGTGCCGATACAGAACGCCCCCACGCCCAGCAGCCGCTTGGCCCCCTCGAAGACACGGGCCGTGAGCTGCGTGCTGGACCGGATCCCCACGAAGTAGGCGTCGCTCACCTCCTCGATCAGGCGGTCCTCCGGGAGCGACTTCGGGTGGCGGACCACGGTCGTGTAGCCGTCGGCCTGGAAGGCGGTGGCGGCGCTCTGGTGGATCCCCTCCAGCAGCACGATCTTGATCCTGTTCTTCTCGAGCGAGGTGGAAGGGGTGCTCAAGGGTGTTCTCCGAACGGGTAGAGAGCACGACACGCGCGCCGGCGTCAAGGTCGCCCTCGGAGCCCCTGGACGACCTGACCCTGCCCCACGGCGAGTTGCAGCGCGACGGGCGCGACCCCGTCCTGGAGGCCGCGCTGCGCGCGGCGGCGGCCCTCAGCGGGGGCCCGGCTGCTCCGTGAACCCCGACTGGTTCCGCTGTGCGCGGGCGAGAAAGCTCCTCACGTCGTTCACCGGGATACCACCCGGCCTACGTCGGAGAGAAGCTGTGGACGGTCATGCCCGCCGCCTATGCCG
>Ga0070695_100000996_pt1 | contig 15419 bp, 17 predicted proteins | sample KBSK1252metaG_FD_65471 | JGI IMG/M metagenome (GOLD analysis project Ga0070695, IMG submission 65471) | Corn, switchgrass and miscanthus rhizosphere microbial communities from Kellogg Biological Station, Michigan, USA - KBS K1-25-2 metaG | ecosystem: Host-associated > Plants > Roots >...
GGCGACGCCTACGCGACGCACGGTCCCTATATCCAGACCACGATCCAGCAACTGCGCGCGCGCGCGCAGGCGAGCGGCTACCTGCAGAGCAACGCCAATCAGAACGTGTATGAGCAGGCCGGCCAGATCTATGTCCAGCCGGTCTATCCGACGGTCGTGTACGTGCCCTATTACAACCCGTTCGTCGTGTATGGCACGTGGTGGTGGCCGGCGTACCGGCCATGGGCCTTCCGTCCGTTCTATGCACGGCCGATCGTCGTCACGCGCGTCGTGCGGCCGGTCCACTACACCGTGAGGCCATATCGCGCCGTGCCCGAAGCGCGCCGCATGCCGATCATCGGCAGCCCGCCGCGCTTGGGTCATCCGCAGATAAGCGCGCCGGTCGTCACGCCGCCCGCGCGCTACGCTGAACGCTTGCGCCAGAGCGCGCCCGCGCTCGCGCCGCGCGCACAGGTCGTGACGCCGCGCGTGGCGACGCCACCGGCGCGCTATGCGCAGCGCATGCCCGCGCCGCAGGCCCGCATCAGCGAGCGTCCGATCGGCGTCGGCCATTCCGGCACCGCGCAGGCGAGCGGCAACCGCGGTGCGAGCGGCGGCTGGAAGCATCGCGGCTGAAGTAGACTTCCTCCATCCCGGAGGAAGTCATGATCATCGAGACGCCCGACGACGTTACGGCAGCGGTGCTGCAGGAGATGCATCGCACGCCCGACACGCGCACGCGCGAGCTGCTCGCCCTGCTCGTCAAGCACCTGCATGCGTTCGTTCGCGAAGCGCGGCTCACCGAGCGCGAGTTCCAGGAGGCGATCGGCTATCTGAACGCGATCGGCAAGCGCACCACACCGAGCCACAACGAAGCGATGCTGCTCGCCGGCGCGCTCGGCGTCTCCAACCTCGTCTGCCTGCTCAATAACGGCGCGCGCGGCACGCAGCCGACGCAGGCGAATAATCTCGGCCCGTTCTATCGCGCGGCCGCGCCGCGCTGCGCCGATGGCGAGTCTATCGTGCGCTCGCCCACGCCCGGACCCGCGCTTCTCTTGCGCGGCCGTGTCACCGACATGGATGGCAAGCCGATCGCTGGCGCCGATGTGCACGTGTGGCAATCGTCGCCCGCCGGCCTCTACGAGAACCAGGACCCGTCACAGGCCGAGATGAACCTGCGCGGCATCTTCACCACCCTTGCCGACGGCTCCTTCTCCTTGCGCAGCGTCAAGCCCGCGGGCTATCCGGTGCCGATCGACGGCCCGACCGGCGCGCTGCTCGCCGCGCAGCAGCGCCACAACATGCGGCCCGCGCATCTGCATTTCCTCATCCACAAGCCCGGCTACAAGACCATCGCCTCGCAGGTCTACGACCCCGAGGACCCGCATCTCGAGACCGACTCGCAGTTCGGCGTCACGCGCGCGCTGATCGGCAACTTCGTGAAGACGGCGGACGGCTACCGGCTGGAGTTCACCTTCCGCCTCGAGCGGGGCGAAGCGACGCTGCCGAAAGCACCGATCACCCACAAAGTCGCCGCCTAGCCGAGTTTGCGCGTGCTGAAGACGTACAAAGCGAGTTGTCATTGCGGCCGCGTCGCCATCGAGGCCGAACTCGACCTGGGCCAGCCCACCTACCGCTGCAATTGCTCCATCTGCCGCCGCAATCGCTTCTGGGCGGCGGTAGCGCGCCCGGAAGATTTTCGACTCGTGTCCGGGGAAGATGACCTGACTGAGTATCTGTTCGGCTCCAAGAAGAACCATCATTTCTTTTGCCGGCATTGCGGCGTACGGGTATTCGGCGTCGGCACTGAGACACCCGTCGGCAAGATGTACGGTGTCAACATCGGTTGTCTGCAAGGCGTCTCGGAAGAGGAGCTCTCAAAGATTCCGGTTACCTACGTCGACGGCTTGCATGACAAGTGGGCGACGCGACCCGAGTTCTGCAGGCACCTATGACTCCTGCGGAGCTCTGAGGATGGTCATTCGCGGCGCCTGTCACTGCGGCAACATCTCGTTTACCTTGGACTGGACACCCGAGCCAGCCGAGATTCCGGCGCGCGTATGCACGTGCTCGTTCTGCACCAAGCATGGCGGCGTGTGGACGTCGTGCCCGGGCGGTGCGCTCAAGCTGAGCGTCAAGGACCGCGCGCGCGTCTCGAAATATGTGTTCGGCACGCGGACCGCGGAGTTTCATATCTGCTCGGCGTGCGGCATCGTGCCCGTCGTGACGAGCCGCATCGACGGACGAGAGTACGCGGTGGTGAGTGTCAACGCGTTCGAGGGCATCGATCCGGCGTTGGTGCGCAAAGCGCCCATTACCTTTGACGCGGAAAGCCAAGAGACGCGTCTCGCGCGGCGCAAGCGCAGCTGGATCGGCGACGTGCAATGGATATCCGCGTAGACGACCTGCGCGGGCCGCAGATCGCGGCGCTGCTCGCGGAGCACCTGCACAACATGTACGAGCAGTCGCCGCCGGAAAGCGTGCATGCCCTTGGCATCGAGCGCCTGCGCGCTCCCGACATCACCATGTGGACTGCCTGGCAGGACGGCGAGCTGCTCGGCTGCGCGGCGTTGAAGGAGCTCGATCGTGAGCACGGCGAGGTGAAGTCGATGCGCACGGCATCACGCCACCTGCGCAAAGGCGTCGGCTCGGCGCTCCTTCGCCACCTTATCGCGGAAGCGAAGCGCCGCTCCTATCGTCGGCTCAGCCTCGAGACGGGCTCGCAGCCGGCCTTCGCCGCCGCGCGCAATCTCTATGCGCAGTTCGGATTCCAGCCCTGCGGTCCGTTCGCCGACTACATCGACGATCCGAACAGCGTGTACATGACGAGGACGCTGTGAGCGGGCAAGCGGCTATCGAGCTCGCGCTCGCCGCAGCGGCGCTGGCGCTCTTCGCCCGCGATCTCTATCGCGCTTGGCGCGATAAGCAGCGGCGGCCGATGACGCTCCTGATTGCTGGCGTGATGGGGATGCTGCTCGCCGGCATGCTCGGCGGGCGCGAGCATCCGCATCCGTGGTGGCTCGCCTTGCCGGCGGCAATCCTCGCCTGGGAAGCCGCGCGCGGCTGGCGCCGCACGCCACGGTGCCATCTGTGGGAAGCGGGTGTCGGCGCCTTTGCGCTCGCCCTTGGACTGGCGGCGTTCGGGCTGACGCTGCAAAGCACGCTACTGGTCCCGGCGCTGGCGGCGAGCATCGTCGGATGCGTGCTGCTGTGGCTCTCGCGACGCCGGGAGCCGCGCCCGTGGCGCGCCGGCGATGTCAGCCATTACGAGCGCCGCGCGGTTGCGCGCCCCAAGGATTTATACTGAGGCGTGGCCCGGTTACGACACATTGCTGTCGTGGTGCGCGATCTCGAGCGCGCCGCGCGCTTCTACGAGCAGGTGTTCGAGCTCGAGCGCGTCGGCGAGGAGCACATCGACATGGGCTCGGCGATTTATCTCAGCGACGGCGTCATCAACCTCGCGCTCCTCAAATACAAGGGCGAGACCGGCTCGGGCCTCAAGGACGCCGGCAACTTCGTCGGCGCGCACCACTTCGGCTTCCAGGTGGACGACCTCGAGGCAGCGAAGCAGCGCGTTGAGGCGGCCGGCGGCAAATTCTTCTTCACGCTCGGCAAGACGAAGGAGGATGCGAACTTCGAGGTCAAGTACAAGGACCCCGACGGGGTCATCTTCGATATCTCCGAGAAGGGCTGGATCGGGACGTCGAAGTAGCGCGCGGCCATGGGCGCGGAAGACTCCTTCGCCGGTTTCGTGATCTTCTGGGGCACTCCGCTCGCGATGGTGGCCTGGGTACTGCTGCGTCACCGCTACGCGCCGAAGGCTGATCTGCGGCCGGGCTTCAGGCTGCTCTCCGTCTGGGTGCTGCTCGTGCTCCTTTCCGTCGGGGTTGGCGTCGGTGCGCTTGGCGGTCATGCGGGCGGCCTTGCCAACCTGTACTTCGCCTTCGTCGGCGCCGCCGCGGCAGTCATGCTCTGGGTGCTCTACTGGAAGATCGGCGTGCGCCCGCGGAACGAAAAGACCCGGCGCTAGGTTCCGGTCGGCACATGCCGCGCGGTGCGCGTACGCTGCTCGGTGAGCCAGCGCGAGCGCGCCGCGAGCCAATAGAAAAGCTCGCGCGCCTTGCGCGGCCAGAAAGCCGGCATGCCGAAAAGGAGCGAAATGCGCTGCGTGTGATTGGTGAGCGGCCGCTCGGCGCGCTCCCATTCGGCGAGCTGCGCCGGGACGTCCGCGCCCCGCTCGAGGTACACCGCCATCGACAGCGCATTCATCATGGCGCAGCCCGCGCCCTGGCCGATGTTGGGCGGGATGGCATGCGCGGCATCGCCGATCACCGCGACATGCCCGGCTGACCAGCGCTTCAGGCGAATGTATTCGAAGCGGTCGTAGCGCGCGATATCGCCGACGCGCTCGATCAGCGGCGCGAGCGGCGGGAACGCCGCTTTCCACAGCGCCTTGTCCACCGGCACGGCGCGCGCCGCTGCGTCGCGATGAAGCATGGTCAAGGCCAGGTAAAGCCACGCGCGGCTGCACGGGTTGTAGAGGAATCGGCGGCTGCCGGACCAGTATTCGATGGTGCGGCCATCGGTCGCCTCATGCTCGTCGTGCTTCGGGATGAGCACGCGGATGGCGCCGTCGGGCAGATAGCGGCGTGAGCGCAGCAGGCCGAGCGAGTCGCGCAGGCTCGAATTGACACCGTCCGCGGCGACGATCAGGTCGGCCTTCACGCGCTCGCCGGTCGCGAGGATCAACTCACCGGCCGGGGAAGCGGATGCGCCAGTCGAATTCAGCACGATTTCCGCGCCCGCGCGCCGCGCCGCGGCGGCAAGAGCATCGATCATGCGCTGGCGCAGCACGCCGAAGACGCGGATGTGCCAGGGATGCGTCGAAAGCAGACGATCATGCTGATCGCGCGTCTCGCGTACCAGATGTCGCGCGTTGTCGGCGAGCGTTTCCTCCAGCGCGCCGAGCGCCTCGAGCACGCGTAGCCCGTTCTCGTAGATGTTGATGCCGGCGCCGGCGGTGCGCAGCCGATCAGCGCGCTCGTGCAGCCGCACGCGCCAGCCGCGCTGCGCGAGTGCGCACGCGGCGGCCAAGCCCGCGAAGCCGCCGCCGACGATCTCCGCCCGCCGTGCCATGGGCGCAGAATAACCACCATGCTTGATGAACGCATTGCGCGGTTTGCGCCGCGCCAGTCGAAAGGCATTTCCTATCGCGAGGCGGGCGCGGGACCCGCGCTCGTGCTGCTGCACGGCATCGGCTCGAGCTCGGCGAGCTGGCTCTTCCAGTTGGAATCGCTCGCCGGCTATCGGCTGATCGCCTGGGACGCGCCCGGTTATGGCGCCTCGGCCTTCCTCGCCATGGCCGAGCCGCAGCCTGCCGATTACGCGCAGGCGCTCCACGAGTTTCTGGAGCGGCTGCTGCTAAAGGACGTCGTCCTTGTCGGCAACTCGCTCGGCTGCCTGATGGCGAGCGCGTATGCCGCGGCACATCCGGAGCGTGTGAGGAGCATGCTGCTGCTCGGCCCGGCCGGCGGTTACGGCGCTCTCGCCGACCGTGCAGCCAAGCTGGCAGAGCGGCTGCGGCAACTCGAGGAGCTGGGACCCGAGGGCCTCGCCGAGCAGCGCTCGCCGACGCTGGTGGCGAAAAGCTCGCCACCGATCGCGCTCGAACTCGTGCGCTGGAGCCAGCGGCGCATCCGGCCCCAAGGTTATCGCCAGGCAGTCCATTGCCTCGCGCAAGGGCAGCTTGCCGTCGACGCGCGGCGCTACGGCAAGAAGGTGCTGGTGGCCTGCGGCACGGAGGATGTGATTACGCCGGAGGCCGGCTGCAAAGCGATAGCGCGTGCGTTTCCGCGTGCTGAATATCGGTCAATTTCAGGCATCGGCCACGCGCCCCACGTAGAGGCGCCGAAGCTCGTCAATGAGATGATTGCGGCTTTCGTTCCTCGCTAAAACGACTCGATGATAATGCTTATAGATCAGAGATCTGCGAGATACACTTCGCGTAATTGCTCGCTACTTTTTTAGCAAGCCGACGCGCCGCAGAAGCTCCGTGTGGAGCTTGTACTCGCGCCAAAGATCGGCATGCAATGCGCGACCTGGGCGGTAGTCGACGTCGATGCCGCGGTTCGCCATGTCGGCGCCGAACTTGGGATCCTCGATCGCCGCCTTTGCCGCGTCGTGCAGGTAGCGGATCACCGGCGCGGGTGTGCCCTTCGGCGCGAGCAGCATGTACCAGACGCCGTTCGCGACATCCCAGCCGAGCTCCTTGGCGGTGGGCACGTCGGCGAAGCTGGCGAGGCGCTGCGGCCGAAAGTTGACGAGCACGCGCATGCGCTTGGCGTCGACCTGTCCCTTGAGCTCACCGGGCTGCGCTACCACCGCCTCGATGTGCCCGCCGAGGAGCGCGGGGCTCGACTGCGCCCAGCCCTGGAACGGCACGTGAATCATCCTGGCTCCGGTCCGGTACATCAGCTCCTCGAGATTGAGATGGCTCGAGGTGCCCTCGCCGGGCGAGCCGACGCGTAGCTTGCCGGGGTTGGCCTTGGCGTCCGCGACGAGGTCCTGGATGGTCTTGTATTCCGATTCGCTGCGCACCGCGATCATCGGGTAGTAGGCAACGAGGTTGATGAACGCGTCGTAATCGTCCGGCGTCTTGTAGGCGAGGTCCTGGAGCTGCGCCGCGATGACGAGCGCCGATTGCGGCGTGAGGACGATCGTGTATCCATCGGGCGCTGCGCGCGCCACCTCGGCCACGGCCACAGCGCCGGCCGCGCCCGGGCGATTGACGACCGCCAAGCCTTTGGGAAAGCGCGGCTTCATGCCCTCGGCGACCAGGCGCGACACGATATCCACCAAGCCGCCCGGCGGATAGCCCGCAAGGAGCGTGACCGGTCGCTCGGGATATTGCGCAGCGGCCGCAAAGGAAAGTGCCAGCGCCATCAGCGCGGCGGCCAATCGAACCATGGGTGCCTCCTCCAACCCGCAATTCTGTACTAAGTACGCAACTAGGCGCGCGCAATCGAGCCGGCGACGATGCGCCAGCGCCCGTCTTGCTTGAGCCAGACGCGCATGAATTTGAGGGCGCCGGTGAATTGGGGACCGGTGAAGCGCGTGGTGCAGACCACGACGGCCGCGTTGCCGTGCTCGACGATCTGCAGGTCGGTCATTTCGACCGCAGTGAACTTGGGGCCTTTGCCCGGACGATGCGCTTCGATCACCTTGCGCTTGGCGAAGGTGGCGCTGCCATGCTGATCGACCAGTACGGCATCGTCGGCCAGCAGCTCTTCGAACACTTCGGCATTCGGGCCGAGCTCGGCCTGGCGCAGACGTTCTTCGAGCGCGGCGATCTCCTGCTTCACGTTGCTCATGGGAAAAATATTACGTACTGAGTACGCAATTCAGGCGACCTTCTTCTCGGCGCGCTGCTCGACCGGTTTCGCCTCGGCGGAAAGGTTCATGGCGGTGTTGACCAGGGCGACGTGGGTAAAGGCCTGCGGGAAGTTGCCGAGCTGGCGACCGGAGCGCGGATCGTATTCTTCGGCGAGAAGCCCGACGTCGTTGGCGAGCTTGCACACGCGCTCGAAGAGAGTGCGCGCCTCATCGCGCCGCCCGAGGAGGATGAGGCAGTCGGCGAGCCAGCAGCTGCAGGCGAGGAACACGCCCTCGCCCGGCGGCAGCCCGTCAAGCGATTTGCGCGTCCGGTAGCGCATGACGAAGCCGTCGTGCGTAAGCTCCTTCTGGATCGCCTCGATGGTGCTCTGCACGCGCGGATCGGAGCATGGCAGGAAGCCGGTCATCGGGATCAGCAGCAGGCTTGCGTCGAGCTCGCGCGAGCGGTAGCTCTGCACGAACGCGCCGCGCTTCGCGCTGTAGCCCTTCTTGCAGACGTCGGCGTGGATCTCGTCGCGCACTTTGCGCCAGTGGTCGACCGGTCCCTCGTAGCCGAACTCCTCGACTGCCTTGACCGCGCGGTCGAACGCCACCCAGCACATGACTTTCGAATAGGTGAAGTGCCGGCGCGGGCCGCGCACTTCCCATAGCCCCTCGTCGGGATCGCGCCAGCAGGTCTCGAGGTGCACGAGGAGCGAGCGCTGCATGTCCCACGCGGCCTCGTTCGGCGGCAGCCCGTGCTTACGCCCCTGGTGCAATGCGTCCATCATCTCGCCGTAGACGTCGAGCTGCAGCTGGCCCGCCGCGGCGTTGCCGACGCGCACGGGGCGCGATTCCTCGTACCCAGGCAGCCAGTCCACGGTCCACTCACCCAAGCGCCGCTCGCCCGCAAGGCCGTACATGATCTGCATCTGCTCCGGGCTGCCGGCGATCGCGCGTGTCAGCCAGTCACGCCACGCGAGGGCTTCGGCCTGGTAGCCGCCGTTCATGAGCGCAAGGAGCGTAAGCGTCGCATCGCGCAGCCAGCAGAAGCGGTAGTCCCAGTTGCGCACGCCGCCGATCTCCTCGGGGAGCGAGGTGGTCGGCGCGGCCACCAGGCCGCCGGTGGGCGCATAGGTGAGAGCCTTCAGCGTAGCGAGCGAGCGACGTACGAACGGCGCGTATTCGCCACCGAGCGAGCACTTTCGGCACCACTGATGCCAGAAGGCTTCGGTCTCGCCGAAAGCGCGCTCGGGGTCGAGCGGCGGCGGCAGCGCGAGATGCGAGGGGCCGTGCGTCATCACGAACGCGGCGCGCTCGCCCGCCGCAACCTCGAACTCCGCCACCGTAGTCAGCTCGCGCCCCTGGAGGCTCACCGGCGAGCGCAGCACCACCATGTCGGGGCCCGCGACCGCGCGGATACCGTCGCCCTTCTGAAGACGCGTGACCCACGGCACCGAGGCGCCATAGTCGAAGCGCAGGATGAACTCCATCTCCATCTTCACCCGCCCCCGGCGGCCGAGCACCATGCGCACGAGATGGCAGTGCTCGGCGCGCATCGGCATGAAGTCGACTAGCGTCACCGCGCCGTCGGAAGTTTCGAAGTCCGTCTCGAGGATCAGGCTGTCGCCGCGGTAGCGCCGGCGCGCGCAGCGCTCGATGCCGACCGGCGCGAGGCGCCAGCGCCCGTGCTCGCGCTTGCCGAGGAGCCCCGCGAAGCACGCCGCCGAATCGAAGCGCGGCCAACACAGCCAGTCGATCGAGCCGTCGCGGCCCACCAGCGCCGCCGAGTGGCAGTCGCCGATCAGCGCGTAGTCTTCAATCCTCAAAGCAAAGCACCGTCTTCACGTCGTGCTCGTGCTTCTCGTAGGCTTCGTGCCAGTTGTCGAGCTCGACCTTGCGGGTGATGAGGCGTTCGAGCCAGCCGCGATCGGCGTGCGAGAGCGCCCACGCGGCATCCTCGTAGTGGCGGCGGTTGGCGTTGACCGAACCGAACACCACGCGGTTCTCGAGCACCAGCGACTGGTTGAGCGTGGCGATGTCGAACGACGCCACGTGCGTCTTTCCGCCAAGCCCGGTGAGGCAGACGATGCCGCCGGGCGAGCTGCCGGTGACGGCTTGCGCAATCACCGTCGGCGCGCCGGTGCATTCGATGACGATGTCGAACTCGATCCCGGGGTGCTTGAGGTGGTGCGTGGCGCCGAGCTCGCGGACCAGCCCGGGCTTTGGCCCGACGTCGTTGCGGTCGAGCACATGCACCTCGAGCCCGCGCTGCACGCCCATCAGCGCCGCCATCAAACCGACCGGGCCGGCGCCCGTGACGAGCACGAGGCGCGGCGCCCAGCGCGCGCGGCGACCGATGCGCTCGATGTGCTCCCAGGCCTTGGCGAGGATGCTTGCCGGCTCGAGCAGCACCGCGGCCAGGCCGAGCGCCGGGTCCACCTTGATGGTGAACTGCGGCGAGTTGGTCCAGCGCTCGGCGGCGAAGCCGTTCGCCTGCTTGATGCCGCGCTCGGTGTAGCGGCCGTTCCGGCACATGTCCCACTCGCCGAGCGCGCAGTTGACGCAGGGCACCGGGTCCGGATGGCGCACGATGCCGACCACCATGTCGCCCGTGCGAAAGCCGCTCTGCGCGGGCGCTTCGATGACGCGGCCGAGCGACTCGTGCCCGATCACCAGACGCTCGGCGCCCGGCGGCGCCTCGCCGTAATCGCCGTCGATCAGCTCGCGGTCGGTACCGCAGATGCCCACGGCGAGCGCACGCACCAGGAGCGCGCCTTGCTCGCGCGGCGGCTCGGCGAGCTCATCGAGCCGCTGAGAACCCGCGCTTCCGGGGACGATGGTGACCGCGCGCATATATAAGGGCTGACCTTCGGCTCAGCGCACTAGTTCAAATCATGCTGCAATGCCGGCCGTGATTAAGGACAGCATAGACCTCGCATTTGCGATCGCGGTGGTGATTGCCGCGGCCACTGCTTCCGGGCATGCGCTGATTTATAAGCGCGACTCGCGCTCGGCCGCTATCTGGGTGCTCCTGATCTGGGTGCTGCCGGCGCTCGGCGCGATCGCCTACGCGTTCCTCGGTGTGAACCGCGTTCAGCGTCGCGCCATGCGCCTGCGCCGCCGCATGGTGCGCCATCGCGGCGATGCCCAGTTCCCGGCGAGCGAGCCGGGCACGCATTTCACGCCGCTCGCGCGGCTCGTCTCGGAGGTGGTTGAGCGGCCGCTCGTCTCCGGCAATGCCATCGAGCCGCTGGTCGACGGCGTGCACGCCTTTCCGGCGATGCTCGAGGCGATCAACGCCGCGCGCACCTCGATCGCCATGGCCTCCTACATTTTCGATGGCGACGGCATCGGCGCCGAGTTCGTGCGCTCGCTTGCGGCCGCCGCGGCGCGGGGCGTCGAGGTGCGCGTCCTGATCGACGACGTGGACGCGCGCTTCTCGAGCTCGAGCGCGGTGAAGCCGCTCCACAAGGGTGGCGTGAAAGTGGCCGTATTCAACCCGCCGCTCGTGCCGGCGCGGCTGCATGCCCTGAACCTGCGCAATCACCGCAAGATCCTGGTGGTCGATGGCAGCGTCGCCTTCACCGGCGGCATGAACGTCGACTGCCGCTACTGGCGTCCCGACGCCGTGGACCAGGCGTACCGCGATCTGCACTTTCGCCTGCGCGGGCCGGTGGTCGCGCAGCTGATGGAAGTGTTCGCCGACGACTGGCAGTTCACCACCGACGAGGCGCTGCGCGGCACCAAGTGGTTTCCGGCAATCGCGGCCGAGGGCGCGTGCCTCGCGCGCACCATCGAAGCGGGGCCGGATGAAGCGTTCGAGCGCGTGCGCTGGGCGATCCTCGGCGGCCTCAACGCCGCCCAGCGCTCGATCCGCGTGCTGACGCCTTACTTCATCCCTGACCAGTCGCTGATCTCGGCGCTCGATGCGGCGGCGTTGCGCGGCGTCGAGGTCGACATCGTCATCCCGGCCGTCAGCGACCTGCCGCACGTGCACTGGGCGATGTTCGGCCAACTCTGGCAGGTGCTCGACCACGGCTGCCGTGTTTGGGCGCGGCCCGCGCCGTTCGATCACTCGAAGCTCCTGGTGGTCGACGGCGCGTGGACGCTGCTCGGCTCCTCCAACTGGGATGCACGCAGCCTGCGACTTAACTTCGAGGTCAACGTCGAGTGCTACAGCGTGGAGCTCGGCGCGCACATGGACGGCCTGATCCAGGCGCGCATCGGCGCGTCGCGCGAGCTTGCCCTCGAGGCGATCAACGCGCGCTCGCTGCCGGTCAAGCTGCGAGACGGCGTGGCACGCCTGTTTGCGCCGTACCTCTGAGCCGGGTCCGGCCGACTAAGGTGCTGTGCGGACAGCGCAGTTGCGAGCCGCTTGAAGGGGCGTTTCGCTTCCTACCCGTACCGGACGCACGGCGTGCGCGCCGCGCAGGAAATCGAGCGCCCGCAGGAAGACAGTGCGCGGCGTCTCTACCTCGCCGCCGATCCAGCTGCCGAGCTGCTTCTTCGGCACGCGCAGGTGCCGAGCGAGCGCTTCGATTCCGCCGGCAATGCCTGCGGCCTTCAGTAACGTGTCATTGGTCATGATGTCTCTCTAGACCTTGGTCTCGAGCTCGAGCAGTAGCACGTTCGCATCGACCGGCTTCACCAGATGCTGGTCGAAGCCCGCGGCGAGGGCGCGGCGGCGCTGCCCGGGGCCGCTGTGGCCGGTGAGGGCGATCAGGCGCGCGCGCGGCGCCCGGCCGCTCTGCCTCAATACCGATCCCACGGTGTAGCCGTCGCTATCGGGAAGGTCGATATCGCAGAGCACCACGTGCGGCTGCAGCCTTCGCGCACCCTCGAGTCCGTGTTGACCGCTGTGCGTCACCAAGACCTCATAGCCACAAAGCACGAGAAGCCGGCGCAGGCTTTCGGCGCATTCGCGGTTGTCTTCCACCACGAGCACGCGGCGTTGGACATGCTCGGCCTCGGACGGCGGGTGGTTCATGGCTCATTGTCGGCCCGCGCTTGGCCGTCAACAGTCACCGCCAACCGTGGCGCGGCGTCACCGCCGCCTGAAAATCGCGCGCGGATTCAATGACGGGTGGCTCCTCTCAAGCCGGCGGTGCCGGCGTCACTTGAGCGGCTTGAAGCGCATGCGATGCGGGCGCGCGGCTTCCTCGCCGAGGCGCTTCTTCTTGTCGGCTTCGTACTCCTGGTAGTTGCCGGGGAAGAACACCCACTGCGAATCGTCCTCGGCGGCGAGGATGTGGGTGGCGATGCGGTCGAGGAACCAGCGGTCGTGCGAGATGACGAGCACCGAGCCGGCGAATTCGAGCAGCGCCTCCTCCAGCGCGCGCAGCGTCTCGACGTCCAGATCGTTCGACGGCTCGTCGAGCAGCAGGACGTTTGCGCCCGAGCGCAGCATCTTCGCGAGATGCAGCCGGCCGCGCTCGCCGCCGGAGAGCTGGCCGACCGGCTTCTGCTGATCGGCGCCGCGGAAGTTGAAGCGCGCGATATAGGCGCGCGAAGGCATCTGCACCTTGCCTACCGTGATGATGTCCTGGCCATCGGAGACGTCTTCCCAGACGCTCTTATTCGCTGACAGCTCGTCGCGGAACTGGTCGACGTGCGCAAGCTTCACCGTGCTGCCGATGGCGATCGAGCCGCTGTCGGGCTTCTCGCGCCCGGTGATCATGCGAAAGAGCGTGGTCTTGCCGGCGCCGTTCGGGCCGATGATGCCGACGATCGCGCCCGGCGGCACCTTGAACGACAGCTTGTCGATCAGCAGCCGCTCGCCGTAACCCTTGGCGACCTTCTTGAACTCGATCACCTCGTTGCCCAGCCGCTCGGCGACCGGGATGAAGATCTCCTGGGTCTCGTTGCGCTCCTGGTATTCCTGCGACGACAGTTCTTCAAACCGGGCGAGGCGCGCCTTCGATTTCGCCTGCCGGCCTTTCGGGTTCTGGCGCACCCAATCGAGTTCCGCCTTCATCGTCTTGATGCGCGCCGCCTCCTGGCTCGCCTCGACCTCGAGGCGCTTCTCCTTCTGCTCGAGCCAGGACGAGTAATTGCCTTCCCAGGGGATGCCGTAGCCGCGGTCGAGCTCCAGGATCCAGCCGGCGGCGTTGTCGAGAAAGTAGCGATCGTGCGTCACCGCCACGACAGTGCCGGGGAAACGGCTCAGGAACTGCTCGAGCCACTCGACGCTCTCGGCGTCGAGATGGTTGGTGGGCTCGTCCAGTAGCAGGAGATCGGGCTTGGAAAGCAGCAGCCGGCAGAGCGCCACGCGACGCTTCTCCCCGCCCGAGAGCACCTCGACCTTCTGCTCCCAGGGCGGCAGCCGCAAGGCGTCCGCGGCGACCTCGAGCTCGTCGGCGCCGCCGGCGTTGAGCTGCGCTTCGAGGCGCGCCTGCTCCTCCGCCAGCTTGTCGAAATCGGCGTCGGGCTCGGCATACGCGGCATAGATTTCATCGAGGCGCTCTTTCGCCGCGGCGACGTCGCCGAGCGCCGCTTCGACCGTTTCGCGCACGCTCTTCCCCGCAGCGAGCTGCGGCTCCTGCTCGAGGTAGCCCACCTTGATGCCGGGCATGCGGATCACCTCGCCGTCGTAATTGTCGTCCGCGCCCGCCATGATCCTGAGCAGTGACGACTTGCCCGAGCCATTGAGCCCGAGCACGCCGATCTTGGCGCCGGGAAAGAAATTGAGCGAAATGTTTTTAAGGATGGTGCGCTGGGGCGGCACCGTCTTGCTCACCCGGCGCATGGTGTAGACGTATTGAGCCATTCGCTATGATATTCGCGGAAAATGAAGCGATTCCTCGCCGCGGGGCTGATCGCGTTCTGCCCGGTCGCATTCGCGGTGCAAAGCGTGTCGTTCGAAACGGGTCGCGGCAGCCGCGAGGTCGACATGTGGCGCATCGGCGCGCAATGGGCCGCGCACCCGCAGTGGCTCGAGCGCAGCCGCTGGAGGCTTTACTGGGACCTAGCGGCCGGCGGCTGGCGTGGCGACGCCGGCACCGTGCATGACGTGGGCTTGACGCCAGTTTTTCGCTATGCGCAGGCGGCGCGCGGGCCCTACTTCGAGGGCGCGGTCGGCTTTCACCTGCTCTCCGACTCGCACATCACGCGGCACCTCAACTTCAGCACGCGCTTTCAGTTCGGCGACCACGTGGGCATCGGCTACCGGTTCGAGACGTACGACTTGTCGCTGCGATTGCAGCATCTCTCCAACGGCGGCATTGCGAACCCGAACCCCGGGATCAATTTTTTGGTGCTGCGCGTGCAGTACCACTTGCGCTGAGCCGAAGAGCCAGAAGCGCTCGTTGACATCGCCCGGGCGCCTGCCGCTCCACAGCGGCAGCCAATCGCGCCCATGCGGCGGCAGCGGCAAGGCGTAGCCCTGCTGCTGCACGAGAAGCAGCTCGCAGTTCGCGGGTTCGGCGCGCGTCACGATGCCGCCGTAGTACTCGAGCATCGCGCGTTGCGGCTCGCCGAGGTCGCGGCCGGCGACGCAGTCGGCGCCGGCGGGAATGCGCGCTTTCAGGTCGGCGATAAGCGTGCGATAGCTGTTGCCGTAGTCCTGGTATGAGAGCCAGAGCGTGAAGAACAGCGTCCACGCGAGCGTCATGCTGAGCGCCCAGGCGAGCGGCATCGCGAGACGCGCGCCGCGCGCCCGAATGAGCGTGGCGATCGCCAGGCCGGTGGCGGCGAGCGCAATCAAGGCGATGCCCGGTTCGAAAGCCGGCGTGAACTGCGGCCTGAAGGCGAGCAGCGCATCGGCAAGCGCCGGGGGCCAGTGCGCAAGCAGCGCAGCCCACATCACCCACAGGAGCAGCGCGGCCGCCCCGCCAAGTGCGAGACCCAGCCACAACAATCCACGCGAGAAGAACCGCGGCAGCTCGGCCGCCGCCGGGCCGGCGGCAATCGCGAGCGGCACGAACATCGGCAACGAGTAGAGCTCGCGCGCGTTGCACGCAGCGCTCAGTACCGCGAGCATCATGCCGCTTGCGACGAGCGGCAGCAGGAGCCGTGCATCGCGCCCGCGCAGCGCACGCCATGCGCCCCACAGCGCAATCGGCAGGGCC